>Ga0209607_1003154_pt1 | contig 12745 bp, 9 predicted proteins | sample AD_UKC117_MetaG_FD_184413 | JGI IMG/M metagenome (GOLD analysis project Ga0209607, IMG submission 184413) | Active sludge microbial communities of municipal wastewater-treating anaerobic digesters from Hong Kong - AD_UKC117_MetaG (SPAdes)... | ecosystem: Engineered > Bioreactor > Anaerobic >... | reverse complement strand
AGCTCAGGGGATTGTCGTCTTTCGTGCCCAGAACCGCCCTGAGCTGGACGGTGAGATCGGCAAAGGATCGCCGCCGTAGCAGCGCCGCATACTCCAGCAGTTGGGCCACAACTTCACGTCGAGCCTGAGGGTTGCGCCACAATTTGCACTCCACCAGAACGGGACGTCCGTGTGGTGTTACCCCCAATATGTCCAGGAAGACGGACCGTCCGCCCGGCTTGGGCAGCGACAGCTCCCGGCAAATCGGAATTACCTCACCGGCACCTGGCTCGATTCGTTCGAGGGGAATGAGGTGCGGGTGGCGAAAGAGTAGATCCTGGAGCCATCGTTCATCGTGCCCGTTGCCGAGCGGAGCCCTCTTCAGGCGGTTCCCGGCCAGACCATCCGCTTCCAAGAAAACAGCACTCATCCTGTCCTCCGCTGCAACATCGAAGGACGTCATAGCGAACAGCCTATAACCATAAGTTAAATTATTATCTTCACAATCCCCTAATTCGCGATTTTTCCGTCGTGTTTCAGGGTCTGCGCGAGATTGTGCGGTGGCTACCGCCGCGCCAACGCCGCGATGCGTAGCCGGAGCGCGTTGAGCTTGATGAAGCCTTCGGCGTCCTTCTGGTCGTAGACGGTGTCGGCCTCGAAGGTGGCGTAGTCCTCGCTGTAGAGGCTCTGCGGCGCCTTGCGGCCGACCACGGCGGCGCTGCCCTTGTAGAGCTTGAGGCGGACCGTGCCGGTCACCGGGCCCTGGCTCTGGTCGATCAGCGCCTGGAGCATCTCGCGCTCGGGGCTGAACCAGTAGCCGTTGTAGATCAGCTCGGCGTAGCGCGGCATCAGCTCGTCCTTGAGGTGCGCCGCCCCGCGATCGAGGGTGATGCTCTCGATGCCGCGATGGGCGGCGAGCAGGATGGTGCCGCCGGGCGTCTCGTAGACGCCACGGCTCTTCATGCCGACATAGCGGTTCTCGACGAGATCGAGCCGGCCGATGCCGTTCGCCCCGGCGAGGTCGTTCAGGCGCCGCAGCAGGTTGGCGGGCGAGAGCGGCTCGCCGTCGACCGAGACGGCGTCGCCCCGCTCGAAGCCGATCTCGACATAGGTCGGCCGCTCGGGCGCCAGCTCGGGGCTGACCGAGCGGGTGAACATCTCCTCGTCCGCCTCGATCCAGGGATCCTCGAGCGCCAGGCCCTCGTAGGAGATGTGCAGGAGGTTGGCATCGGTCGAATAGGGTGGTGTTCCCCGCTTGCCGCGGGGGATCGGAATCTGCCGGCTCTCGGCGTACTGGATCAGCTTGTCGCGGGAGTTCAGGTCCCAGAGCCGCCAGGGCGCGATGACCTTGATGTGCGGGTCGAGCGCATAGCAGCCGAGCTCGAAGCGGACCTGGTCGTTGCCCTTGCCCGTCGCCCCGTGCGCCACGGCGTCGGCACCGACCTCGCGCGCGATCTCGATCAGCCGCTTGGCGATCAGCGGCCGGGCGATCGAGGTGCCGAGGAGATAGGTTCCCTCGTAGACGGTGTTGGCGCGGAACATCGGGAAGACGAAGTCGCGGACGAACTCCTCCTGGAGATCCTCGATATGGATCTCCTTCACCCCCATCATCTCGGCCTTGGCGCGGGCCGGCTCCAGCTCCTCGCCCTGGCCGAGATCGGCGGTGAAGGTGACGACCTCGCAGCGATAGGTGTCCTGCAGCCAGCGCAGGATGACCGAGGTGTCGAGGCCGCCGGAGTAGGCGAGCACCACCTTCTTGGGATTGCCGGTCATGGCCGTTCCTCGATTGGGGGGGCGAAAAGGCTCGAAAGAGGGCGGATGTCAGGCGCGCGTATCGACGGTCGAGCCGCGCCCAGGCGCATCGTCACCGACCGAATCGTTCGCCGTTGCGGTCGCCGTTTGGGGCATCGCCTTGCTGACGCCGACCATGGCCGGGCGCAAGAGCCGATCGGCCAAGACCCAGCCGGTCTGCATCACCTCGGCGACATGGCCGGGCGGCAGATCGGCGGACGGCACCTCGAACATCGCCTGATGGCGGTTGTGATCGAACTTGTCGCCGCGCGCCGGGTCGATGCGGGCCACCTTGTGCTTGTCGAAGGCTGTGAGCAGCGAGCGCTCGGTCAGCTCGACGCCTTCGAGCAGGTTGGCCACGAGCTCGTTCTCCTCACGGGCATTGGCCGGCACGGCGGCGATCGCCCGGCGCATGTTGTCGGCCACGTCCAGGAGATCGCGAGCGAAGCCGGTCATCGCATAGCGGCGCGCCTCCTCCAGCTCGCGCGTGTGCCGGCGCCGAAGGTTCTCGGTATCGGCCAGGGCGCGCAGGAGCTTGTCCTTGAGATCGGCGATCTCGGCTGTGGCATCGCTTTCCTGCCCGGTGGCGGCACCGGTCCCGTCGGGCGCCTCGGCCGCAGCTTCGACGCTGGCCTCGGTTTCCGGCTTGTCGACGTCCTGTTGCATCAGTCCTTCTCGCTGTTGGGGCTGCCCAGGAGGCGGCTGATCACCCGGGCGGTATGGTCGACCATCGGGATGATCCTCGAATAGTTCATGCGGGTCGGGCCGATCACGCCGATCGCCCCGACCACAGATGGCGATTTGCCGGCGGTGTCACCAGCCCGGAAGGGGGCGATGATGGCCGAGCAGCCGCTGTGCGCGAACAGCTCGTTCTCGGCGCCGATGAAGATCTGCACGCCCTTGCCCGCGTCGGAGAGCTCGATCAACTTGACGAAGCTGCGCTTGGTCTCGAGCGCGGTGAACAGGTGGCGGATCCGCTCGAGGTCGACCAGCGTGCTGACATCGTCGAGCAGGTTGGCATGTCCGCGCACAAGGAGCGTGCCGCCATCGGTCGCATCGTCGCCGCCCCAGGTCGCGAGGCCCGAGGCGACGACCTTCTGCGTCAGCTCGTCGAGCTCGCCCTGCCGCTTCTCGATCTCCGCCTGGATTTCCGCCCTGGCCTCGGCGAAAGTGCGCCCGGCGAGTCGCGCCGTCAGGTAGTTGCCCGCCTCGACCAGGGTCGCCGGCGACATGCCGATGGGCACCTCGATCACCCGGTTCTCGACCATGCCACCATCGGATACCGTGACCACCAGTGCCCGGCCGGGGCTGAGCGGCACGAACTCGATGTGCTTGTAGGGTCGCCTGGTCGTGGGGGCGATGACGAGGCCGGCATAGCGCGAGAGGCCGGAGAGCGTCTCGGTCGCGTCCTCGAGCACGGCCTCGATGCTCCGCCCGGCCACGGCGCATTGCGTCTCGATGCGCTGCCGGTCGTCCTTGGAGAGGCCACCGAGCTCGAGCAGCCCATCGACATAGAGCCTGAGACCCGCATCGGTCGGCAGGCGACCGGCCGAGGTGTGCGGCGCGCAGAGCAGGCCGGCCTCCTCGAGATCGGCCATGACATTGCGGACGGTGGCCGGCGAGAGCTGGTCGTCGAGCCGGCGCGAGACCGTGCGCGAGCCGACCGGCTCGCCGGTCGCCATGTAGGCGTCGACGATCTGGCGGAACACTTCCCGCGAACGTGCGTTGAGCTCGACGATCATCAATGATGTCCGGGTTCGGCCCCAGTGGCCGCAGAGGCGGCCAGCCGCCCCGCCGTCATGTAGGCGGGCGAGGCGGTCGCTGCAACGGGCAGCAGGCGCCGGGTCGCCCGCAGGAGGCCCGGTCGCCCCGGACCAGAAGCAGGCTCAGTACGGGCGGCGCGGCGGCCGTCCGAGATTGTCGCGGCGCGGTCCGCCGCCGGGTCCGCCGGGACCGCGCCCCCCACCCGGGCCGCCTCGGCCACCGAACCCGCCGCCGCCGGCACCGCCGCGGTCCTCGGCGACACGCACGGCCAGGGGCCGGCCGCCCATGTCGTAGCCGTTGAGCTGCTGGATGGCCGCCCCGGCGGCCGCCGGCGTCGCCATCTCGACGAAGCCGAAGCCACGACTCCGGCCGGTTTCCCGGTCGGTCGCGACCTTGGCGGACACCACTTCGCCGTGCTGTCCGAAGAGGTCCTGGAGGTCCTCGGACGTCGTGCTGAAGGGGAAGTTAGCGACAAAGATCTTGCTGCTCATCGAGCCGCTCCTGAATGGAGATACAAGGAGTCCAGGCCAAGCCCTGAGGTAAAGCACGAAGCCCTGACCGCCACCTGATCCACAACGCACGACCGAACGCCGTCGCCACGAAATGGCGACGAGAAGGGTTCGCGACGGCGGGATTTCGTTCGAGCGCGCTCGGAATAAACGCTGCGAATACTGGACGCGGACAAGTTTCGAAAGCGACCTTCAGCACTGACAGACCAGCTAATTATACCCCTGACCGGCGGGCGAAGCGAGCGGAGATTGCACGATCTCGGTCTGTTCCTTCGCTTCCTGCTGGCCGATCGCCGTTTCCTGGACGAGGGCCGCGGCTACCGGGCTCGGCTGCGGCGCATAGATGTGCTGTCCCTGGTCCGCCATGGGCACCGATGCGCGCCGGGTCATCCGGTAGAGCGCGAAGGCGCCGATGCCGAGATGGACGATGGTGAAGAAGGACGCGAAGCCGACCGGGCCCTGCAGGTCCATGGCCGCCGCCGCCAAGGGCGGGCCCAGCACCATGCCGATGCCGACGACGAGGACGAGCGTGCCGCTGGCGCCCACCATGTCCTCGGCGTCGAGATTGTCGTTGGTGTGGGCGATGCAGAGCGCATACATCGGCAGGCACATGCCGCCGTAGAGGAAGAACGCGGCAGCGACGACCGGGAACGTGCCCGTGCCGGCAATGACGACGATGCCGGTGGCGAGCCCGGCGAGGATGGTCGTCCCGGTCACCACCCGGCGCCGGTCGAGCCGGTCCGAGAGCCGGCCGACCGGCCACTGCAGCAGCACGCCGCCGACGATGGCGAGCGCCATGAAGAGCGAGATGCCGGCGACGTCGAGGCCGATCTTGCCGGCGAAGACGGCACCCATGGCGAAGAAGGCGCCCTGGCTGAGGCCGACGCCGAACATGCCGACGAAGCCGAGCGGCGAGCTGCGGTAGAGCCTGATCAGGCCGAAGCTGCGTGCCGCGGCCGTCGCCGGTGCGGGGCTCGCCGTCAGCAGCATGGGCACGACGGCGATGGAGAGCAGGACGGAGACCCCGATGAACAGGCGAAACCCGCCGGGGTCGGCGGCATTGAGCAGGAGCTGGCCGCCGGCCCAGGCGGTGAGCTGGACCAGCATGTAGACCGAGAGCAGGGAGCCGCGGTCCTCGTTGGTGGCCGCCCGGTTGAGCCAGCTTTCGGCGACGACATAGGCGCCGCTCATGCACACACCCGTGAGGAAGCGCAGCACGAACCACGAGATCGGCTCGAGCAGGAGGGCGTGCGCCAGGATCGCCGAGGAGGCAAGTGCGGTGAACGCGGCAAAGACCCGGACATGGCCGACATGGGCAACCAGCCGCGGGGTGACGATGGCGGAGACGAGAAAGCCGATCGAATAGCCCGACATGACAATGCCGGTAACCGAGGTGGGGAAGCCTTCGATGCTGGCCCGCACGCCGAGCAGCGTGTTCTGCAGGCCGTGGCCGAGCATCAGGAGCCCGATGCCGAGCAGCAGCGCCCAGTTGCTTCTGATCGTGAAAAGCATCGCGTTTCGCCCTTGTGATCCCGCCATGCTCTGCTACGCCGATCCGCGTTCCGCCGGCCGGCCCTAGCAGCCTTGCCCGACCAAGGGAAGGTTTGCATCGCTTGGCGAGGCCGGCGCGATCGGAGCGACGAGGAACCTGCCCGGGGGCGGATGGCGGCTGATGCGTCTCGGGATAGATACCGGCGGCACCTGCACCGACGCCGTGCTGCTCGACGAGGCGGAAGGCGTGGTCGCCAGCGCCAAGGCGCTGACCAGCCACCACGACCTCTACCAGGGCATCGCCGCGGCCGTGCGCGCCGTCCTGGCCGCGGCACCCCACGAGGCTCGCGAGCGGATCGGTCTGGTCGGCCTCTCGACCACGCTCGCCACCAATGCGCTGGTCGAGGGCCAGGGCGGGCGGGCCGGGCTGATCATGGTGGGCTTCGGCCCGGAGAGCCTGGCGCGTGGGGGGCTCGGCCAGGCACTCGGCCGGGCGCCTGTCGCCTTTGTCGGCGGCGGCCACGATGCGAGCGCCCAGCCGCGGCAGCCGCTCGACCTCGCCGCCCTCGATGCGGCCATCGGCAAGATGGCGCCGACCGTCGATGCCTTCGCGGTCACCGCCACCTTTGCGGTGCGCAACCCGGCGCATGAGCAGGTGGCCGCCGAGCGGATCATGGCCCTGACCGGCCGGCCGGTCACCGTCTCGAGCGAGCTCACCGCCCGGCTCGACGCGCCGCGCCGGGCGCTCACCACCTTCCTCAATGCCCGGCTTGTGCCACGCATCGGCCGGCTCATCGCGGCCGTCGAGCGGCTGTTGGCCGAGACGGGTATCGCGGCTCCGCTCATGGTGGTGCGCGGCGACGGTGCCTTGATGGCGGCAGAAGTGGCCCGCCGCCGGCCGGTCGAGACCCTCCTCTCCGGCCCCGCCGCCAGCGTGGTGGGCGCCGCCCATCTCTCCGGCCTTCGTCATGCCGTGATCAGCGATGTGGGCGGCACGACCACTGATGTGGCGCTGCTCGATGACGGCCAGCCGCGTCTCGCCCCGGAAGGTGCCCTGGTCGGTGGCTTCAGAACGATGGTCGAGGCGGTGGAGCTGCAGACGAGCGGGCTCGGCGGCGACAGCGAGACCCGTGTCGACGAGGCGGGTCGCCTCGGGCTCGGGCCGCGCCGGCTGGTGCCGCTGGCGCTGCTCGCCGACCAGCACCCGCAGGTGCTCGAGGCGCTCCATGCCCAGGCGGCACGGGCCGCCACTCGGGCCACGGATGCGCGCTTCGCCCTTCGCCAGGACGCGGACGTCGCGCTTTCCGGCCTCTCGCGGAGCCAGCACCGCCTGTTGGACCTGCTCGCCGGCGGCCCCTGCCCGCTCGAGCTGGTGATCGATCGCGAGCATCTGGCCGTGCCGCTGAAGTCGCTCGCCTTGCAGGGCATCGTCAGGCTCGCCGGCTTCACGCCGAGCGATGCGGGCCATGTGCTCGGCCGGCAGTCCGGGTGGTCGATCGAGGCGGCGAGGCTCGGCGCCCAGCTCGAGGCACGCAAGCGAGGCGGAGGCGACACGGTCGAGAGGTTCGCGGCGGCCGTGCTGGAGGCGGCACGCACCGCCAGTGCCCGTGCCGTGGTCGGCGCCGTCTGGGAAGCGACAGGCGGCACTGTCGGGCGTCTCGCGGGGTTCCTGGACGAACCACCGGTCGCCATGGCCCTGGCCGGCGACGAGCCCAGGGCACCGCTCGCCGTCCGCTTCACCATCGACCGACCGCTCGTGGCAGTAGGTGGGCCGGCTGCGGTCTTCTACGAGGGGGTCGCCGAGCGGCTCGGCAGCCGTCTCGTGCTGCCCGCCGGTCACGCGGTCTGCAACGCCATCGGCGCCGTGGTCGGCGAGGTGGCGCGCCGGGTCGAGCTGGTCGCCACGCGCACCGGCGACGACCAGCTCGCCCTGCATCTTGGCGAGGCGGGAACCCTCGTCACCGACCCGGCGTCGGCGCGCACGCTCCTGATCAGCCATGCCGAGGAAGCGGCCATCGCCGCCGCGCGCAGCGCCGGGGCGCAGGATCCGGTCGTCAGCCACGTTTGCGAGGAGCGCCGGGTCGTGCTCGACGGCGGGCTCGAGCTGTTGCTCGAGATCCGGGTTCGGGCGACGGCTCGCGGCCGACCGTCCGCTTCTCAATGGAGCAGGATCGCTCTGGCGATCGAGAAATAGATCACGACGCCCATGATGTCGGCGATCGACGCGATCAGGGGGGCGCTGGCAGTGGCCGGATCGAGCCGGAAGCGGCTCAGGATGAACGGCATCGACATGCCGATCAGGCTGCCCGCCGTGACGATCAGCAGCATCGAGACCGCCACCACCAGCGCCACCTGGTGACCACCCCGAAACCCGGCGATGGTGGAGATCGCAACCGCCATGGTCATGCCGAGCAGGATCGCCACGCCGAGCTCGCGAAAGAACATCCGGCCCCAGTCCTTCATCTCGACATCGCCAGTCGCCAGGGCGCGGACCATCAGCGTCGAGCTCTGCGAGCCAGCATTGCCGCCGCTGCCGATGAGCACCGGCAGGAAGAAAACGAGCACGATATAGGCCGCGATGGTGTCCTCGAAGAAAGCGAGCCCCGCCCCCGAGAGGAGGTTGCCGAAGACCAGCAGCACCAGCCAGTAGATCCGGCTCCGGTAGAGCAGGGCGATGCTGGCGCTGGCGATGCTGTCGGCCATCGAGCCGACGCTGCCGACTTTCTGGAAGTCCTCGGTGGCCTCCGCTTGCAGCACGTCGAGGGCGTCGTCGTGGGTGACGATGCCGACCAGCCGGCCCTCGCCGTCGACCACCGGCAGGGCGATGATGTCGTACTTGGCGATCGACCGGGCCACCTCCTCCTGGTCGTCCTCGACCCCGACGGCACGAGTGGTGCGCTCCATCACCTCCTCGACGGTACGCTGCGGCTGGGCGAGGATCAGGGTCTGCAGCCGCACCGAGCCGATCAACCGGCGCTCGGCATCGACCACATAGGTGCGGTAGATGGTCTCCTTGTCCGGTGCCTCGAGGCGCAGCTTGCCGATGGCCTGAAGCACGGTCAGCCCGGGCGCCAGCGTGGCATAGTCCGAGGTCATGATGGCCCCGGCCGTGCCCTCCTGATGTGCGGCGAGGCGGCGGATGTCCTCGCGCTCGGCCTGGGCGAGGCCCGGCAGCAGCGCCTCCTGCTGCTCGGGGGTCAGGCGGTTGTAGAGGTCGGCACGATCGTCGCCGTTCATTTCGGTGACGATCGCGGCGAGCTCGCCGCGACTCAACACCCGGGCGAGCGCTACCTGGATCTCGGGCGGGAGATAGCCGAAGGTCTCCGCACCATGGCCGAGCGGCAAGGCGAGCAGCGCCACCCGCGCCGCCTCGGGCGCCATTTCCTCGAGCAGCTCGGCGAGATCGGCCGGATGATTCTCGGCCGAGAAGGACACCGGCGCAAGGTGCTCGCCGCCGATCGGATCGTCGTGCATGGTCCCTCATCTCCCGGCAACGCAGCCACACCGCCGGCTGCTGCCAGAAAGAGCGTCCGGCGGCACAATGCTGTTCGAAGATCTGGTGTTCCGGGTGGCAGGCAGGCGAGTTGCGGCGTGGCCACCTCTGCGGGTATGGCAAATCCCGCAGTGGCGATCAAGCCGCGCCCCGCCGCGGCGGGCCAGGTCACCGGGGCCCGGATAAAAGCATGGATCTGCTCAACCTGCTCGTGCTGGCGGTCGTCCAGGGCATCACCGAGTTCCTGCCGATCAGCTCATCGGCGCACCTCATCCTGGTGCCCGTGCTCTTCGGCTGGCCGGACCAGGGGCTGGCGATCGACATCGCCGTGCATGTCGGCACGCTGGCGGCCGTGCTGGTCTATTTCCATCGCGACGTGCTGGATCTGGTGGCCGGGCTCTGGCTGGCGATCCGGCGGCGGCCCGACCACCGCTCGCGGCTCGTCCTGCATCTGGCCGTCGCCACGCTGCCGATCGTCGTCGCGGGGCTGCTGGCCAAGGATCTCGTCGGGACGACCTTCCGGAGCGGCCTGCTCATCGCGGTGACGACGATCGTCTTCGGTATCGTCCTCTGGCTCGCCGATCGCGGCGCCGAGCATCATGACCGCAGCCTCGCCCAGATGACGCTGCGCGATGCCATCGTCATCGGCCTTGCCCAGGTGCTGGCGATCCTGCCCGGCACCAGCCGCTCCGGCATCACCATGACGGCGGGGCTCTTCCTGCGCTTCAGCCGGACCGAGAGTGCCCGCTTCTCGATGCTGCTGGCGATCCCGACGATCGCCGCCGCCGGCCTGCTCGCCACGCTCGACCTGCTGCAGAGCGGCGACGCGACGCTGCAGGCGGACGCGCTCTGGGCAGCGCTCCTCGCCTTCGTAGCCGCCCTCTGCGCCATCTGGGGCCTGATGAGGTGGCTCCAGACCTCGAGCTTCACGCCCTTCGTGATCTACCGGCTGGTGCTCGGCGCGTTCCTGCTCTTCTGGCTGCTGTAGCGGTCAGCCGGCGAGCGAGCGGAGCGTCAGGTCGAAGGCATCGGCCGCCTTGGTCACCATCTCGTCGATCTCCCTTTCGCTGACGATCAGCGGCGGGGAGAGCACCATGCCATCGCGAATCGCACGCATCACGAGGCCGTTGTCGAAGCAGTGCTCGCGGCAGGTGAGCCCGACCTTGCGGGCCGCCGGATAGGGACGGCGCGCCGCCTTGTCCTCGACCAGCTCGACGCAGGCGAGGAGGCCGCAGGTGCGCACCTCGCCGACCAGCGAGTGGTCGGCCAGCGTCATCAGCCGGTCCCGGAAACAGGCGCCGATCGGGCCGGATGCCCGGGTGTCGAGCCCCTCCTCCCGCATGATCCGGATGGTCTCGAGCGCCACTGCCGCCGCCACGGGATGGCCGTGGTAGGTGACGCCGTGCGCGTACTCCGTGCCCGAGGCGGCAAGCACGTCGGCGATCCGGTCGTGGAAGGCCACGGCGGCGATCGGCTGGTAGCCGGAGGAGAGCCCCTTGGCCATCGGGATGATGTCCGGTGCGATGTCGAACGTGGTCGAGCCCCACCAGTTGCCGGTCCGCCCGAAGCCGCAGATCACCTCGTCGGCGACCAGCAGCACATCGTATTGCCGGCAGATGCGCTGCACCTCGGCCCAATAGGTCGATGGCGGGATGATGACGCCGCCGGCACCCTGGATCGGCTCGGCGACGAAGGCCGCCACGTTCTCCGGGCCGATCTCGAGGATCTTCGCCTCGAGCCAGCCGGCGGCCACCTTGCCGAACGCCTCGGGATCGAGATCCCCACCTTCCGCGAACCAATACGGATTGCCGATATGATGGAAGCGCTCCAGCGGCAGGTCGAAGGGGTCGTGCATGAAGCGCATGCCGGTGAGGCTGGCCGAGCCGAGCCCGACGCCATGATAGCCGAGCGTGCGGCTGATGAAGGTCTTCTTCGCCGGCTTGCCCATCAGGTTCCAGTAGTACCAGACGGACTTGATCACCGTGTCGTTCGCCTCCGAGCCGGAGGAGGCGAAGAAGACGCGCTCGAAGCCCTCGGGCAGGATTTCCGCCAGGGCCCGGGCCAGCTCGATCGAGGGCACGGTCGCCGTCTGGAAGAAGGCATTGTAGAACGGCAGCTCCTGCATCTGCTCATAGGCGACCCGCGCCAGCCGCTCGCGGCCGTAGCCGAGATTGACGCACCAGAGCCCGGCCATGCCGTCGAGGATCCGGTTGCCGTTGCTGTCGAAGATGTAGCAGCCCTCGGCATGGGTGATGATCCGGCTGCCCTTGGCCCGAAGCTCGGGAAAGACGGTGAAGGGATGCAGGTGGTGATCGCGGTCGAGGGCCCGCAGGCGGTCGGTATCGGCGCGCGCATCCATTGTCGATATTCCCGGAATGTCAAAGAGTTGGAATCAGACGTTGAGCAGCAGGTGCTCACGTTCCCAGGAGCTGATCACGCTCTGGTAGGCCTCGTGCTCGGCCTGCTTGACGGCGATCAGGACGCGCACGAAGGCCTCGCCGAGCACTTCCTTGAGTTGCGGCGAGCTGTTCAGCTTCTTCAGGCCGTCCGGCAGTTGCTGCGGCAGGGTCTGGGCCAGCCGGTAGGCGCTGCCCTTGATCTGCTCGGTCGGCTGCAGCTCCTCGCTCATGCCGAGCCAGCCGCAGGCCAGCGAGGCGGCGATGGCCAGATAGGGATTGGCGTCGGCCCCGGCCACCCGGTTCTCGACCCGGCGGGCCTTGGGGCCCGATTCCGGCACGCGCAGGCCGACCGTGCGATTCTCCCAGCCCCATTGGACGTTGATGGGTGCGTCGGAATGGCGGCGGAGCCGGCGGTAGGAGTTCACGTTGGGGGCGAAGAGCGGCATGGCCGCCGGCAGGAAGCGCTGCAGCCCGGCAATGTGATTGAGGAAGAGCTCCGAGTAAGGTGCTTCTGTGCCCGCGAAAAGGTTCTCGCCCGTCTCGATCGAGTAGACGCTCTGGTGGATGTGCATCGAGCTGCCGGGCTCGTTCTGCATGGGCTTCGCCATGAAGGTGGCATAGATGCCGTGCTTGAGGGCAGCCTGCCTGAGCGTCCGCTTGAAGAGGAAGGCCTGGTCGGCGAGGGCCAAAGGGTCGCCGTGGTTGAAGTTGATCTCCATCTGCGCCGCACCGGCCTCGTGCGCCAGGGTGTCGATGTCGATCGACTGGGCCTCGCACCAGTCGTAGACGTCCTCGAACACCGGGTCGAACTCGTTGGCCGCCTCGATGCCGTAGGACTGGCGCCCGGTCTCCGGCCGCTTGGAGCGGCCGATCGGCGGCTCGAGGGGATAGTCCGGGTCGGTGTTGATCTTGGTCAGGAAGAATTCGAGCTCGGGCGCCACCACGGGACGCCACCCGCTCTCCGCATAGAGCGCAAGCACCCGCTTCAGCACCTGCCGGGCGGCGATCGCCACGGCCCCCCCGTCATGGTGGACGCCGTCGGCGATCACCTGGGCGGTCGGCTCCTGGTACCAGGGCACCAGCCGGATCGTAGCCGGGTCGGGGCGCAGGCGAATATCCCGGATCACCGGGTCGATCACCTCCTCTTCCGGATAGTCGCCGGTGACCGTCTGGATGAAGATGCTCTCGGGCAGGCGCAGGCCGTCGTCCTGCATCGAGCGGAGGAACTTGTAGCCGGGCAGGATCTTGCCCCGGGCGATGCCGTTGATGTCGGCGACGATGCACTCGACCTCGGTGATGCGGTGCTCTTTAAGCCATGT
>Ga0209607_1003149_pt1 | contig 12761 bp, 11 predicted proteins | sample AD_UKC117_MetaG_FD_184413 | JGI IMG/M metagenome (GOLD analysis project Ga0209607, IMG submission 184413) | Active sludge microbial communities of municipal wastewater-treating anaerobic digesters from Hong Kong - AD_UKC117_MetaG (SPAdes)... | ecosystem: Engineered > Bioreactor > Anaerobic >... | reverse complement strand
TACAGTTTATTTGGTAGGTATTGACTTTTGGAAAAAGCACTATTAGGCTGTTAGTAAGTGCAGTTTAACAACTAAATAGTAAAGGAGACTTAATTATGAAGTTGCCAACTCTGCATATCGTCGTTTTCGTCTAGTCTAAGCTAGCGGTGATGGCCCTCGCGGGCCATCAAGTGGCCAAACTACACTGAATCCTCATATGTGATACTGATGCGACTTGTTTCAACTTCCCTTATGGAAACAATCCCTAAGAATAAGTGAAACAGACTGAGCTAACGGAAACAAATTTCGTTAGGTGGTTCAAGTAACTGGTGATCGCTGATGGGCAATTTATCACACTACGACGGTTCGGATTTCGCAGTAAAGTCACTTCGCAATTGGACAAAAGCATAGGGCCACCGAAAGGAGAGGTCCCATGTCAGACAAAATGACAGTTGATCAGCTGGCCTTGAGGTTTTTAAGCAAGTGTGCGGATGAACAGTTTTCGGGTGTTGATCTCTGGGAAGAGCCAAACTATATGACCGATGAAGACCTTGCAAAAAAGGTTCTGCAAAAGTCAGTAAAATCGGCATTACCGGATATTGACATTAAGGCAGAGAAGATTGAAGGCGGGATCAAGATCGAAGGGTTTTTGATAAAGCTTGACAAAATTCATCTGTCATTCCGAGCGTACCATATCGCAATTGCTATCTTCCTCGTGGTTTTGCTGGTGATTTTAGCATAACTCTACACAAGTGGAGTGTGCCTTTTTTCTAGCGCATGTTGTTAGACATGACGCTAGACCCATCAGTTTTGCCCTAGATCGCTAGTTCGAAACACCCCCCAACCAATGGGGGGTGTTTTTTGTTGATTTTGCCTGCACGATGCACCCAAATTGCGAATTAAAGACTCTATCTCGCCAGCTGCCACCATTATTGTAAGGGTGTTGGCAGAACGTCAAATAGGTGTGGGCAATCCCCGATAGCCACCGACAACCTTATACTCTCCGTCTAAAAAGCACCGTTCTGTCCCTAAGATTCCTATACGCGCGTTATTTCGTTTCTGTACTTCCTCTCTCCAACCCCCAAGTCTGAAGTGCCCCACTTTATGTGACACAATGGGCTTTGGGAGGCTCTTCGGCCGTAATCTGGTGATCGAGCTGCTATTGCCAGGGGGCGCGTTATCTTGTGTTCTCTCTGGGGAGGAAGTCGAAGCCGTGTATAAGCTGGCTGTTGACCAGGGCCTCATACAAAGGGGGGAGGTGCATAGTTGGGCGTTTTGCTTTCTGGACCTTAGCTTCGCGGCCACCGTCTTGGTGTTTTGTTCGTGCATAGCGGGCCGAAGAGGCGATAAGCGATAAGAAGAGGCCCAGGGCGTCGAAGCTCTGGGCCTTTTTCGTTGGTTGGGTTAGGATGCCTCATAGTCGTAACCGAAGCAGAAATAGCCCCTAAGTCAGGGGCTTTTTTTATTTACTACGCAAAAAAACTATGTTATCTTTTTGAAATCGTGACCTTGCCAGAGATAAATGGCACTTATTCTAATAAACGCTGAAGATTGCTATGGGGTTAGTTGGCCCAGGAAAAGTAAGTAGCAGGACCGGAACGAAAACTAGTCGGGTTTGCGTCCCGTACCACTGGCACGGGATTGTCGCTGGAGGGGAAGGCCGCCTAACAACATTTCCGACCAACCGCCTACTAGCGCGGCTTTTGGTAGAGTTGGTGCGTTGGGCAGGTAGGAATAACTTATATGAATAAAATCGATGTTGCTTTTGATTTTCGGAAGGACAGTAAATGCGGTGACCCCGATGTGGATAGCCAAAAATTGTATGAAGCCCATAAACTGTTATGGAATAAAGCGTTGCCGTGCGGAAAAACCCTTGATTTGGAAATCATAGCGTCGAACGGCAAGAACGGAAGATTACTTATTAAAAACAACCTATATGTCAATTTCTCTAGCGACAGAATGTGCCCCCATTTTGATAGAAAATACAATGGAAAATTTGATGGTTGGCTACGTCAACCTGATATAGAGGAGCTAAAACATAAAGTTCGCACAATTGGCGGGCATATAGTTTTCCCCGCCCACAAAAAAAATGGTTTTACAGTAAATCAAGCCAGAGGTGTAAACAGAAGGATTTGCGACAGGTTTGATTTAACCCTAGAGTGCATTCGCCGTTTTTATATACAGGAGCGCAGCCCTCTTTATGACGCACTTACAAGATATAAAGATTTTTTTGATTTGTTTGTTGATTTCAGGGGCTATGTTGACTTCTTTATGTTGCAGGATTTTGTAGATGGAAAAGAACAAATAAAATTTTCTTTGCCGTTTGAAAATTTTAACCGTACACCGTTGCCGCAAACAGTTAATGAATATAATCAATACAGAACTCATACAATAGAGCTGATGAACAGTAGAAACAAGAGAATTTTTGACAGTCTTTATACCTAACCAGGTGTTCGACCGGACAAATCTACACCCCACAGGCGTGTGGTTTGTTGTACTCACTTTACCATACGCCTGTTCTGCTCATCTTTGCCGGATAATATGGCGTTAGGGAAACCACTGATAAAGTTACATAGTCTGATTTGAAGATAAAAATGGAAGAATCGTTATCAACATTTTGGAGCTTCAATAGATTTCGAGACGCTTCTTTGGTTGAAGTGGAAGATATAGTGTGGCAAGGGCCATTTTCTTGGCCTGGATTTGACCAAATAAACAACCTCACACCAATTCCTGACATTGCTGGGGTTTATTTGTTTACGTTCGAGTATAAGGATGGTTACATTCTTCGGGGAGCAGGCCACACAAATTCAATGAAAAGGCGTTTTTCTCAACACAAACGAGAATACATGGCTGGAAGATATACTGTGTTGGACGTCAAATCTGCCAACAGGGGGGAACGAAAGGAAATATGGCACGGGTGGGGCTATGCAAAAACGCACCAAGATGAATTTTTACATCACAAAGATTATATTTTGCAGTCAGTAGAAAAAGAACTCGCTTCATACAACTTGTTCATAACCGAAGTTGCGGATAAACGGAAGCGAGAAAGAATAGAATTCGCAATAATACAAAGCGCCTATCTCTCGAAAGAGGTTTGGAGTGACTTGGTAGACGGTCAAATGGCTTTAAGAGGTAGAGCGAATTATGAAGTTCCTACGGAAGCAAGAAACAAGTGCCTCTACAAGATTTATGGAATTCCTGAAGTATTTGAGATTTAGTTTTAACAGGTTGGCAAAGGTGTTGGTCAGGCGTTCCGCCTAACATTGTTCCAGCCGACGCTGGCGCGAGCCCTCGGATGGCTAGCTCTTTGGCTACGGTTAAGGCTTTCGGCGACCGCGCCAGCGCGGCTGACGGCGGCGTTGTCCGTGGAACGAAATACAAATGGAGAAAAGATGACCCAAAATATTGCGCAGAAAGCATCCATTCCCAATTCAGCACTCGAACCCTTTCGTGTGTTGATTGGAAACTGGAATACGACCGGTAGACACGGCCTTGTCCCAGATACCATCTTGCATGGTCGTACTTCTTTTGAATGGCTGGAAAATGGAGCATTTTTGATGATACGCTCGGAAATTGATGATCCTCGCTTTCCGCAGGGTATCGCAATTCTCGGCAGTGACGGTTCGGAAGGGGACTATTACATGCTCACCTTCGATGAGCGGGGTGTGTCCAGAAAGCATGAAGTTTCTCTGCGTGATAATATTTGGAAATGGTGGAGAAATGCACCGGGGTTCTCCCAGCGCTATGAAGGTATTATTTCAGAGGATGGCAATACAATGGTCGGTAAGGGAGAGTTATCCAAAGACGGTGTATCGTGGGAGCGGGATCTCGACTTAACCTATACGCGGGTTTAGGAAATGGAATGACGCATGTTAAATTTTGAGTTTTGCACTCGGTAGATGTTGACTTTGTTTTTAGTGGTGCGTTTAGATCTTTGCGCAGGAGTGCCAAATGCCTGTTACCCGTATTATTCCAGAAGTCCGTTCCAATAATCTCGCTGAAACCCGTGACTTTTACACAGGTATTCTCGGACTTGTCATAGATATGGAAGAGGGCGATTTCTTGATAATGAGTTCACCTGCAAACACCAGTGCACAACTCATCGTTAACGACAATGGTCATGCAGGTTTACCACCAGGATTTGCTGTTGATGTAGGAAACACACAACAACTACAGCAGATTTATCAGTCCGTCATCGATCGCGGTTTGCCAATTGTTGAACCGCTTACTGATAAACCGTGGGCTATTCGGCGTTTTTCCGTGATTGGCCCCACTGGAGTGCGAGTCACTGTGATAAGTCATATTGATACATCTCAAACAGTGTGAGGATTGCTTTACTGCAAGCAGTAATAGCGATGGGCCGCCCAACAAAGCGTGCACCGGACGGCTGGTGGGCTCCGCGTTTTGAGCTTGATTCAAGCGAGAAATTTGGTTCCGTTTCGTGGGCGGGTTCTCCCCAGCCGCCTGTAACGCAGGCCGTTAGCACAGATGAACCGTGCAGTTTCATGAAGGACTTCAGAGAAACACGATGATTCAACATAACTTTTGGCTAGATTTGTTTACAGGCACAACCTGGCAAGAGTCCATGTCTGCTGGTAGATCTGCTGTTAGCAACGTTTCGGCTTTTCGTGAAAGCCGCTGGAATACTGTCAAACGAATCAAGCCCGGAGATTACTTCATCTGCTATCCCACAGGCGTTTCGCGGTTTATCGGGATTTTGGAAGTCACGTCTGACCCTTACAAGGATAATACCCCCATTTAGAGTATGGCAGATTTCCCCTGCCGACTTGAAGTTAAACCGATCCTTGCACTCACACCAGAAACTACAATCCCTATTCACAATTTGCGCGACAAACTGAGCATTTTTGAAGAGAGGAGTGGGAAGATGTAAGTTTTGGAGTCAGAAGCATCAACGGGCCACGAAGGATGTTGGCTGCTTCCAGAGGTGTGATTCGAGTTGAGAGAGTGTGACGGGTTGTTAAGCCATGAAGTGATATTTAGAAAAAAAGCCACCCAAACAGTTACCAAGTATGTGTGAGGTCCGGTATCAGCCGTTCGGGTGACTTTATAAATTCAATTGCACTGTAAATAATGACTTAGGCACCACTTTCGGTAACCTGGCCGTCTTTCTTCAATGTGGAACTCCCACACCTTTAAAAAATAACATAAATGTTTCCCGCAGGCTACCCAAACGATAGTACCATTAGCGCAAAATTCCCTGTCTTTTCGCCTTGGTTTTTAACCCTGGCAAAATTGCCTCAGGAACGCCGACCAACAGCTAAACTGCCGTCTTTTACCACCGTGAAACCGCGTTCCCAGATGGGTCAAATAAAACGGCCGGATCGGATTCGCTGTTGTTCCAAATGTTGCTGCCAAAGCCGCAGTTAAATCCACCGTTCCCGGCATCGGATGCCATAGCCCAGATTCGTAACGTCTGGCCAGCAGCAATCACACCACCGAGGTTACACGACTGACTGCCTTTTTCCGAGAGCAAGACCCAGCCGTTAAGGTCTACATCCGTACCTCCCTGATTTTGGATGTCTACGTACTCGTCTCGTTTATTGACGCCGACAATAGCTACTACGCCAGGGGACGGAGGCGGCGCTTCGGTAGGTGCCGGTACTTCGGTTGGTGGACTGGTTGGCTGTGGGGCTTCTGTGGGCGGGGCCGGTGGGCTGGTCGGCTGGGGTTGCTCGGGCGCTGTTGTCGGCTCAGCCGTGGGCAGTGGCTGAGGTACGGCCGTATTTATCGGCGCTTCAGCAACCGTTGGCGACGCCCACAGTCCTATTCCGGCATTCACGGCCGTGCGCTGTAGGTCTGTGAACGTGTCCTGAAAAGCCACGTCCGGCGGGTAGGTGCTGGCCTGCGCATAACCCTTGCGCACCAGCTCGCCGTTGACGAACGTGCCATCTTCCAGGTAAATGTAGCGCAGCAAACGGCCGTAGCGGTCGGTTTCCGATACGTCTTTGACCAGGATAACGGTCTGATTGGCGACCAAGCGAGCGTTTGCTTCGGCAGCCTCCATGAAAAGCGGCTCGTCTCGCTCTGGCGTATCCATACCGATATAGCGAACACGGTAGGTTTCGCCGTTTATTTCGACGTCAATCGTATCGCCGTCGATGATCTGGGTGACGACGGCCGTTTCGCCGGAAACTTCATTGCCAGCCGGATCGATAACGGCGGCAGTCTCGATTTCGGGCGTGCTGGTGGCCGTCGGCCGGGGTGTTCTGGTATTGGTAGGTGTTGGTTCAGAGGTATCGGTTGACGCTGTGGCCGTCGGCTGCACCTCTTCTACCAGGGCAACTGCCGTTGGTTCTGCTTCATCTTCGCTGTCTGGCGGGTCGGCCTGGCAGCTCACGCCGAAGCAAACAATGATGAACCCGATAATGCCGATTAAGAGTTTCTTTCGTCTAGACATGACACATGCCTCCTCGATGTTAGTTTCAGTTAGACTGGACAGCACCGCATATAATAAAAAATCTCGGGCAAATTTGTCATGTGACTTTTGTCACTGCCTGCCCAAAGGAGCATTCCTATGGCCCGGTGGACTTTGAGAGGTGGCAGTTTTCTGTTTTCCCTGGGAAAAGGCTTGTGTCACAAGTAGTGGGACAAACGGCAGAAGCGAAGCAGCGAAAATCAGGCAGTCAACGTGATAAGGCCCCGCAAACAGGCAAAACTGGTCCTTACGTGCCCTAAACTCGCGGCGTAAGCGCCTTCCCGTCAAACATTCCAGGTGAGAGGATCCGGGCATATCAGCCACAAGGAGAGCGCAATGGAAACCTTCACTGTGTACCGGGTTGTCAATGACGAGTTGACCGACAAAGAGCATCTGGACAGTTGGGATGAGGTGAAAGCATGGGCGCGCGGCAAGGCGTACGGCCACATCCGGGTGGTACGCGACAGCGATGGCAAAACCCGCGACACCCTGCTCACGACGGAAGTTGTAGAAACGGTCGCCGACCCGGCCTGGCTGGACGTGTATGACTGGATCCGTTGAGTTGTGCGTAATGGCCGTCTGTCAGACGGCCGTTACGCACTTCGTTAAGAGGAAACAGGGATTGTGGCTGTAAGCACGGGTCACTTCCTGCAGCGGTTGAAGTAACGACGATGGTCTCGACCGACCTTGTCCTACAAATTGGAAGAACACCTCAGCGCCTCTCTCTACCACCAGCGTACCATTTAAGTAAGGAAACATGTCCGATACACTTTGTGCGTTTATTATCCTCTGGCACGAAGTTAATCACTGCTGGGAGCAAAGCCAATGAAGCCACATTTTTCTTCTGTTTTAATCGTCTTGCTTTTTTTGTCGTTGTTGTTTGGCACAGCCAGTGCCGCCTCCATCTCTGACGATCCAGACCTCAAATCTGTTTCACAGATAACGAATGGAATGACTGTACGTGTTTCGGTGAGTTCAGAGGGGGTTGAAGGAAATGCCACCTCGAATGAAGTGTCTATTTCAGCCGAAGGCCGCTATGTCGCTTTTTATTCGGCAGCGAGCAACCTGGTTGCTGATGACACGAACGGTCGATTTGATGTGTTCCTGCATGATCGACAAACTGGAGAAACCAGCCGTGTTTCAGTTGCGTCTGGTGGCGTGCAAGGCACTGGGGATTCGTCCTGGCCTTCTATCACACCGGATGGCCGGTATGTCGCTTTTTTCTCGCAAGCCAGTAATCTTGTTGCTAATGATACCAATGCCTTTGGCGATGTTTTTGTGCGTGACCGCCAAGCAGGAACGACCAGCCGGATCTCAGTTGGTTCTGACGGAACGGAAGGCGATGGGCATTCAGGGTACGGAGCCATTTCAGCCGATGGCCGTTATGTGACCTTTTATTCGGCGGCGGGCAACCTGGTTGCTGGGGACACAAATGATGTCCGCGACATTTTTGTGCATGATCGGCAAACCGGAACCACGACGCGGGTTTCTGTCGCCTCTGATGGTACTCAGGCGGATGGAGAATCCGTAAGGTCGGCAATTTCCAGTGACGGCCGTTATGTGGCTTTCTGTTCTGGGGCCAGCAACCTGGTTGCCAGTGACACGAATGGCTATTATGACGCTTTTGTTCACGATCGAAATACGGGAGAAACTTTCCGTGTTTCCGTAGCCTCAGACGGGACAGAGGGTAACTTGGGCATGGGATCATCTACCTGTTCAGACCTTTCTATTTCCGCAGATGGCCGTATTGTGGTTTTTCCTTCTTATTCCGATAACCTGGTCGAAAACGATACAAATGGTAAAGGGGATATTTTTGCCCATGACCTGCAAACGGGTGAGACCACGATAATTTCTGTCGCGGCAGACGGCACACAGGGAGATTTCAACCCCAGCAACCCCGAGATTTCTGCGGATGGCCGCTACGTTACCTTTGAAAGCCGGTCAAGTACGCTGGTTGAAGGTGACACAAACAATAACGTAGATGTGTTTGTTCACGATCGTCAAACCGGGGTGGTCACGCGCGCTTCTGTCGCTTCTGACGGGACACAAGGAAACGACACTTCCTGGTATCCTGCCATTTCTGCCGACGGTCAGCATGTGGCGTTTGGTTCACGGGCCAGCACCCTGGTTGCTGGTGATACAAATGGCGTCTACGACGTCTTCGTGCACGATCTGGTGGCCCCTCCTGTCGCAATCACTGATTTGCAAGCAAATGCCGGATCGGCAGCGGGAGAAATATCCCTCGCCTGGACCGCGCCGGCAAACATTGCAGGTGATATGAGCTACCAGGTAAAGTACGCTGACTCGCCGCTTGTTAGCGAGTTGGGTTGGGCGTCAGCAGCTGCTGTGACTGGTGTCCCCAGTCCGGAATCGGCAGGATCCCCGCAAAGTATGGTGGTTAAGAACTTGACTGCCGGCCAAACGTATTACTTTGCGGTTCGCGTTGAGTATGATGGTGGCTCTCTTTCCCCTTTATCTAACAGCCCCGGCGCCGTTCCGGCCAGTGTAAAAGGTATAGACTTGTCCGTCTCGCTTTACCGCTCAGTTGGCGTCCAGGAGCGGGATGCCTATGAGGAAATCTTCGGCTATTTCGCTGACGCCGTTTTCGAGATGAGTAACGGCGTACATAAAATAGGAACTATTACCGTATACCAAAATGGTGAATCGGCAGCCACAGCAGATGTGCTATGGAATAATAGCGAATGGCCGCGAGCAATTGCGGCTGGGTTTGATAACGTTGGGCAACAAGTGTGGATGGGTGACATCTTCCCCTTTGGTGAAGATGGCGGTACTGACTACAACGCACTGGACGCTAATAATCGGCAGGGGGCTGGTTATACCTTAGCCCATGAGTGGGGACATTATTACTATGGCCTATACGATGAGTATCGAGATCCAAAGTGTGGGTTTTTGTGCAGTTTAAATATCAAAAACCCTAGACCAAATGACTTTCCTGTTCACAATTCAGTTATGAACCTCCATTGGGCGGCAGTGAGCGGTAACTTTAACTGGCTTAACTTTTCCGTTGTCAAAAACATTGGTGGCGACACTGCACAACGGCGAGTATATGAGGCAAGTGGATGGGAGACATTAATGCGTCAACCATCAGAAGACCCCCGCAGCCTGAGACAACTTGCACTTCCTCGTCGGGGCTATTATCCAGAACTGGCGTCTGTAGCGCCCGACACGGGAGAAGATTCTTCTCTAGAACTGAATACTACCCCAACATCTGTCACTCGTGGCGCCTTGAATATCACTTGGGTGGAACCGGCGATAACGGCAAACGGGCCGCAAGCCGCCTTTAACTACTGGGCTACAGTAAGTTCTGTAACCGGATCGGAAGTGACTTATCCCCAACCTGTACTACTGGTGGCCAGTGTGGCGGCGAGCGACCCCATTGCTCAGGCGACGGTACTGGCTGCGGCGGTAACACCTGAGGGAGGCTCGGTACCCTTATTACTCCTGGATGATGGAACCCCGCCGGATGCAGTGGCCGATGATGGATTCTATTCCGGCTATATGCCTTACCCCCAAAACGGGACATATACGGTTACAGCCACGTTTGATAATCAAGCCGGGAACGCCTTCTTTACGCAACTGAGCGCCGCGCCATCTGTAGGACCAAACGGAGAAACGTTCACCCCGACGTTTACCCCTGTGGGTGAGGATTTCTCCGCAACGGCCGTGCTGACAGTGGAGGTGTCAGGGGTACAGGCAGATGATCATGGTGATACGCCGGAGACCGCCACCCTAACCGCTGCTGACAATGTGGATGTGCCGGGACGCATGGATCGGGCTGGTGACGCGGATGTGTTCAAGGTGGTGCCTTCGCATACGGGATGGCTCTCGATACGCATGTCTAATCTTGGACTGGGCATGGAACCTCATATCCGGCTGCTGACCGCCAATGGCACGACAGTATTGGGTGACTTTACAGTCACGCCGACGGCTGCGTCTTACTTCTTCACCTGGTTAGAAGCGACTGCCGGACAGCCTTTTTACGTGGAAGTAACCCACGTGGATAGCAGTGCGACCGAGGGGTATTACGACGTGAGTGTAGGACAGCCGCTGCTTAATGAACACAGCGAATTGTACCTACCAATGATGATACGGCCGTGACCCATCCCCTATGGCAGTACACGGAATGGAGCGCATTAGCGTGATGTAGTCTGATCAGTTCTCTGGGCAGTCCAGAGAGTGGACTACATAGTCAGCCTAGGTTTTCCTTGTCTGGCAAACAAGAACGTCGGCGAAAGGCCGGCGTTTTTGCGTTTATGGTGGGCATTTGTCGTCTACAGAGTTTGCTTAATTGGCCTCCCCCTGCTTAAACTCGCGCCGGAAGCGCCTTCCCGTCGGCGCGGGACTGTGAGAGGATCCAGGTATCACATGTGCAGGTGGAGGTTAGACCGATGGCCCGGACAATTGACTTTAGCCAACCAAGAAAGGTGCTCGACCCTACGTTCCGCAGTCACCTACGCCGGCATAAGCCGACTGAGTGGGGGGAACTGGGTTTCGGTCTCCGGCCGGACGGCCGTAAGCACGGCGTCTACTGGGTGAACCTGCAGGACCTGCTGACGTGGGGAGCCGGACTGGATGAGATGCGCCGTCGAGGGTATGACGCCAAAGAGGCCGAGAGCTATCTGTTGTCAGTGTACCAGCGATATGTGCCCGCCATCCGCCAGTACTTCAGCGACGTGCAAGAAGGGCAGCTGCTGGAGCGCATACGCAAGTTCTGCCGGGAAAACTTCACAGAAGAGTGGCCGTTTGATTGAACTGGCCTTTAGGTGCAAAAGCCCGCTGATAGCGGGCTTTTTTATGGTTGGCTGTGACAAAAGTCACGTGACAGACAGCCTCTACTTCCTATATTATGGAGGCTGCTACCAGTTCAGTCTGAAGCAACCAAGCCAACCAGTTTACGAGTTTTTGTTTGCAAGCAAGAAAAGAGAGATGCGATTAGTCCCTATACCAACCTTATAAGAGTATTTACTCCTCCGCCACGCATGTAACACTGCGTCTTAAACCTAACCTTGTTGGTTAGATGCCTTAAGAGCGGGCAAGGAGAACTGCTCGGGTCTGATGCTTTTTCAAAACACGCTGTACCTGTTGCATATCCTGCAACAGGCACCTCCTACAGTGATTCTAAATTTACTAAAGGAGGTGCCCAGTATGGCACGTCAAGCAAAATCAGAACGTTTGGAATCACTGTATGAAGCAGTGGAAGCTTATCCAGGTGAACGGGCCGGTTTTTTTGCCCGTTTATTAGGCATAGATCGTTCCAGTGTTACCCGGTCGCTGCCCACACTGGAGGAAAAGGGTTATTTGCTCAGCGAGGATGATACAGGAGGACTCTGGCCCTTTCGCCGGAAGTAAGGAATTCGCCACCTGTTGCGGAATTCGCACCCCCCATATGTTATCTTAATCGCAAAACAGTTTTGTTGCAGGAGAAACAACGCAATGAGCCGATCTAGCAAAAAAGCAAACAGGCTGTTACAGGTGGAAGCTCTGCTGCTAGCCCATCCGGAAGGCTTAACTCCCAGTGAGTTGGCGCGAAAGCTGCAGGTTAATCGTTCCACAATTAGTCGCTACATGGTTGACTTACCAGGTCATATATACCTGGATGACTTGGACGGGGGCAAGTGGAAAATTGACCGGGAAGGCTATCTCGTCAATGTTCGGTTTAACTTGCATGAAGCGCTAGCTGTGCATCTGGCGGCCAGGCTGTTGGCCACCCGCCTCGATCGGCAGAATCCTCACGCTGCCGCTGCCTTGCGCAAACTGGGCGTTTCGCTAGAGATGTTGGCTCCACAGATCAGCCAGCACGTCAAACAATCGGCCGACCTGATGGACGATACGGGCCGTTTTCAGGATCCGCGCTATGTCCAAGTGTTGGAGAAGTTAGCTCTGGCCTGGGCTGAACGGCGGAAAGTACGTATCTGGCATCGATATGAAAAGACAGACACTGTGCATGAGTATGTGTTTGCACCTTATTTTATCGAGCCCTATGCCGTGGGTCAGACAACACACGTGATTGGTTGGCGCGAAGATGTAAATGCCCTGCGCACCTTTAAGGTTGAACGCATAGAACGCATCGAGGAAACCAGAAATCCGGCAGAGTTTTATGATATTCCGTCTGACTTCGATCCACGGCGTTTGCTCACTGATGCCTGGGGTATCTGGTACACGGAAGCGGAGCCTCAGGAGGTAGTGCTACGGTTCTCAGCAACGGTGGCAGCGCGGGTGCGTGAGACATTGTGGCATGGATCGCAGAAGCTTGAGGAGATGTCAGACGGGCGTCTCCTCTGGCGAGCACAAGTGGCCGAGCCAAGAGAGATGCTGCCCTGGATAC
>Ga0209607_1003147_pt1 | contig 12763 bp, 11 predicted proteins | sample AD_UKC117_MetaG_FD_184413 | JGI IMG/M metagenome (GOLD analysis project Ga0209607, IMG submission 184413) | Active sludge microbial communities of municipal wastewater-treating anaerobic digesters from Hong Kong - AD_UKC117_MetaG (SPAdes)... | ecosystem: Engineered > Bioreactor > Anaerobic >... | reverse complement strand
GAACGGATCGGTGGGCGGCGAGGCCGCGCCCAGGTCGTACTGCTCCCAGGCGTAGGTCAGGGCGTCGCCGTTCGCGTCGGTGGCGGAGCCGTTCACGTAGAAGGCCGTGCCGCGGGGGATGGTGCGGTCCGGCCCGGCGTTGGCCACCGGCGCCGCGTTGCCCGTGGCCAAGGTCACCGCGCAGCCGCTGGCGTTCCGCCGCGCGATGATCTGCTCCAGGCTGCGCACGTGGAAGTAGGGGTCGCTGTTGGCCTGCAGGTCCTCGGCGCCGCAGATGCCGGCGTAGGCCATGATGGTGGAGCCGCTGCCCGGCTCGTAGGCGTTCGACGCGCTGCGGTTGCCGCCGCCGCAGTTCGAGGTGGTGCCGTTGAAGGTGTGGCTGCCGCCCATCTGGTGGCCCACCTCGTGGGCCACGTAGTCCACGTCGAAGGGGTCGCCCGAGGGCAAGGGACGGCCGGTGCCGCCGCGCGCCTTGGAGGACGTGCACACCACGCCCAGGCCGGCCAGGCCGCCGCCGCTGCCCTGGGTCAGGATGTGGCCGATGTCGTAGTTGCCGGACCCCTGGAGGGTATCGGTGGTGATCTGGTTCAGGTCCAGCAACGTGCCGTTGATCGTCGAGCCGTTGGGGAACGGATCCGAGATGGGGTTGGTGTAGGTCTGGAACGCCGTCAGGATGAAGCGCACGCACACGTCCGCCTCGTAGATGGAGTTCACGCGGTTGAGCGTGATGGTCGCGAAGGCCTGGGCCAGGCTGGCGCCGCCGAAGTACGTGGTGTACTCGCCGGTCAGCGTGAGCACCATGCGGTAGGTGTAGAGCGTGTTGCCGGACGAGGGGACCGCCGCCAAGCCGTCGATCTCGGGCAGCTCGGGCCCGTCGATCACGCCGCAGCCGAAACCGTCCACGGGAGCGTCGAAGTCGTGGCGCCAGGCGCTCAGGTACAGCGACGTCTCGCCGCGCTGGTAGGGGTCGATCCAGAGCACGCCCAGGGCCGTGCGGCCGTAGGCGTGGAAGCCCAGGGGCGAGGTGTCCAGGCGCAAGGTGGCCGTGGGATCGTCCAGACCCTGGGCCGCGTAGGTGCGGAAGTCGGGCATCTGCGCGGCGGCCTCCCCCGCGAGCATGGGCGACTCCACCACCAGGAAGCGCTGGAAGGTGCCGTCGGGCATGGGGAGCGTGATCTCCAGGCCATCGGCCGCGGCCACGTCCTTCTCATGGGGGGCCATGGCCAGACGGTCCGCCAGGCCCTGGTAGTCCAGGCGCAGGGCGCGGTACTTGCGGGGCATGGTCTCGCGGGCGCCGGGCGCTAGGCCGGCGGTGAGCTCGTCGCCCAGGTCCGTCCACAGGGGATCGGGAGCGGCGGTGGTCACGCCGGGCGCCTGGTCGCGGAACGGGGACGGCGGCGCGGAGGAGGCGTCGGCCCCCAGCGCCGCGGCGGCGGCCAGCAGCAGGCCGCCAAGCAGCAGGGTCGGGAGGAGCTTCATCGCGACTCACCGCCCCGGCGCGCCGAGGGAGCGGCGGCGGACTTGGCGGGCTCCTGGTCCATGCGCGTCAGCATGGCCTCCAGCTCGCGGGCCTGCTCCTGGTGGCCGCCCTGGCGCGCGTAGTCCAGCTGGATCTCCAGCAGCGCGCGGCGGCCCTGCTCCTTGGTCTCGTGGATGCGCAGCTGCAGGGCGTGGCGCTGCTCGGGCGTGGCGTCGGCGAGCTGCGCCGTCAGCGCGGCCACGGCCTCGCGGTCCGCCTCGATGCTGGCGCGGATCTCCTGGTTCATGGCCTTGCGCAGCTCCTGGGCCACACGCTGGGCCTCCTTCTGCTCGGGCGTGACGACGGGAGCCACGGCGGACTCGCCGCGCGCCTCCGTCGGGGCGGGCGGCGTGTCGGCGGCCGCGGCGGCGCCGGTCAGGAGCAGGAGAGCGGAAAGCGTCAGGATCATGCGCGACATGGAGGTCCCCCCGTTTCGAGTCGTGGCAGGAAGGACGGGCCCGGGCGGGTCGTCCCGATATTGAGGATCATTCTAATCTTCATATGAAACCAGGGGTGCGATATCCCTCCGCAAGATGATTCCGAGGATTCATCCCCTCGGAACGCATGACCCCACAACGGCGTGCATGACCTTTCCAGAGGTGAAATTCCCGCCGATTCCCTTGTTCGGTCGCCGCAGGAACCCTGCAACCCCGCACCGCGCGCGCCGTACCCTTCCCACCTCACCCCCACCGGAGGACCCCGCATGCCGAATCTGCCCGCCATGACCCATGCCGCGCGCCGCGCCCTGACCACCGTGCTGGAGCTCACGCCGCGCGACCGCGTGCTGGTGGTGGGCGACACCTCGGCCGGGAGCTGTCCCGACGCCTTCCTCGCCGCCGCCCGCGCCGAGGGCTGCCGCGCCGACCTCTTCCTGCTGAGCGAGGACCGCCGCCCCCTGACCGCCGCGCCGCCGGAGCTGCTGCGGCTGCTGGACGGCCGCGACGTGATCATCAACGCCATCGCCGGCCGCAGCGACGAGGTGCCGTTCCGCCTGGACTGGATCCGGGCGGTGGAGGCGCGGGGACTGCGCATGGGGCACAGCCCGGGCATCGTGGACGCCATGCTGGAGGGCGGCGCCGTGGACGTGGACTACGCGGCCATGCGCGCCGCGGCGGACGCGCTCATCGCCTCGTTCCGCAACGCCGTCTCCGTGCGCATCACCGCCCCGGCCGGCACGGACCTGACCCTGGGCCTGGCCGGCCGGCCGTTCATTTCCGACACGCGCATCACCCCGGAGGAGCGCGGCGTGAACCTGCCCTGCGGCGAGGCCTACGCCTGCCCGGTGGAGACCGAGGGCGAGGGCGTGCTGGTGGTGGACGGCTGCTTCGGCACCGAAGGGAACGTGACGGCGCCGGTGCGCATCGAGGTGCACGGCGGCCGCGCGGGTGCGGTGACGTGCGAGGACCCGGTCCTGGCCGCGCGCGTGACCGAGCTGCTGGACACCGACGCCGGCGCCCGCACGGTCTGCGAGCTGGGCATCGGCCTCAATCCCGGCGCACGCCTGCTGGGCAACATGCTGGAGGACGAGAAGGCCGTGCGCACCTGCCACGTGGCCTTCGGCGACAACCGGGGCATGCCCGGCGGCCGCAACGCCTCCTCCATGCACATGGACTACCTGGTGCACCGGCCGAGCATGACGGTCACGTACGCGGACGGCACGTCGGCGGAGGTGGTGCGGGACGGTGAGCCGCAACGACCGTCCGCTCTGTGACATCGGTCACAGTACAATTCTGACTTTATCGGTACTATTTTCAGACCTATGGACGGATTCCCTCCGCCCCTTCCGGACACGACTCCAACACCGAGGTCGACAAGGCCATGCACCTTGCCCATGCCGCCCGTGCATCCGTGATCCTGACCGTTTCCCTGCTGCTCGCCGCCGCCGCCGCCGCGCTCACGCCGGCGGACACCTCGTGGCGCTACTATCGCCCCGGCAACACCGGCGTCATGGGCGACATCAGCCAGGCCCTGTGGGTCGCCCCGGACGGCGCTCCGTACGTGGGCGGCTATGATGAGATGTTCGAGGAGGGCGGCTTCGCGCGCTTCGACGAGTCGCTGAACCGCTGGGAGAACTTCTCCAACGTCGACTTCCCCGTGATCGGCTCCCGCTTCGACGTGGGCTCCTGCCGCATCACCGACTTCTGTCCCGACGGCGCCGGCGGCCTCTGGCTCGGCACCTGGAAGGGCGCCCTCCATTTCGATCCGGCCCAGGGCGGCGAATCCCTGGTCCGCTACGACTCCACCACCTCGCTGCTGCCCGGCGGACGCACCACCGACATCAGCGTGGCGCCCGACGGCACGGTGTGGTTCTCCGTCTTCCAGATCTTCCAGGGTCCGGGCGGCGTGGTGCGCTACGACCCCGCCACCGACACCTGGACCCAGTGGGGCTCCACCTCCAACGCCGACGGCTGGCCCGGCTGGGGCCTCTGCCACACGGTGGGCATCCAGCCCGACCCCGCGGGCGGCTACCGCGTGTGGGTGCAGACCGATCACGGCGTGGCCAGCTACCACAGCCTCACCGGCCTCTACACCGTGGAGCCCTACGACGGCACTCCCGGCCAGATCATGGACGTGATGCGCGGCGAGCCCGCCGACGCCGCCGGCAACGTGTGGATGGCCAAGGCCTCCGGCGACGTCCAGAACCCCCAGCTGGGCTACCGCGATGCCGCGGGCGTCTTCCACCCCAAGCCCGCGCCCTACTCCAACGTGAGCTTCTACACCGTCGCCTTCCACGCCTACGGCGACGGCCTGGCCCTGGCCGTGAACACCAGCTCGCAGGTCTACCAGTTCAACGGCACGAGCTGGAGCTACCTGGGCGTATGGCGCTCCGGCGGCTTCACCTACGACGTCTGCCCGGACGGGGCCGGCGGCGCATGGGTGGCCGGCGTGGGCGGCGTGGCCCATTACTCCGGCGGGTCGTGGCAGCGCTACCGCATCACCAACACCGGCTTCGTGGACAACTTCGCCTTCGACCTCAGCCTGGCCCCGGACGGCGACGTGTGGGTGACCGGCAACGCCGCGCCCGGCATCGGCGGCATCGCCGTGTTCGACGGCAAGACGTGGACCAACTTCAACAGCGCCACGTACGGCATCGGCCACGACTTCCCCTTCGACACCGACAACGCCGACCGCGTGCTCTACCGCGAGTCCACCGGCACGGTGGTCTGCAACCCCACCTTCGAGGGCCTGGCGGAATGGGACGGCGCGGCCTTCGACATGCTGGAGCCGTACACCGTGAGCATGGACCTGGTGGAGGACTCCCTGGGCCGCCTCTGGACCATGGGCGAGTACTTCAGCCTGCGCTACCGCGACGCGACCGGTTTCCACTCCGTGGGGATCGACGGCTGGGGCGTGAACGTGGACCGTGACCCCTCGCGTCCGGGCACCGTGTGGGCCTGCTCCCAGTACGAGGTCAAGCGCACCGACGGCCAGGGCTACGAGTGGTCGCGCGACGTGACCCAGCTCGTGGGCCTGGACCCGCAGAGCGACGGCCTGCTGGGCGTGGCCGCCGGCCCCGACGGCGTGGCCTGGGTGGGCAGCAGCAACGGCCTCTACCGCCTGGACGCGGAGAACGGCCTGGTGCAGCGCTACCATCCCACCACGTCGGATCTGCCGGGGGCCAACATCACGCCCCTGCTGGTGTCGCCCGACGGGGTGCTGTGGATGACCAACTTCGACAGCGAGGGCTTCACCGGCGCCCTGGTCTGGTTCGACGGCGTGGAGTTCGGCTCCATCGGTCCGGCCGAGGGATTGCCTCACGCGCAGATCTGGGACTCCGAGGTGCGCAGCACCGAGACGGGCTACGAGCTGTGGCTCAGCTGCGCCAGCCGCGGCCTGGGCGTGCTGAGCGTGACCACGGACCAGACCTCCGCCGCCGGCGCCGCCCCCGCACGCCCGGCGCATCTGGATGCGTTCCCCAACCCGTTCAACCCGTCGGTCACGCTCTCCTTCGCCATGGAGCGGGCCGGCGCCGCGGACCTGGACGTGTTCGACCTCCACGGCCGCCGCGTGCGCACCCTGCTGCGCGGCGCGCCTCTGGCCGCCGGCCGCGTCGAGCTGACCTGGGACGGCCGCGACGGCGACGGCCGCGCCCTGCCCAGCGGCGTCTACATGGCCCGCCTGCGGACCGACGGCGCCGCCTCCTCGCGGCGGCTGGTGCTGGCGCGCTGAGATTCGGAGTGCAACCGGAGGGGTTTCCTGCCGTAGGATCGGGTCCGAACCCCGGACCCGATCCTACGGAGGACCCCATGCGCCACCCCTGGAACCGCCGCCGCTTCCTCAAGACCACGGCCGCCGCCGGCGCGCTGACCCTCCTCTCCCCTCTGCCGGGCCTGGCCGCCTCGCGCGGACCGCGGCGCCTGGACGTGCTCATCCTGGGCGGCACCGGCCAGACCGGCCCCCACCTGGTGCGCTCGCTGCTGGACCGCGGCCACACCGTCACCCTGTTCAACCGCGGCAACCGCTCCGACGAGCTCTTCCCCACCGTGGAGTGCCTCATCGGCGACCGCGACCCCGCCAACGCCGCCGGCCTGGACGCCCTGCGCGCGGAGGTGGACCGCGGCCGCACCTGGGACGTGTGCATCGACATCTGGCCGCACATCCCGCGCATGGTGCAGAACGCGGCGGAGCTGCTGCGGGGCAGCGTGGGGCGGTACATGTACGTGTCGTCCCTGAGCGCCTACGCGGACCACTCCATCCCGGACATGGACGAGGACGCGCCGGCGAGCGACGCTCCGGACGCGGATGCCACCGAGTTCACCATGGAGCTCTTCGGCCCCTTCAAGGGCGAGTGCGAGAAGCGCGTGCGCGCGGTCTTCCCGGACAGCCACACCATCTACCGTCCCGGCCTGATCGTGGGCCCGCGCGACTTCAGCTTCCGCGGCGTCTACTGGCCGGTGCGGGTGCGCCAGGGCGGCCGCGTGCTGGCGCCGGGCGACGGCACGGACCGCATCCAGGTCATCGACGCGCGGGATCTGGTGGACTTCCAGGTGCGCTGCATGGAGGACGGCACCGGCGGCACGTTCAACGTGATCGGGCCGCGGGCGGAGACGCCGCTGACCATCGGCGGACTGCTGGAGACGTGCCGCGCGGTGAGCGGCTCCGACGCGGAGTTCGTCTGGGCCGACACGGCCTTCCTGGAGGAGCACGAGGTGGGCGCGTGGATGAACATGCCCTGCTGGATCCCCGCCGAGGGCGAGTACGCGGGCTTCGGCTCGCGCAGCAACGCCCGCGCGGTGGCGGCGGGCCTCACGTTCCGTCCGCTGAGCGACACGGTCCGCGCCACGCTGGAGTGGTACGACGGACTGGACGACGCCACGCGCGATCGCATCAGCGGCCGCGCCGGCCTGCCGCCCGAGCGCGAGGCCGAGGTTCTGGCGGCCTGGGACGCTCGGGCCTAGCCCAGCTTCAAGGGCGCCCCCGGCCCCACCGGCAGCCCCAGGGCGAACCAGACCAGCAGCAGCAGGGTCCACACCACGAAGAACGCCACGCTGTACGGCAGCATGGTGGCCACCACCGTGCCGATGCCCGCCTGCGGCTCGTAGCGCTTCATGAACGCCACGATGAGCGGGAAGTACGACATGAGCGGCGAGATCACGTTGGTCACGCTGTCCCCCACGCGGTAGGTGGCCTGCACCAGCTCCGGCGAGTAGCCCAGCAGCATGAACATGGGGATGAACACCGGCGCCATGATGGCCCACTTGGCCGACGCGCTGCCCATCACCAGGTTGATCAGGGCCGACACGATCACGAACGACACCATCAGCGGCACGTCGCCCAGCCCCGCCGCCTGCAGCCCCTCCGCGCCCTTCACGGCGAAGATCAGCCCCAGGTTGGTCCACTTGAAGAAGGCCACGAACTGCGCCGCGAAGAAGCAGAGCACGATGTACACGCCCAGCGTCTCCATGCTCTTGCCCATGCCGTCGATCACGTCGGAGTCGTTGCGCAGGGTGCGCGCGCCCTTGCCGTAGGCGATGCCCATGAGCGCGCCGCCCGCGAAGATGAAGGCCACGATGCCGCCGGTGAACGGCGAACGCAGCAGGTCGCCGGTCTGCGGGTCGCGCAGGAAGCCGCCGGCCGGCACCGTGCCCGCCAGCAGGAAGGCGGTGAAGAGCACGCCGGCCGCCGTGGCGTACCACAGGCCGCGCTTCTCGTCGGCGGTGAGCGGGGCCAGGCGGCCCTCGGCGTCGTCGGCGCCGCCCTCGCCGCCGTAGTCGCCCAGGCGGGGCACCACGATCTTCTCGGTGACCCAGGTCCCCACCGCGGCGATGAAGAACGTCGACACGAAGAGGAAGTAGTAGTTGCAGGTGGGGTTCACCATGTACGTGGGATCGATGATCCGCGCCGCCTCCTCCGACAGCCCCGAGAGCAGCGGATCCACCGTGCCCAGCAGCAGGTTGGCGCTGTACCCGCCCGACACGCCGGCGAACGCCGCCGCCATGCCCGCCAGCGGATGCCGGCCCACCGCCTGGAAGATGATGGCCCCCAGCGGCACCAGCAGCACGTAGCCCACCTCGCTGGCCGTGTTGGACAGGATGCCCGAGAACACGATCAGGAACGTGAGCAGCCCCCGCGGCGCCGACAGCACCACCAGCCGCAGCGCCGTGCCGATCAGCCCGCTGCGCTCGGCCACGCCGATGCCCAGCATGCTCACCAGCACCGTGCCCAGCGGCGCGAAGCCCGTGAAGTTGGTGACCATCTCCGTGAGGATGCGGTGCAGGCCGTGCAGGCTCAGCAGGCTCACCGGCCGGATGGTCTCGCCCGTGCCCGGGTGCACGGCCTCCAGGTTCAGCGCGGCGAACACGCCGGACGCCAGGACCACGAGGCCGGCCAGACCGGCGAACAGGGTGGCGGGATGGGGAAGGGCGTTGCCCAGCGTCTCCACGACGCCCAGGAAGCGGGCGACGGGACCTTGGCCGCCCGCGGCGGTGGGTCGGGTCATGGTCGGGGCCTCCGGTGAGGTCTCGGGTTCCGGCTCACCGGGGACAATCTAGCCGCGCCGCCCCAAATGGCGACGGCATCAGTCCTGTTTAAATCTCAACCGCGCTTCCGCAGTTCCGTGACCGGCACGCCGCCGATCCCCCAGTTGTCCGTCTCCAGCTCCTCGATGGTCACCACCGTGGTGGCCGGATTCTTCCCCAGCACGTCCACCAGGAGCTGGGTGACGCCGCGGATGAGTTCGGCCTTCTGGGCGGCGGTGGCGCCTTCGCGGGTGATCTTGATGTTGACGTAGGGCATGGGGGCCTCCGGGATCGGGTCCACGTGGACCCGAATGGGATTCAGGGTTCTTCACGCACGATCCGACGCAGCTCCAGACCGAGGGACACACTTGCCCCGGAGCGCCACAGGGCGTTTTCCGCACCGGTGTTGCTGAGCCAGGTCCAGCGCAGGCTTGCGGTGGCGGTCAGTCCACCGCGGACGGGGACGGCCAGCTGCAGGCCGGGAGCTACGCTCCAGGCGAAGGTGCCGAAATCGCCGAAATATCCGAATTCATTGGAGGGTTCGCGCTCCTTGTCGACGTCGTAGATGACCGGGCCGGTCTCCAGACCCGCCACCACGAGCAGCCGTTCCGACCGCAGGAGAGGCCGCTCGACAACACCCTGATAGGTCACCCACCGGTGCTCCACGGATGGCCGACCCGGCGATTCCAACGTGGCGGAGGCGCGCCGGGCCCGGATCCCGATCCGGAAGTCGCGGGCGTCGTCGTTCCTTGAGCGTCGGTAGTCGTCCCGGAAAAAGCCGAGGCACCAGCCCGAAAAGGAGGTGCGTTCATACCCGGCCGGCGGAGTCTCGAACATGCCGTTCCACCGCGTGGGCGCCGCCTCGCGCTCCACAGTGAGCACCAGCGCCCACGCCGGAGCGGCACCGAGGAGAAGGAGCACGATGAGGAGACGGTGCATCACGGCGGGGTCCGTTCGGTGAGAAAGACGGGCGTTGCCAGGTCAGGATCCACGGAACGAGGGGGCTGCGTCAACCGCCGGATCGGCACGCCTCCCAAGCCTTCGCCTCTCCGGTGAGCCGACGCCGCACGATTGACCCTGGTCGTTCAGAATCTTCCGTCCCTGGCGTTAAAATCCGGAACGCCCCGCACGGCCCGGACGTACAAGCCCGCCGTGACCCCAGACCCGGAGCGCGCCGTGACCCGATCCCTGCCCCGACCGCTGCGCATCGTCTTCGGCCTGCTGGCCCTTTGGCTGGCGTTGTGGCCGACGGGCGACGCCGTGACCGGCAGCAGCCTGGTGAAGGTCCTCCCCGCCGCCGCGCCGGTGACCCAAGGCGGCTGCTGCGGGATGTCCGCCGCCGCCGGCCCCGGCTCCTGCTGCGGTCACGCCGGCATGGACTGCCGCTGCCTCTTCCTGGGCGGCCTGGTGTTCCACACCGCCGGCCTCGTCTCCGTCGAGCCGGACCCCATCACCGGCCCCACCGTTTCCCCGGCCGACGTGCACGGCCCCACGCGGGAACGGCGCCCCCTGGTGCCTCCTCCGCTCCCCTCCTGCTGATTCCCATTCGGATGACGACCGTGCGCGCGACGACCGCGCGACGAACCCGACTCTTGGAACCTCAGGAGGTTCGATCATGACCACCCGCAAGATCCTGACGCTGTTCACCGCGGCCATGCTGCTGCTGTCGCTGAGCGCGACGGTGGCCGCCGCCGGCCCCCACTGCAAGGGCAAGGCGTCGTCCTGCCAGCAGACCGCCTGCAAGGCGAGCGGCTGCAAGGCCGGCACGTGCTCCGACGCCTGCAAGGCCGCGGCCAAGGCGTCGAGCTGCACCGGCAAGGACGGCGCCTGTGCGGCCAAGGCCGGCAACTGCGGCGCCAAGGACGGCGCGTGTGCGGCCAAGGCCGGCGCCTGCGCCACCAAGGCCGGCAACTGCGCCGCCAAGGCGGGCGCCTGCGCCACCAAGGCCGACCACGGCCACTGCAAGGCCGCGGCCGGTTCCTGCCACGGCGCCAAGGCCAAGAGCAAGGCCTAGCCACCCCGTCCCGCTGACGGAGACGACGGCGCCCGCGGTTCCCTCAGGAGCCGCGGGCGCTGCGCGTGAGCCACCGTGGTTGCCCGCCCCGCCGCCATGCCCTACCATCCGCCGGATCCCCGCTTCGCCCCCCAACCCTCGGGAGCCCCATGGGACACTTCACCACCCTGGACTACGTGTGGGCCGGCGCCTTCCTGCTGCTCATGGTCGGCGGCGCCTTCTTCTTCTACCGGCTGGCGCGCCGCAGCGAGAGCGACTTCTTCCTGGCCGGCCGCGGGCTGCCGTGGTGGCTGCCGGCCGCGTCGGTCTTCAGCACCCACACCGCCACCGACACGCCCATGTGGATCACCGGCGTGATCTACGCCAACGGCCTGCGCGGGCTCTGGTACACGTTCTTCTCGGCGTGGACGGCGGTGGGCGCGTTCGTGTCGGCGCGCATCTTCCGCCGCTCGCTGGCCTACACCCAGGCCGAGTGGCAGACCCAGCGCTTCGGCGGCCTGGGCGCGGAGATGCTGCGCGGCTGGATGGCCGGCTGGCAGGTGTTCATGAACATGTTCATCCTCGGCTGGGTGGGCATCGCCATGGGCAAGGTGGGGGCGCTGGCCTTCGGCTGGCCCGTGTGGGTGGGGCTGGTGGTGCCCACGTGCATCACCGCCGTGTACACCCTGGCCGCGGGGTACTGGGGCGTGGTCATGGGCGACTTCCTGCAGGGGATCGTGGCGGTGTTCGCCATCGTGCTGGTGTCGCTGGTGGGCGTGGCGGCGGCGGGCGGTCCGGCCGAGGTCACCGGGCGCATCATGGAGCTGGGCGAGGGCTGGCGGCTGAGCGCCTTCGCCTTCACCGGCCTGTTCGACGGGGACTTCCCGGTGGTGTGGTGGCTGACCATGCTGGTCATCGCCGTGCTGGGCGGGTTCGGCATGGGGACCAGCCTGGACTGGTACGTGGAGGCCCAGCGCATCCAGTCGGCCAAGAGCGTGCGCGACGCGGCCTACGGCCTCTGGGCCGGCGGCGCCGTGACGCTGATCCGCAACGGGTTCTGGGCGGCGGGCATCCTGGCGTTCTTCTCCATGCTGCCCAACATCGCCGATCAGGCCGACTACGAGCTGGGCTGGTTCCGCCTGGGCTTCGAGCTGTTGCCGGCGGGGCTGGTGGGCGTGTTCTTCGGCGCCATCCTGGCCATCCACCTGTCGACCATCAGCAGCCATCTCAACCTGGGCGCCCTGTACTTCACGCGCGACCTCTACCAGCGCTACATCAAGCCCGAGGCGGGCGAGCGCGAGCTGGTGAAGGTGGGGCGCTGGACCACGCTGGTGCTGCTCATCGGCTCGTTCTTCTACGGGCTCATGATGCAGGAGATCACCAAGTGGCTGATCTTCGCCCTGTGGCTGATGATGGCGGGCATCTGGCTGCCCAACATCCTGCAGGTGCTGTGGTGGCGCTTCAACGCCTGGGGCTACCTGGCCGGCTGGATGGCCAACCTGGGGGTGAGCTGGCTGGTGGTGTGGGTGCTGCCGGCCTTCGGCGTGTACGAGCCGCTGCCGGACCACCTCAACTTCTGGCTGCTCATGGCGCTGGGCGCGGCGGTGTTCCTGCCGGTGACGCTGCTGACCAAGCCCGAGAAGATGGACCGGCTGGTGCGCTATTACGCCATGACGCGGCCGCTGGGCTGGTGGGGGCCGGTGCATGCCGAGGCCGTGCGGCGCGGGCTGATCGAGGACCACGCGCGGACCGCCGACGCCGGGCCGCGCCCTCTCATCCGCCGCGCCTGGACGCCGGAGCAGGCGGAGGCGTGGACGCGGGAGGACTGGATCGCCATCGTGCTCTCGCCGGTGATCTTCGCGCTGCTGATGATCGGCGTGACCAAGCTGCTGCTTCTGCAGGCGGGCGGCGTGCTCATGGTGATCGCGGCGGTGGTGCTCAGCGGCGTGGTGTACTGGGTCATCGACCCCAAGCTCAGGGCCGTGTCCGCCGAGTACGAGGCGCAGCAGGAGGCCTACGTGAAGCAGCTGGAGGAGCGCCTGCGCTGGCAGGACGACGGGGAGGCCGCCCATGGATAAGGGTCTGGTGACGCTCATCGGCATGAGCATCTCGTACGTGGCGTCGTTCGTGGGGCTGGGGTTGGCGTGGTGGAGTTGGAAGAAGCGGCGCTAGCCTACGGGTCCTCCCCCGCGAACGGGAAGAACCGCGCCCCGATGCGCAGGGACACGCCGCCGCCGTTGACCTCCCAGTCCGGCACGTCGAAGAGCATGCCGTCGGTCTCGAGATGAGCGT
>Ga0209607_1003145_pt1 | contig 12766 bp, 13 predicted proteins | sample AD_UKC117_MetaG_FD_184413 | JGI IMG/M metagenome (GOLD analysis project Ga0209607, IMG submission 184413) | Active sludge microbial communities of municipal wastewater-treating anaerobic digesters from Hong Kong - AD_UKC117_MetaG (SPAdes)... | ecosystem: Engineered > Bioreactor > Anaerobic >... | reverse complement strand
TTGTTAACCTGATATTGCGGCGGGGGCAGCCGCGCCAGGATCGTCTGTATCTGAGTTTCCTGCACGAATTTGGTCACCTTCAGACCCTACCGGTGGCGATCATTCACGGGATCTGGTTACTAACCGTCATTTCTTGGCGCGGGCGGCGATGGAGAGAAACGCTGGCTATGCTCGCTGCTATTGCGATGGCACACGAAGCAGTGTGGGAGTTGGCTAGTGAGATATACGTGATGTTGAAGACATGGCGAGAGTATCGTCGCATTTATCACGAACATCCCAATCGGATTGGAAAGATTGCATTTTGGGGCGGTATGACACTGCTGAGTGGGGTTTTGTCTCTGTGGCTATTTTGGACAGGGACAAAGAAATCTCAGGCAGCACACAAGTAATGTGATGGAGTAACCGAATGAACGAGGCAGACTTGAGTCAAACTACTTGCACCCATATGAATCATGGCATTCGCATTCACCTGGACTGGGATTATCACCAGTTGGCGCACGACGCGGATCAAACTATACGCGCTTTAACTGAAGAAGCACACCCGCGCGCAGCCACACTGTACACACATCTCCTAGCCGACCCGCAGACGCTAGCGTTGTGGGATATGACTGCCTATATGACTGTCGAAAAGCTTGGCTATAACGATCACAGTCAGATGCATGCCCAGATTGTGGCGGCAAATACATTGCAATTGCTCCATTTATTGTTAGAGGCTGATGCAGTGCCGGATGTCGTAGCGAGTGGGGCGGGAACGGTGGAAGACGCAACGCTTATCGTGCTGATCTCGGCGCTGTTACACGATATCGGCAATCAGGTAGCACGGGAGAACCATGAACTTTATAGCGTGATGCTCGCACAGCCCATTCTGGCGCGGTTGCTGCCTCTTCTCTACAATGATCCGGTTCAACAACAGATAATTACTGGCTTTATACTCTCCGCCATCGCCAGCCATGATTGCAGTTCCAAGCCCAGTACGCTGGAGGCCGCAATTGTGGCTGTAGCTGATGCAATTGACGTGACAAAAGGTCGCGGTCAGGTAGCATTTGATCAAGGCAAAGCGGATATCCATGCGGTTTCGGCCATGGCGATTGAACAGGTTGTCATCAAATCCGGGAAAGCACATCCAGTTCAGATCGAGGTCGTGATGAGCAATCCGGCCGGGCTATTTCAAGTGGAAAAATTGCTGGGGCGCAAGCTGATCCTGACCGGGCTGGAGCGTTACATTGACTTACGCGCCTGCGTCTCACCGATAGATGGTGCAGTCGATGAGGCGTTACAACATCTGGTGTTACAGGGAGGACGTTTTGTGCCGGAAGTAAGACCTCCCATTGCGACGGTACACAGCCTGGTGGATCCGGTGTGCGGCATGGTACTTTCGCCGAATCATACGGCCGGCACACTGGTCTATCAAGGCAAGCATTATCATTTTTGTTCTAACGACTGTATGGCCCGTTTTCAGCTGAACCTAACGATTTATGCATGAAGAACCGTTCGATTTCCTCTTCGAGGGTCAATAGAATGATCAAGGAAATAGGATAATGCCAAGTGATCCTATGCCTTCAAACGCCGCGCGGGTGATTCTGTTGCAGATTTCCCAAAAATCCGTTTGCCCGTATCGATGACGATGTTGGCGGTGTCGTCAGAAATAGCAGGAGGAACGATCCGATCTGGCGTATCCTCGGTTGTTGCCACGGCTGTACCGTTTTCAACCACTTGCACCTCAAACTGATCCAGCGAGCGCGGGGCCGGACCCTCAATGTAATCGCCATTGAGCGTAAATTTCGAGCCATGACAAGGACATTCAAACCGTGTGTTCGAGTCGCTCCATTTATACAGGCAGCCCAAGTGGGTGCAGACCATATAGAGCGCCTTAACGCCTTCATCGGTGTGAACTAACCAGAATTTGCCGGCACTGTAACCTTTGGGCGCTAGCGTACCTGCTGATAATAGACCGCCGACAGACCCCAAACGAAATTTCCCGCCAAATTCGCCGGCACGGAAGCGCGGCATCATGAAAAAGTACGTGCCGATTGCGCCCTCGGCCGTCAGAAGTGCCAGTGCTGCCCCCCAGGCATAGGTCAAGAACTCTCGTCGATTCATGCTGGATTCTTTGGTGTCGGTGGCTTCTGCGGTTTCTGCGGCTTGTTGGGTGGCGAGAATCGCTGCTGACTGTGTACTTGCTGCCATGTTTCATCTCCTACATTATAAAAAATGCATAGAAGTCCTGCGCGTATCTCTAAGTGTACTCAGCTACCTTTACGATTCGCAGGGCAGTTCAGCTTGCCCACACTAGGCAAAATTGCCTGTTCGTTCGCAGCCATAAGGCGCTCTACGACGCTTCGTTCATTGAGTAAACTAGGGTCTGTTGACATTTGGAATTCACAATGGCACTGACAACAATGCTGTAAGGAGAGTGACCCATGTCATTGGTCAAAGACCCTATCTGTGGAATGCTGTTAACAGAAGAACAAATCATTGTTACATTTGTTTATTTCGGCAAGACGTATGCCTTTTGTTGCGTCGAATGTTATGACATGTTCGTCCGTGCGCCTGAGAGATACGTCGTCTATTTGGCCCATTCTCTAGAAGAGCACTATGGTCATCATTGCCCGACACAGCGGGCTAATTGACTCAAAACGCTTGCGCACCGCGAACCAACCTAGTATTGGAAAGACTGGATATGTGAGGAGATGAGCAATGTGGTGTCACATTCTATTAGCAACACCGCTAGTGGGGCTTGGGCTATTTTTTATCCTGCCCTTCCCCTGGGCGCTCGCGATCTATGCACTTCTGGTCATTGCATCATTGCTGATCTACTACAAGATTATCGAAAGTACGCAGGTTCCGGTTATGACCGGCACCGACACGCTAGTCGGTCAGGTGGTGACTACAAATGCCGATGGCTCTGTCCAATGGCGAGGTGAATGGTGGACAACAGAGCCCAAACTGTCCAACCAGCGGGTACGAATTATTGGACTGCGTGGCCTGCGATTAGAGGTAGAGCCGATGCCTAACGTTACTGAGGACGCAAACTGACTTCATAGAACAGTCCTGCGACCTTCTATATCTATAGAGAAAGGATGAGCAAAATGATGTTTTTCGGTGGTGGAATGTTTATTTTCTGGCTATTGCTGCTGGTCATCCTCATTGCCGTCGTTCGCGGATTAGGGGGAGTCTTCAACCGCGAGCAGCAGACGACGACCAATACCCCTCAGGAGATCCTACGCGAACGATACGCCCGTGGCGAGATCAGCCAGGAAGAGTACCAGCAGATGCAGGCGACGCTAAAGCAATAACATGTGAACGTAATAACAGCCTGAGATCGTAGAACCCATAATACCTAACCCTCAAGAACTCGCTTTTGGGACGAAAATGACTGTTTTTGCGCCTAGGGGTGCCGAGATGAGTTCCTAGTGGATCAGTGCACCATCCGCGTCACCACTGTGCTTGTTCTGTTTTTTGGGAAGAGTCGGGTGCCATGCAATAATGACAAGAACACAGTGGCTTCGATAAAGCAATCTGTGAATTTCATTACGGCGTTATCGCAATACGCTAGCGAGTAAACATGGACATACGGTTATCGACAGAAATTCAACTTGGTCTGCAAGATAAATGGCAGCAGTTCACCTTGCTTGTTATCGTCAATGCCTCTGCCGATCGCGCTCTTCGCCGTTGGTGGACTGACCTTTTTATCCGGCGTCATCACGGCAGCTGTAATGTATGAGACGCATAAAGTGAATAGCGTACGCTAGGTGTGCCATGATGTGACTGAGGGTAGCCAATCGCATGGTACGGTATCGAACCACTTGGTATTATCTCTGTATCTATTTTCTCTTTGCCGCAACCGCGCTGCGCGGGGTAGTGGACTTTTTTAGCAATGAGTGGCCACAACGTTGGCTTATTTTGGCGCTGTTGGCGCTGGTGGGCGCGTTGGTATTGCTTGAACCGCGGTTGACCAAGCATGGGTCAACCATAACGATGCTATACCTGGGTTGCCAAACGTTGTTCAGTTTCAGCCTGGCACTGCAGCCCCCTTTTCTCGATTATTTCCTGCTCTTGTTTGTCATCCTAAGCGCTCAGGCTATGTTTCTGCTGCGGGCGCGGTGTGGCCTCTATTGGATCGGCGCGTTCACTACTGTTTCCGCCATAGCCCTCTTCTATGGGCAAGGTTGGCCGAATGGCGTTCCTTTTCTGCTTATGTATGCTGCCGCCTACTTCTTTGTCGGCTCATATGCGTCTGTGACCATTCAAGCCGAAACCGGGAGGCAAGAAAGCCAGCGACTCTTGGACGAGCTCCAGGTCGCCCATCGCCAACTTCAGCAATACGCGGAACAGGTCAAAACTTTGACGGTGATTGAGGAGCGGCAGCGCCTAGCGCGCGACCTGCATGATTCGGTAACTCATACCCTCTTTAGCATCAATCTGACGGCAGAGGCAGCGCGGATGCTCTACAGCCAGGATCCGGCAAGGTTGGAGCAACCGCTGAAGCAACTACAGACGCTGGCTCAGAGTGCGCTGGCAGAACTGCGCTCATTGATCTTTGAACTGCGGCCACTTACGGAGACGTACGCAAACCTGTCAACCGCACTGCGCCGCCATATTGCCGCTGTGGCAGAACAACATGAACTCGCTGTTGACCTGCAAATCGAAGAGGAGCCGGAGCTTGCCGACAGCCAGACGGAACAGTTGCTGTGCGTGATCCAAGAAGCATTGCATAATGTCATCAAACATGCGCAGACAAAGCAAGCCGATATCGTTGTACAACAGATAACCCACACGACTGAGCCGCAATTGCGGGTTGTGATTCGTGATCACGGTAAAGGCTTTCCGCTGGAAGCGTTAGCACCCCCCGGCGCGCACTTTGGGCTGACAACGATGCGGGAACGAGTTGCTTCCTTAGGCGGTTCGTTTGAACTGCAATCCAGTCCAGGTGCAGGCACGGAAGTCACCGTGACCATACCTCTAACGGCAGTGCAACATAAAGAGGAGCAACTCGATGAATGAGACTGAGCAAACGACCATCCTGATTGTTGATGACCACGCTGTCGTGCGGCAAGGACTGCGCATCTTTCTTGAACTTCAGACGGATCTGGTCGTGGTGGGTGAGGCCGACAATGGGCAAAGGGCAGTAGCACTTGCCAAAGAACTCACACCCGACGTGGTGCTGATGGATCTGGTGATGCCGCAAATGGATGGCATTGAGGCGACCCGTCGAATTCGCGCCATTTCACCGCAAACCCAGGTGCTGGTCCTCACCAGCTTTACGGAAGATGAGAAAGTTTTTCCGGCGATCAAGGCGGGGGCGTTGAGCTATCTCTTAAAGGATGTCGCACCAGGTGAATTAGTTCGCGCAGTCCAAGCGGCGGCGCGGGGTGAGGCGCAACTCCATCCTGAGATTGCCCAGAGACTGATGCGTGAAGTGGTCGGCAAACCGCAGACGCCTACAGTAGCCGATCTAACTGAGCGGGAGACGGAAGTGCTAAGCCTAATCGCCCGCGGTCTAACCAACCAAGAGATCGCGACCACGCTCACCATCAGCCACAAAACCGTGAAAACGCACGTCAGCAATATCCTCAGCAAACTCCACCTGGCCGACCGCACGCAAGCCGCCATCTACGCGTTGCAGCAGGGTATGACCAATTCCTAATTCTTCTCTACATCTCTAGACCTAGATCCCAAGCCACAGGTGCAAATCGTTCTCGGGCTCGATGCGCCCGCGCTCATTCTTTGCTACGCTATGCAAGATAGGATTTACGCAAACATGCTGTTGGACTGTAGATTAGAAATCACCCGATCTTTGTTTCATATTGCACAAGGAGAAATAAGTGATGAATGAGGCATTGGCAACACCGATACGTTCGCTTGTAACAATGGGGAGCCAGGCGACCCACGCTGTTACGCGCTCCTTTGATTGGACCATGATCATACTGGGTAGTTGGTTTCTGGGCGGGTTATTTTTGGATGGCTGGGCGCATACGCATGGCAAGGCGGATGAATCATTTTTCACGCCCTGGCATGCTGTACTCTACTCCGGCCATCTGGCAACATTGCTCTATCTTAGTGCGCAGTGGCTGCGCCACCGTGCGTTACCAACTGGCTATGGCTTGTCGCTGGGCGGAGCGCTGATTTTCCTTGTCGGCGGCGTGGGCGATTTTGTCTGGCACGAACTCTTTGGTATTGAACGCAGCATAGAGGCGCTGCTCAGTCCAACCCACTTGTTGCTGGCATTTGGGCTGGCGCTGGTGGTGAGCGGGCCACTGCGGGCAGCCTGGCAACGGCCCATCGCGGACCTGCGTACGCTGCGCGAGCAGTTGCCCATGGTGCTCTCGCTGACCTTTATGCTCTCGATCTTTACCTTCTTCACCCAATTCGCCCACCCCACTGCGAATGCTTGGGGTGTCGGTGCCGTACGCGCACCAGTAGAACAAGAATTGGGCGTCACCAGCATTTTGCTCGACACAGCTCTGCTCATGGGTGCGATCTTGTTTATTCTGCGCCGATGGCCCTTGGCGCCCGGCGCACTCACCCTCATTTTTGCGCTCAACGCCGGATTGATGGGCTTTGTCTTCGACCAGGGACCCTATCCACTGCAACACTTGATTGTGCGGAGTGCCGCCGCTCTGATTGCGGAACTGTTACTGGCGCGCTGGCAACCGACACCGAGACGGCGCTTAGCCTGGTATAGTTTTGCCTTTGTCACACCGACCGTGCTCTACCTGCTCTATTTTAGTATGGCGCATATCGTCGCCGGCATTGCATGGACGATCCATCTCTGGGCTGGGGTGGCGGTGTTGGCCGGTGTTGTTGGGTTCCTGATCAGTCTGATGGCTGCGCCGCCCGATGCGCAGTTCACAGCGGAGTAAGGTTCAGCCCTCATGAAAAGTAACAGACATTACCCACTGGATTGGTTGCGCGTTATTGCGACCGCAGGTGTCTTTCTTTTTCACAGCGGCGCGGCATATATGGCTGGGGATTGGCATCTCAATGCACCCACCAAGAGTTTCGCCATTACCATCTGGAATAGCTGGTTGCTGCTGTGGCTCATGCCTCTGCTCTTTTTGATCGCCGGTGCAAGTACGCGCTTTTCCATGCAGAAGCGATCTGCCGGCCAGCTGCTGCGCGAACGTCTAAACCGACTACTAATTCCATTGATTTTTGGGATTTTCGTCGTCGTACCCCCGCAAGTGTACATTGAACGCATCAGCCGCGGACAATTTGCCGGTTCATTTTGGAATTTCTACCCTCACTACTTCGACGGCTGGTATCTTGCTATCGGTGGGTCGGGCAACTTTGCTTGGATGGGGCTACATCTCTGGTTTCTGCTGTTACTCTTATTGATGACCTTGGTGGCACTGCCGCTACGACAGTGGCTGCAAACGACACAGCAACTGCTCGTTGTACATTCCTGGACGCAACGATTGCGACAACCGCTATGGCTTTCCCTGTTGGCGCTTCCCATCGCTGGGATTGAATGGTTATGGGGGAATGTAGGTTTAGGTGGTTGGAATCTGCTCGCCTACCCGCTCTTTTTTCTCTACGGTGCCTTTTTGTTTGCCCAACCGACAATTGGCGATAGCTTACGCAATGCACGGTGGTGGACACTGGCAGTTGCATTGTTCACAACGACTCTACTTTTCGGCACCATCTATGCCGATGGCATGGTGGCCTTCAGTCAATATCCAGCAGGTTGGCAACGCATCCTTCATGCAGTCAGTGGATGGTTTTGGGTATTGGCAGCGTTGGGATGGGCATATCGGTCCTGTACCAGGTCGAATCACTTCTTGCAGCAGGCCAATGAAGCAGTACTGCCATTCTATATTTTGCACCAGACTGTGATCATTCTCGTTGGTTACTGGGTAAATCAATTGCCAGTCGCGACAGGTGTGCAGCATACCATGGTGCTCGTGATTTCGCTCTTTGTCATTCTAACGATATATGCTGGTTTAATTCATCCACTATCCTGGCTACGCTACGCGTTTGGTATGAAAGCAATGCGCCGGCGCAACACAGTTTGGAGTTACAACCAATGGCGATACCACCCATCTTAGCCGATAGCCCCAATGTGTAGCTGCTCATGTGCTAGTCAATCAGCAGCCTGGCCAACGCAACAGTCAATCTGTTTACACTGGGGGAAGTCAGCAATCAGCCAAACCTTTTCACTTGCTTCTCAATTTTCACCTCACCGATGGTCAGTGGCATGTGGACCATGGTCGGCAACCTGTGCGTCAAACCAACTGTGAATTGCAGTAATGAGATCGACATCATCCGTCGTATACAGAATTTGCGCACCATTGGGGAGTTCGCTGTACTCGATGACAATCTGTTCAGCGCCCATCATCAATTCATGGAGTCCCGGCATGGCGGCGCCGTGGATCATCTGTGGGTTGTGAAAATCACCTTGGGCAAAGCGTTCCGCTTGTTCAGCGAGGTGAGTGCGGATCTGTGCAATCGTGTCGGCGTCATCTGGATCATCGGCAACGACCTGTTGTATCCCACCCTGTTCCGTCTTCTCAAAAATATGGGTTGTGGCATCCAAATCGAACGGCATCACTGCCTGACCCACTTCTGCAACCATTGCCTGCCGCTCTGTCGTTGCGCCGCGCATCATCCCCGGCTGCTGTGGATGGGCCATTCCCATCATTGGCATTACATCGCTTGTCGAGCCATGGATTTGCCCCATCATTTGCAGATGCAACCCCATCATCTGCATGTGAAGTCCCATCATTTGCATGCGGTAGCCCATCATCTGTCTCATCATCGGCGCTGTACCGGTCATCGGCATGGTTTCTGTCATCGCGATGGTTTGCCCCATCGCGGGCATCATTTGGGACATATTTCCCATTGGCATGGTACCACTCATCGGTATCATACTATCCATCATGGGCATTGAGTCGCCCATCACCATTTGCATCATCATCGGCATCATCTGAGATATGTCGCCCATTGGCATGGTACCGCTCATCGGCATCATGCTATCCATCATGGGCATCGTGTTGGTCATGGACAGTGATCCCATCATGCCGTGCATCTGTCCCATCATCTGCATATGGTTGGCCATCATTTGCATCATCTGAGACATGTCACCCATCGGCGTGGTGTCGGTCATCGGCGTCTTAGCGGCGTAACTTGACTGGTTGTTGTGGTGGGCTGCGTGCAATTGTGTGTCACTATCTCCCGACTGTTGGGCAAATGCAGTGGATGTGACGAACATCAGCACCACAATTAGTGTACCGAATACGCCAAACATGGTAATAATGCTATATTTTCGCATGGCTTGATTCTCCTTATGTTTTCAATAACTTGGTTGGCTTGATCTGGTATGAGGGAAATGCCCTCTCAGTCAATCCTATCAGCCAGTTGTGAATATTTTGTGAATCATTTATACGTGAGTTATGCATTGTGATAGTCGTTTCTCTTACCTCTGACAATAAAATTCGCACATTCGGTTCATATCTCCTTCATAACTGGAAGTTATACTGACGTATTACAGGATGAAGACCAAAATTTCCATTAAGGAGTAAGCGATGACCCTACAACATGAGATTACTCGGCGCGGCTTTCTACAAATGGCGTCTGCCGGCGCTGTCCTACCACTTTTAGCCGCGTGTAGTTCATCCAACCGTGCTATTGCTGATACACGTTCGGGCACTATCGCTGCGTCTGCGAGCGGCAACATAGATACAGATACTACGACCATCGACTTCCAACCTGATGTGGAGCTACTGCTGAGCGCCAGACCCGGTTCTGCTACGATTCGTCCCGGCGATCCAACCAATGTTTGGACGATCGCAGGTGAACTATTACAGGGTGACCCCAACGCCCTGCAACCAGTGCCAGAAAGTTACCTTGGCCCGATTATCCGTGCACGAACAGGCCAAAGAGTGCGCATCCATTTCACGAACGAACTGTCCGAGGCCAGCATTCTGCACTGGCATGGTCTCCATGTCCCAGCAGATATGGACGGACATCCCCGTTTTGCTATCGGTCCCGGCAACACATACATCTACGATTTTGAGGTGCGCAATCGAGCAGGCACCTATTGGTATCATTCTCATCCCCACGGTCGCACTGGGCCGCAGGTATACGCGGGCATGGCCGGTCTGTTCCTCGTTTCTGACGAGGAAGAAGATGCTGTGGGATTGCCAGGTGGCGAGTATGATGTCCCGCTCGTGATTCAGGACCGTACGCTGGACGGCAATAATCAGCTTGTCTATCAGACTAATGGCATGATGGACCAGATGATGGGCTTTTTGGGTCAGGAGATCTGGGTCAACGGCCAGCCCAACTATTCACTGTCCGTAGCCACCCGCGCCTATCGCTTACGCCTGCTCAACGGCTCCAATTCGCGCATCTACAAACTGGGCTGGGACGATGGCGCGCCGCTTACCGTCATCGGGACTGACGGTGGTTTGTTAGAAAGCGCGGTGCAGCGACCCTACATCATGCTGGCACCGGGTGAACGCGTTGAGCTTTGGGTGGACTTCAGCAGTCGCCGCGTCGGCAGCGAGATGACGCTCCGGAGTCTGCCCTTTACATCACCCGCAGGAATGGGTGGGATGATGGGCGGTGGCATGATGGGCGGGATGATGGGTGGCGGCATGGGCAATCGGCAAGGTGGCATGATGAACTCTGCTCAAACAAGCCCATCGATGGCGCAAGGAGCAGCCTTTCCGATTTTGACCGTCCGGATTGAACGGGAAGTTCAGGAAACGATTGCATTACCGTCTCGCCTGTCCAGCATAAACCGTCCATCACCGGCGGAAGCCGTCAATGTCAACAACCCCCGCACAATTGCTATGCAAATGCGGATGCCTGGCGGCTGGACGTTAAATGGTCGTACCTTTGACATGACCGGCGTAGCCAATGATGAAATTGTCCGGCTTGGCAGCACAGAAGTATGGGAGTTTGTGAATCAAGGCGGTGGCATGGGCATGATGGGCGGCATGATGTTACCCCATCCCATGCATGTTCATGGCGAGTCATTTCAGGTTATTGAGCGCCAAGTCGATACAAACATGCGGTCGATGTGGGAGACAGTCAGTGATGGATATGTGGATGAGGGTTGGAAAGATACCGTGCTGGTGATGTCGGGTGAACGTGTGAAGATTCTGCGTCGGTTTAGCGACTACACAGGAATGTATCTAGTCCACTGCCACAATCTGGAACATGAAGATATGGGCATGATGCGCAACTTCCGGGTAGACCCTGCCTAATTCATTCATGTGCAGAAAACGCTGGTCGTCAGTTTCTACAATTTAGGCAAGTTTTAAAGGTAGGCCAGGGCTGCTAATAGCCTTGGCCTACCTCATTTTGTGGAATCCGTTGAACCTTCTTATATGCATATTTTGCGCAAATCTGGTTCACATCTCCTTCACAAGTGAGCGGTACAATGAAGATGTAACAAGTGAATGCAAACCAGGATAAAAAAGAAAAGGTTCTTGTTAAGGGAGAATGGAAAGATGACTAGCCAAATGAAAAAACTGCTGACCGTTTTGGGTGTCTTAATATTGACATTCGTGTTGTTCACAGGGACAGCTCTAGCTGATCCCGCTACGCCAGGGAACGGCGTCAATGACGATAATAATAGTAGCCGCCTGTCACAGATGATTGAGTGGATGGGACCGGAAAATTGGGGACAGATGATCCAGCGCATGACACAGATCCATGGCGCAGAACAGACTGGCCAAATGTTGCAGCAGATGAATCAGTCTGGTAACTGTCACAATTTCGATGGTGCTGGTTCTATGATGGGGCGCGGTTTGGGCGGCGGCATGGGTTTCGGTTTTGGAAGCCGTATGTGGAACAACAACGTTGATGAACAGATTGGCCAAGGGCTCAACCAATAACGCTGAACACTGGATGAGAGCCGCTTTAACCTTGACTCTCATTCGAACTAACTAAATGTGAGGAGATAATTCATGATGATGGGTTGGGATTGGGGTTTCGGCTGGGGTGGTATGTTGTTCGGAGGGTTGATGATGGTGGTTTTCTGGGGCGGCCTGATTGCGTTAATCGTTTTTGCCATCCGTGGGTTTACTGGTAATAGCAACAGGTCCGACTACAATCTTAACAGCTCTAACCCCACTGATCGCACAAGAGAAACCCCTTTGGAAATGCTCCAAGCGCGCTATGCTCGGGGTGAGATCAGCAAAGAAGAATATGAGGTAGTTCGTCAGGATTTACAGAGAAGTTGAATATTTAGCTGCAAGGCGAAAGGAAAGGAAAATGATGTTCTTAGGTGGAGGAATGTTCATCTTTCTACTTTTGCTCATCGTTCTGGTTATCGCAATCGCTCGATAGCATTAATGGCACAGTGATAATCTGTCAAGGTGGCGTGATCCATGATCACGTCACCTTCTTCTTTTGTACTTCCACCGTACATTATATAATTGAAAATCGGTACCAGAATCTGTGTAAATGACTGCCGGTTCCAACGTGTGGCGTTGTTATTTACACACAAATTCGGACAGTCTCTATGTTGATTGCAGAGGTCACCACATCACATGCGTCGTTTAAGCCACTTTTGATCAGAGTCAAAGTCTTTGGTTAAGCTGCGTTCTGTGGCTGCATTGTACTGCTCGGCAACGTGAGATGAAATGCTGTGCCACTTGTCTCCCCTGCCGGTGGACTCTCAACCCAAATCTGCCCGCCATGTGCCCCAACCAGTTGGCGTACAATTGCCAGCCCCAATCCTGAACCGCCAGTCTGACGGTTGCGGGATCGATCAATACGATAAAAGCGGTCAAAAATATGGGGCAGATCAGCG
>Ga0209607_1003137_pt1 | contig 12789 bp, 13 predicted proteins | sample AD_UKC117_MetaG_FD_184413 | JGI IMG/M metagenome (GOLD analysis project Ga0209607, IMG submission 184413) | Active sludge microbial communities of municipal wastewater-treating anaerobic digesters from Hong Kong - AD_UKC117_MetaG (SPAdes)... | ecosystem: Engineered > Bioreactor > Anaerobic >... | reverse complement strand
ACGGGATAGCGGGAACGCTTTCACGGGATAGCGGGAACGCGCACAATTCATATTTATCTTTATTTTCAATAAGTTATCAGGTTTTATCCGCTGGATAACCTTTTATAACCTTTTATAACCTTAGCGCGCCCTGCACTACGTTCCGGGGCTGGGCCGCTTCGGGTTTCGCTGCGCTCCATCCCTACGGGACGGCTTCGCCGCCCTCGCGCCTCCGGCGCTGCGCGCTCCGCTTGCCAAAAAAAGGAATCCGCTACGCGGATAATTTTTTCATCATGGGGGCGCTGCCCCCAAACCCCCGCCCTCGCCGGGAGGCAGAGGGTCAGGGGATAAAGCCCCCCTAACCCTCTGCTTTTCAGGATATTCATTCGCGGGCTGTCAAGGCCAAGCCCTTCGGGTGCGCTTCGCGCAGCCTTGACAGAACTACCAGCAGCGCTAACAGATAGAGCTTTTTGCTTTCAGGAAAGCTCTTGATTTCATCTGTACTATTACGGAAAAACGGGCAATAGGAAGAAGGAAGAAGGAAGAAACGGTAACAGGGTGTAGAAAAATGTAAAATAAGGGGTCTGAGGTCCAGCCTTGATGTTCTTTCCCTGCTATGCCACAGTCAGACTCTAATAAAAATGCGGGGCGTCACATGACAGAACTCACTCGATCAGACCACGAAGCCAGTTCTATCACCACCAACGACGTAAAACGACACGGATACATATCCACCACAAGAAACTTTGCAGGTCTACTGCATGGCGACTCCGCCACAATGCTCAAATTGTTGCCACCCGATGTTTTCAACGTAGCAGTCACATCACCACCCTATTACTGGGTCCGCGATTATGGTTTTGACGGTCAGTTGGGACATGAGGAATCCGTCGAAGCTTATATTGACGCTCTTATGGCCGTCTTTGATGAAGTTAAGCGTACTCTTCATCCAGAGGGTGTGTTTTTCCTCAACATTGGCGACACCTATTACTCTGGCAACGGTCAACCACACGGAAGCGATCCGAAATGCTCATCGCGTAACTTCTTACGCCGCAAGGTGCGGCCCGTCGATGTCAGTGGCTGGGACATTCCAAAGAAGAGCCTAATTGGCGTCCCATGGAAGGTGGCCTTTGCCATGCAGCGGCGCGGGTGGACACTCCGTAGTTCGATCATCTGGAATAGAGGCAATGCCTTTGTAGAACCGACCGCGCGCGACAGGCCATACCGCCAGTACGAATTTATCTTTATGTTCTCTAAAAGTCGCTTCTATAGCTTCGACCGCTCTGTGCTTGTCGAGGAAGATGTCTGGAACATCCCCATTGAACGCAATCGCCGTGCTAACCACAACGCCGCTTTCCCCTCCGAGTTGGTCCGCCGCTGTATCGAGGTGGGGAGCCCCCAAAATGGCCACGTCCTAGACCCATTTGTCGGTAGTGGTACGACTGTCTTAACCGCGATGATGCATCGTAGAAACGTGGTTGGTATTGACATGAGTGATGATTATATCGACTACGTGCAAGGGGTAGTAGAAGGAGAAGGCTTCGAATCAACATCTTGGGATTCTATCGAACAACGACTTAAACGGCCTTCACCGCTTTGGAGGAATTGGGATGGCAACCGGCAGAACTTCCGTAAGCCTGGGACCAAGAAGCAAGAGTGATACGTGAAATATTTTGACTTCCCAACCATCAAAGCGTCAATCGAAGCACTTCAGAACGTCAGCGCGAATTGGCTGATACCCGCCTTTGTCTTTGCCGCTAATGATGTTGGCACAGGCGATCTTGTCGATATATCAAAGAAGCTCGGCACAGACCAGTTTCTCGATCGCTATTTCAATGGAAAACTGATCGGTATTCCACCCTTCGAGAGCGGTAACAATCTTCTTCGCCCACGCCTGAAAGGTATCCGGTGGGATTGCGGCGAATTTGCGGGTGATTATGGGATACGCCAAGACACCAAAATGTGGGGGAATCTCTTCTCTAGTCGCGGCTACCGCGAAATGCGGATGAAAGGCTATATTGAGGGAGAAAAGACCACGACACGGCTAACTGACACATTCCAAGGGGTGTTTGAGGCTGAAATACCGGCAACCTTCCAGTTTGAGGATTTCCTTGTCTGGCTCTTTGCTTTTACCGGTTTTCCAGACCACATCGGTAATTGGCAGAACCTCTATGACTACCTACTCGAAGACCAGTTGAAGCTCAACGAGTTTAAGGAGCCCTATCGCGGACGTTTCAAACTCACACCAGAACGTCTGTGGCCAGCGACCACCACAGGGCGGCCAACCGACGAACAGTTTCGTACCGAATTGTTTCCACGTCTCGCGGCGTATCTGGCAACACCGCCACCTACGAAAAGCCCATATGTGGGGGCACCGAGAAAGAAGGTTTTTATGAGTGCGGATGATGCGGTTCTTGCAATCATCCAGAGTGCTATCACGAAACGCATCAGTCATTCCTTCCTTCTCGCTGGGCCGCCCGGCACCGGGAAGACGAAGTATGCTCATGACCTCGCAGATTTCCTGACCGATGGCGATGAAAGCCGTGTCCTCTTTCTTCAATTTCACCCCGCCTTCGGGTACGACGATTTCGTCGAAGGATTTAGGCCATCCGAGGCAGAAGTGACGGGGAAAGGAAGCACCAAAGGCGTAACTTATGTACTCGACCAAAGGCATTTCCTGAAGTTCGCCGATAAGGCACGGAAAGATCCAATGAACCACTACGTTCTTGTGATCGACGAGCTAAATCGCGGTGATGTTGCGCGGATTTTCGGAGAGATACTGACCTATCTGGAGTTTGACTACCGGGAAAAAGAATTCACCCTTGCAATTTCCGGCAAGCTAACATCGCTACCCCGGAACATTATTGTTCTTGCCACAGCGAACCCGTTTGACCGTTCGGTCACCGATCTTGATGATGCGCTGCTGCGCCGTTTCATCGTCATCATGATGGAGCCAGATAAGCCGTTTCTAAAAAGCTATCTGAAAGCGCAAGGTGTAGAAAACCGCGTATTATCGCGCACTTTGCGTCTTTTCGATATACTGAATGAGGCTTTCCCCGCCGGGTTTGGGCACACAAACTTTCTGAAGGTCAAAACGATAGAAGACCTCGCTGATGTCTGGATGGGCCGCGTCCAACTTGGTCTGCAACGCTCTTTATTTCATGATCGTCAAAGATTCGACGCCATAAAGGACGAAATCGATCAGCTCCTGAAGATCGATGAAGAAGCTGAGGGTGCGGGAGAAGACGACGCCTAAGTGTAACAGAGGAGAGCTGGATGGTATTGCCCGCTCCGCGCATCATAGAAGTTGAAGAACGCGGGCAGAGATTTTTCGCACGCGCGGACCTAATTGACCCGTACGGACGTTCCCTAATCCTTCCCACAACCCGCGAGCTGGGCGCTATCGAAATCAAGGACGTAGCAGACGGCGTAAACCTGATGGCGTTGCGACTCATTGGGTATCTGCCTCTAACGAGCTCTATCACGCTCAACATCGTGCCGAAGTTTCCGATTCAGAATCTCTGGGCGATGTTGGAGATAGGGGGGGAAACCTATGCTCGCATCTTGCCGACCATTCGACGCTATCAGACTAGCGGCAGTCCTGCACCGATCAAGATGTTGGCTAGGAGCTTCTGTCACTATCTCAGGGGCGCATTATCGGCAGGTTTCGAACGAAGCTACTATGCCCGGACCCAGAGCGGCTACTATAGGCCGCGTGTCGAATTTGGGCCTACTATCAGTCGGTATCTGTCGCGCGGTAATCCTATTGAGACCGTTTCCGCCGTCTTCGAGTTCGGCCTTGATAGCCAAGTCAATCGTATTGTTAAGGCGGCGTGCCTGCGCTTCGCGCGCCTCATCCCAATAACCGAGGACTGGCACGATGATCGCCGTCTCATCCACTTAGCACTTGATACGCTTCAGCGAGTTTACGAGCGCGAGCCGAGAAGTCTCGACTTCGACGTAGATCAGACTATTTCTCGCAGGCTGCGCGAGCACTATACGGGTATGCTGCGCGTCTATCAGCTTCTTCTGACAGGCGGAGGCATCGCCTTTACCTTCGAACAAAGCGGAAAAGAGCTTCCCTCCTTCCTCTTCAATTTGGAAGAAATCTTCGAGCGCTTCATCCGGCAGGCTTTCGTGCATGGGCTACGCGAGCATAAGATTGAAGTGCTCGACGGTAACAAGCATCAAGGCCGCCTGTTCGAAGACAGCAAAGCCTATCCGACAAAATCAGACATTATCTTCAGGCGAAGTAAGAAAAACATAATTGGCCTTGGGGAAGTGAAATATAAGCCAAGGCTAAAGGAAGCGGATCGCTACCAGATCATCAGTCATGTCACGGCAGCCAGATCTCCAGTGGGCATTCTATTCACGCCTGCCAACGAGGGAGAAAGTCAGAAGTTGGAGCGTCTTGGTCAACTTTCCACCGGCGCGCAGTTCTATCATTACCGAGTGAACATCCAAGGGGATATCAAAGCGGTACAGGAACAGATGATCCGCGATGTGTTAAAACTGTTACCGGCTCTCTGATCTGAATTTCCATACTGCTTATTATCACTCCGTTTTCAAAGTCATCCTGAAATAGCCGCACAGTCCAAAACGCCCCCTTCCGCAAGGAGGGGGTTTTTATTTTCCGCGCGGTAATATTCGAACGTGGTTTTCCACAGAGGGCGGATCGCGTTTTACTTGGGCGGTGTTAAAATCAATCCTGTGTTTTTGCACGCAGGCGCAACCAATTCCAACGAGCTACCATAAACAGCCCAATGCTTGGGCTTATAACAATGGCGATAGGTGCGATGATCATTTTTAAATCGTGCCCGTTCCCAAGCGCAGCAAACAGGTTTTTAATAATGTTTGTATCGTCCATTAAACGGGCAACGAATATAACTCCTATTGTGTGGACGAGCGAAAACCATATTATTAGCAAACATTCAGGAACAAGAACGGATAGCCTCTCCTTAAGCGGACGCTTCGGAATTCTGGGAAAGCGCCATGTTGGCTCAACCACCATCCACAGAACCATGCTAGGTCCGGCAACGATAGCAAAGGCATAAAGCAGCATGGACTGAGCGGCGGGGTCTATGCTTTGCATAAACCCATAATTTTTAAATGGCCGCGCTTCGGTGGTCAGCAAGGCTACGCAGAAGACCGCCGCTGTGTGTACCACCCCAAGCCAAGCGGACAACATAAAACACATGGTATTGATGATTGTTTCATGCCATGGGGCGCGCTGTGTAATGGGCGCGGTATCCACTGTCATATTTTTTACCTCATCGTGTTAAAGCGCCGTATGGCAGTTACTTGGGCGGGGTTAAAATCAATCCTGTGTTTTTCCTGTTTTCGGTAGAGAAGGGAATCAGCCCGCGCCAATCAATCGGCACCAGCCGGACCAGCCCGCCGCATTCCTCGTCAAACAGCACCCGCCGCCCCTGTATGCCGTAATATTCGCAATAATCGTAGCCCTTGCAGATTCCGTTCCGGTACAGGCCCGCGCGGCAAACCCATTTCTTGCGCAAATGCGGAGTCCCGAACACTGCCGCCGCGATCAAAAGCCCCGCCAGTATCAGGGCGAAGGGGCGAAACCATTCTTTCAGCCATTTAGGCATGGGGACCGTCCCACAGCACGACATCCCCCACCATGACCGGGAATCCGGCCCGGATCAGGATTTGCCGTCCCTTGACCATGTTGAGCGCCTTTGCCGCCGGGATTTCCGGAACGGCGATTTCCCGCAGGCTGGGCGACGGCGGCACGGTGTCGTCCAGAGGATCGCGGATGGTGTAGCTAACATCCTTTTCCGTGCGGGTTCCGGCCCGCGCCTCGATATATTGCGCCAGTTCCACGGAGCGGCAGCCGAGGACCTGCAACAGTTCGGCCTGAAAGCGCATGGCGGTGGCGTCGTCCTTGCCGTAGACGGCATCCAGTTGCGAGAGGTCCTGCACGAATATCCAGACGCGCAAGCCCTTTTCCCGAAGCTGGGCGATAGCGTCCCGAATGCCGGTCAGCCGTCCGAGATTGGGGAATTCATCGAGCAGGAACAGGCATTCCCCGCTGTCCGGGGCCTTCATGATGCTGTGGATCGCGTGCGAGGTTACAAGCCCCATCCAGCGGCCATGCGAGGCGACCAGTTCCGGGGGCAGGATGAGATAGACCGTCATCCGGCCCGCCATCAGCCGGGACAGGTCAATATCGGAGTGCCTGCACACGGCCCCGCAAGGTTCATCCGAGGCGAAAATGGCGAGGGCCTGCCGCGCTTCCTTGCGGAAGTAACCGAAACTGCGTTCCTGTTTAGTGGCGGTGTCCTCCACATCGTCGCCGTATTGCCGGAACGCGCCACCTTTTTCCTGCATCGGCGCGATCACGTTTTCGAGGAAATCTGTTTCCCCACGCCAAAGGACATCATGCAGCCCCGGCAAATCGCACCGCTCCGGCTGGAACGCGGCGAGGTACAGCAAGCCGGTAATGACCAGATCGCGCGCCCCGGCCCGCCAGTACGGATCATGCGCGCCGGGAATATCGGGCAGCAGCAAATGGGCCAGCCGTTCGGCCTCGGTGCGAAAGCCCTGCCCGCTGGCGACGGCCCGGACCAGCCCGGCGAGAGGATTAACGGAAGCCGAGGGCCTGCCGGTGATTCCAAAGGGGTCAAGGACGGCGATTTCCTGCCCAAGAGCCGCCCGCGCGTCCGCCGACCATGCGGCAAGCTGGCCCTTGGGGTCCGTGACCAGCATCGAGCCGGGATAAGCGAGCAGATTCCAGACGGCGACGCCCCGGCTTTTGCCGGTGCCGGGCGGGCCGACCGTCAGCAAGGAACCCTCGCCGGAAAAATAAACCGGCTTTCCCGATTGATGGCTATTACCGAGGAACAGCGGCGGTTTAGTCCCAGTTGTCGGGGCGGGGTCCGTCTCCGCTTCCCCGTTGGGGGTTGGTGTCGTATCGGCCCGATGTGTTTTGCGATTCTTTGAAAAGAACATTGGTGAATTTCCAAGCCCTGTGCGCCCGGAGCACGTCAAGGAAGGCCAAGGCGGATAGAAGGACGAAGACCCAGAAGACGATCCGCGCCCCCGGCCAGCCAATCGACGCCATCCACCAGAACAGCGCCGTTGCCACCAGCGTGCCGATAAAACGCCACAGGGCGGCTTTCGGGTTTCTGGTGAAATCCTCTTGCTGCATCAAATCACCCCCGCAAATCGCTATAAAGGCCCCTACAGGCATTTTAGGCGCGCTGGCGAGAAGTACAGGGCAGAGGCCCTTAAAACGCATCCAGCCCCCCAGAAATCGGCAATACGGGCATAAAGGCAACGGCCCGCCCGGTGTGGTTACAGGGGCGGGCCGTTGTGGCGTGTTATCACCGTTGGCGGTCATCGCCGTCCCCGGCTGTACCGCCTCCCACTCCTAGCATGAAATCATCGTTGTTCAAATATCCTAGCCGGGGGCGCGGGGGCGGCAATGAGCGCCCCGCACAAAAAACTTGTGAGCGGAGCGAACGCCTTTGTTGTTTGGCGTAGGGTTTCCTTGATACCGTTGAATTCAACGGACAAGCGAACGATAGGAAACCCCATGGGATACACCATAGGAGACGCCGCGAAGGCGACAGGAAAGACCAAAAGCACGATTTCAAAGGCCATCAAGAATGGCCGGATTTCAGCGCTTAGAAAGGAAACCGGCGAGTACGACATAGACCCCGCCGAGTTGCACCGGGTTTATCCCCCCGTTTCCAGTGAACAGGATAACGCCTCGTTGACTGGCGAACGGGAGGAAACGGAAAAAATAATCCGCATTAAGGAATTGGAGGGTCAACTTGAGACGGTGCGTAAAGAATCCTCCATGCTGCGGGACCAGCTTCATGATTTGAAACAGGACCGCGACCACTGGCGGCAGCAGGCCACGGCCCTGTTGACCGATCAAAGGCCGCGATTTTGGAGCCGCCTATTCAGATTCAAGGCTTGAAGCGTTGCGGCTTTGCGCATCGTGATTTCCGGCGGCGGGTGGTTCCCTTTTTCCCGCCGGCAGCGGCGGCAAACCGAACAAGGCCCGCTCATTGTCGCCGGTGACCCATTCGGAAACGATCCGTTTCACTTCGCGGGCAAACCCGCTGGCCGGGTTCAGTTCGCAGTGTTTTTCGACCAGCCCGCCGAGGATGATCTTGCGGCGGGTATCCGCCTTGCGTTTTTGCTCGACCAGCGCCGCTTTCTTGTGCCGGATTTCCGCCTCAAGCGCCCGTTGTTTCTGTTCCAGCTTGCCGAGTTGCTCTTGCAGGTTTTGCCGCGCCATGCCCGCCCCCTTGACCGTTTTCGGTGGATATTTCCGTAAATGTGTAGCGGGTTAACGGCATCAGTGCAATCATTAGCGAAGCGGCGGCAAGGTGTCCCACCCAATCCCATAAGGGCGCAATTACGCATTGCCTACGGCAACGCATTGCGCCGGGGAGTATCCCCGGACCCCTAATCGCTGCGGGTGTGTCCTTCCATCGAGGGTTTCCCCTTGTGGCGATAGCGTTTGCGGAAGTCCGGAACATCAGCCGGGGCGCTGGCAGGATTCTTGCCAACGCCGCCGCCTATCGCGCCGCCGAAAAACTCCACGACGAGCGCACCGGGCAAACATTCGACTATGCCCGGCGGGGCGGGGTGGAGCATTCGGAAATCGTGTTGCCCGCGCATGCGCCGAACTGGATGCGGGCGCGGGAAAAACTGTGCAACGGGATGGAGGCCGCCGAGAAACGGAAAGACGCCCGGCTGGCCCGCGAGGGCATCGCCGCCTTGCCGCACGAGTTCGGGGCGGAAAGCCGGTTGCGAGTGTCGCGGGACATGGCGCGGGCACTGGTGGAGCGGCACGGGGTGGCGGTGGATTTTCACATCCACGCGCCGGACGACGAAGGGGACCGGCGGAACTGGCACACGCATTTTGTCATGAGCACGCGGCGGGTGACGGCGGCGGGGTTTGGGGAGAAGACCCGCGAGCTTGACGACAAGCGGCAAGGCCCGCAGGAAATCGAGGCATGGCGGGCGGCGTGGGGGCAATGCGTGAACCGGGAGCTTGAGCGGCTGGGGCTGAAAACCCGGATCGACATGCGCAGTTACGAACGGCAGGGGCAGGACCGGGAAGGGACGCGCAAACTCGGCCCCGGCGCCGCCGCCCTTGAGCGCCGGGGCAAACAGACCCGTGCCGGGAACCATAACCGGAACGTGCAAACCCGCAACGCGGCGCGGGCGCGGCGGGAGCGAGAGGCGGCGGCCGGCCGTCTTGAGATCGAGCGCGCCCGGCGAGAACTGGCGGCGCGGGCGATCCGTTCCCGCGCCGCCGCCGAAGGGCGGCGGGCCGCAGGCCCGCCCGCACGGGAAGCCTTGCGGGCGCAGATATGGCGGGAGGCGCAGGCTGCGAAGAAGGCCGGGCGCGGAGCGTTCGAGGAATGGGCGAGCCGGAAGCGAGCGGAGTTGCAAAGCCACCACCTGAACGAGCGACACGAGCTGCTGAAGGCGCAGGAGCGGGAGCGCAGCGCCCGGCTAGGGGATTTGCGGGCGTTCTACGGCAAGGACATCGACAAGGCGCGGGCAAAGCTGGCGGCCATCGAGCAGCGGCAACGGCAAAAGGGCTTGCAGGGGTTCCTGTACCGGATCGGCGGCGAGGCCGAGGCCGACCGGCAGGAGGCGGAGGCGGCCCGCAAGGGCATCCGGAACGCGGAATGGCGCATGGCCGAGCAGATGGACGGCTTGACCAAGGCGCAGCAGATGCGGCAGGCCGACATGGAGCAGGCGCAGCGGGAGGCCGTGGAGCGGCTGGAGAGCCGAATAGACGCCGTGGAGCGGGAGCGCGGCGACAGGGAGCCGGAGCGGACGGCGGACGGCGGGCGGCAAAAGACGATCTCCGAGCGGGTTCGGGAGGGGCGAGAAGCGCTGGCGGCTCGCGACCGGGAGGAAGGCCGCGACCGCGACCGGGGGTTAGAACGGTAAAGCCTTGACCGGGCGGGAAGCCCCGGCCATGCTGAACTGTAACAAAAGGGGGAAAGCATGGAACATATCGACCTCGCCTTGCAGCGCAGGCTGGATTCCTTGGGGAAATCCATCAAGGAGCGCAACCGGATGCTGGAACAACAGCAAAAAGCGGTTGTCGTGCAGCTTGATTTTTGGGAGGACGGCAGACGCGCCGCGCCCAATGTCGTTTTCCGCAGCGCCCTGTTTCCTGCCTTGAAGTTCAAGGAAGGTAGGCCATTTCTGGAAGAGGAAAGGATTTTTTCCGCTAAAGGGATTGAGGTTTATTTCACTGGCAAGCAGTTCGACCAGTCCGACCTTGACGTTTACCTTGAGCTTCTGAATATGGCGCGGCCGGTCCCCTTGGGAACGCCGATAAAATTTTCTGCCTATTCGATCCTGAAGGCGTTAGGCCGGAATACCGGGAAATCGGATCATGAGTGGCTGCACTCGGTTTTAATCCGGCTTCGCGGCGGAACGGTGGATATGACCGACCACAAAAAACGGTATTTTGGCGGCTTGATCGAAGGCGGTTTCAAGGACGAGATCACCAAAGAATACGAAATTTCCATCAATCCGAGATTCGCGGTGCTGTTCGGTTTCGGCATGTGGTCAACGTTGGACAGGGCGCAGCGTCGCGCCCTTGGCCGCAACCAGACCGCCAAGGCCCTGCACGCCTACTATTCCAGCCACGCCGCGCCGGGGGCGCACGAATATAAGACATTGGCGGGGCTTGCCGGATTGACGGACAAGAACCCGCGCAAGCTGAAAATGAAAATAACGGCGGGCCACGAGGAGCTAAAGCGGGTTGGTTTTCTGAGGGATTACGAGGCCGGAGAAAACACCATCGCCGCCACGATCAACCACACGCCCGGCCAGGTCCGCCATATCGTGAAGAAGGCCGCCAAGCGCCGGAACCGGAACCCGGAAAAGCGCACGGGATAGCGGGAACGCTTTCACGGGATAGCGGGAACGCTTTCACGGGATAGCGGGAACGCTTTCACGGGATAGCGGGAACGCTTTCACGGGATAGCGGGAACGCGCACAATTCATATTTATCTTTATTTTCAATAAGTTATCAGGTTTTATCCGCTGGATAACCTTTTATAACCTTTTATAACCTTAGCGCCCCCTGCACTTCGTTCTGGAGCCGGGCCGTTTCGGGTTTCGCTTCGCTCCATCCCTACGGGACGGCTTCGCCGCCCTGCGCATCCCTCACGCCTCCGCGCTTCCAGCGCTGCGCGCTCCGCTTGCCCAAGAAAGGAATCCGCTACGCGGATGATTTTTTCATCATGGGGGCGCTGCCCCCAATCCCCCGCCCTCGCCGGGAGGCAGAGGGTCAGGGGATAAAGACCCCCTGACCCTCTGCTCTTCAGGGTATTCATTCGGGGGCTGTCAAGGCCAAGCCCTGCGGGTGCCCCTTCGGGGCAGCCTTGACAGTCCAACCAGTGTGCGGGCGGAAAGATCTTTTCTGCTTACCAAAGGGAGCGGTTTTCAAGCTCGATGCTTCTACCTTGGTTTCTTCCCTTTCCTATCGCCCAATCTGGACGGCAGGTCTGGAGGCGGACGGATCATACTTATTGCATCACTTATGTTGATGGAATGCATCACCCATGCTATAGGTTCAAGGAAACCGGAAGGTATCAAGGGCCGATGACACAGGCAAAAGCAAAGCGGCTTATACGGGTAACTGTCAGTCTGGACCCGGACGAATACGCTGAATTCGGCAAGCTGGCCAAGAAGACAGACGTATCTATTTCATGGTTGATCCGGCGGGCAATGAGCGAGTTTCTGAAACGGTACGGCACTAGCGGCCAGCCAGAACTGCCCTTGCATTTGACGGCGAACAGGGAGGTAAAACAGAAATGATAGAATTAACCTCCGTTGAGGTATGCGCCGGCGCTGGTGGTCAGGCCCTTGGACTGGAACAGGCCGGTTTCAGTCACGAGGCCCTTGTTGATATCGAAAAACATTGCTGCGCCACACTTCGCCTGAATCGCCCCCGGTGGAATGTCATAGAAGGCAACCTTGAGGAGTTCGACGGGCGGCCATACAGGGACGTTGACTTGTTGGCCGGCGGCCTGCCCTGCCCGCCCTTTTCCGTCGCCGGCAAGCAGCTTGGGCACGAGGACGAGCGGAACCTGTTCCCCGCCATGATCCGCCTTGTTAACGAAATCCGCCCCAACGCCGTCATGATCGAGAATGTCCGGGGTATTCTGGACGCTGTTTTTGAGGATTACCGGACCTATATTTCCGGAAAAATCGCCAAGATGGGCTATCAAACCGGTTGGCGTCTGCTTAACGCTTCTGATTTTGGTGTGCCGCAACTCCGGCCCCGCGTCGTATTTACCGCCATACGCAAGGACCGGGCCGATGGTTTCAGTTGGCCGGACCCTGCCGACGCAGCCCCGCCAACCGTTGGCGAAACGCTTTATGACCTGATGACCGCTAACGGCTGGAAAGGCGCGGCGGCATGGCGCAAGTGGGCGGACGAGATCGCCCCGACGGTTGTAGGCGGTTCGCTTAAGCATGGAGGCCCCGACCTGGGACCGACCCGCGCCAGAAGGGCATGGGCGACCCTTGGGGTTGACGGCCTTGGCATAGCCGATGAGCCGCCGCCGCCTGATTTTGTGGGAATGCCTAAGCTTACCGTCCGCATGGTGGCCCGGCTTCAGGGGTTTCCCGATGACTGGCAGTTTTCAGGGCGCAAAACGCCCGCATACCGGCAAGTTGGCAATGCGTTTCCGCCGCCGGTGGCAAGGGCCGTAGCTTCGCAAATTTACAAATGCCTGACCGTTTCGCGGCTGGTGAGCGTGGCGGCGGAATGAGCACGGAAGCCTTTTTCACAGA
>Ga0209607_1003135_pt1 | contig 12796 bp, 15 predicted proteins | sample AD_UKC117_MetaG_FD_184413 | JGI IMG/M metagenome (GOLD analysis project Ga0209607, IMG submission 184413) | Active sludge microbial communities of municipal wastewater-treating anaerobic digesters from Hong Kong - AD_UKC117_MetaG (SPAdes)... | ecosystem: Engineered > Bioreactor > Anaerobic >... | reverse complement strand
GCCCCGCAAAGCCCTAGGCTGGCTCACACCAATCGAGCACCTCACCAAGGTCCTCGAAGAAGACATCGCTGTTGCACTGACCGAATGAACTCACCACCCCCGAACCGCGCACCATCGTCACAAACCCCGCCTTGGCCATCGCAACTTCGTCACAATGGGCGTCGCACGATCGCGCCACGTGCGCCCTGGCTCAGTCGGTCACACTCTCGAGCGCCTTGAGCGCGCTGACCGCCATCTTGTGCTTGGTCTTCGCCGCCTCCAGCCTGGCGGCGAGTTCGTCAACGTCGGCCTGGGCGGCCGACACCGTCGCCTCCGACTTCTGGCGAAGGAACGCGGCCTGCTCGGCGAACGGTCCCGTGACCTTGTCCACGGCCTTGTCGCCGGCCTGCAGCATCTTCAACTTGGTCTGCGCGCTGGCCAGTTCGGCCTCGATCTCGTCGACATCGGCTTGCGTCTTGGAGACGGTTGCCTGGGCCTTACTCAGTGCACTGCTGGTGATCCCCATGACCCCATGGTCGCATCGGTCAGGTGGCCGGTCGCAGGCTCATCGGCCCGTAGACCACTCGCTGCTCCTCGAACAGGGTCACTGCCTCCACGCCATCGGCCAGAAGGTCCTGCCACACCTCACCCACCCAGGTCTCCGCGTCGGCCTGCGTCGGGAACTGCGCCGAAACCTCTCCGTTGGGGTACTCCCAGTGGTAGCTCATGGTCGTGTCTCCGGTGACCGGGTCAACTCGGGATCCCGGAAGACCACGTCCCCGAGTGCGGCGTCGATCGCAGCCATGGTCGCCTCATCGAGGGTCACCCCGGATGCCTTGACGTTGTCCGCGATCTGTTCCGGGCGGGTCGCGCCGATGATGGCTGCGCTGACGGCATCGTTCTGCAGGACCCAGGCGAGCGCGAGTTGTCCCATGCTCAGGCCGTTGCCCTCGGCGATGGGTCGCAGTTGCTGCACCGCGTCGAGGATCGGGTCACTCAAGAGTCGGCGGATGAAGGTCGAGCCGCTCTTGTCGGTCGCCCGCGATCCCGGCGGTGGCGGCTGGCCGGGCAGGTACTTGCCGCTCAGGACCCCTTGGGCCATCGGGGACCACACGATCTGGCCGATGCCGTACGTCTCACACGTCGGGATCACGCGGTCTTCGATGACCCGGTAGAGCATGCTGTACTGCGGCTGATTGGAGATGATGCGGTCGAATCCCATCTTCTCCGCGATCTCCACGGCGGCCTCGATCTCCTCCGCTCGCCACTCGGAGACGCCCACGTAGAGGACCTTGCCAGCGCGTACGAGGTCGTCGAAGGCCCGCAACGTCTCTTCGAGCGGAGTCTCGTAATCGAAACGGTGGGCCTGGTAGAGGTCGACGTAGTCAACGCCGAGGCGGCGCAAGGACGCGTTGCACGACTCCATGATGTGTTTGCGGGACAATCCTCGATCGTTCTTGCCCGGACCGGTCGGCCAGTAGACCTTGGTGAAGATCTCCAGACCTTCGCGGCGTTGCCCGTGAAGAGCGCGGCCGAGGACCTCTTCGGCCTTCGTGCCCGCGTAGATGTCCGCGGTGTCGAAAGTGGTGATGCCCGCGTCGAGGGCGGCATGCACGCAGTCGACGGCGACCTGCTCCTCGACCTGGCCGGCGTGCGTGATCCAGTTGCCCAGCGCCATCTCGCTGACCATCAGGCCGCTGGTGCCCAGATACCGGTGTTCCATGACCCCGCCTTTCCGTCGCGGACGGGCGCGCGACGTCGTTGTCTGGTTCTAGGCTGCCGCTACTTGGTCTTGGGCTCAACCGGACGCCCACCCGGGCGCACCTTGGGCGGGGGGAGTCGCAGCCTGCGGATCTGCAGGGACCGCATGCCGCCGTAGAACAACGCTCCCTTGCGATCGGCAGCGTCGGGGAACTGCTTCTTGAGCAGGCTGCTGAGACGCACGAGGAGGATGGTCATGTCCACGACCAGCAGCAGCAGCATCAGGAACCAGATGAACGAGACGATCACCTGGATCTGCGGATTGCGGAACAGACCGACGATCAGAACGACCACTGCGATGGGGATGAAGTACTCGGCCAGGGTGCGGCGTCCGTCGACGTAGTCACGCACCGTCCGCTTGACCGGCCCGGCATCGCGCGCGGGGAGTGCCCGCTCGTCGCCGGCCATGAGCGCCTCGCGGGCTGCCAAGCGCTGTTGCCGTGACTGCTCACGCTCGAGTTTGCGTCGCGCCTTGGGGTCGGCGGGCCCCTTGAGCGCCTGCCGGCGGGCAGCTTCTGCCTCTTTGCGGGTCGGGGTGGGGCGACCTTTGCCGGCCTGTGGATCCGTGCCTGTCGCCTCGGACGCGGACGGCGCCTGCGCAGGGGTCTGCGGGTCCTTCTTGCCCAGTCCGAACATGGTTGCCACTGTACGACGGATGCGCTGTGCGCACCCGACCCCCTAGGCTGAGGGCAGACGACAGGTGATGGAAGGGAAGACCGGCATGGGGTTGTGGCAGCGGTTCACGATGATCTTCAAGTCGAAGGCGAACAAGGCTCTGGACCGGGCAGAGGATCCGCGCGAGACTCTCGACTACTCGTATGAGAAGCAACTGGATCTGCTGCAGAAGGTCCGTCGCGGGGTGGCGGATGTCGCCACATCCCGCAAGCGTCTGGAACTCCAGATCGGTCAGCTGGACCAGCAGTCGGCCAAATTGGAGTCGCAGGCGAAGGCCGCACTGGCCGGAGGTCGGGAGGACCTGGCGCGCGAGGCGCTGACCAGGCGCAGTGGTCTGACGGTCCAGCTGAACGACCTGCACACGCAGTTGGCGACACTGCAGGATCAGGAGGAGAAACTGACCCAGGCCTCCCAGCGTCTGCAGGCGAAGGTGGATGCTTTCCGGACGAAGAAGGAAACCATCAAGGCCACCTACTCCGCCGCTGAGGCACAGACCAAGATCAACGAGGCGTTCTCCGGGATCTCCGAGGAACTCGGGGACGTGGGCCTGGCGATCCAGCGGGCCGAGGACAAGACGCAGGCGATGCAGGCCCGCGCCGGCGCCATCGACGAACTCGTGGCCTCGGGTGCCCTCGAGGACGCCACGGGGACCAGCAAGGACTCGATCACTGCCGAACTGGAGCGGATGGCCAGCGTCAGCGAAGTGGAGGACACTCTGGCCGCGATGAAGGCGGAGTTGTCCGGCGGGACCAGTCCGTCGGCGGTCGAGGCCCCTGCGACCCCGGCCGTGGAGCCGGGGCCGGCGGCCGCGCCCGAACCCAAGCCCGACCAGACCTGAGGGGGCGCCATGATCGTGCGAATCATGGGGGAGGGGCAGTTCGAACTCCCCGACGACGTCATGGAACGGCTCAACGAACTCGACGATGCGCTCGAAGCCGCATTGGAGGATCCGCAGGGATTCACGCCGGCGCTGCAGGCGCTGCTGGACAGTGTGCGGGCCGCTGGCCGGCGCCTCGGCGACGACGAGTTGATCGAGTCCGAGGTCATCCTGCCCGCGGCGGAGTCCTCGGCGGCGGAAGTGCGCGCCATGCTCACCGATGAGGGTCTGATCCCCGACTGACCCGCAGGGATTCCGCCCACGGCGTACGCGCAGATGTGGGGCGGCGGCGCGGTGCATGGGAAACTTGAGTCATGAAGTCCAGGTACGCATCCGACCGGGGGCTCACGGCCCGCATGACGGGAACGATGTTCCTGCTCGGGCTGCTCTACGTGGTCTTCATCGCGGTGCTCATCGCCATAGGTCTCAACGCCGGATTCGTGCTCGTGTTCGCGGTGGGCCTGCTGTTCGCGCAGTGGTACTTCTCCGACAGCATCGCCCTGCACTCCATGGGAGCCCGGGAGGTGACTCCGGAACAGGCGCCTCAACTACACGGAATCGTGGACAGGCTGTGCGCCATGGCGGAGATGCCCAAACCCCGCGTGGCGATCGCCGATGTCGACATGCCCAACGCCTTCGCGACCGGCCGCAGCCCGAACCGGTCGGTGGTGTGTGTGACGACCGGCCTGCTGCGCCGTCTCGACGAGCAGGAGCTCGAAGGTGTGCTTTCCCATGAGTTGTCACACGTGGCGCACCGCGACGTCCTGGTCATGACCATCGCGTCTGTGGCCGGGGTGGCGGCTGGATTCCTCACGCGCATGGCGCTGTGGGGAGGCGTGGGTCGCCGGGACTCGAACACGGCGCTGGTCAGCCTGGCCATCATCGCGGTGTCTGTCCTCGTGTATGCCGTGAGTTTCGTGCTGACGCGGATGTTGTCGCGGTACCGGGAACTCAGTGCCGACCGGGCGGGTGCACTGTTGACGGGTCGCCCGACCGCTCTGGCCAGTGCCTTGCAGAAGGTCAGCGGCGATATGGCGGCCATCCCCACCCGCGACCTGCGGAAGGCGGAGGCGTTCAACGCGTTCTTCTTCGCTCCGGCGCTGGCCGGTGGCAAGAGCCTGGCGGCACTGTTCGCCACCCACCCGCCGTTGGAGCAGCGGCTGGAGCAGTTGGCCAAGATCTCCACACAACTGGGGACCTGATGGGCTTCTTCGACTCCCTGCTGGGTCGCAGCGAGCCGCCCAAGCCGGATCTCGACCAGTTGTTCGGGCTGCCCTCGGCGGCCATCACCCTGCAGGTCAGCCTGGGCGCCCTGCCCACGGGAGCCGGCTCGGTGGCCTTCCGGGCGCCGGAGGGCAAGGCGTTCGCAGACGTCGTCGCGGACGTCAAGCAGTTGCTCACGGCGACGTCCGATCCCGATCTGGAGGTGACCCATGATGCGTTCGGCTACACGTGGATCACAGTGCGGGCATCCGAGATCACCGATGTCGTCAACGCCCTGCATGCGATCAACGTGTCCATCCAAGACGCCGGATTCGGCCCGCAATTGCTCTGCTCGCTGGTCGGCTTCGAGCGCGACGGACAACGTTTCGCTTTGGTGTACCTCTATAAGAGAGGCAGTTTCTACCCCTTCGCGCCGGTGACCGAGCCGCAGCGGGACTCGGTGCTGGAGTTGCAGTTGCGGGACTTGTTACGTGACGACGTGAACATGGAACAGGACCTGACACGGTGGTTCCCGGTCTGGGGTGCCCCGGGACTGTAGCGCGCCACTGGGCATCCTGGTGGTGCCCGGCTTCGAGATCGGCAGGTTTGTTGGTTGTTCTGTCCAGGAAGGATGGCTACGCGGCTGCGACGGTGTGTGGTACCTCGCCTTCTGGGCGTTGGCCCGTTGTCGGTCAGGATCTGCCTGGTCAGTCCGGTTAGAGATCGGCAGGTTGGTTAGTCGGCGGCTGGTTGGTTAGAGTCCCACGGCCGTACAGGGCTAACCGGAGTGTCGTATCTCTAACCAGGATGCCGATCTCTAACCGGAGGGCCGATGACCACCGCCCGGCCTGCACCGGGCCCAGTCGCTACCGTGACCAACCTGCCGGGACAGAACAGTTAGACGTGGACGGCCGTTTGACTCCAACCGCTCACCCGGCCTGGTTCAGTCGCTCGGCGTGGCACCGACTCCAGGCAATGCGAGCATGCGGTCCAGCGCGACCCGTGCCCAGCGGGCCGTCTCGGGGTCGACGACGATCTGGTTGACGACCCGGTCCTCGACCAGGCTTTCCAGTGCCCACACCAGATGCGGCAGATCGATGCGGTTCATCGTCGAGCAGTAGCAGATGGTCCGGTCGAGGAACATGATGCGCTTGTCCGGGTGCTGCTCGGCCAGTCGGCGCACCAGGTTCAGTTCGGTGCCGATCGCCCACGACGTCCCCGGCTCGGCCGCCGCCAAGGTCTTGATGATGTACTCCGTCGAGCCCACGTAGTCGGCCTTCAGCACGACTTCATGACGGCACTCGGGGTGCACCAGCACGTTGACACCGGGGACCTTCTCGCGGATCTCGTCCACGCTCTGTTCGGTGAAACGACCGTGGACGCTGCAATGCCCGCGCCAGAGGATCATCCGTGCCTGTGCCAGTTCCTGGGCCGTCAGGCCGCCGCCGGGCTTGTGGGGGTCGAACACCACGCAGTCGGCGAGGTCCATCCCCAGATCCAGAACCGCCGTATTGCGGCCAAGGTGCTGGTCAGGCAGGAACAGCACCTTCTCGCCGTGTTCAAAGGCCCATCGCAGGGACTGCTCGGCGTTGCTGGAGGTGCAGATCGTGCCGCCGTGTTCGCCCGTGAAAGCCTTGATCGCCGCGGTGCTGTTCATGTAGGTGACAGGGATCGTCACATCCGCCACTCCGGCGGCCTCCAGCGTCCGCCAGGCGGCCTCGACCTGGTCGGCTGCCGCCATGTCCGCCATAGAGCATCCGGCCGCCATGTCCGGCAGGACCACGATCTGATCGTCGCTGGTGAGGATGTCGGCGCTCTCGGCCATGAAGTGCACCCCGCAGAAGACGATGAATTCGCTCTCGGGGCGCGCGGCGGCCTTCTGCGCGAGTTTGAAGGAGTCACCGGTGACATCTGCGAAGGCGATGACCTCGTCGCGTTGGTAGTGGTGGCCGAGGATGAACGCGCGGTCGCCGAGGGCTTCCTTGGCGGCCGCGGCCCGTTCGACCAGATCCGGATCGCTGGGCGCCGGCAAGCCGCCGGGACAGTCCACGCCGCGCTCGCTCAGAGGATCCTCGCCAACCCCCAGCAGAAGCAGCAGCGGGGACGGTTCGGGTTCGGTGAAGGTGTTCGGCACGCACCCATGGTGGCACGCTGTGCGCGGCGTGGCGACACGCGTTTGCCGAGGGCTGACCCACCCGGTCCCGGCGCTTAGGGCTGCCTAACGACATCTGTGGCAGTATGGGAATACGGCCCCCCGACCGCCGGTTGAAGCGGGGAGAACGCTCGAAAGGAACGCAATGAGCACTGAGACCACCTCATCGGAGACAACGACCGGTGTGACCCTCACGGAGGCGGCCTCCACCAAGGTCGCGGCGCTGCTGGCCCAGGAGGGTCGCGACGACTTGGCGCTGCGGATCGCGGTGCAGCCCGGCGGATGCTCCGGGTTGCGGTACCAACTGTTCTTCGACGAGCGCTCGCTCGACGGCGACACCCGGATCGACTTCGACGGCGTGACAGTCGTCGTCGACCGCATGAGTGCGCCCTACCTCGGCGGCGCCAGCATCGACTTCGTCGACCAGATCGACAAGCAGGGCTTCACGATCGACAACCCGAACGCCACCGGGTCCTGTGCCTGTGGCGACTCCTTCCACTAACCGCTGAGGTGGCCAGCGAGAAGCGCGAACTCGTCGGCTTCTCGCGGTCGATCAGCGCCGATGACATGCTCGCCGGCTATCGGCGGGGCGTGTTCGCAATGTCGTACTGGGGTGTGCTGTATCAGTGGTGGTCACCCGATCCGCGCGGCGTGCTCCCGCTGGACGCTCTGCGTGTGACCCGCAGTCTGCGCAAGAGCCTGCGACGGTTCGATGTGGTGTTCGACCAGGACTTCCCGGCGGTCCTGGCCGCATGTGCGAATCCGGATCGTCCCGGCGGTTGGATCGATCCCGGACTGACGAGGGCGTATCTGGAGTTGTTCGAGCGCGGGCACGCGCACAGCGTGGAAACCCGCGCTGACGGCCGGCTGGTCGGTGGACTGTTCGTCGTCAGCATCGGCGGTTTCGTGTCGGGGGAGTCGATGTTCCACTCCGCGACCGACGCCTCGAAGGCCGCTCTGGTGGGCCTCGTGGAGCGGTTGCGCGAGGTCGACGGACCCGTTGTGCTGGACACGCAGTGGCGCACCGAACATCTGGCCACCCTCGGCGTGGTCGACGTTCCCCGACGCACTTATCTGCGGGCGTTGGCGGAGGTCGTCGACCGGCCTAACGTTCTATGACCACCACGAAGCGCCAGTGGTCACCCTCGTCGACGGTGCCCTGCAGTCGGGCGCCGCGCATGCGGCACCAGGCCGGGACGTCCGTCAGTGAGACCGGATCGTCGGCGAGCAGTTCGATGACTGTCTGTGGCTCTGCCGCGACTGCGGCGCGGGCGAGAGCGATGACCGGGTGGGGACACCGACTGCCGCGCGCGTCGACCGTCCGGCTCACAGGTCCTGCGTTCCCATCTGCTCACGCACAGCGCGCACGCAGTCGACAAGGGCCTCGCCGAATCCCGTGACCGCATCGTCGGGCAGGTCCGGTGGCAGACCGACGCGCAGATTCCCGCTGGTGAGGCCGCCGACTGCCGCCAGGACGTGGCTGGGTTGGCCTTCGCGGGAGGCACATGCCGAGCCGCTGCCCACTGCGTAGCCGAGCGCGTCGAGCCGGCTCTGCAGTGCCTCAGCGTCCACGTAGAGCACGGAGACGCTCAGGACGTGGGGGAGGTCGTCAGCGGTGCCGCCGCGCATCTCGACCCCGTCTAGCCCGTTCGCGATGACCTCGCGCAGCGCCCCGAGCTGGCGCCGTGCCGTTGTCCTGGCGCCCGGAGCCTGTGCCAGCCACTGTTCGGCGGTCACGGCCGCCACCGCCGCCGCGGGGACGTTCTCGGTCGGCCGGCGGGTGGAGTCCTGCGAGGCGCAGACGGCGACAGCTCCCGGCACCCCGCCCCAGGAGCGCGCGTCGAGCAGGAGATGCGACCAGTAGTCGGGCAGATCGATCCAGCCGAACGCTGTGGAGGCGTCGAGCACGACGGCGGATCCGGTGCTCCGTGACCACTCGGACAGGTCGATCTGCACCGTTCCGATCTCCTGGTTACCCAGGTTGGTGACCAGTAGCGCCGGAGTGGGCAGGGCGTCCAGGGCTTCGCGGTCGAGGCGCCCCGCGGCATCGACTGCGAGCAACCGATGGGGTAGACCCGCGGCCGCCGCCCCCCGGGCCACGGCCTGCTGGACCTGCAGTGAATCGACGACGCTGGTTGCGACAGTGGTCGCCCCGGGTGCTTTCTGCGCTACGACCTCCCCGACCGCCACTGGAATATCCGGACAGAACCGCACATTCCGGGCACCTGTGAGGCCAGCCATGGTCGCCACGCTCTGATCGAGCATCAGTGACGACTGTTTCGCCTCGTGGTACCCGGCCGACGGGCTCGCCCAAGCGGTCTGGACCGCGCTGGTCAGCCACGCGGCGACCTGGCCGGATACCGGCCGGGACACGGCACAATCCAGCACGAAACGCGACATGTCGAGACGGTACCGCCCCTCGCGCCCGTACCTTCGCCACGGTTGCGCTAGTGTCTGGCGAGAGAGAACTTGCATCGTCTTTACATGCGCAACTGGCTGGGAAGGGTTCGATGACTCGAAAATCTGCGGGACGGCTTCGCCGGCGGACCTCCGTCGTGGCGCTCGGCAGCGTGTCCGCGCTGCTGTTGGCAGGGTGCTCGCAAGGCACCGTCGACGACTGGAAGCGGTTCGGCTATCCGGACCCGGCCACCGAGCAGGGCGACACCATGCTGAATCTGTGGGTCGGCTCGTGGATCGCCGCGCTCGGCGTGGCGATCCTGGTCTGGGGGCTGATCTTCTGGGCGATCATCGTCTACCGTCGGCGGCACGCCTCCGACCCCGCCCCGGATCAGGTGCGGTACAACCTCCCGATGGAGATCATGTACACCATCGTGCCCTTGATCATGATCGGTGGCATGTTCTTCTTCACCGCCCGTGACCAGTCCCAGTTGATGAAGGTCGAGGACAACCAGGACGTGACCATCGGAGTCGTCGGATTCCGCTGGTCCTGGACCTTCAACTACGTGGACCAGGACACCTACGAGATCGGTACGCCTGAAGAGGACCCGGTCCTGTACCTCCCCGTGGACAAGAAGGTGAAGTTCGAACTCACCTCGCCCGACGTGATCCACTCGTTCTGGATCCCCGCGTTCCTGTTCAAGATGGACGTGATCCCGGGGCGCACCAACGAGTTCGAAGTGACCCCCAACAAGGAGGGGACGTTCCTGGGCAAGTGTGCGGAGTTGTGCGGCGTGGACCACTCGCGCATGCTCTTCACTGTGAAGGTCGTCTCCCAGCAGGAGTTCGACGCCCACATGCAGGAACTGCGGGCGAAGGGCCAGTTCGGCCAACTGACCTCGGGCAGGACGACAGAAGCGGCGCAAGGAGTCTGACGTGGCAATCCTCGACGAACCCATCCAGCCCGCGACTGACGAGGCCGCGGCGAAGCAGTTGGCGAAGGCTGAGGCCAAGGCGCACCGCCGCCAGGGCTGGGGTCAGACCGTCGTCAAGTGGATCACGTCGACCGATCACAAGATCATCGGTCAGTTGTACCTGATCCAGTCCTTCATCTTCTTCCTCATCGCAGGCCTCTTGGCACTGGCGATCCGTGGGGAGTTGGCGCAGCCCGGCACCCAGATCCTGTCGAACGCCCAGTACAACCAGGCGTTCACGATGCATGGAACGATCATGCTGTTCCTGTTCGCGACGCCGTTGTTCGTCGGTTTCGGCAACGTGATCATGCCTCTGCAGATCGGTGCCCCGGACGTCGCGTTCCCGCGATTGAACATGTTCTCGTTCTGGCTGTTCTTCTTCGGTGGCCTCACCGCTGCCCTGAGTTTCTTGGTGCCCAGCGGAGCCGCCGACTTCGGGTGGTTCGCCTACCAGCCACTGAGCAGCACCGAGTTCACGCCGTCGGCAGGCGCGGACATGTGGTACCTCGGACTTGCCATGGGTGGTCTTGGAACCATCCTGGGCTCGGTCAACTTCCTGACCACGATCTACACGATGCGGGCGCCGGGCATGACCATGTTCCGTCTCCCGGTGTTCACCTGGACCGTGCTGGTCACGTCCGTGCTCGTGCTGATGGTCTTCCCGGTCCTCGCGGCGGCACTGCTCGTGGCGTTCATCGACCGTGAGTTCGGGACCGTGGTGTTCGACGCGGCCAACGGGGGAGCGATCCTGTGGCAGCACCTCTTCTGGTTCTTCGGTCACCCCGAGGTGTACGTTCTGGCGCTGCCCTTCTTCGGCATCACCAGTGAGATCCTGCCGGTGTTCAGCCGCAAGCCGATCTTCGGCTACAAGGGTCTGGTCTTCGCCACGCTCGCGATCGGCGCGTTGTCCATGGCGGTGTGGGCGCACCACATGTACGTCACCGGAGCGGTCCTGTTGCCATTCTTCGCCTTCATGACGATGTTGATCGCAGTGCCCACGGGCGTGAAGTTCTTCAACTGGGTCGGCACGATGTGGGGCGGATCGGTGACGTTCGAGACCCCCATGCTGTACGTTCTGGGCTTCCTGGTCACGTTCCTGTTCGGCGGGGTCACCGGCATCATGCTGGCCAGCCCGCCGTTGGACTTCCAACTGTCTGACAGCTACTTCGTGGTGGCCCACTTCCACTACACCGTGTTCGGCACGGTGGTGTTCGTGATGTTCGCCGGCTTCTACTTCTGGTGGCCGAAGATGACCGGGAAGATGCTGGACGAGCGCCTCGGGAAGATCCAGTTCTGGCTGCTGTTCTGGGGCTTCCAGATCACATTCCTGGTGCAGCACTGGCTGGGGACCCAGGGGATGCCGCGCCGCTATGCGGACTACCTGCCGGATGAGGGCTTCACGTTGCTCAACCAGATCTCGTCCTTCGGGTCGATCATCCTGGGCATCTCGACGTTGTTCTTCCTCTACAACGTCTACAAGACGTGGCGGTTCGCGCCGAACGTCACCGTCGATGACCCGTGGGGCTGGGGCGCTTCACTGGAGTGGGCGACCAGCTGCCCGCCGCCACGGCACAACTTCGTGTCCCTGCCGCCCATCCGCTCGGAGCGTCCGGCCTTCGACCTGCATCACCCCGAGGTCGAGGGGATCCTGTCGCAGACCGTGGTGGACAGTCTCGTGGGTGCGGGATCGGCGAACAAGGGGGTCGAGCAGTGAAAGAGTCAGGATACATCTGGGGCCTCGGCACGATCTTCTTCGCGATCGTCAGTGTGGTCTACGGCGTGTGGTCGAAGGACTGGGCGGGGACGACTGCCTTGGCCTTCACAGGTTTCATGACCGCACTTGTGGCGTTCTACAGTCTGTACACGGCCAAACGCCTGGACAACCGTCCCGAGGACGACCAGTTGGCCGGCCAGGACGAAGCCGATCCGGACTACGGCTTCTTCAGCCCCCACTCGTGGTGGCCGCTGCCGCTGGGGTTCAGTGCGATGCTGATCGCCCTGGGGCTGATTTTCGCCACGTGGCTGATGCTCGTGGGGATCATCTTCCTCATGCTGAGCACGATCGGCCTGGTGTTCGAGTACTACCGCCGGGACTTCGCGCACTAGTCATCCTGGAAGGGCCCCGGCCGGATGGTCGGGGACCTTGCCATGTCCATCGGATCCATCGGGGAACGCCCGGCCTGGTCCCGCCGTCTCATCCGTGTCGTCGGGAATGTCCGATAGGTCGCGGTGAAGGGTGACGCGCCTCACGCCGCGCCCGGCGATCGGGAGGTTTAGAAAGGGTGCCCTGCGTGGCACACTGAAAGTGTCGGCGTGTTGTCCGCCCGGACTGGTCGGCGATACGCGACTATCGACGCAGGATCGTAGTGAGGTTTGATGAGGAACGCTAAACGCAACATTGCCATCGCCGGGGCTGCGGCCTCGGCGCTACTGGTCAGCGGCTGCGGCCCAACGCTCATCGCGCGCAGCCAGACACCTGAACAGTCGGCCGTGGCGATGCAGATTCTTCCTGGCGTGGACCGCAAGGCCCCTGTGAACCAACCGATCGTGGTCGTGGCCGAAGACGGCACGTTGGCCGACGTCGAGGTGCAGGGCCCCAAGGGTCTGCTGAAGGGTTCCTACAACCCTGAGCGCAACACGTGGACCTCGAAGGCCGCGACTCTGGACTTCAACACCAAGTACCAGATCGAGGCCACCGCCACCAACGGTTCGGGGACGCCGACCACCGTCGAGCGGACCATCAAGACGGTCAACCCGCAGACCCTGGTCGGGATCAGC
>Ga0209607_1003133_pt1 | contig 12804 bp, 14 predicted proteins | sample AD_UKC117_MetaG_FD_184413 | JGI IMG/M metagenome (GOLD analysis project Ga0209607, IMG submission 184413) | Active sludge microbial communities of municipal wastewater-treating anaerobic digesters from Hong Kong - AD_UKC117_MetaG (SPAdes)... | ecosystem: Engineered > Bioreactor > Anaerobic >... | reverse complement strand
TCCCGAAAAGGACTTAGAACCCATGAAACGCGTAAGGTTGCGGATAGCGCGTCCGCATCCAAGGTTTATCCCAAAACCTAATACCGTGTTTCCGTAGCTCAGCCGGATAGAGCGTCCGCCTCCTAAGGCGGAGGACGTACACTCGCCAAGAGCCACTCCCCAAAGTCCGTGTTCCCGTAGCTCAGTCGGACAGAGCGACCGCCTCCTAAGCGGTAGGCCGGGCGTTCGAGTCGCCCCGGGAACGCCACAAAGCCCCAGAGATGGGGCTTTTTTCTTCCCCGCGGTTTTTGTTGAACTTGCTTTTTTGCTAATCGGTACACTCGCCATTGGTCTTAAATCCACTCCTTATGTAACCTCCCGCTTGCTAATCGGAGGATTGAAAAAGCGGGATTCTGCTAATTTTTTTGCCCTTTTTGCTAATTGATCGTTTTTCGGGGCAAATTTCTTGCTAATTGGCACTCGCAGCGCATGGATCTTCCGTTCCTTCGGATCGTGAACGTAGAAGGAATAATATCCCGACATCTGATAAGTCTTGTTTTTCAGCGAATCGGAAATCCGCGTCAGATTCTTAGCCAGATTCAGTTCGAAATCGATAACTTCTTTGACGTCCCGCTTTCCGAGCCGTGCGAACTTATGCGCTTTGTAAAGATTCTGAAAATCACATATCTTCTCGTAGTCCGTCATTGTCATAAAAAATCGTCGACAGGGCGAGCCGCCTCCATGCACGAAAGCGAACTCGCCGTAAGTCCTGAAAGCGTGTGCGTCCCGGACTGCCGCCGACATATGTTTTCCCGAAATCACTTTCGAGAGGGAATCCGATTCCTTTGTTCCCGGCACAGACCGCCGTACTTACGGTTAGGTTTCAGACCACATGGGAACAATGCGGGACGGACCGCGTCATTATCGTTGTTAACATTGTTACCGTTGTTATTGACGGAGCCGTCATTGTTGACATTTGCAGCGTTGTTAGAATTGTTGCCGGGCGACCGCAGCCACCACCAGCAGAGTCCGGTGTAATCGAATCCCCCGATTAAGCCGTCGGATCGCGTTTCCTACGGCTGTAATCTCCGTCTGTCGCTGTTGATCCACGCGCCGAGCAGGTTCTGACAATCTGCGCTCTGCCGTGATATCTGCTCGTATTGCTTCGGCAGAATACAGTTCTGCTCACGAGCCAGCAGCGAAAAATATGCAAGCAGTTTCAGGTTTGTCATGGCTTGATGTTGAAACTCAAGCCGTTTATCACGGGAAGAAGGGTTGTCTTTCGTAACGAAAGTATCGTTGGCGCGGTACAGCGCCTCGATCACGTCGAGCGAAAGATTCTGCAATCTTGACGTAAACGTAAAACGAAACTGCTTCGGCGACTTTTGCGTGACGATCATCACGTAGGAACACAGATCTTTTGCCTTTGTTATCACTGTCAGTTCGCTTTGTTTGTGTTCCATCCGAAAAACCTCGTTTTCAAAAATCGCGCGACCGCCTTACGGCGGATAAGGCAAGTGCTGCGCACTTGCGATTGCGGGCTCCGCCCGCTGAGATTTGCGCCCACGGGAACCCCCAAAAATCCTACGGATTTTCGGGGAACCCCTATGGCGCAGTGGAAAATTTCAGATTAGAAGATTCAAGATCCGAGATTTATCCACAAAGCGGGACGGACCGCGTCACGATCGTAGCTAACATAGAGACCGCGGTCAGAGACGGAGCCGTCAGTGTTGACAATTGCAGCGTCGTTAGAATAGTAGCCGGGCGACCGCAGCCACCACCAGCAATTGCCATTGCTGGCTTTATATGCGCCTTGCGCATAGCAGTATGCAGTTCCTTGACACTGACGCGCACTTTCTGAACTGAAGTATTTGTATACTTCGGTTATGCTGAGAAGAAACACTTTGTCGGTCGTATTGTTGCCGGGAGAAGTACTATACGACGGGTTTTTATCCGCTGTCACTGTTGAACTTGCTATCATTTTCTGATGATCCGATCCGAATGCCGCGTTATAGAATGTGCCATTAAGCCATGTTCTTAGCGAGCACTTTTCCCACGTCGTATCTGTATATGTGCTGTTGTACTTTTGGCAATCAAGCGCATATTGGCTGATAACGAGTGCTTTATTGCCATCTACGGCAAGTACCTTCCACTCTATTTCTTCTTTGCCGTTTGAAGTATTGTTGTCCTGCTCATAAAAACCGAATTTGATAGTGGAACCAACGTTTACATTTGTCAGTCCTGCTTTTTGCTTCAAAAACAAGCATTCGGCTGCTTTGTCGGCGCTGTCTTTGTAATTCAGCGAATTGAACGCTTTGTACGCATCTTCGTATTTCTGTGCATTATAAAGTTCCATTGCCGAATTATACTTACCACTCGGGATGATAACCGTTGTCAGCACAATCAGGAATGCGATACACGCGACAACGATAGGAGTAGTAATTGCGATAATCTTTTTACGCTTCTTCGCCGCTTTTTCTGCAGCGATACGTTTTTGCTCCGCCTGACGCTCGCGCTCGAGACGGTCGGCTTCTTCCTTCGCCTTGATTTCCTCGATCTTCCGCTGACATGCGTAGATCTGTTCGTCCGCGTCTTTCCAGCCGGAAATGGATTCATAAAGGCGGATAGCCGCTTCACACCCTGCAATACTGTTCTTTATCTGTTCATTGTGTGCTGAGGCGTATATAGCGTTCTTGCGGCACACTTCGGCTTTGTCGAGACACTGTTCTACGAGAGCGTCGGCATCTTGGAATCCGGAAATGGATCTGAAAGTGTCCGCAGCCGCTTTGTACGCCGATTCCGTGTTTGCTGCATTCATAGCGGAAACCGCGCCGTTGTAGATGCCGGTCAGACGCGCGTTTTCGTTGCGCTCGTTGATATGCGCGATATAACCACGCATTTCGGCTTCGAGTTTATCATCACCGAAGCGAAGGACTTTGCCGTAGTTTTCTCTGTCATCAAAGGGGTCTGCGCAGTCTGCCAGCTGCTTGCGGCTTCTGACCTGCAGATCGACCATCAGCTTACCGAGATATGCTTCCGCGTTCTTGGGGTCGATATCGAGCACTTTTTCACAATAGATATTCGCGTCCTGCCATTTGCCGTCCTCGAGGAACAGGAATGCTCTCTCGAGCAAAGGCGTAACATTAGCGTTGCTCGTACCAACAACGACCGTTTCCTTAACAGTAGCCTTCGGTTCGTCGACTTTTGCGATCTTTTTAATGCCTCTGATCAGATCCTGCATGAAGCCAAGTTTCGACATGTCCTGCGCTTGCAGGTGGGAGAATTCTTCCGGCAGGTCGTAGGGATCCATATCGCGGTATGCGGGGATCAGTACCTTCTTGCCGCCGCTTTTCTTGACGAGGGCAAGATAACGGCTCCATTCGTTCTTAACCCACACAGCGTTGAAATGCTCCGGCTTGGTACCGAGCACGACCATGACCTTTGCGCTGTTCAGCGCGGCAAATATGTACGGTTCGTATGCGCTGCCGAGCTTATCTTCCAGCGTGATACGGGCGAAGAAGACCTTGAAGCCCTCTTGCTTCAGCTGGTAATACAGATCGTTGGCAAGAACGCTGTCGGGCGTTCTGCGACCGTTGTTATCCGTTTCCTTGTAGCAGATGAAAACGTCAAAAGGTTCTTCTTTTTGCGAAATGGCGAGTATGCCTTTTTGAATATCGTTGATCGTTTTCGCTTCTTTTTCGTAGAGCTCGCGCTGATAACCGTCCGCGTACTGAATGGCGGATTTGTAGTTATCGTCGTCGAAAATCGACGTAAACTGGGCGCGGTTGACTGTCGGCACACGTTTGCGCGTTGCGGGGTCTTCCACGTATTCAATGCCGTACTGACACAGAACGAGCGACCAGTACGCTTCCGCATCGGTCGTGTCTTCGGTCAGTATCTGCTCGTATATCGCAGCCGCTTTATCAAATTCATTATTCCGGCGGAAATGATTCGCCCGGTCGTACAGATTCGCCCGGCGATCATCGTCAAGGCGCGGCAGCGTCTGCTTCGTACCGCAGCTGTCGCATACGCCAACTGTAGCTCCTTGCTCAAATTCTATTGTGCCGCCGCACATTTTACACTTAAATATAGCCATTATCTTATAACCTTCTTATACCTTGATGAATTGTTCTGCGCTTTTCCTAAGAAGACAACATTCGGAACCGCACCACGATTAACAAGACTTTTGAACTGTCTACCAAAATCTCGTTTATCACCGGGCGACAATTTATCCCATTCAACTCCTGTAAACAAATCTTTGAGCAAAAAAACTGTATTTGGAGCTAAACTTCCGGTTTTGCTAATTGCCCTATTAATCCAAATTTCGTCAACCATTGGGGTGTCCTCACTTCAAAGCCTTGCACTTCTTATTTCTATCGCCCACAAGAATCACAATTTCATCCGCGATCTCTTTTGCCTTTTCCGCATCGTCAGCGCCGACAGCAGAGGCAAATTCGTCCACCTTCACAGTGATTTTTGCCTCAATCACAAAAAGGTCATCGTTTGACATCGGATCGGAATAACGGACGGTTTCGTACACCTTTTTGCATTCCGCTTTGACCGGCTCGCTTTTTGCGCGGGCGAGGATGCTCTCAGTATCGACCGTAAGATTCTTGATATACGAAGTCTGGGTTTTGACCTTTTCATCAACCTTATTCACGGTGTCCGCCGCCCACACCGCTTTGATAACGGCAATGGCGTTGAACGCAAGAACAACGATGCAGACGATCGCAGCGATCCACGCCGGGCAGTTCGGAATCAGCATAAGTGCCGAGCCGACAACCAGCATGGCGATCAGCGCCGACCAACTTACCGTGATCAGCGGGATGTTCAAAAACATCTTTTTTAGGTTTTCCGCCTTGAATGCGAAATAGGCGCAAACGAGATTGCCGATAAACGCGGCAGCAATAAACACGAATGCGATCCAGAAACGCGCGTCATAATTGATAACGTATCCGGGAATGATCGGGCGAACGAGGAATACTACGGCGCACCATACTGCGAGTAAGATTGCCCATATCAGAGCGTAAAATTTGAAATTCTTTTTCATCGTTCCGTTCCTCCGTTAACCCATTATGTCAGAAAGCAGTTTTGCTTTCATCTGATTGAATTCTTCTTCCGTGATGACGCCTGCTTCTTTCATCACAGTCAGTTTTTCGACCTTTGCCTTGAAAGCCGCCATGTCATCAGTGGGCTGTGCCGTAGCTGCCGGCTGCACGGGTTGAGCAGGCTGAGCCGCCGCGTTCATAGCGTTGTTGACCGCACCGCCGACTACGCCACCAACAGCGCCGCCGACGCCAGCCATTGTGCCTAAGCCCACTCCCATATTGGTGAACTGACCGACCGCTTCGTTCTGCGCGACCTTTTCAGCAACGTCAAAGCCACGCTCCTGCGTGTAGGTATAACCTTCCTGCGCACGCTTGGTTGCCTGCGCCTGAGAGTCGATAACGACCTTCTGTGCCTCGGTCTGCGCGTAGATAATGTCCGTTTGCTGGCGTAGTTTCGCTTCCGCGATATCCGCATATTGACGGAAGTGCAGTTCCTTGAACTTTTCGTACTGTCTGTCTCCGTCCGGCTTTACGATGTTGGTAACGAAGAAGCGTTCAAGCGAAATACCGTAATCGGCAAAATCTGGAATGAGGAGTTTATGTATATTCTCGGAAAACGCAGTTAGGTTTTCGTCGATTTCGAAAATATTGATCGCGTTTGCCTTGATGACCTGCGCGATATAGGTCTTTACGCGAGTCATCAGGAAGGCGCGGAAGAAGGAGACCAGCTTCTGCTGACCGAGATAGTTTTCTGTTCCGACAAGCTTGACAAGTAACTTGCGGCTGTCTTCCGCACGGAGCGACATTTCGCCGGATGCACCGATTGCAAGCGGGAATCCGTACTGCGGATCGATATACTGCACCTTGCTGTCGGTACCCCATTTGATTGACATCTGCTCCGTCTTATTGATGAAATAGACTTCGCAGTGGAAAGGCGTCTGATCGCCGGTTGCGCGGTTCAGTATTTTACCGATCTTCGGGATATTCTGTGTTTCAAGCGTATAACGTCCTGCGCCGAACATATCAAGCGCTTGACCGTTCATGAAGAAAATCGCTTCCTGCGATTCGTGAACGATCAGCTGCGTCATGCTATTGAAATCTTCGCTCGGGTGCTTCCAAATAAAGGTGCTGTTATCACCTTCATACTTAATGATTTCACAGATTTGTGCCATTTGAGTTCCTCCTGTTCGTTTCTGCCCACAGTTTTTCTAATTCACTGAACGGAATGTCCTTTTCAATGCAAAAGCCCTTTATCTTGCTCATCGCAGTAATATTAGGCGTCGTCCTGCCGTTTTCCCATCGATTGATGGTAGCAACTGACACGCTTAATGCTTTTGAAAATGACTCTTGAGACATAAGAGCTTTTTGCCGAATATCCTTCAGCATTTCAGCTAATGACATGTTGCTTACGTTCTCCTTTCAAAAGATACGCTTTATTATAACATTAACCCATCATTTTGTCAAGAGGTTAGCATGCATCATCTGGAAATAATCTGTGAGCGTGGGCACCATTTTTGGCACCCGTTTCGGTACCCGTCTTTCATTCGGCTTTATGCACTTTATAGAAATTGCGAAAGATAGCGCAAATTATTCCTTTCCCGTGTGAAAAAGGCGTAGTTTGCGCTATCTATATATATTATGGAAGTTGTCAGGGGGTGAGTTCAGTCCTCCTAAGCGTTTGCTCTTACCGAAGATGACCTCGGAAAAAGCCCTAAATCTCTGACTTTTCTGACTGTGACAATCGGAGATTGCCCAAAATGGCACCCTATTTGGCACCCAAGATGCGTTTTTGGTGCAAATGACGGGGAACGCACAGTCCGCGATAAATTGCATATGTTTCCGTAGCTCAGCCGGATAGAGCGTCCGCCTCCTAAGCGGAAGGCCGGGAGTTCGAATCTCCCCGGGAACGCCAAAAAGCCCTGAAAACAAGCATTTTCAGGGCTTTGTCTTTTTCCCAAGGCTTCAAGATGAAAAATGGCACCCTGTAACCCCCAAATGGCACCCAGCAGCTGAATATGGCGCCAGCGTGCAGGTCATGCGTCAACCCTTTCTCGCTGCCGGAGATAGCCCATTCCCCTGCGAACAAGACTCTCAATCTAACTTGAAGCAACAAAAAAGCCCCAACAGCACGCAGGCGGGGAGCCTGAATGTTGTCGGGGTTAGTTAGTCTTCATCAAACAGGCTCTCAAGTGCTTCTGCCGCAACTCTGTCCGAGCTTTTGAGAAAGTGACTGTAAATGTCCGTTGTTGTGCTTGTGCGGGCGTGGCCTGCTCTGCCGGATACCGTCACCAGCGGGACGCCTGCCGCTATCTGCATTGTGATGTTTGTGTGGCGCAGGGAGTGCACCGTGCGCGGCGGAAGACCCGCCAGCTCGCACACCTTGCGAACCCAGTTGTCTATGGTGCCGGGGTAGATTCCGTCGCCATCCTCGGAGATGAAGAGTCGATTGCTGTTCTTCCACCTGTCGCCCAGCATCTCTTGATAGTTGTCGTACCATGCCTTGTACTCTGTCAGTACGACAATCAGCTTGTCCGAGATGGACAGCGTTCGCTTGCTGCTTTCCGTCTTGGGTTCCTTCACAATTATTCCGAATCCGCTGACCGTGGATACCGAGCGCACGATTGTAATCGTACCGCTTGTCAGGTCAACGTCTTCCCACGCAAGTCCGCATAGCTCACCACGGCGTATACCGGTAAACAGAAGCATGAGCGCAGCGGTTTTCAGCCGAATGTCATCGCATGCGTTGGCGGCGGTGAAGAACCGCTTGGCGTCCTCATCGTTCATGTAGTCAATCTCCTTTGCGGGACGCTTGGGAAACGAGATGAAGTCCGCACTTGCATAGTTGTCGGTGACGATTCTCAGCTTCTTTGCGGAGGCGAGCATCGCACGAAGCGTTCTCTTTATCTTGTTCAGCGTCTCGAATGCGTAGGGCTCCTTAATCTGGCTGATCAGGAAGAGGGCCTTTACATCCATGTGTAAGGCCGCAGATAGTCGCTTGGCATATTCCAGGCTGATCGGCTGCCCTGCCAGTGCGGCGCACAGAGTTGAGCAGTTGAATCCTCGCTTCTTTCTTAGTTCGTTGAACCCAATCCGTTGTGTGTCCATGGCTTCCTTGAGCGCAGGCTTTGCAATCACCGTGGTTATCGTCTTTTTCTTCTTGTCAACGGTATCGTAAAAGCGCTGAATAACTGCCGGGTTCAGTTCCCTGAGCTTATATGCGCCAAGGCGCTCTATGGCATCCTTAAGAGACACTTTGCAGTTGTTGTAATAGCTGGCGGAGTTCTCATTCTTTACCCTTTCAAGCCACCAAGCAGCAAAGGCCTCGACCGTCGTATCCGGAGATGCGCTCTGCCCATCAGAGGATGTTGTCGACATCCTCAGGTCGTTTTCGTACTTGTCTGCATAGAGCATGAGCTCCCGCGTTGTCTGCTTGGCGGTAAGGCCTTTCGGCGGATGCCAGGTAGTGGTGTATACCTTGACCGAACCGGCGCCCTTGTCACGGAGCTTGACCTGTATTCGGTATGTCACACCGGATTTCAAGACCCGTTTCGTGATCGTTGCCATGTTATCATCTCCCTTTCGTTCGCTTTCAGTACACACATATAGCCATAGAATTGAGGAAATATCAAGCTAATTCTTGAGCGTTTTCCGAACTTTTTTCAAGGCTGCCCGACAGATACTCCAGCAGATGATCGAGGTCAACAAGCACCTTGGTACCCGCCAATACACAATGCACCTTTCCCTCTTTGCACAGGGTGCGGATGCAGTTTGCCGTTACCGCAGACTGCGCATCCATCTCTCGGATAATCTCAACGGATTCTCTGACCGTTCGCATTCTATGTATCGTCATATTACCTCCTTCGTCCAGTTGCCGCCCAATGCGGCGATGGTGAGCGGACCCGCTACGCCGTCCGGGACGAGATTGTGTTCTCGCTGGTATTTCTTAACGAGGGCTTTTGTCTTTGAATAGAAGTTTCCGTTACCAAGCGTAAGGCCGGTATAGCCTTCGTTTGCAAGCAGCTTTTTTAGCTCCTTCACGTCATCGCCGCGAACGCCGTACTTGAGTAATCGCGTGAACACATATACATCGCCCTCGCCCGCGGATGTTTCTGTCGATGGCTCCGATCCTTGCAGTTCCATAACCTCCGCTTCCGTCCAAAAGGGTGGTCTGCCAAAGGCGTTCCATGTGGAGGACAGCTTGGATTTTGTAACGCCGTAATCGCGTCCCTTTGCCTCGATCACGTTGAGGTCGTTGTCGGCGATGTAGCCGATGTGCGTCGCTCTGCCGCTGCTGTTGGTCTTGAACACAAAGTCGCCGATTCGCAGCTTGTCCTTGGTGATTTTGTCGCACTTACCCATGATCCCATTCGCGTTCATGTCCGATTTGATCAGCCCGTTTTCCAACAGAAAGCAGACGCCCAGCCCCGAACAATCAAAAGCACGCAGCACGGAAGCGTATCCGGCGGCGCATTGCTTCTTCCAGAACGCGATAGCGCGTTCCGCGTTCTTGTCCGTGGTCTCGCGCTTCCTGATCCACGCTTCGGTGATCGCCGCGCCCTGCTGACCCTGCGCGCCCCACACATAGATGCTGTGGTTCGTGACCTGCTCGTGCAGGTACGCGATAAAGCTATTCAGATTTCCCATCGGTATCCTCCTTATCCGTGTCGTCCGGATCCTCCGCACGGTTGTGCAGCTGCGCCAGTACGCTCTTCAGCTTTGCCGGGATCGGCAGTCCGAGATGGCCGGCGTTCTCGATCAAAGACAGCCCCTCGTTGGCGCAGTAAAAGAAGATCACCGCCGTGCGCAGGGTGTCGCCGCCGCCGAGGATCTGCGCGTCCAGCGTATGCCCGATTCCAACCATCACAAAGATGAGTACCTTGCGAAAGATCCCCTTAAACCCGACCGAGCTGGAGAGCTTCTTGTCCACAATGGCGCACATCACGCCGGTAACGTAGTCGATAGCCACAAACGCGATCAGCGCGTACAAAAAGCCGTCGCAGCCGCCGAGAAAGTAACCCAGTCCCGCGCCGATCGCCGCAAATGCGCCGCGCAGCCAGTTCCAAATAGTGTTCATGTCCTTATCCTCCTGTATTGTTGATTTTTCTCCCGTCGTCCGCTATACTGGTGGAGCGAAAGGAAGTGGTAGCTATGGCTCGATTCATCTCAAAAGAGAAGCTGAGCAAGAAAGCGCGTAAAGCGCAAAACGACCTTGCGCGTCAGACCTGGGACGTTTGCCCGGTGACGCGAAAGGTCGAAAGCAAAAAGGTGTATAAGCGGAAGAAGTCCCCTGACCGTTACGATGAATACGGCGGGGACTTTTTCATATGCGCATAAGCTACGCCGTCCGCTTCCAGAAGTAGCAGGTGATATACGGCTGCAGATTGCTGTGCGCCGAGCCGCTGCCCGTGTTCCCGGCCGAGCCGGAGAAGGAAGCGGAGTGGGTGTGCGAGCTGCCCGCGCCCGTGGTCTGTCCGTTGGTCGAGCCGTTGTTGGTCATGTAGTAATAGGACGAGCCGGAACCGCTGCCGACCTTGTACGCGCCGCTTGACGCCTTGTGCGTATGCGACGCTTCGCTCCCGATGGATACGGAACCGCTTACCGTGTGTCCGTGGGACGGAAGCTGCGCCATCGTCAGCGTAATGGTACTTGCGCCGCCTGTCTTTTCAACCGTATTGAAGTTGGAATCCGAGGTGTTCACGCCAACCGGAACTCTGCCCGTACCCCATTGCACCCATGTCCCTCCGAGAAAGCTCGCCGCTCCCGTCGTGGAGGTGGTCATGCGGATGGAACCGATCGGAAAGATCACGTCAAGCAGCCACGCCAGCGACGAGAACGTTACGTCGCCCTCAAACGCCACATCCTCGTGAAACTGCGCCTGCCAACCCACTTCAAACTTGTTCGCCTCGCAGACCTTTCCAATCGCCATGCCAAGACCGTTGTTTCGGATGGAGAGGATCGTATCCGCCGTGCTGATATCGGCATAGAAATAGGTCGTGGAGAAGTAATCCGCCGCGCCGATCCTTACGTCATACGCCGATTGGTTCGATAGTCCGCCGCCCACAATAAACGTACCGCTGACGGAATAGCCGCTCGTTCCAAGCGCGGCGGTTGTATAGGAACTCGCCGTTTTGAGCTTGTAGCCCACGGAGAAGGACACGTCGTTGAGCTCGTTCAGGCTGGTCACCTGTCCTGTAAGCGTCACCGACAGATATGTTCCCGTATGGCTTACCGCGCCGTTGCTGTTGCAGCGATAGACCGATACGTTGGTCAGACGCGGCGCGGAGTAAGCTAAAACCTCGTAGCTGATCGTATAGGTCGTCGTTCGGCTGCGGCTGTCCTTTACCACGATCCGCATCGTCTGGCTGCCGCTGCTTTGCAGGACGGCGGTCGTAAAGGAAGCCGCCGTATAGGTCGTACCGTTGACCGTCGTTGTGACCGAAGAAATAGACGAGCCGTAGGCGCCGCTGGCCGTGATCGATACGGTGAGCTTGGAATTGCCCTGTATATACGCGCCGAATTTCGACGCGATACCGCTTACCGCTTCCGCCATCGAATAGGTCATTGACGGAACGACGCTTGCGGGGATCGCGGCGGATACGGAAACGGAGGTCGTGCCAATGAGCGTGCCGCTCGAATAGGTATCGCAGTAGAGCGTACCCGCGACGGTGGTCGCATTAGGTGCGGCGTTCGCCTCCGCAAGCGCGGGCGTCCATGAGATCGACGTTGCGCTTGACTGCGATACGATCGTCGTCTGCGCTCTGCTCCCAAACTGCGCTCTGAGCGTATGCCGGAACGACGAGGACGCGGGCGATAGGGTGATCGTCGCCGCGCTTCCGAGCGTGATGCTCCCAACGGACGGGGTGGTGCTTCGGGGGATCGTCGGCAGCGTAACCGTAATGGAGCCGCTGGCCGTGCCGAAGGAGGATGCGATGCTGAAATCACCGTTGAAGGATAGCGTGAACTGCCTTGTGCCGTCGGCATTGTGACCGATGGTAAAGTCGCCGTAGGCCGCAGCCCTCGTGGAAGCGTTATCCGTCAATACTGTGATGAATTTCTTATCCTCCGCGTTAGCATAGGCGGTTTCATACTGGGTAGTAAAGTCGGACGGGGTCGGGATATTGGACGTTGCGAATCCACGATTTGAACGTTCGTAAACAAGATTCCCCGCCGCATATACCTTGAACATTCCGCGGCTGTCGCCCGTGTGATTATTCCAGTACGTCCAGAACTTTGAGGTGTTCTGCGCCGTGGCAAGATAGGCGTACAGCCGCACCGTACTCGTGTTGTTCACGATGGACTGCGAGATCACCTTGTACTCGACCCAGCAGGCGACCTTTGAGTTCGCCGCCCCGGACAGCGACCCGCTGACTACCGTATAGCCGCTGTTGATAGCGCCGTTGATCCAATTCGCCATATCATGCCTCCATCAGCTTAAAGTTTAGATTATCGCTCTCCGGCACCCACGCGAAAGGCCCGATCCGCATTGAGGTCAGTATCTCGACATTGTTGACGTAGAGCTTGCCGGCCGAGAAGTACGCCAGCGCATTCTCGGTGGAAACCGTGTCCTCCTCGCCGGTAAAGAAGTAGAGGATGTCGTTCTCCAGCTTCAGCTTGATGTTCGAGCTGCTTTCGCCGATCACGATACCAGACGAGATGAGCCGGATAAAGCTGCGGATCGTTTCAAACTGCTGGGATACGTCGCCATTCATCGAGGAGATCTCGCCGGTCGTTTCGGTGAAATTCGCTTCGATCGTTCCGGCCATAATGGACAGCGAGG
>Ga0209607_1003129_pt1 | contig 12813 bp, 10 predicted proteins | sample AD_UKC117_MetaG_FD_184413 | JGI IMG/M metagenome (GOLD analysis project Ga0209607, IMG submission 184413) | Active sludge microbial communities of municipal wastewater-treating anaerobic digesters from Hong Kong - AD_UKC117_MetaG (SPAdes)... | ecosystem: Engineered > Bioreactor > Anaerobic >... | reverse complement strand
CGAGACGGTGCTCGAGCCCGGCATGGTGGTCTCGATGGAGCCGATGATCACCATCCCCGAGGGGATGCCCGGCGCCGGCGGCTACCGCGAGCACGACATCCTCGTCATCACCGAGGACGGCAACAAGAACATCACCGGCTTCCCCTACGGGCCGGAGCACCTGATCGTGAAGTAGCCGCGACGGGGCGGCGCTCCCCGCGCCGCCCTCCCGTGATCAACCGACAAGACGCCGCTCCTCCGCCCCGTCGCCTCGGGACCGGGGAATACAGGCGTCGTCACAACGATAGTGTCTGAATGCTCGGAGGAGATCGAAGGTGGAATACGGCACGCACAGAATCCCGAAGGAAGAACGCTCGTACGGCTTCTGGGATCTGACCGTCACGTGGTTTGGCTCCGGGGTCAATACCGGCTCGTGGTTCTTCGGCGGCATGGCGGCGGCGCTCGGGCTGGGCTTCGTCCTGCAGTACAGCCTGATCTATCTGCCGCTGATGATGATCCCGTGGGCGATGATCGGCTGGATCGCGTGGAAGCACGGCGCCTCGACCGTGACCTCGACCATCCCGTCGCTCGGGGTCAAGGGCGCGCGTATCGCGGGCATCGGCGAGTTCTTCGGCATGATCGGCTGGCCGGCCGTCAACACCTTCATCGCCGCGATCTCGCTCACCTACGTGTTCGGCACGATGTGGGGGTGGCCGACATACGGCCAGCCGGGCGCGACCGGGCCGCTGATGCTCGGCATCCTGGTGACCGCGCTCGTCCAGGGTGCCATCGTGGTGAGCGGTCACGAGGCGATCAAGTACCTCGAATGGGTCGCCGTCGTCCTGCTGATCGTGCTCGGCGTCTGGGAGACCATCGTCGTCCTCGGGCACTGGGACCTCGCGAAGATCCGCACGGTCACGATGCCCGCGGCGGAGAACTCGATGGCGTTCTACTTCGACCTCGCCTTCGGCTTCTGCTGGGGCTGGGCGATGATCGGGGACTTCGGCCGCTTCGCCAAGACCCCTGTCGCAGCCACGGGCGGCAGCTGGCTCGGCGTCAACCTCGGCCAGGGCTGGTTCATGCTCGTCGGCGCGATCGGCGTGATCGGCGTCGTGCTCGACACCGGCGTCTACGATCCTGCCGCCTCGGATCCGAGCTCGATCATCGCGTCGCTCGGCCTCGGCACCGTCGCCTTCCTCGTCGTGTTCTTCGCCACCGTCAGCACCAACGTCACGGTGCTCTACGGTGCCGGCATGGGACTGATCGGAGCCACCCGCTCGTCGTCTCCGAAGAAGTACCTCTGGTTCATCGCCATCCTTCAGCTGGTGATGTGCTTCCTGCCGCTCCTGTTCGCCCGGTTCATCGACTTCTTCACCTTCTTCCTCACGCTGGTCGGAGGCATCTTCGTCCCGCTCTGGACGATCGTGGTGCTCGACTACTTCGTGGTCCGTAGGATGCGGGTGAAGGATGCGGATCTCTTCGCCGGCGAGCGCAGCGACGGCACCACGCTCAGCCGCCTCGGCGACTGGAACGCGGCGGGATGGTGGGCGATGGCGCTCGGCCTCGCGACGTTCTACCTGCTCCACTACGGGCTGACCGACCTCGCCGCGGCGATCACCGCCTCCTTCCCGGCCATCTTCGTCTCGGGGGCTGCCTACCTCATCCTGACCCTGGCCGCCGGCTACGGCAGGCAGAGCCGCTTGGCCTGAAGCACGTCCGCCGGGAGCGAGTCCGAGGTCCGCGCCTCGCTCCCGGCGACAACGAATCCACGATGACCATCGGCGCCGTCCGCGATTAAGGGAGAAGACCAATGTCCATGACCGCCACCATGTCCGGCGTGCCGCCGCACGACCCCGAGGTCGAGGCCGGCGTCCTGCGCAAGGTGCTGACCGCGAGCTTCATCGGCAACTTCGTCGAGTGGTTCGACTACGCCTCCTACGGCTACTTCGCCACCGTCATCGCCGCCGCCTTCTTCCCCGAGATCGCGCCGACGGCGGCGCTGATGGCGACCTTCGCGGTCTTCGCGATCTCGTTCGTCATCCGCCCGATCGGCGGCATCGTCTGGGGCAGCATCGGCGACAAGATCGGCCGCCGCACCGCGCTCTCCTGGTCGATCCTGATCATGTCGGGGGCCACCACGCTGATCGCGCTCCTGCCCTCCTATGCCCAGATCGGGATGCTGGCGCCGGTCCTGCTGCTCGTCGTGCGCATGGTGCAGGGCTTCTCGGCCTCCGGCGAGTACGCCGGCGCCACCTCGTTCATCGCCGAGTACTCGCCGACCGCCAGGCGCGGCTTCTACACCAGCATGGTGCCGGCGAGCACCGCGGCGGGCCTCCTCGCCGGGTCGCTGATGTCGGCGGCGCTATTCGGGATCCTGACCGAGGAGCAGATGCAGTCCTTCGGCTGGCGGCTGCCCTTCCTGCTCGCGTTCCCGCTTGGGCTCATCGGGCTCTACATCCGGCTGAAGCTCGAGGACACGCCGAAGTTCCGCGAGCTCGAGGAGACGCACCACGTCGAGGCGACGCCGGTCCGCGAGCTCTTCACCGACTACCGCAAGCAGATCGCCATCGCCTTCGGTGTGACCTGCCTCAACGCCGTCGGCTTCTACCTGATCCTGAGCTACATGCCGACCTATCTCATCACCGAGATGGGCATGGGGCAGAGCGAGTCCTTCATCGCCACCAGCATCTCGCTCTTCGCCTACATCTTCCTCATCTTCCTGATGGGGCAGCTGTCGGACCGCTTCGGCCGAAAGACGGCGCTGATCACCGCCTCGCTGCTGTTCATGCTGCTGACGGTGCCGCTGTTCTCGATGCTCGACGGAGCGACGTTCCTCACCATCGTGCTCATCCAGATCGCCTTCGGCGCGCTCCTGACGATCAACGACGGCACGCTGCCCTGCTTCCTGTCGGAGATCTTCCCGACCAAGGTGCGCTACTCGGGCTTCGCCTTCAGTTTCAACACCGCCAATGCGCTCTTCGGCGGCACCGCGCCCTTCGTCGCCACCTGGCTGATCAGCCTCACCGGCAGCAAGCTGGCCCCGGCCTGGTACCTCGTCGCCGCGGCGGCGGTAGCGCTCGTCGCCATGCTTCTCGCCCGCGAGACCGCCGGAAGGCCGCTCGATGACTGAACCGGACAACGTGTTCCGCGGCGCGCACAGGCGACGCGTCCATTCAGCCCGACCCGCGCGGATGTGGCATGGCAACGCGATCAACTCCAGGAGGCCCGCATGACACACTTCTCCTTCGCCCAGGTGATCAAGGGCGCGCTGACCGGCCAGAAGCACTGGACGCCCCAGTGGCCGGACGCTCAGCCGAAGGCCGGCTACGACGTCGTCATCGTCGGCGCCGGTGGCCACGGGCTCGGCGCGGCGTACTATCTCGCCAAGGAGCACGGCATCACCAATGTCGCGGTGATCGACAAGGGCTGGCTCGGGGGCGGCAACACCGGGCGCAACACCACGATCATCCGCTCGAACTACCTCTACGACGAGAGCGCCCGGCTCTACGACCACGCCCTCGACCTCTGGGAGAACCTCTCCACCGAGCTGAACTACAACGTCATGTTCTCGAAGCGCGGCGTGCTCATGCTCGCGCACAACGTCCACGACGTGCAGTCCTTCCAGCGCCACGTCCACTCCAACCGCCTGAACGGCGTCGACAACCAGTGGCTGAGCGCCAAGGAGGCGAAGCTCTTCTGCCCGCCGCTCGACATCTCGCCCTCCGCCCGCTACCCGGTCCTGGGCGCAGCGCTCCAGCGCCGCGCCGGCACCGCGCGCCACGACGCCGTCGCCTGGGGCTACGCCCGCGGCGCCGCCGCGCGCGGCGTCGACATCATCCAGAACTGCCCGGTGACCGCCATCCGCCGCGGCCCCGACGGCCGCGTCACCGGCGTCGAGACCGCGAAGGGCTTCATCGCGGCGAAGAAGGTCGCAGTCTCCGCCGCCGGACACACCTCGGTGGTGATGCAGACCGCCGGCGTCAAGCTGCCGCTCGAGTCCTACCCGCTGCAGGCGCTCGTCTCCGAGCCGGTCAAGCCGGTCTTCCCCTGCGTCGTCATGTCGAACTCGGTGCACGCCTACATCAGCCAGTCCGACAAGGGCGAGCTCGTCATCGGCTCGGGCACCGACCAGTACGTCAGCTACTCCCAGCGCGGCGGCCTGCCGCTGATCGAGCACACGCTCGCGGCGATCTGCGAGATCTTCCCCGTCTTCCGCCGCATGCGGATGATGCGGAAGTGGGGCGGCATCGTCGACGTGACCCCCGACCGCTCGGCGATCGTCGGCAAGACCCCGGTCCCCGGGCTCTACGTCAACTGCGGCTGGGGCACCGGCGGCTTCAAGGCGACCCCCGGCGCGGCCCACACCTTCGCCTGGACGATCGCCAAGGACGAGCCGCACCCAATCAACGCGCCCTTCACGCTCGAGCGCTTCACCACCGGCCGGCTGATCGACGAGGCCGCCGCCGCCGCCGTCGCGCACTGAGGAGGTCCCGATGCTGCTGATCCACTGCCCCTACTGCGACGAACCGCTCCCCGAGCTCGAGTTCGCCTACGCCGGCGAGGCGCACATCGCCCGCCCGGCCGACCCCTCGGCGCTGTCCGACGAGGAGTGGCGCGACTTCCTGTTCATCCGCTCCAACCCCCGCGGCCACCACTTCGAGCGCTGGCGCCACATCAACGGCTGCGCCCGCTTCTTCAACGCGGTGCGCGAGACCGTCAGCGACAAGTTCCTTCTCACCTACGCGGCGGGCGAGCCCCGCCCCGACCTCGCCAAGCTCACGGGAGGCAACGCATGACCAGCCATCGGATGCCCGGCCGCGGCCGCGTCGACTCCACCCGCCCGGTGCCGTTCACCTTCGACGGCAAGAGCTACACCGGGCTCGCCGGCGACACCATGGCCTCGGCGCTGCTCGCCAACGGCGTCCACCTGATGGGCCGGTCGTACAAGTACCACCGCCCACGCGGCGTCGTCTCCGCCGGCTCCGACGAGCCGAACGCGCTCGTCGGCACCCGCCGCGGCCCCGGTCGCTTCGAGCCCAACACCCGGACGACGGTCCAGGAACTGCGCGACGGCATCGAGGTGACCAGCCAGAACCGCTGGCCCTCGCTCGCCTTCGACGTCGGCGCGGTCAACGACCGGGTGGGCTCGCTGTTCTCGGCCGGCTTCTACTACAAGACCTTCATGTGGCCGCGGTCGTTCTGGGACAGGGTCTACGAGCCGATCATCCGCCGTGCCGCGGGCCTCGGCAAGCCGCCGACCGAGCCCGACGCCGACACCTACGCGGCGCGCTTCGCCCACACCGACGTGCTCGTGGTCGGCGCCGGTCCGGCCGGCCTCGCCGCGGCACTCGCCGCCGCCCGCTCGGGCGCGGACGTGATGGTCGTCGACGAGCAGGCCGAGATGGGGGGTGCGCTGCTCTCCGAGCCGGGCGTCGTGATCGACGGCAAGCCGGCCTGGGAGTGGCTCGGCCAGACCCTCGCCGAGCTCGCCACGCTGCCGAACGTCCGGCTCATGCCGCGGACCACGGCGATCGGCTACTACCACCAGAACCTGCTCGGGCTCGCGCAACGCCTGACCGACCATCTCGCCATGCCGCCCGCGGGCGCGCCGCGCGAGCGGCTCTGGAGGGTGCGCGCGCGCGAGGTCGTGCTGGCGCAGGGCGCGCTGGAGAAGCCGCTGGTGTTCGACGGCAACGACCGCCCGGGGGTGATGCTCGCCGGCGCCGCCCAGACCTACCTCAACCGCTACGGCGTCAAGGTCGGCGACCGCCCGGCCGTCGTCACCAGCCACGACTCAGCCTGGTACGCCGCCTTCGACCTCGCCGAGGCGGGGGTGAAGCCCGCCGCGATCGTCGATGTCCGCCCGTCCGTCGACTCCGCGCTCACCGACCGCGCCCGCGCGCTCGGCATCGACGCGCTGCCCGGCCACACCGCCACCGGCACCTCGGGACGGCTGCGGGTGAAGTCGCTGCGGGTCAACCCGCTGCGCGACGGCAAGGCCGGCACCGCCCGCACCATCGCCTGCGACGCGGTGCTGATGTGCGGCGGCTGGACCCCGAGCCTGCACCTGTTCTCCCACACCCGGGGCACGCTCGCCTGGGACGAGACGCTCAAGGCGTTCCTCCCCGACCGGAAGACCGAGGCGGTGCACATCGCCGGAGCTGGGCGTGGCCTCTGGGGCATCGGCACGGCGCTCGAGGACGGCGCGACCGCCGGCGCCGAGGCCGCGCGCAGCGCCGGCCGCACGGCCGAGGCGCAGGCCCACGCCGTCGCGGCCGACCGCACCGGCGCGGGCATCACACTCAAGGAGCTGCCGACCGATCGCAACCCGGGCAGCGCCAAGGCGTTCATCGACTACCAGCACGACGTCACCGCCAAGGACATCCGCCTCGCGGTGCGCGAGGGCATGCGCTCAATCGAGCACGTCAAGCGCTACACCACCACCGGCATGGCGACCGACCAGGGCAAGCTGTCGAACATCAACGGCCTGATGATCGCCGCCGACGCCGTCGGCAAGGCGCCGCCGGAGGTCGGGCTCACCACCTTCCGCCCACCCTACACCCCGACGACCTTCGGCACCATCGCCGGCTATCACCAGGACGCGACCTTCGACGTCACCCGCAAGACCCCGATCGACCCCTGGGCCGAGGCCCGCGGCGCCGCCTTCGAGCCGGTCGCGCTCTGGCGCCGCGCCTGGTACTTCCCGAAGCCCGGCGAGGACATGCACGCCGCGGTCGCCCGCGAGTGCCGCATGACGCGCGCCAGCTTGGGCATCTTCGACGCCTCGACCTTGGGCAAGATCGAGGTCGTCGGCCCGGACGCCGTCACCTTCATGGAGCGGATGTACACGAATCCTTGGGCCAAGCTCGGGGTCGGGCGCTGCCGCTACGGGCTGCTGCTCGGCGAGGACGGCTTCATCCGCGACGACGGCGTCATCGGCCGCTTGGCCGAGGACCGCTTCCACGTCACGACGACGACCGGCGGCGCGGCGCGCGTGCTCAACATGATGGAGGACTATCTCCAGACCGAGTGGCCCGACCTGCGCGTCTGGCTCACCTCGACCACCGAGGAGTGGGCGACGATCGCGCTCAACGGCCCGAACGCGCGCAAGCTGCTCGAGCCGTTCGTCGAGGGCCTCGACATCTCCGAGGGCGCCTTCCCGCACATGTCGGTCGGGGTCTGCACCGTCGCGGGCTTCCCCGCCCGCCTCTTCCGCATCTCCTTCACCGGCGAGCTCGGGTTCGAGGTCAACGTCCCCGCCCGCCACGGCCGCGCCCTCTGGGAGAAGCTGTGGGAGGCCGGCCAGCAGTATCAAATCTGCCCCTACGGCACCGAGACCATGCACGTTCTCCGCGCCGAGAAGGGCTACATCATCGTCGGCCAGGACACCGACGGCACGCTGACCCCGGACGACGCCGGCCTCACCTGGGCGATCGGCAAGAAGAAGCCCGACTTCGTCGGCAAGCGCTCGCTGAGCCGCCCCGACATGGTGGCCAGGGGCCGCAAGCAACTCGTCGGGTTGCTCACCGAGGACCCGAAGGTCGTGCTCGAGGAGGGCGCCCAGATCGTCGCCGACCCGAGCCAGCCGAAGCCGATGACCATGCTCGGCCACGTCACCTCGTCCTACTGGAGCGAGGCGCTCGGCCGCTCGATCGCGCTCGCGGTCGTCGCCGACGGCCGCTCCCGGATGGGCGAGACGCTGCACGTGCCGATGCCGCAAGGCACCATCCGGGCCAAGGTCGCCGGCACGGTATTCTACGACCCCGAGAACCAGCGCCTGAGCGCCTGACAGGAGGACGCGCCCATGAACTTCCGACCCGAGACCGGGACCGCCCCCCTCGCCGCAGGGGTCAGGGTCACCGAGTTGCCCGCCTCCGCCCGCTTCTCGCTGCGGGCCGGCCCGGCCGAGCGCGCCACCGCGGCCAGCGCCTTCGGCCTCGACTTGCCCGCGCGCGTCGGCGCCCGTGCCAGCGCAGCCGGCCGCAGCGCCCTCTGCCTCGGGCCTGACGAGTGGGTGCTGCACGCCCCCGAGGCCGAGGCGGCGGCGATCCGCGACGCCTTCGCTGCCATCGCCGCCGAGGCGTCGCACAGCCTCGTCGACATCTCCGACCGCGAGATCGCGCTCGGTCTCGAAGGCCCGGCGGTGCTCGACCTGCTCGCCTGCGGCTGCCCGCGCGACCTGGCGCGGCTGCCCGTTGGCGCCGGCACGCGCACCGTCTTCGACAGCGCCCAGGTCGTGCTGACGCGCGAGGCCGAGGACCGCTTCCGGCTCGAGGTCTGGCGCTCGTTCGCCCCGCACGTCCGGGCGCTGCTGACCACCGCCACCGCCGAGCTCGCCGCCGGACTCTGACACGGCCCTGCGCGTCAACCAACGATTATTGAGGCAAATCCCTGCAACAACAACGAGATAGCCGAAATTGCACGCGTGAGAGCCACCGCATTCACGCCCCAGCCCCGAAGGACACGCCATGCTGACCAAGACCGACGCCACCCTCGCCGCCCGCGACCCGCTCATCGCCGCCGCCATCGGCCGCGAACTCGGCCGCCAGCGCGACCAGATCGAGCTCATCGCCTCGGAAAACATCGTCAGCCCCGCGGTGCTCGAGGCCCAGGGCTCGGTGCTGACGAACAAGTACGCCGAAGGCTACCCCGGCCGCCGCTACTACGGCGGCTGCGAGTTCGTCGACGAGGTCGAGACCGAGGCGATCGAGCGGGTGAAGCGCCTGTTCGGCGCCGGCTTCGCCAACGTCCAGCCGCACTCCGGCGCCCAGGCGAACGGGGCGGTGAAGCTCGCGCTGCTGCAGCCCGGCGACACCATCCTCGGCATGTCGCTCGACGCCGGCGGCCACCTGACCCACGGCGCCCGGCCGGCGATGTCGGGCAAGTGGTTCCGCGCCGTCGCCTATGGCGTCAACGAGGACGGCCGCATCGACATGGCCGAGGTGCGCCGCGTCGCCGAGGCCGAGCGGCCGAAGCTGATCATCGCCGGCGCCTCGGCCTACAGCCGGGTGATCGACTTCGCCGCCTTCCGCGAGGTGGCCGACGCGGTCGGGGCCTCGCTGCTCGTCGACATGGCCCACATCGCCGGCCTCGTCGCCACCGGCCACCATCCGAGCCCGCTACCGCACGCCCACGTCGTCACCTCGACTACCCACAAGACCCTGCGCGGCCCCCGCGGCGGCATCATCCTCACCAACGACGAGGCGATGGCGAAAAAGATCAACGCCGCGGTCTTCCCCGGCCTGCAGGGCGGCCCGCTGATGCACGTGATCGCCGCCAAGGCGGTCGCCTTCGGCGAGGCGCTCGAGCCCGGGTTCAAGGAGTACATCGCCCGCGTGGTCGACAGCGCCCGCGCCCTCGCCGAGGTGCTCGTCTCCCACGGCGCCGCCATCGTCTCGGGCGGCACGGACAACCACCTGATGCTCGTCGACCTGCGCCCGCTCGGGGTGAAGGGCAACGCCGCCGAGGAAGCGCTCGAGCGCGCCGGCATCACCTGCAACAAGAACGGGGTGCCGGGCGATCCGGAGAAGCCGACCGTGACCTCGGGCGTCCGGCTCGGCACCGCCGCCGGCTGCGCCCGCGGCTTTGGGGTGGCCGAGTTCCGCGAGATCGGCGGCATGATCGGCGAGGTGCTTGCCGCCCTCGCCCGCGACCCGGCCGGCGATGCGTCCGTCGAGGCCAAGGTGCGCGAACGCGTGCGCGCCCTCTGCGCGCGCTTCCCGATCTACGCGGACTGACAGCGATGTTCCTCAGCGTCTTCGACATCTTCAAGATCGGCGTCGGTCCGTCGAGCTCGCACACCATGGGCCCGATGCTCGCTGCCGCCCGGTTCCTCGATGCGCTGCGCGACGGAGCCGACCGGGTGCCGGGTTCGGGCCCGGCGGCGCGGGTCGAGGCGACGTTGCACGGCAGCCTCGCCTTCACCGGCAAGGGCCATGCCACTGACCGCGCCGTGGTGCTCGGCCTGCTCGGCTTCCGCCCCGAGACCCTCGACGCCGACGCGGCGCGGCGGCGCGAGGCGGAACTCGCCGGGAGCCACCGCCTCGAGGTGCCGGAGGTGGGCACGCTCGACTTCGATCCCGAGAAGGGGGTGGTCTTCGACTACGGCCCGCCGCTCCCCGGCCACGCCAACGGCCTCGTCCTGCGTGCCTTCGACGCCGCCGGCAACCTGCATCTCGCCGAGACCTACTACTCGGTCGGCGGCGGCTTCGTCCTGACCGAGCGCGAACTGAAGGGTGCGAGCCTCGAGGGCAGCGACGCCCAGGCCGGCCGGCCGTACCCCTTCGCGACCGCCGCCGAGATGCTGGCGATGGGCGAGGCCTCGGGCCTCTCCATCGCGGCGATGAAGCGCGCCAACGAGACCGCCGGCATGAGCGAGCCCGAGCTCGACGCCGGCGTCGACCGCATCTGGTCGGTGATGGACAACTGCATCGAGCGCGGCCTCGCCGGCGAGGGCGTCCTGCCCGGCGGGCTCAGGGTCCGCCGCCGCGCCCGCGCCATCCGCGAGGCGCTTCTCGCCGAGCGCGGCAGCAACCGCAGCCAGCCGCACGCCGCCACCGAGTGGCTCTCGGTCTACGCGATGGCGGTCAACGAGGAGAACGCCGCCGGCGGGCAGGTCGTCACCGCCCCGACCAACGGCGCCGCGGGGGTGATTCCGGCGGTGTTGCGCTACTATCGCGACCACTGCATCGAGTCCGACCACGCCGGCATCCGGACCTTCCTGCTCACTGCCGCCGCGATCGGGGGCATCATCAAGACCAACGCCTCGATTTCCGGGGCCGAGGTCGGATGCCAGGGCGAGGTCGGGTCCGCGGCCGCCATGGCCGCCGCCGGCCTATGCGCCGCACTCGGCGGCACCAACGCCCAGATCGAGAACGCCGCCGAGATCGCGCTCGAGCACCACCTCGGGATGACCTGCGATCCGATCCGCGGCCTGGTGCAGGTGCCCTGCATCGAACGTAACGGCCTCGGCGCCATGAAAGCGGTCGCAGCCGCCTCGCTGGCGCTGCGGGGTGACGGCAGCCATGTCGTGCCGCTCGACGCCTGCATCGAGACCATGCGGCAAACGGGGCGCGACATGAGCGTCAAGTACAAGGAAACCTCGACCGGCGGCCTCGCGGTCAACCTGCCGGAGTGCTGAGGATGCCGGACACCGGCTTCATCCTGACCCTGACGAGCGACCCGCTGCCGGGGATCATCGCCTCCGTCTCGACGGCAGTCGCCGACCTCGGCGGCAACATCACCGAGACCCACCAGCACTGGGACCGGCCGACCGACCGATTCTTCCTGCGGGTCGCCTTCGTCTCCCCGGACTCGGTGACCGTGCCCGCGGTCGAGCGGGCGCTCGCCCGCGCCGTCGAGCGCTTCGGCCTCGAGCTCGAGGTCACCGATGCCGCGCGCCCGCCGAAGATCATCGCCATGGTCTCGAAGTTTGACCACGCGCTCCTGCACCTGCTTTACCAGATCCGCGTCGGGTGGCTGCGCGCCGAGGTGGCCGCGATCGTCTCGAACCACGGGGACGTCCGCCGCGTCGCCGAGCACGAGGGCATCCGCTTCGTCCACCTGCCGGTCACGCCCGAGACCAAGCCGGCCCAGGAGGCGGCGCTGCTCGCGCTCGTCGAGGAGACCGGCGCCGAGGCGGTGATCCTCGCGCGCTACATGCAGGTGCTCTCCGACGACCTGTCGCGCAAGCTCTCGGGGCGCTCCATCAACATCCACCACTCGTTCCTGCCGGCCTTCAAGGGCGCGAACCCGTACAAGCAGGCCTACCAGCGCGGGGTGAAGCTGATCGGCGCCACCAGCCACTACGTGACGAGCGACCTCGACGAGGGCCCGATCATCGAACAGGACGTCGCCCGCGTCAGCCACGCCGACACCGCCGAGGACCTCGTCGCCATCGGCCGCGACGTCGAGTCCCGCGTGCTCGCCCGGGCGGTCAAGAGCCACCTCGAGCGCCGCGTGCTGCTCTGCGGCAGCCGGACGGTCGTGTTCGCGAAGTAGACGGGGCTTCGCGGCGAGGACGCGGGACGCTCCCGAAGGCTCGGGGGCCGGATAGACTGGCGCGGGCGCGCACGGCAAGGGGGACGGGAATGTACCGACTGCGGCTCCTCGCCGTCCGCCACGCCGCTGGCCTTGAGCGGCTCTACCGCCTGCTCGAGCGCACGATGGTCGCTCTCGACCCGCTCTTCGCACACATCAGCTACGACCGGGTCGAGCGCCCGGTCGCCTTCGTCGAGCGCGCAACCAAGGGCCTGCTCTTCGACTGCCAGATGTGCGGCCAGTGCGTCCTTTCCTCGACCGGCATGTCCTGCCCGATGAACTGCCCGAAGCAGCTCCGCAACGGGCCGTGCGGCGGCGTCCGCGAGGGCGGCTTCTGCGAGGTGAAGCCCGAGATGCGCTGCGTCTGGGTCCTCGCCTGGGAGGGAGCCGCCCGCATGGAGGGTGGTGCGCGCATCCGCGAGGTCCTCCCCCCGGTCGATCACCGCCTCGCGGGCTCCTCGGCCTGGCTGCGCGTCGGCCGCGAGAAGGCGGCCGCCCTGCGCGAGGCCCGCGACGCCGGCCGCACCACGCTGGCCCGCGCCTTCCCCAGGGCCCGCACGATCGAGCCCGCCACCACGCCGCTCGCCGACGAGCCGCCGCGCGCCAGCAGGACCACCGGGCCATGAGCGAACTCCCGGGCGACCACATCCGCCCCTACGAGGAACCGCCGCCCGGCATGTCGTCGGGCAGCCGGCTCGAGCGGGCGCTGCGCGCCGGCAAGTTCGCGGTCACGGCCGAGCTCAACCCGCCCGACAGCGCCGACCCGGCCGACGTCTTCGAGGCCGCCCGCCCACT
>Ga0209607_1003128_pt1 | contig 12814 bp, 12 predicted proteins | sample AD_UKC117_MetaG_FD_184413 | JGI IMG/M metagenome (GOLD analysis project Ga0209607, IMG submission 184413) | Active sludge microbial communities of municipal wastewater-treating anaerobic digesters from Hong Kong - AD_UKC117_MetaG (SPAdes)... | ecosystem: Engineered > Bioreactor > Anaerobic >... | reverse complement strand
GGAAACGGCTGACGCTGATGCAGCAGATGGCGGAACAGACCGTCGCTGACCTACGCCGCCTGACCCGTGACTTACGGCCGATTTACCTGGAAGACCTGGGGCTGGTGCCGGCACTGGAAATGATGGCTCGCGATATGGGCAAAGCGCTCGACTTGCCGATTTTGTTTCAGACGGAAGGTACCAGTCAACGCCTGCCGCCAAATACGGAATTGGCGTTGTACCGCATCGCTCAGGAAGGATTGAGCAATGTGGCGCGTCATGCCCAGGCGACCGAAGCAGTGGTTTCCCTGACGTTTGATGCTAAAAGCGTCTGTCTCAACATTCGTGATGATGGCAGAGGGTTTGACGTACCGGACAGCCCGGCAGAGATGGCCCCCGCCGGTCATTATGGGCTGCTGGGCATTCAGGAACGTGCCGAAGCAATTGGAGCGCGGCTGCGAATTCACTCCTCGACAGGAACAGGGACGGCGCTGGCAGTTTGCCTGCCGCTCACATAGGCCATTTGGCGGGGAACCCGCACGGTCATATGACCCTGTCCCCTCAAGTCAAACACAGATAAAATTGAGGGGATGCAAACGCCATCCCATTTCTTGCTCACGGCCGTTATTCACCACAAAGTTGCCAAACCTGCCACCCACGCCGTTCACAAAACGGCACTGCTCGTCGGTTCAGTGCTGCCGGACATTCCCTTCACGGTGCTCACGGTCGTTTACGAAATTGTCTATCGCTGGTTTGCCACGCCACCGGTGGATGGCAGCATCATGGAATATCTACACTTCGAATTGTTCTATACCGACCCTGTCTGGATTATCGGCCACAATTTCTTTCATTCGCTGGTGATCAATACAGCCTTAATGGGCATCGGTTTTTGGGGCATGCGCAGGCAGTGGCGTTGGGCACGGCCGTTGCTCTGGCTCAGCGTCGGGATGCTGTTTCACACAGTCATTGACATTTTCACCCATCACAGTGATGGTCCGCTGCTCTTCTTCCCGCTCAACTGGACCTACCGTTTTGCCAGCCCCATCAGCTACTGGGAAGCGGATTATTACGGCCGTCAATTCACCGTGTTCGAATATCTGCTGGACGCCGCTATCCTCGTCTATTTTATCTGGCACTGGTTTACCCACAGACACACGCTCGTTTCCGAAGGAACATCATGAGTTCTGCTCCATCACCGCCACAGGTTATTGTTTTGGCTGCGGCATCCCTACCCCGCCTTGCCTGGGAAGCGCTGCTGACCGCGCAGCCGGGCCTCTCTGTCTGGGGCACAGCTGCCAATGCCGATGATTTGACCGCCCTGCCCCCTACCCGGGCAGCCACCACCATCCTTTTCGATTTTCCATATCCGCTGCCACCGTGGACGGCCGCATTATCGGAAACCTTGCCCGACTACGGACGTCTCTATCTGGTCGATGATTATGATCTGGCGCAAATTGTCTCGCTGCTGCAGGCTGGCATGACTGGCGTCATCAGCAGAAATGCGACCGTGCCGGAGCTGACGCGGGGCCTGCTGGCTGCCGCCCGCGGTGAGGTTGTCTTGCCACCGTCTCTGGCTGCGCAGGCGCTGCTGGCCCTTGCTAAAGGCAATATCGCCTCTCAGCAACACCCGATCGAGTCTCTAACCGACCGCGAACAAGACGTGTTGACGCTGCTGGCGCAAGGGATGTCGAATAAAGACATTGCCCAATCTTTATTCCTCAGCGTGCGCACCATTGAAGCCCATCTACGCAATATTTACGGCAAACTCGATGTGAACAATCGTACCGAGGCGGTGCTGTGGGCAGTACATCACGGCTTTGAGGCCTGATTCTGGAACAATTACGTAATTTCACCTAGACCCTTTACCGCGCTTTCGCCGTATCGGTCACGGCGCAGGTGCCCTATCATAAAATTATGACAACGGATAACGCACAGAAGGCCAACACGCAGACCCGGATTGCCGTTCTCGGCACCCTGGCAGAGTTTCACGAAGCGCCCATTCCCTACGATCTGGCATCGCTGGTGGCGCTGGTGGCGGAGATGAATCCCGACCTGCTTTGCCTGGACATCTCCATGGAACAGTGGCAGCAGCAAACATTTTATTCCCTGCCACCTGAATACAGAGATGCGCTGCTGCCGCTGGCTCACCAGACAGACATCGTTGTGGTGCCCATTGGTGGTAAACAAGCGATGCCAACGGCGACTGCCACCGGCTGGCGCGGTGCTGTGATTGCTGGGCTGAGAGAGGTAATTAATTGGCTGCAGACCGGCGTCAGCGGTCCCGACGCCCTTAACCAGGGCTGGCGTCACGACGTGGGCAATCTGCTCTATGGTCTGACGCGCCGTCTGGCCGGAAAAGGCAGCCGGCACACCTACCACGCGCACATCGAGCAGGTGTCTCAGGCCGCGCTGCAAGCCGCCGCCAACAATCCGGGCAGCCGCATTCTGGTCGTTACCAACATCCAATACTGTCACCACATTCGCCCGCTGCTGCGTCAGCAGCCAGACGTGGTGGAGACAGACTACACTAATTTATGAGAGGCAGACCCAATGACCGAACACACGCAACACACGCATAATCATGGCGGCGAAACGGCCGTTTCCCCCCAACAACCATCCCACAGCGACCACACCAACCACCAAATAGACCACGACAGCCACACACAACACGAAGACCACGGTAGTCACGGCGGCCACGGCGGCCACGGCAGCCACGGCAGCCACGCAGGGCACGAAAAAATGTTCCGCGATCGCTTCTGGGTATCACTGGTTCTCAGTTTGCCGGTACTGTTCTTCAGCCCGGCACTGCAAAGCTGGCTGGGCTATACAGCCCCTACCTTTCCCGGCAGCACCTGGATCACCCCAGTGCTGGCCGTGGTCATTTTCATCTACGGCGGCCTGCCTTTCCTGCAGATGGCCACCTGGGAGCTGCGCGACCGCCAACCGGGGATGATGACTTTGATTTCCCTGGCCATCTCCGTTGCCTTCATCTATAGCATCGCCACCCTTTTTGTCGATCTGGGCGAGAGCTTCTTCTGGGAGCTGGTGACCCTGATTGACGTGATGCTGCTGGGCCACTGGCTGGAAATGCGCAGCGTGCGCCAGGCCTCCGGCGCGCTGGATGAGCTGGCGAAGCTGATGCCGGACGAAGCAGAGCGCATTGATGAGAATGGCCAAACCGAAACGATTTCCGTATCGCAGTTAAGCGCTGGCGACAAAGTGCTGGTCCGCCCCGGCGCCAGTATTCCGGCCGACGGCGAAGTGGTCGATGGCCGTTCCGATGTCAACGAAGCGATGATTACCGGTGAGTCGAAGCTGGTGAAGAAAGAAGCCGGCAGCCGCGCCATCGGCGGCACGGTTAACGAAGGCAGCGGTAGCCTGCGCATTGAGATCACCGCCACCGGTGAGGAGACGGCGCTCTCCGGCATCATGCGCCTGGTAAAAGAAGCGCAGGACAGCAAATCCAAGACGCAATTGTTGGCAGACCGGGCAGCAGCGTTCCTCTTCTATGCGGCGCTGGGATCGGCAATATTAACGGCCGTGATCTGGATTATCGCCACCGGCTTTGATGTGGAGGTACTCAAGCGCGTCGTCACCGTGCTGGTCATCGCCTGTCCCCATGCGCTGGGGCTGGCCGTGCCGCTGGTGGTGGCCATTACCACCGCGCTGTCGGCTCGCAACGGCATCCTGGTGCGCGACCGGCGGGCGCTGGAAGCGGCCCGCGAACTGGACACAATCATCTTTGACAAGACGGGCACCCTGACCAAAGGGGAACAGGGCGTAGTTGACATCGCCGTCGTGGAGGGCGTTACTGAGAAGGAGGCACTGGCGCTGGCGGCGGGGCTGGAACGAGATTCGGAGCACGCCATTGCCCGCGCGATTGTCGCCGCCGCGCAGGAGCAGTCGGTGGATCCGGCCGAGGTCCATGAGTTTGAAGCGCTGAAGGGACGTGGTGTGCGTGGTGTGGTAGCGGGAACGGCCGTTTACGCCGGTGGCCCGCGCCTGCTGGAGCATCTGGAAATCCAATCACCACAGGCCATAGCCGATTTTAGTGAACAGGCTGGTGAGAAAGGGCAAGCTGTCATTTATCTCATTCGCGACAGCGCCATCATCGCTGCCTTTGCCCTCGCCGACGTGATTCGCCCGGAAAGCCGCCAGGCGATTCAAAAACTGCATGAGATGGGCATTGAAGTGGCCATGCTCACCGGCGACAGCGAGGACGTGGCCAAAGCGGTGGCGGCTGAATTGAATATCGACCGCTACTTTGCTGAAGTGCTGCCGGAAGACAAAGACAAGAAGGTGCGCGCGCTGCAAGAACAGGGCAAGAAGGTGGCCATGGTCGGCGATGGCGTCAACGACGCCCCGGCTCTGACCCGCGCCGACATCGGCATTGCCATCGGTAGCGGCACCGATGTGGCTGTAGAGTCGGCCGGTCTGATTCTGGTGCAATCCAATCCGCTGGACGTGGTGAAAATTATTGAACTGAGCAAAGCCAGCCAGCGCAAAATGGTGCAGAACATCTGGTGGGCGGCGGGGTATAACATCATTGCCATTCCCCTGGCTGCCGGTGTCCTGTCGCCGTGGGGCATCAACATGCCGCCGGCGGTGGGGGCATTGGTGATGTCGCTGAGCACCATCATCGTGGCCATCAACGCCCAAACGCTGCGGCGCACAGCGTTGAATGACTGAGCCGAAAATAAATTACTCAACTTGATACGTCCTTTTCCGGAAAAACCGTGTTTAGCTTGAAGGTTTCAGCTTAGTGAGTGATGGTCAGTACCCGCCAAATGGCCTACTGAGGGTACGCCAAATCGCGCTGTTTGAAATAATATTTACCGCTTATGATCTAAAAAGTGTCCTCGCGAGGGCACTTTTTAGTGTAGCGAGGATATTGTGATACGCATTTTGCCCCTGATTCTATTGCTTCTGGTTGCCTGTCAACCTTTGGACAGTTCACCATCGGATCGCACAGGCGCAAACACAGTGCTGACGCCTTTGCCCACGCTGGCACCTGATTTGGTACGACTGGGCGAAGCGGTCTATGCCGACAATTGTGCCAGCTGCCATGGCGCTAATTTGGAGGGGGAGTCGAACTGGAAAGAACAAAATGCAGATGGCACTTTTCGGGCGCCACCGCATGATGAAACCGGTCATACCTGGCACCATGGCGATCCGACGCTTTTGGCAGCGATCCGATTAGGCGGCGCCCGGCTGGAAGATATGAATATTGGCGGCAGCAGTGAGATGCCGTCGTTTGCCGACACGCTGAGCGATGAAGAGATAACGGCCGTGTTGAGCTATATCAAAAGCACCTGGTCCGCAGAAATTCGCCAACTCCAGGCAGAAGCAACGCGCCGAGAAGAACAGCAATAGTAAATACATTAAATAGAACGGTAAAGGTTATGGGAAAATCACTTTCAAAGCGAGAACGAAAGGCAGCACTGCAGCGCCAAAAAAGAAACCAGCACATCCGGCTTGGAATTGCTGCTGCGGGCATTTTATTGTTGGTGATTGCGGCAGTAATATCTTTATCGGCGCAGCCATCTTATAGCGTAGATCCCACGGATCCGCAGGCAGTTGCTTTAGGAAAACAGGTTTACGATGCACAATGTGCGTCTTGCCATGGTGCTAATTTGGAGGGGGAAGCCGGCTGGGACCAGCCCAGTGTGGATGGCATCATAAAAGCGCCGCCACATGATGAAACTGGACATACATGGCACCATAATAATGCGTATCTAATCGAATCCATTGTGAGCGGGGGCGCACGATTACCCGCCGATGCTGGCGTCAGTCCAATGCCAGCATATGAGAATGTATTGAGTGAAACGGAAATAGGTGCTGTGGTGGCATACCTTCAAAGCACATGGCCGCCTGAAATTCTCATGCAGCAGGCACGGCGATGACTAAACGAATGACAAGCCCCTAGCGGCACAAGCTGCGAAGAGCAATTCGCGTAGCCACCAAACAAACAGATTTAATAATTATCCCTAAAAAGGGCACAAATTTTTTCCTTTTTTACAGGCAAAAAAAGTGAGCGGCATCACTGCCCTCCGGTTTGCTGCCACAAATCAAAACGGCCGTTCCCTGTCCGATGCCTTTTCCAATACAACTCTCGCTCAGCGTCACGGCCATATGCTTTCGCCGCCAGCTTGCCATTCGGGTAATAAATCTTCTCTGGCTGACGCGTCCCATTCGTTCCCCCGACGTTCCCCGGCATCCCTTTCATAACCAGGTCTTTGAGTTTCCGATTGATCCGCTTTTGCCGGCCCCGTGGACGGTGCCGGTGCTGCCCGCTGTAACTGTTGGGCAGCTGCCAGGCCAGATAAGTTTTTCCCTTCCTGCCTTGCTGACCGCGATAATCCTTTAGTTCAAATAATGCCTGTCCTTTGGCCCAGGCGCGTTTTTCCTGATTCTCCTTTGTTGATAAATCACCGACGGCAAAGTTCGCCTGCACGTCAACTCCAATCCGTTCTTCGTAGTTGCGCTGGCTGGACCGCCCTACCCCACTCAGCTGCTCCAGAGTCTCACGCGCAATGGGCATGACCTGGTCGCCATGCGGCGTCTCTTTGGCACGTCCGCTATGGAACGCCGCATACAAATGGGCGCGGAAGGTGCCAATGCCGTCCAGCAGCGCGGCTGTGGGCAACGCCACCGGCCGGCCGGTTAAGCGATCAACCCCCAGCGCAAAAGCGACCCTGGCGGCCGAGCGCAGCCAGACGTACTCTTTGTCACGGCTCCAATAGACGCCTTCCCCATCCTGGAGCAGGTTGCGCAGCTGCCGTTTGCCGCAGAGGCGTAGCATCGAGTTTTTCTTGGTGAGTTTCTTCCTTATAATGTCTATGCGAATAGTGCCACACCCCTCACTATCCAAATAGCGCAGCATTAGCCAGAGTCTTCCTGGCGCGGTCAGCTCCTCGCGCAGCATTCCCAGGCCAATATCCGGGTATAGTTTTACCCAATCGGGCAATTGCGCTTCATTCGTCTTGACATGGCGAGATGATGTGGAAGGCTTATGCTGCCCGTTCGTTGTATCGGCAGAGGCTGACACGGCCGTTTCCGAAAGACGCGCCAGCCATTCCTGCTCATTCGTGCCCGAGAAAGATTCACGCGCCTGGCGGCGCAAAACGGCCGTTAACGGTTGGCTACTCCACCCCAGGTGGCCCGGCAGCGTAGCAATCGTGGAGGCCGTGCTGTCCGACGGCTGAGAAGACCCAGCGTCCCAGGGAAGACCATTGCCCGCCGAACGCGGCAGCTCGCCAGGCGCACCGGCGGCTTGCCGCTTGGCCCTGGCCTGTTCACGCAGCGCATAAAGTCGCTGATTTGCGGCCTCTAATTGTGGCGATGACGTTGGCGACGAAGTCGCGTGGGAACCGTCCATGCCAGACCACAGGATCCGACCAGCATCAAATAACCATACCAAGGCATGGAACATTGACACAGGCTTACTCCTGTGTTATTCTCCTCAATGAATTAGGCCGCATAAGAGGTATGTAGATACACCTCCCCCCTCCCCAGTAAAGGGGCTTCATCAAAAGGCCAGGGTGCTGCAACACCCACCGCCTCGGAAGTATGCGGCTAACGAAATACGTCAATCATGCAAAAGCCAGTGTTTGCCGCACCGGCTTTTTTGCATTCTGGGGCCTGGGCCGCCAGCCCGTGGCGGGCACATCCGGGTCTTTCCCCAGCTCTGCCCGCCACGGGCTGATTTCCCAAACCCGATTCTCTATCCAGCTGTTAACCATTCGCCGCTGCCACTCGGTCGCCAGTAGGCTTTTTGACAGGCCGCGCTGACTGTGCTATCCTTTCCCCAAGTAAAACTGCGGCGGGTACAATAACCCCCTCCCCAATAAAGGGGCTTCGCGCTGATGGCGCGCCAACGCCGGAAGCTCAGCGAATATGCAGTTATTAGAAGAGAATTTAGCGAACGCCAGGTACTGCTAATACCTGGCGTTCTTTGTTTCTGTTGAAACGGGCTGCCAGGCCCGCGAACAACCATTGGTGATGCCGAGAAAAGACCGATACAGACGCAGCAGACAGCGACCGCGGTGAAAAAGCGGACACACAATGCGGTAATTTGGGGTTTGCTTGCCGGAAAGCCATCGCCGTTCTCCGTCCTGGTCTTACGTGGCGATGGAATAAATAGGTGGGTTACTTGACCAACCCAATAAAATTGGTCATAATTATATTCACATCGCCAGCCCCGTGGGTAACTTGATCTCGGCAAAAGTTCAGTTACCAGGGGCTTTTTTATTGCCTGTCGCACAAGTGCAATAAAACTTGTCTGATTATACATAATCCCTCATTAACTGCAAAGCTTAATTACTCATTGGCGATTTCAATGTCCATCATTGGCTATGACAAATGTTGACATTTTTGCTGATTCAACACGGCCGTTCCAGGTCGTAAAAAAGGGGGTGCCATCCACAATCACGACGCCTTCGCCCTGACGTAACAGCTCCAGATTTTCCCCTAACCTGACATCGTTAGCGAGAAAACGCTTTTTCAATGCAGTCAGACCCTGAGCGTGGCTTTCTGTCAGGACAATGGCCGCATCCGGTAAAAGTGGGCCATTGCTCACTACGATTCGTGGCATATTCCCAATCAGTGACGCTGGCACCACCTTCCCCGGTAGGCCATGGGCAATGAGCCGCACGTCAGGCAGCTGCATGGCGGCCAGCAGTGCGGCCCGCAGCAGATGCTGGCGTTCCCAGTTCGTCCCCTTACAGGCAAAAAACAGGGCGCCGGCGGGCAAAATGTCAAAGCGATTCACCGGCCATTCCAGCCATTCGCGCAGGCTGCGGTTGGCGGTCAGCCGGTTCAGCGCCATACCCAAACTGGAAACAGCCGCCGTCTGTCCCTGCCGTTCAACCTGCTTCAACCACTTGCGCAAGGAAGGAATATCACCCACCCCATCCGCCTGCGCCCGGGCCAGCAGATGGACGCCCTGTGGATGCACGTTCATGCCGCCAAACCAGCGCTGCCAGCGCTGCAGCAAGGCTTCATCGGTTTCTCCCGGTACAGCCGCCAGCGGGTTAAATCCATTGGCCAGCGACGTGCCATCCATATCGACGTAAGCCAGCTGCTCACCCAGCAGCCGGGTCACGGCCGCCTTGCGCTTCAGGCGCGGCACCAGATCGCCGGCGCCATCCAGGATCATCAGGTTGGCATGGTCCAGGGCCACCATCTGCGTCACCTGATGCACCAGCCATTCGGCCACCGCTTCCTGACGGCCGTAAATGTTGACCCGACCAGCCACATGCAGTGGGGTTCCGGACTGCGACCGTCCCAGCAGCCAGCGCCCCGGATCCGGCTCGGTGACGGCCAGGCGCGCCGGCGGGTGATGTCCATTCCAGTATGGCTGCGCCGTTAATCCCGACGCCGGGTTGGGTGGCAGCAGCCAGATACCAGCACCTTCTTTGGTGGCTTTGGCCGACGGCTGGGGCAAGTAACTGCCACGGCCTTGGCCGCGATTGCGGTCACCGTCGCCCTGACTCCCACTAACAAAGACATACTCGTTGACAACGTGGGCCAGGAACGGCCGTTCCCAGGGCAGCTCAGACACGGCCGTCACGCGCTGCGCCGCCGGCACAACCACTTCGGGCAGCTTGGGCTTCAGGGAAAAATTGAAATCGGCGGCCATGCGCTGCAGCAGACGAACGTGCGTCTCCGGAACACCCAGATAGAGCGCCGACACCGCTTCATCCGGCCGGAAATAGAGAGCAACGCGGCCACACGCCTGGGGGCGCGACAAAAGTCGGATGCACCGTGTCGGACCGTCCGGCGTCAGGTAGCGCAGGCGAAACCAGGCCAGCCCAGCGTCCCACTGCTCGCGGGCAGCTCGTTTACCCGGCCAGGCTCTACCCAACCAGTTCTTGAACATGTATCCCTCTCATCAGCCGATTTCTTCCCAGAAATTATCCAGTTCGCCGTCGCCATCAACGGGCAAGTCACTGGCAACCAGCTTTTGTTCCTGTTCTTGAATCATCAAGGCGATCATCACCAGTGACCAGCGGTTGAGTTTCACCGATAAGGCGATGTTGTCCGCTTCCTGCTGGCGAAATTGGTCCAGTAGTTTGTTGCTCATCTCATCTCCTCTGTGTAAAAGCCAAGAAGGATTTTTTCTAAAATGTCCTCAAATTTGGCTTTTACTTGAGCAAACCACAACACAATTTTGTCCCGATGACAAACTGTTTTCTGTGGTTTGCTTAGCTCCCAATCAGGTATTCCGCCTCAATCGGCCGCAGTTGAAAGTAAACCATGTCTGCTTTGCCATTGGCCCGCACCACCGCCATCCCCTTGCCATGCCGGTCATCGCTGCCCATCCGGGCCAGAAATTCGGCGTGCGAAGGCAAGATTTCGTCTTTGTAATGGTCGGCCAGCCGGTAAGCGGCGTCCCGCTTCATGCCGAAGGCCACGGTCCAGCTGACGTTGTTGATAATGAACTGCCCGGCGGTGACGTTGGTGCCGGTGGCCATCGATTCCGCCTGCGCCCCGTCCACGCCGATAAACGCTTCCAGGTCCTGGTCAATCATCACCACCGCTGCGCCAAAGGTACGCACCGTCTTGACCATGTTGGCAAGGAAGGTCATCAGGCTGGCCTCCTGGTTCATGTAATGGACCTCATCAACGATAATCGCCCGCTGGCACGGTTTGCGCCGTACCTGGTGATTGATGCCTGCCAGGGTGGCGTAATAGAACAACGGCCGTCGCCGCTCCGGCACCTGGCTGAAATCAAAGAGCACAATACGTTCTTTGAGGCGCAGGTCCAGGTTCGTGGGCACATTAAACGTGCCGGCATAATCGCCGTAGACGTAGAGACTCTCAATCTCCTCGGCCAGATCGGCGGCCGCTTCGGCAACCTGCCCCCCCAAGACCGATGTAGACAACCCATTACTGCCATTCCCTGTCATCACTAACTGCACTGGCGCCGCCTGCTCGGCCACCTGGTATAGCTTGTGGCAAAACGTCTCCAGCGTCGGCGTCAGCCCGTGATCCACCATCAGCTCCCTTTCCCAATCGTAGCGAGCGTAGGTCAGCTGCAGGGCGCGGCGCACGGCGGCGACTTCGGCATTGCTGAAGCGGCGCGGGTTGTTGCCCAGCGGATCCAGCAGCAGGCCCAGCAGGGTAATGACGTGATCGTACTGGTCGGTAGGATTTGCATACACCACATCGAGGATATTCAGCTTCGTCGTGGCGTAGGAGAGCTGGCTATAGGAGACATTCTTGCCCCCAGCCAGCTGCAGCAGGCGGCGGCTGTGCCCCTGCGGTTCCAACAGCACGACCTGCACATCCTGCTCGGCCAACCGCCAGGCCAACGCCTGCGCGCCCACCGTCTTCCCCTTCCCCGTGCGGCCGAGAATGATGCCGTGAAAGGGATCGTTGCCCTTCCAATCCAGGTAGTAGACGTGGGGCGCCACCTCATCCACGGAGATGCCGACGTAGTAGCCGCCGGCAGTTTGCTCCCGGCCGACGCCCCACATGCCGGCAAAGACGGCCGGGGCGCGGCTGAGGGTATTGAAATGCCCGGCCGGCATCCCCGGTGGCTTGGCCGCCGGGCCAAACATGCGTGCTGCGGCCGCCTGGTAGCCCAGCATCCGGTCTACTTTCATGTATTGCGTGCTGGTCTTGCGCAGGCTCTCCAGCCGCTCCCGCAGACCGGCGGTGCTCTTGTCCAGCAGCATGAACAGCACGCGCACGTGGTGTACGGCTTCATCCCGCACCATCAGGGCGGCTTCCGCTTCTTCGCTGGCGATCACGGCATTGCGGTCCTGACCGTTGAGAATCATGCCCTGCCAGAATTCAGCCGAAGCCGTAACCCGCTCCGGATGCACCTTACGCACGTCAATGCAGATCACCATCGGTCCGTCAGCGGCCGTGATCGTTTGGGCCAGCGGGTGGCGCCAATCCCAGGTACGGGTAAGCTGGTATGAGGCCAGAATGGCATACCGGTAACGGCTGTTATCGACCTGGAGACGGCCGTTTTTCTTCTGCAGCACCGGCGCCATATGGTCGTGATACTCGGCGTAGTCGCTGGGGATCGGCAGCTGCGGGTAGCCTTCTTCGCCAACCACGCGCCAATGGGCCAGATCGTTGCTGGTCAAGGCGTCGTTGAAATCCACCAGGAAGTGGCGCGTGCGGCGCATCTCGCCTCGGCTGGCCCACTCCCCAATCATCCGCACCTCTTCCATCAGGCCGCGCCGCGCCCAGTCGTCGCTGATGCCCATCGCCAGGCGGCGACGTTCCCGCTCCAGCCGTTCCAGACTGGCGGGCATGACAAAGGTGATGAAACGGCAGTGCTGCACCGGTCCGGCAAAAAGAGAAACCATCTGGCCAATGACGGCCGATTGGTCGTGGCTGTCAATCTGGTAAAAATGGGGCAACGTTACTTGAAAGACGCGCATGAGTCAATTACTCCACAACCACGGTGGCGGCAAAGGCGCCGCCGATCTGCTGTCGCTCGGCGCGGACGCGCACACTGTCCCACTCGGCCTGGACGTTGACGATTTGCGGCGCGCCGACCAGGTTACGCAGCCAGACCATCAGGTACGCCACCAACCGCTTTAAGATGATCTCGCCGTTGTGGGTGTATCCGGCAGCATACCCGGCGACGATAAAGAGAGGCGCCAGCCAAAAAGGAGCATTAAACAGGCCCACACCCATGGCGGTGAGGACAATGACCAGCATAAACTGGGTCATCGTCACCTTGCGGATGATGGTGGCCTGGCCCTGCTGAATGAATTCGGAACGGAAATGGGTGACACTGAACATACTGACTGTCTCCTTGAACGAAGGCTTTGGCAAGTGGCAGGTGGCAAGTTCTCGCTCGCCACCTGCT
>Ga0209607_1003121_pt1 | contig 12827 bp, 9 predicted proteins | sample AD_UKC117_MetaG_FD_184413 | JGI IMG/M metagenome (GOLD analysis project Ga0209607, IMG submission 184413) | Active sludge microbial communities of municipal wastewater-treating anaerobic digesters from Hong Kong - AD_UKC117_MetaG (SPAdes)... | ecosystem: Engineered > Bioreactor > Anaerobic >... | reverse complement strand
CACAGGCCCATGCGGGCCATGGCCCACTTGACCGGGATCGGGTTGGCTTCCACGAACAGGTGCTTGTGCACCGGCATCAGCTTGAACTGGATTTCCATGGCCTTGTCGCGCTGGCCGGCCACGGCCGCCATGCACAGCTCGTGCATCAGGCGCGGCGCCACATTGGCGGTGACGCTGATGTTGCCCTGGCCGCCGCAGAGCATCAGCGCCACGGCGGTGGGGTCGTCGCCGGAATACACGGCGAAGCCCTTGGGCACGTCGCGGATCAGCCACTGCGCGCGCTCGATGTTGCCGGTGGCTTCCTTGATGCCGACGATGCCCGGCACCTGCGCCAGGCGCAGCACGGTGTCGTGCAGCATGTCGCCGACGGTGCGGCCGGGCACGTTGTAGAGCACCATCGGCAGGTCGTCCACCGCCTCGGCGATGGCCTTGAAGTGGCGGTACTGGCCTTCCTGCGTGGGCTTGTTGTAGTAGGGCACCACCTGCAGCTGGCAATCGGCGCCCACCTTCTTGGCGTAACGCGCCAGCTCGATGGCCTCGGCGGTGGAGTTGGCGCCGCAGCCGGCCATGATGGGCACCCGGCCCTTGGCCTGCTCCACCGAGACGCGGATGATCTCCTGGTGTTCCTCGACATCCACCGTGGGCGATTCGCCGGTGGTGCCGACCACACCGATGCAGTCGGTGCCCTCCTGGATGTGCCAGTCGATGAGCTTGCGCAGCGTCGGGTAGTCGACGCTGCCGTCTTCGTGCATGGGGGTGACCAGCGCCACGATGCTGCCGGTGATCGGTGTCATGAGGTACCTGTTCTCGAAAAGGCGTCCAAGGCGCCACGGCGCGCGGGCCGTGCGCAAACCCTCATTCTAATAATTGCGGCTGCTGGAGCGGGTGGCGCGGCGGGAGTTCGCCCGGCGCTGCATCGGCGCCGCTTCCGCTGCGCACGGCGGCGATGCGCTGCACGAAGCGCGCGGGCGCGGGCAGGAAGCCGTCTTCATAGGCCACCACGCGCCAGCCAGGGGCTGCGCAGGCCTGCAGCAGCTCGCCGGGGCGCAGCAGGAAATCCGGGCGCGAGGGCTTGCCCACGGTCTCGTTGCCGGCGGCGAAGGTTTCGTAGATCAGCACACCGCCGGGCGCCACGCTGGCCAGCAGCGTGGGCAGCAGCGGCCGCCACAGGTAGTTGGTGACGACCACGGCGCCGAAGCTGCGGCCGGCCAGGGGCCAGGGCCCGTTCTCGATGTCCGCCTGCAGCGTGGTGCCCACGCCGGCCACGCCGGCCAGCGCCCCGGCGTCGCGGTCCACGCCCGTCACGGCAAAGCCCTGACCGGCCAGCCAGCGCAGGTGGCGGCCCGAACCGCAGGCCACGTCGAGCACGCTGGCGCCGGGGGCGATCAGCGCCGCCCAGCGGCATACCCAGGGCGAGGGCGGGGTGTTCTGGTGGGTCGAGGAAGAGGCGGAAGTCACTTCGATAATCATAGCTGGTTGCGCCCGCCGGATTTGGTCTGGAGGCCATTTTCTTTCTGAAGATCGACTGAGGATGCCAGGCGATGCGGGTGGCAGTGATCTGACTCTGCGGCTGTGAATTCATCCAGTTTTTGGGCGCTCCGCGCGCTAGAATCAAGGGTTATGCCCACCTCAGAGAATCAATCCCCCGCAGGGGGCGCCGGCCAGAACAGCTATGGCGAAGGCTCGATCCGCGTGCTCAAGGGCCTGGAGCCCGTCAAGCAGCGGCCGGGCATGTACACGCGCACCGACAACCCGCTGCACATCATCCAGGAGGTGATCGACAACGCCGCGGACGAGGCGCTGGCCGGCTTCGGCAAGAAGATCAAGGTCACCCTGCACGGCGACGGCTCCGTCAGCGTGGAGGACGACGGCCGCGGCATCCCGTTCGGCCTGCACCCGGAAGAGAAGGCGCCGGTGGTGGAACTGGTGTTCACCCGCCTGCACGCCGGCGGCAAGTTCGACAAGGGCTCGGGCGGCGCCTACAGCTTCTCAGGCGGCCTGCACGGCGTGGGCGTCAGCGTGACCAACGCGCTCTCCAGGCGCATGGACGTCACCAGCTACCGCGACGGCCAGGTGGCGCGCATCGGCTTTGCCGGCGGCGACGTGGCCGAGCCGCTCAGCGTGCGCGCCAGCAACGGCAGCGCCGAGGGTGACCGCCGCCAGGGCACCACCGTGCGCGCCTGGCCGGACGGCAAGTATTTCGAAGCCGCCGCACTGCCGCAGGGCGAACTGGTGCACCTGCTGCGCAGCAAGGCCGTGCTGATGCCCGGTGTGACGGTGCAGCTGGTCGACGAGAAAAAGAAGGACACCCAGACCTGGCAGTACAAGGGCGGCCTGCGCGATTACCTGGAACAGACCCTGCCCGCCGACGCGGTGATCCCGGTTTTCGAAGGCGAGGGTTACGCCGGCAGAGACGCCGACACCTTCGCCGAAGGCGAGGGCGCCCAGTGGGCCGTGGCCTTCACCGAAGACGGCGCCCCGGTGCGCGAGAGCTACGTCAACCTGATCCCCACCAGCGCCGGCGGCACGCACGACAGCGGCCTGCGCGAAGGGCTGTTCCAGGCCGTCAAGAGCTTCATCGACCTGCACGCACTGCTGCCCAAGGGCGTCAAGCTGATGCCGGAAGACGTGTTCGCCCGCGCCAGCTACGTGCTGAGCGCCAAGGTGCTGGACCCGCAGTTCCAGGGCCAGATCAAGGAGCGCCTGAACAGCCGCGACGCGCTGCGCCTGGTGTCCGGCTACGTGCGCCCGGCGCTGGAGCTGTGGCTCAACGCCCACGTGGACTACGGCAAGAAGCTGGCCGAGCTGGCCATCAAGGCCGCGCAGACGCGCCAGCGCGCCGGCCAGAAGGTGGAAAAGCGCAAGGGCAGCGGCGTGGCCGTGCTGCCCGGCAAGCTCACCGATTGCGAAAGCCGCGACCTCACGCTGAACGAGGTGTTCCTGGTCGAGGGCGATTCCGCCGGCGGCAGCGCCAAGATGGGCCGCGACAAGGAAACCCAGGCCATCCTGCCCCTGCGCGGCAAGGTGCTCAACACCTGGGAGGTCGAGCGCGACCTGCTGTTCAAGAACAACGAGGTGCACGACATCGCCGTGGCCATCGGCGTCGACCCGCACGGGCCCGCCGACGAGGCCGATCTGTCCGGCCTGCGCTACGGCAAGATCTGCATACTTTCGGACGCGGACGTGGACGGCTCGCACATCCAGGTGCTGCTGCTCACCCTGTTCTTCCGCCATTTCCCGCGGCTCATCGACGCCGGCCACGTGTTCGTGGCGCGCCCGCCGCTGTTCCGGGTGGACGCCCCGGCGCGCGGCAAGAAGCCGGCCGCCAAGCTCTACGCGCTGGACGAGGGCGAGCTGACCGCCATCCTCGACAAACTGCGCAAGGATGGCGTTTCTGAAGGAAAATGGACCATCAGCCGCTTCAAGGGGCTGGGTGAGATGAGCGCCGAGCAGTTGTGGGACACCACGCTCAATCCCGATACCCGGCGCCTGCTGCCGGTGCGGCTGGGGTCGCTGGACTTCGTGCAGACGGCAGCCGAGATGACCAAGCTCATGGGCAAGGGCGAAGCCGCCGCGCGGCGCGAGCTCATGGAATTGCACGGCGACGCCGTGGAAATCGACATTTGAAGCCGACGATGCACAGGTTTCCTTCTTCACTCCGCACCGCGCGCCCGCCCGGCGCGCGCCGCCTGGGGCCGCTGGCCGGCGCGCTGCTGCTGGCCGCGCTGCACCTGCCCGCCCACGCCGACCTGTGGGCCTACGTGGACGAGCAGGGCGTGAGCCACTTCGCCCCCGAGAAGCTCGACGACCGCTACCAGCTGTTCTTCAAGGGCGCCGATTTCGACAAGCTCAACCTGGTCAAGGACGGCCTGGCCTCGCTGAACGCCAAGGGCGCGGCGCAGCCGCTGGGCGAGCAGCCGGGCTTTGCCATGCCCAAGCGCTTTGCCGACATGGACCAGTGGAAGAGCTACCAGGCGGTACAAAAGCACATGCGCAGCGCCGCCAGCAAGCACGGCGTGGACTACGCGCTGCTGAAGGCGGTGATCGCCACCGAATCCGGTTTTGACGCCACCGCCGTCTCGCCCAAGGGCGCCGTCGGCCTGATGCAGCTGATGCCCACCACCGCCGGGCTCTACGGCGTGGTGGCCGACGCCCCCGGCCGCAAGGACCGCAAGGGCCGCGCCATCCCCGCCCAGAGCGTGGAAGAGAAGCTGACCGATCCGCGCACCAACATCGAGGCCGGCGCGCGGCATCTGGCCTACCTCCTCAAGCTCTTCAAGGGCCAGCTCGACCTCGCCGTGGCCGCCTACAACGCCGGCGAAGGCGCGGTGCAGCGGGCCGGCAACAAGGTGCCCAACTTCCGCGAGACCCAGGGCTACGTGAAGAACGTGCTGGGCCTCTACGGCCTGTTCAAGCCGTCGGCCGGCACGGCGCAGCCCGTGGCGCGCGCCGCCGGCCAGGTGGAAGGGCGCGTGCGCGTGGTGCTTGGCAAGGGCGGCGGAGACGCGCGCGCCACGCCGGCCAGCCCCGCGTTGCCCGCCACCCGGGCCGAGCCGGCCCAGCCGGGCACGGAGCCGGTGCTGACGCCGGTAACCTGGCGCGGTGCGCCGGAGGCTGGCGAGGGCGTGCAGCCCGCCAGCCCTTGAGCCACCCGGCATCGGGTCGCCCGCATCCGGCTGCTGCCCGCGGCGCCCCAAAATTTCAAGCCAAATCGCCCTTCGCCCCAGGAACAGCGGGCGCAGGCAGCTATCAATCTTGTAGTATTTCACTGAACGCATGACCGACCAAGCCACGCTCGATCTGGCCCCGCCCGGCGGCGGCGGAGACGACGTCCCCAGCCTCGCCCTCTACGCCCAGCGCGCCTACCTGGAATACGCGCTGTCGGTGGTCAAGGGCCGCGCGCTGCCCGATGTGTGCGACGGGCAGAAGCCCGTGCAGCGCCGCATCCTCTACGCCATGGAGCGCATGGGCCTGGGCTGGAGTGGCCCGGGTGGCAACACGCCGGCCAAGCCCGTCAAGAGCGCCCGCGTGGTGGGCGACGTGCTGGGCAAGTTCCACCCGCACGGCGATACCGCCGCCTACGACGCGCTGGTGCGCATGGCGCAGGATTTCTCCCAGCGCTACCCGCTGATCGACGGCCAGGGCAACTTCGGCAGCCGCGACGGCGACGGCGCCGCCGCCATGCGCTACACCGAGGCGCGGCTGGCCAGAATCACCCGCCTGCTGCTCGACGAGATCGACGAAGGCACGGTGGATTTCGTGCCCAACTACGACGGCGCCTACCAGGAGCCGCGCCAGCTGCCGGCGCGCCTGCCGTTCGCGCTGCTGAACGGCGCCAGCGGCATCGCCGTGGGCATGGCCTGCGAGATCCCCAGCCACAACCTGCGCGAGGTGGCCGACGCCTGCGTGGCCCTGGTCAAGACCCCCAAGCTGGCCGACGACGAGCTGTTCGCCCTGCTGCCGGGCCCGGATTACCCGGGCGGCGGCCAGATCATCAGCCCCGCGGCCGACATCCACGACGCCTACCGCTCGGGCCGCGGCAGCCTCAAGGTGCGCGCGCGCTGGCAGATCGAGGACCTGGCGCGCGGCCAGTGGCAGATGGTGGTGACCGAGCTGCCGCCCGGCACCTCGGCGCAGAAGGTGCTGGAAGAGATCGAGGAACTCACCAACCCCAGGGTCAAGGCCGGCAAGAAGGCGCTGACGCAGGATCAGACCCAGCTCAAGGGCACCATCCTGGCGGTGCTGGACGAGGTGCGCGACGAATCCTCCAAGGACGCGCCGGTGCGCATCGTGTTCGAGCCCAAGAGCCGCACCATCGGTCAGGACGAGCTGGCCAATACGCTGCTGGCGCACACCAGCCTGGAAAGCAGCGCGCCCATCAACCTCACCATGGTGGGGCTGGACGGCCGGCCGGTGCAGAAAGGCCTGCGCCAGATGCTGACCGAGTGGATCGAGTTCCGCCAGGCCACCATCACGCGGCGCAGCCAGCACCGCCTGCAGAAGGTGCTGGACCGCATCCACATCCTCGAGGGGCGGCAGCTGGTGCTGCTGAACATCGACGAGGTGATCGCCATCATCCGGGGCAGCGACGAGCCCAAGGCGGCGCTGATCGCCCGCTTCAACCTCAGCGAGCGGCAGGCCGACGACATCCTCGACATCCGCCTGCGCCAGCTGGCGCGGCTGGAGGCCATCAAGATCGAGCAGGAGCTGTCGGAGCTGCGCAAGGAGCAGGGCACGCTGGAAGACATCCTGGGCAGCCCGGCGGCGCTGCGCCGCCTGATGGTCAAGGAGATCGAGGCGGACGCCAAGCAGTTCGCCGACGAGCGCCGCACGCTGATCCAGGCCGAGAAGAAGGCCGTGGCCGAGGTCAAGGTGGTGGACGAACCCGTCACCGTGGTGGTCAGCGAAAAAGGCTGGGTGCGCGCCCGCACCGGCCACGGCCACGACGCCGCCGGCTTCGCCTTCAAGGCCGGCGACGGCCTGTACGGCACGTTTGAATGCCGCACGGTGGATACGCTGCTGGTCTTCGGCGCCAACGGCCGCGTCTACAGCGTGCCGGTGGCCAACCTGCCGGGCGCGCGCGGCGACGGCCTGCCCATCACCAGCTTCATCGAGCTGGAAGGCGGCCCGCAGGCTCTGCATTACTTCGCCGGGCCGGAAGCCGCCACGCTGCTGCTGGCGGGCTCCGGCGGCTACGGCTTTCTGGCCCAGGTGGCGCACATGCTGAGCCGCCAGAAGGGCGGCAAGAGCTTCGTCAGCATCGGCGAGGGCGAGGTGCTGTGCCGGCCCTCGCTGGTGCAGGGCGCGGCCGCCGGTTTCGAGCTGAAAGCCGACGCAGCCGGGGCGGAGCAGGCGCCGCCAGCTATGAACTCCGTAGCGGCCACGCACGTCTGCTGCGTCTCCACCGGCGGGCGCCTGCTGACCTTCGAGATCGGCGAGCTGCGCCAGATGGAGAAGGGCGGCCGCGGCCTGCTGCTGATCGATCTGGACAAGAAGGACACGCTGGCCGGCGCGGCCGCCTACGCGCGCAGCGTGCGCATCAGGGGCACCGGCCGCGGCGGCAAGCCGCGCGAGGAAGTGCTGGAGATCCGCAGCCTCAACAACGCCCGCGCCGCCCGCGCGCGCAAGGGGCGCGAAGCCAGCTTCGGCTTCAAGCCCGCCGACGTGCAGCGGGTGCTGTGATGGGCCTGTTCGGAGGCGACTTCACGGCGGTGGCCCTGTTCATCGGCGTGGCCACCGGCCTGGCCAGCTTCTGGCTGGGCCGCCGGCTGTCGCGCCGCTGGGGCCAGAAGCGCGAAGAGAAGGAACGCGCCCAGCGCCTGGCGCAGGAAACGCGCCAGCAGCGTCGCGCGCGGGAGCGGCGTCAGAAAAAATGAGCCGATCCCTCGGTGCCTTTTCTGGTGGCGTCAGCCTGTCCGGCGATCCGTTCGGATCCGCCCGGCGTTGGCCCTAATTGCCGACCATGTGCGGAGGCACCCGGCAATAGGGTTGTTTCAGAACGGGGCACACGGCAAAGCCTTCGGGCTTGACGCCACCTCCGACCAATCGATAAGGGGCCAGGCAAGCGAAGGCGGCGTCATAGCGCGCCCATTGGGCCTCGCAACTGCTGTCTTCAGGCGCTGACGCTTGAGCGAGCTTAGGCCGTGACGCAGGCCGCACCGGCTCTGGCGGCGCAGAAGCAGGCTCCAGCGCGGCCTTGTAGCGCGCCATGTCCGCCGCGGCCCGAGCCTCGTCGGCGGCCGAGGGCGGAGGTACCTCCGGCAGGGTCTTCACATCGCGCACCGGCTTGGCGGGCAGCGCGTCGCCGTAGTGCACCATGCCGCGTTCGTCCACCCAGCGTTTGATGGGGCCTTCGGCGTGCGCGGGGGCCGCGGCCCACAGGCAGGCGGCGGTGGCCAGCAGCAGGGCGGTGAAGGCGCCTTGGCGGCGGCGGGACAGGAGGCTGGAAGCGGGCACGATGGTCCTCTTGGCGATCCGGGAACAGGCTTCATGGTAGCGCGCCGCGCCGGGGTCGGCCAGCCGGCGCGCGGGCGCGGCGGACGGCACGTGGAGTGCCAGCGCAGGTCGGCCGAATGCTATCGTTGAAATAGCTGCCTGCGCCCGCCACGCAAGGTCTGGAGGCCGATTTGGCTTGAAATCCGGATCGAAGGCGAAGGGGGCGTTTGCGCTGCGAGGTCAGGCGCGCAAGGCCGCTGCGCGCTTCAGCCGCGCGCCATGGCCGCTGCCGCGGCCTCGCCCAGTTCGATCACCGCCATGGCGTAGTAGGCGCTGTGGTTGTAGCGGGTGACGACGTAGAAGTTCTCGGTGCCGGCCACGTAGGTGGGTGCGTTGCCGGGTCGGCTCGGGTCGCCGTTCTGCAGCTCCACCAGCGCCAGCGGACCGCGGTGGCGGTCGCCGCCGGCCTGCGGCAGCGCGCCGCGCGCGCTGAACTCGGCCGTGGTGAAGGTGGGGAGGATGTCGGGCTCCAGCAGGCCCGTCATGTCGGCCTCCGGCGCCAGCCGCACCGGGTAGGTGGTGGGCATGCCGGGCGTCCAGCCGTAGCCGCGGAAGTAGTTGGCCACGGAGCCGATGGCGTCCTGGTCGCTGCCGGCCAGGTCGACGCGGCCGTCGTGGTCGTAATCGACCGCGTAGCGCAGCCAGCTCGAGGGCATGAACTGCGGCATGCCCATAGCGCCGGCGTAGCTGCCCAGCAGCTCGCCCGGCGGCAGGTTGGTGCGGTGGCACAGGGCGAGAAAGCTGCCCAGCTCGCCGGCGAAGTAGGCCTGGCGCTGGGTGAAGCGCGGGTGCTCGGGCGGGAAATCGAAGGTCAGCGTGGCCAGCGCGTCCAGCACGCGGAAGTTGCCCATGTTGCGGCCGTAGATGGTCTCCACGCCGATGATGCCGACGATGATTTCCGGCGGCACGCCGTAGTCGGCCTGCGCGCGCGCCAGCGTGGCGCGGTTGGCGCTCCAGAAATCGGTGGCGGCGCGGATGCGCACGTTGTCGATGAAGCGGCTTCGGTAGACGGCCCAGTTCTTGGTGAAGCTGCGCGGCGCCGGGCGCATCAGGCGCTGCGAGGTCGGGTTGAACAGCGCCTGGCCGATGGCGCCGCGCGCCCACTCGCGCGGCACGCCCTGGCGGGCGGCGGCCTCGTCGGCGAAGCGCATGGCGTCGTCGCGCAGGGCGTAGGCGCGCTGCAGCGCCAGGCCTTCGTCGGCGTCTGCGGTTTTGAGGCGATTCTGGGCTGAAGCCCGCGTGGGGCGGGCGCCGGCAGCTATCAGGAAAGGAGCGGCAAGGGCGGCGGAAAAGGTACGGCGTTGCATGCGGAAACCATCAGGTGGCGCGCGGCCAGCGGAAGCGGCGGAACTCACGCTCCAGTGTAGCGAGCCCGTCCGCCTGCGGCGAGGGGGCGTAGCGCAGACGCTCCAGCGCCAGCAGCCAGTCGTGCAGCGGCTGGCGCAGCTCGGCCGGCAGCGCGCTGGCGGCGGTCTGGCGCGCCAGTTCGCGCGGCGGCGCGCTGGGCGCGGCATCGACGCCGGCTGTGGCCAGGCGGCGGCGCGCCCTGCCCAGCAGGCGCAGCCACGGGTCGCGCTGGCTGCGTTCCCGCCAGGCCCAGCCGGCGCCGGCCAGGCCGGCCAGCGCCACCAGCAGGCCCATGAGCTTGGCCAGGTCCTGCCAGCTGGGGCTGTCGAAGCCCAGGTGCTTGAGCAGGTCGAGCTGGCGGCTCTGGGTGTAGTTGAGCACCCACTGGTTCCAGCCGTTGTTGACCGCCTCCCACACCGCGCGCAGCTGCGCCAGCGCCGTCGGGCTGAGGGTGGCGATGGCGCCGGCCACCACGCCGCCTGGCGCGCGCAGGCGCAGCAGCTGGCCGATGCGGCCGGGGCTGACGGCGCCGGTCGGGTCCACGCGGGTCCAGCCGCGGTCGGCCAGCCAGACCTCGGCCCAGGCGTGGGCGTCGGCCTGGCGCACGGTCCAGTAGCCGTCGACGCTGTTGACATCGCCGCCCTGGTAGCCGGTGACGATGCGCGCCGGCACGCCGGCGGCCCGCATCAACACCACGAAGGCCGAGGCGATGTGCTCGCAGAAGCCCTGCTTGCGGTCGAACCAGAACTCGTCGGCGGTGTCGCGCCCGTACACGCCGGGCTCCAGCGTGTAGCTGTAGCCGCCGGTGCGCAGGCGCTGCAGGGCCGCGCTCACGATGGCCGGTGCGCCGCCGTCGCCGGCCTCGCGGCGCAGCTGTTCGGCCAGCGCCACGGTGCGGGGGTTGAAACCGGCGGGCAGCTGCAGGAAAGGGTTGGGGTTGAACCAGCCGCGCCCGGGCAGGCCGTAGCGGAAGTCGGGGTAGCTGCGGGCGCGGTAGCGCAGCACGTCGGTCACGGGGCGGGGCGTGAGCCATTGCAGGTCCACCGTCATGCGGGCGCGCCGGCCTTCGGGCAGCTCGGGTGGCTGCTCGGCGGCGTCCATCACGAAGATCCAGGGGCGGCTGCTGGGCTCCAGCGTCACCTCGTAATCCACCGGCTCGCCCGCCACCTGCAGGGCGGCGCGGCGCTCGGCGGCGGCGGTGAGGAACTCGGGCTCGTCGGCCATGCGCCATTCGCGGCCGTCGAAACGGCTCAGCACCGGGCCGCGGAAATACAGCTGTGCCTGCGGCGGCTCCCGGCTGCCGTCGAACCTGATGCGGAAGGCGATGCCGTCGTCCAGCGCCAGGCTGGCCATGGCGCCCACCTGCATGGTGGACGACAGGCCCGAACGCCCGGTGAGCGCGTCGCTCGGGATGCCCCACAGGGGCGCGAAGCGCGGGAACAGCATGAACAGCGCCACCATGATGGGCGCGCCCAGCAGCGCCATGCGCCCGGCCAGCAGCGCCGATTCGCGCAGGCTGGGCTGGCCCACCGGCCGGTGCGCGTTGACCAGGGCGGTGAGCAGGCCCAGCAGGCCCAGCAGCATGGCTGCGGCCACCGGCAGCGACTGCGAGTAGAAGAAGTTGGTGAGCATCGTGAAGAAGCTCAGGAAGAAGATCACGAAGGCGTCGCGCCGCGCGCGCAGCTCCAGCGTCTTCAGCGCCAGCAGCGAGACGATCATCGTCACCCCCGCGTCGCGCCCCAGCAGCGTCCGGTGGCTGAGCGCCGTGCCCGCCAGCGTGAGCAGCAGCAGCCCCAGCAGCCACCAGCGGCTCGGCAGCGGCCGGTTCTTCAGCGCCAGCCAGCCACGCCACACCAGCACCCCGCCGGTCAGCAGGCTGGTCCACAGCGGCAGATGCGCCACGTGCGGCAATACCACCCAGCCGATCACGGCCAGCAGGAACAGCGTGTCGCGCGTCTCGCGCGGCAGGCTGGTGAGGCGGTCCAGCAGATTCAAGGCAATGGTTCTCCGCCAGAGCGCAGGGGCAGCGATCGCGCAAACCCTGCGAATCCAGAGGCCGCGAAGCAGGCCATGCGGGTGAACGCCGTGCCCGGCCCTGCGCCGGGCACTGGCGTTGTCCCCCCTTGCGAAGCAAGAGGGGGGAAGGCGCGAAGCGACTCAGGGGGGTGCCTCATGTTGTTGCCAGGGCTTCCAGACACCGCAGCCGGTGCGCAGCGCCGCTGTCCGGCGCGATCTCCAGGCCGGGCAGGCGCAGGCCCCAGTCCAGGTTCAGCGCGTCGGCGGCCAGCACCCAGGCGGTGAGGCGGGCGATGCGCGCCTCGGCGTCCACCGGGCCGGCGTGGGCGAAGTCCAGCCACAGCTCGAAGCGCTGGGCCTGCTGCGCGTCGCGGCTGACCAACTCGCCGGTCTTGGCGAACTTCTTCCAGACCACCAGCTTCATCGGGTCGCCGCGCTGCCAGGCGCGCACGCCATCGAACTCGCCGGTGGTGCGCGCCATGCCGGCCTGGCCGTGGCCGGCGCGTGGCTCGCCGGCCGGCAGCGGCGGCGGGTTGACCTCGGGCGCCGGATAGACCAGCACCTGCGCGGCCGGGCGCCACACCGTCCAGACGCGGAAGGTGCCGAGCGGAAAGCGCGTCTCGGCCACCAGCGTGGGCACCGTGTGCAGGCCGCGCCGTGGCGGCTTGAAGCTCACCTGCACCAGCGCCTCGCCCTGCGCCGGCACGTCGGCCCAGGCCCAGTGCTGGCCGTCCAGCAGCGCCAGGCCGATGGCCGGGCGCGGGCGGCGCGCGGGGTTGACCAGCTTGACGTCGGCCACTGCCAGCTGCCCGGCGAACAGGCTCGCCGGCGCCAGCAGGTGCATGGACAGGCCGCGCAGGTTCTCGTGGCACACCACCATGCCCACGGCGGCGCAGCCGGCCAGCAGGAAGGTGAGCAGGTAGCCCAGGTTGAGCTGGTAGTTGATGGAGGCGATCAGCAGCACCGCCAGCGTGGCGGCCAGCATCCAGCCGGCGCGCGTGGGCAGGATGTAGACGTTGCGGCGGCTGAGCTGCGTGACGTCGCTCTGCGGCAGCCGCGCGTGCCACCAGGCTCGCACCCGGCGGTGGGTGCGGGCGCGCAGTTGCCACCAGGGGAGGGTGGTGTCGGCGGCTGCGGTGAGGTTGGATGGCACTAGGATTTTATGAATGAAATCTGGGCTTTGCCCAATTGTGGCGGGCGCAGGCAGCTATTGAAAGCGTAGTGGTTCTGGTGGCGCTGGAGGCCGGGATGTGCGCCCGGCGGCGCACCTACTTTCTTTTGCTTCGCCAAAAGAAAGTAGGCAAAGAAAAGGCGACCCCACTTGCCGTGTCCCTTCGCTTCGCTGCGGGCAACCTGCGATGCTCGGGCGCGGGGCGGCGCTGCGGAACTCGCTTTGCGCCTTTGGCGCTCCGCTCAAACAGCCGCAGCGAGTCAGAGCACGAAGCATGGTCTTGCTGCGCAGCCCATGC
>Ga0209607_1003118_pt1 | contig 12831 bp, 9 predicted proteins | sample AD_UKC117_MetaG_FD_184413 | JGI IMG/M metagenome (GOLD analysis project Ga0209607, IMG submission 184413) | Active sludge microbial communities of municipal wastewater-treating anaerobic digesters from Hong Kong - AD_UKC117_MetaG (SPAdes)... | ecosystem: Engineered > Bioreactor > Anaerobic >... | reverse complement strand
TGGCGCTGTCGTTGCGGGCCACCTCTTTGCCGGCGGCGTGCAAATCGCTGATGAGGATGACCTTTTTGTCGATGGCGCGCGGCGCGTAGGCTTTGGTTTCCCAATCGTACACGCTGCCGTTTTTGTAGAAGGAGTCGCAGCCGACGGCCAGCATCTCTTTAACCCAATCGGCCACTTCCAGACCGGCGGCTTCCATTTTTTCGGCCGTTTCCGCCACGCCGAGCATATCCCACATTTCAAATGGCCCGGCTTCGTGGGCAAAACCCCAGCGCATGGCGTCGTCTACGTCGCTGAGTTTGTAGGCGATTTCCGGAGCGACGTGGGCGGCGTAGGCAAAGCCGTAATAAAGCAGATTGCGCACGTAGTTGGCGGCGCGGTCGTCAAATTCCAGCAGCTTGCTCACCCGCTCGCCCAAATCTTCGATCTTGCGTACCTTGCCCACCGACTCGAAGCGCGGGCTGCCGCCATCGAAATAGTCCATCGTATCGGGGTTGAGTGTGAGGAAGACGCGCTTGCCGTCGATGTGGGCTTGTTTGTAGAAGCCCTGGCCGGTTTTGTTGCCCAGCCATTTGTTGGCGATCATCTGGCCCATAACGGCCGTTGTCTTTTCCGGCTGCAAAATGTCGCGGTAAGGATCGTGCGGCACGGCTTCGTACAGATTCTGGTTGACGTGGCCCATCACGTCCAGACCGACCAGGTCCATCAGCCGGAAAGTGGCGGTTTTGGGGCGGCCAATCGTCGGCCCGGTGATGGCGTCGATTTCGGCCACGGTGTAGCCGTTTTGCAGAGCATACTCGATGCTGTAGGAGGCAGCAACGGCGAAGAAGCGGTTGCCGATGAAGTTGGGGGTATCTTTGCAGACCACCACGCCCTTGCCCAGAACGTCGCGGCCAAATTTGACCATGAAATCGGTGACGGCCGTATCCGTTTCTGGCGTGGGAATAATTTCCAGCAGCTTCAAATAGCGCGGCGGATTGAAGAAATGCGTGCCTAAGAAGCGGGAGCGGAAGGATGGGGAACGGCCGTCGGTAATCTGATGGATCGGAATACCGGAGGTGTTGCTGGAAATGATCGCCGTGGGTTTGCACACCGCTTCCAGCTTTTCCATCAACGCCTGTTTCAGATCCAGCCGCTCGATGATCACCTCCACCACCCAGTCACAGTCGGCCAGCAGATCAAAATCATCTTCGGTGTTGCCAATGGTGATCAGGTCGGCCCGGTCGGCGCGCGCCAGATTGGCCGGTTTGGCTTTGGCCATGCGGTCATACAGGCTTTGCACCAGGCGATTGCGCGCTTTGGGGTCATCTTTCTCGGCGTCGGTCAGGTTGGGCGTCGGGATGTCCAACAGGACCACCGGAATGCCGATGTTAGCCAGATGGGCGGCTATTCCACCGCCCATCGTACCAGCCCCGACGATACCTACTTTGTCTATACGAAAACTCATGGGGAAATTCTCCTGTGTGGGTATGGAAGTCTGATAGCCGGGCAGTCAAGAAGTCAGGTAGTCGGTTTTAGCTGGCGGCCAATCCGACTCCTTGACTATTGGACTCCTTGACTATTGGACTACTTGACTATTCGACTACTCGACTATCTGACTATCAAACAATTACTTCAGTTCGCGGCGGGAATAACCGAGTATGCTGCGCGCAACGATGAGCGTGTTGATTTGCTTGGTCCCCTCGTAGATGTCGTTGATTTTGGCGTCGCGCATCCACTTTTCGGTCAGCCATTCACGAGTATATCCCATCGGGCCGAGGAGTTCGACCGCTTTCTGGGTAACCCAGGTGACGGTTTCGCCGGCGCGGGCTTTGCACATGCTGGCTTCCAGGCGGTTGGGTTGGCCGTGGGCCATCAGCACGGCCGAGCGCAGGGTGAGCAGCCAGGCCGATTTGTGGCGGGCTTCCATTTCCAGGAGGTCGCGTTCGACGGCCGTCATCTGGTGCTTCGGCTTGGTGTAATCCACGACAATGCCTTCGGCGGCCAGCTTATCGCGGGTAAACTCCAGGGCCGCGCGGCAGATGCCCATAGCGCTGGCGGCCACCGCTGGGCGGCTGGCGTCGAAAGTAGCCATCGCCCCTTTAAAGCCTTTCGTAGAACCGTCGCGCTTGATCACTTCCGCGCTGCCCAAAATGTTGTCGTAGGGAATGCGGGCGTTATCAAATACAATAGCGACCGTGTCGCTGACGCGGATACCCAGTTTGTGTTCTTTTTTGGTGACTGTTACGCCGGGCGTTTTGGCCTCGACGATGAAGGATTTCATGCCGGAACGGCCAGCGCTGGAATCCACCGTCGCCCAGACCACCACAAACCCATCCGATTCGTCCAGGGCCAAACCACCGTTGGTGCAGAAGATTTTTTCGCCGTTCAAAATCCATTCGTTGGCGTCTGGATCAAGGGTGGCAGTGGTGCGAATGTTGCTGGTGTCGGAACCAGCGCCCGGTTCGGTCATAGCCATCGCGCCCCATTTGGGTTCGCCCTGGCCGAATTTGCCCAGGATGCGGATTTTTTGTTCTTTGGTGCCTACGGCTTCCAAAGCCGCGCCACCCAGCGCGGGGTCTGGCGTGCACAAGTACTGCCCGGCATCGCCCCAGCTCAGCATTTCGATCATCATGATAAGGCGCAAGATGGAGAAGTCTGGGCCTTCGCGCTTGGGGCCGCTGCCGTTGCCGTTTTCCTGCAATTTCATAGTGCGGCGGCGGTGTTGTTCGCGCATGACGGGCCACATCATGTTGATGTATTCAGACGGCCGTTCGTGTTCATGCTCGTCATAATAGCGGGAATACTGGCGCATCACCGATTCGGCCACCATTTTAGCCATCTGAATCTCGTTGGTTATTTTTTCGGGAATCTCGAAACTGATCATTTTAGAATCTCCGTGAAGGTGAAAGACTGAAGACCAAAGACGCGAGACTGAAGAGCGTGAAAGTTAGAGGCTTTCTCGCTTCAATCGTTTTTGCCATCTTTAACCTCAGACCATAGCCATCCCATCAAACGTGGCGAACGCACGGGCATTTCGCAGCCAGAGTTCCACCGGGTACTCGCGGATGTAGCCGTAGCCGCCCAGGGTTTGCAGCGCCCGGTCGCAAACGCTCATCACCATGTCATCGACGTAATATTTCATAACCGCCGCGGATTGGGTGGCGTCTTTGCCCTGGTCGAGCTCCCAGGCCGCTTCCCACACCAACAGGCGGGCCGCGTCGATATCCATCGCCATTTCCGCCAGCATGAAAGCGATGCTCTGGCGATGGGCGATGGGTTCGCCGAACTGCACGCGCTCCTTGGCGTAATCGCGGGCATATTCAAAGGCGGCTTTAGCCATACCCACCGCCAGCGCTCCCAGCGCCACGCGGCTGTGATTCAGGATGCGGTCAAAATGAATGCCCTCGTTGCCGCCAAGTTTGTTAACGGCCGAAACGTGCACATTGTCTAGTTTCACCCGATACGTCGGCAGGGCGCGTACGCCCATCAACTTCTCTCGGGGCATAACTTCCAGGCCGTCTATGCCGCGCGGCACAAAAAAGGCCTGGGTCTTGCCGTCTTCGTTGGCGTAGATCAGAAAAGTTTCGGCGGCTGCGGCCAGCGGCACGAAGGATTTTGTGCCGTTGAGGACGTAGGTATCGTTTTCGAGAACGGCCGTTGTCTTCAACTTGCGCGGATCAAACTGGATTACCGGCTCGGTCAATGCGGCCGTCACCTTCGGCAAACCCTCTTCACAGAACAAGGGCAGATGGGCCTCCTTTTGGGCTTCCGTACCTGCCAGCATCAGTGGAATCGCTACCAGATTGGGCGCCATCACATGCAGCGTCGCCGCCAGATCACCCCAGGCAAACGCTTCGGCCGCCAATACACCCGTCATCACCGAATAATCGCCAAACCCGCCATAGGCTTCCGGAATACTGGTAGGCAGCACGCCAATCTCCCACCCCGCCTTCACCACATCAGGCGGAATGGCTCCCGCTTCATCTGCATCCCGAAACACCTTCCGCATACGCTCTTGCGCCAGACGGCCGATAGCATCGGTGAGCATTTTTTGCTCTTGATCAAGTTCAAAATTAATCATCTTCAGCTCCTTACCATTGAGTTGATAGCCGTTAGTTGATAGTTGGGAATTGTTAGCTCTCTCACAGCTCCCGACTATCAGCTACTCGCTACTGTCTAACAATTCGATCTGTCATGCGGGCTACGCGAACCATCGCTTTAACGTCATGTACGCGTACAATGTCTGCGCCGCGATCAATTCCAATGGCTACCGTCGCCGCCGTGCCTTCCATGCGTGCGTCTGGCGGTAGATCCAACGTATACCCAATGAATGATTTACGCGACGGCCCGATCAAAATGGGAAATCCCATTTCTTTGAACCGGTCTAGCTGATCAAGCAAATGTACGTTTTGGGTTACCGTTTTGCCAAAACCAATGCCTGGATCGATGATGATTTGCTCATCAGCCACACCGGCGGAGCGAGCGAGTGCGATGCTCACGTGCAGTTCGCGGATAACGTCTGTGATGAGGTTATCGTATTCCACGCCCACGTAACGGCCGCCGAGCCGTTCGGCCTGGGCTACGTCTTTTGGCTGGCTGCGGTTATGCATCAGCACGATGGGACAGCGTTCCCTGGCGACGAGGGGGGCCATGGCTGGGTCCATACGCAAGCCCCAGACGTCGTTTACCCAATTTGCGCCTGCGGCCAGGGCCGCCTCCGCGACAACGGCGCGATAGGTATCGACGGAAATGACGGCGTCTACATTCTGGCGCACGGCGCGGATGATGGGTATAACGCGCGCTAATTCTTCTTCAGCGGTTACCGGCTGGCTGCCTGGGCGGGTGCTCTCCCCTCCTATGTCGATGATGTCGGCTCCGTCGTCGATGAACTGCTGTGCCTGGGCTATGGCCGTAGCTACGGCCGTTTCTTCGGTCAACACGCCATCCCCAGAAAAACTGTCTGGGGTGGCGTTGAGGATGCCCATGACGTAGGTACGCTCACCCCACGAGAAATTGGCACCTGGCGTTTTCGATTCCAACCCCTAACCTCCTGCCTGCCTTAGCTCGGGTTGTAAAGGCAGGCGATGAACGGCCGTGGTATAGACCTGCGCCAGCATCTGCACAACCGTCTCATCAGTTTGGGGATGGACAAAATCGGGGGCAATGTCGGCCAGCGGAGCCAGTACAAAGGCGCGTTCGCTGACAAACGGATGGGGAATAGTCAGTGTTTCCTCATCGATGACTTGATCATCGTAAAAGAGGATGTCCACGTCTATAACACGCGGCCCCCATTTGTAGGTGGGGCGGCGTCCAACCTGGATTTCTACGGATTGACAGAGATGGAGTAGTTCTTGGGGAGCCAGCTGCGTTTCACCGGCAAGGCAAATGTTGAGGAAAGAGGGCTGGTCGGCCACACCCCAGGGTTCGGTTTCGTAGACGTGAGAAACGGCCGTAATTTCCACCCCACGCCGCAAATAGGCCAGAGCTTTTTGCAGGTTGGCGGGGCGGTCACCCAGGTTCGTGCCTAAGCTTAAATAAATCTGACTCATGCCGTTTCCAGTGTTTGCGTTTCGTGACCGATGTTCAGAATCCCCTGACCTTTTGGCAATTGTCTTCTGAACAGGGATAGCCTGCTAGCCTCAACTTGGTAATCTTGCACAAAATGACGCACTGCATCATTATGCCGTATTTATAACACAGCGCGTCATGAGTGTCAATAGATAGCGAAAATTCGCTAAAGGCGGTTTTTAGCCAAAGGGGAAATGAAAAAGCGAATGTTTGCCGGGTTAGCCACCAACATTCGCCGTTAGAGGAGAGAAAAGAATTATAGACGGGCCTGCAAATAAGGCAGGAGTTGATCTACAGATACGCGCTGCTGCACGGCCGTGTCCCGATCACGCACGGTCACTGTATCCTCGGTCAGCGTATCAAAATCAACCGTCACGCAGAAAGGCGTGCCGATTTCGTCCTGATAGTAATACCGTTTGCCAATGTTGCCTCTGTCATCCCAGGTGACAGTCATGTGGTCGAGCAGGTGATTAAAGATGGCGCGGGCTTTTTCTACCAGTTCGGGTTTGTTTTTGAGGAGGGGAAAGACGGCCGTTTTATAAGGCGCTACCGCCGGTTTCAGGCGCAGTACAGTTCGCTGGTTGGCTTCGTCCTCCCAGTAGGCATCACACAGCAGCATCAAAAAGACCCGGTTAATCCCCAGAGCCGGTTCAATAACATGCGGCACAAGGCGACGCCCCGTCTGTGGATCCACGTACTCCAGCTTACGTCCGGAGTGCTGAATATGAGCCTGCAAATCATAGTCCGTACGATACGCAATGCCCCACAGCTCCTTAAAGCCGAAAGGAAACCGGTAGTCCAGGTCATAAGTTTCCCGACTGTAGTGACTGCGCTCCCGGTCGGTGTGCCGCCGCCAGCGTAAGTTTTCGGCGTTGATACCCAGCGTGCCGTTCACAAACTGCCACATGGCCTCCTGCCACATACTAAACAACCCTTGCCAATCGCTCTCTTCCGGATCGAAGAAGTATTCGATTTCCGCCTGCTCAAATTCCAGCGTTCGGAAAACGAACTGGCCGGTGGTAATTTCATTGCGGAAGCTTTTGCCAATCTGCCCCACACCAAACGGGGGGCGTACGCGCGACGAATCGAGGATCTGGCGGAAGTTGGTGAAAATGCCCTGCGCGGTTTCACCCCGCAAATAGACTTTCGACTTTTCACCTTCGACAACGCCAACGGCCGTTTCAAACAAAATGTTAAACGCTTTCGGCGTCGTCACCTCGTTGCCTTCCGGACTGCGAACCACATGCTCAGCCAAAAAAGCCGCCATGTCCGTGATGTTCATGTCCTCCACCACCAAGTCCACCTCGCCCGGATGCTCAGCCAGCCACAGTTCTATCAAGTGATCGGCCCGATAACGCTTGTGAGTCGCCTTATCCTCCACCAATGGATCGGTAAATGAAGCCACGTGGCCAGAAGCCACCCAGGTTTCCGGATGCAGCAAAATCTGCGAATCCAGCCCCACCATATCCGGCCGTTTATGAATCATCTCCCGCCACCACAAGTTACGAATATTTCGCAGTAGCTCCGCACCCAGCGGGCCATAATCATAGGAACTCGCCAACCCACCGTAAATTTCCGAGGTGGGATATACAAACCCACGCCGCTTGGCCAACGCAGTAATGGTTTCCAAAGATAAAGCAGACACTATCTCCATCCTCTCCCTGGTGAAAATAACCTATCAAGGTTGGATAGCAACACTATCCAAAGCATAATGTCCCAGGCAGCGCTCCAGCGCCGCCCGATCCCGATCCGCTACAAGCGCCGTCACCAAGTCACCATCCAACAACCGCGTATCGCCATGCGGAATCAGCAAACGGCCGCGTCGGCGCACCGCCACCAGCACACAGTCATGCGGCAAACAGGGAGCCAGATCTTGAATGGTCTTCTCACAAGCCGAGCACTCAGGCGTGATAATCACTTCCACAAACATTGCGCTGTCGGCATGGCGCGCCCCCGCTTCATCCACGCGCTGCTGCAGCTCCGTCTTACGCGCCAGGGCCACTTTGTAAGCGTTGATGATGTCCTCCCGGCGCACAATACCCAGCAAGCGATCCGGGTCATCAGGATCAACGATGGGAATGCGGCCCAGGGCGTGCTGTCCCATCTTGCGCAAAACATCGCCAATTGTCTCGTCGGGGAATGCGGTTAGGAGCTTGCTGCGCACGGTAGCAATCTCAATTACCGGGGTATTACCTGGCGTTTTCTTATCCAAGGCCTTTTCCAGATCGCCAATGGTGACAATGCCCAGCAAGTGCTCGTTTTCGTCCATCACCGGCAAACCGTGATGGTGCGTTACGCGCAATGTGCGGGCAAACTCTTCCAGGCTCATTTCGGGCGGTACATGCTCCAGATTGGCTGTCATCACCTCGCCCACCGTCACGCCAGACAACACATCCTCATCCCGCCCGCGCCGCAGCCGAATACCCTCCAGCCCCAACTCCGACGTATAGATGGATTCACCGGCAAACAACTCTACAAGCAAGGCAGCCAACACCGTCGTCAACATCAGCGGCAAAATGAGCTGATAATCGGCTGACATCTCAAAGACCAGCAAAATGCCGGTGATAGGCGCGTGTTCGGCCGCCGCCAGAACGGCCGCCATGCCCACCAGAGCATACGAACCCGGATTAACCGCAATATCCGGCCACAGCATATGGGCCACTGTGCCCACGATACCGCCTAACAGCGCGCCCATAAACAGGTTGGGTGCAAACACACCGCCGGAATTGCCTGACCCCAACGTAGCCGTGGTGGCCAGCATTTTTAGCAGCAGCAAAGCCATCATCATTTGCAGCGGCAGGGCAACATTGCCGCTGACCACCTCGCCGATAAACTCCAGGCCAGAGCCAAGTATCTGTCGTTCCGGCAGCAGCAGGGCCAGCAGCCCAGTAATCAGCATACCAACGGCCGCTTTCACCGGCAGCGGCATATGCCAGTGTTCAAACGTCTTTTCCCCCCAGGTAAACAACCGAATAAACAGGCTAGCCCACAAAGCGGCCAGCACGCCTAACACAATGTAAATAGGCAGTTCGCCCAGATGGCTAAATTTATAAGCCGGTACAGGAAAAGCCGGCACCTTCGAAACCAGCCGGCTGACCACAATACTACCAGTGACGGCGCTAACGACGACGGCCCCAAAGTTGCCAACCGTAAAGCGGTGGATAATGACTTCCAAAGCAAACATGGCGCCAGCAATGGGCGCATTAAATACGGCCGCAATACCCGCCCCAGAACCGCAAGCCACCAGAATCCGCAGCCGGTCGCCGGAGAAGTGGAACCGACGGCCGATAGCCGAACCAAAGGCACCGCCTATCTGCACAATCGGCCCTTCACGACCGGCAGAACCGCCCATACCAATGGTAATGGCCGATAGAATCAACTTAATCGGCGCGATCCAGCCAGAAATACGCCCACTGCGGAGAGCTACCGCCTTGATAACTTCCGGCACGCCGTGGCCCTGAGCCTCCGGTGCCCACCGCTCGACAACAAGGCCAACGATCAGGCCAGCAACTATCAAACCCAATAACAGGCCCAGCGGATCAACAATGAAACTTTGCAGCCACTGGGCAAAGCGCACAACCACTTCCATGGTCCAGATGAGCACAGCCGCCAAAACGCCAGTGCCAGCGCCGATCAGTACGGCCGCCGTCACCAATGCCATTTCCGACATAGTGGTCCAATTGTCAGTTATTCTGGAAAAAAGGGAGGAAACTTTGCCCCAAAAGTGTGACGGGGGCGCCGCGTTAGTAGACATGATTATCGTTTCTCAATTTCGAAAAGGTCTTCTTCATACTGGCGATTGTATAACATGGCCAGGGCATTCGCTAACCTGATTCTTCCTATTATTACTATATTACTATACAGCTTTGGGACAGCGAGAAAGTGGCCTGCCCGGATCAGGTCGGGTAACATTTTGCGCTTATGGAATATGTTAGAGATTTGACGAGGCGGCGCTGGTTGTGGGCGGGGTTGGTACTCGCTGTGTTTTTGGGATTGCTGCCGGACGTTTGGGCGCAAGACACGGCCGTTTCCCCTTCTCTTCTCGTGCAGCCCGGCGATACGTGGACGGCACTGGCCTACCGCTTTGGTCAGGACGTTCAGGCCGCCAATCCGCACCTGAACCGGCAGCGCCAGCCCACCATCGGCCGGGAAATTTTGCTGCCGCCAGAGAGCACAGAGCAGATGGGCGTTTTATGGCGCACGGGGGATGGCGGCCTGCTGGAAACGGCCGTGCGCCTGCACACCTCTCCCTGGGCCATCGCCCGGTACAACGACCTGCCCTCCCCTTACCGGCCACTCGCCTACCAGCCTCTCCTTTTGCCCGGCGGCAACGCGCCCCCCAAAGATTTGCCCGCTGGATTTAGCCAGTTGGAACTCTCGCAAGCGGTCGGCGAGCCGGGGTCGGTGCTGGGCTGGCGCGCAGAAGTGAGAGAAACGGCCGTTATCTCTGCCACTCTGGGTGCGCAGCCGTTTGTGGTGGTGGGCAACGGCCGTCACCGGGTCGGCCTTACGGCGCTGGGCGCATTTTATGGCAGCGGCGAACCCAGCCTCAATATCCAGGTAAGCGATGGGCCACTCTGGGCACAGCCGTGGTCAATCAAAGACAGAGCCGAGTGGGTCTTTCAAGAACTCGCCTACACCGGAGCCGCGGCCGAAATCAGCCAGGCCGACATCGACGCAGAACGAGAACGCCTGCGCGACGTCTGGTCAGTGGTAACGCCACAACCATACTGGACCGCTGCCTTTTCACTGCCCATCAAAGATTATCTCAGTGTCAGCTCCACTTATGGCGACCGCCGCTCGGTGAACGGCGGACCATACAACCGCTATCACGAAGGCGTCGATTTCAGCGCCTACGGCGGTACGGCCGTATTGGCCCCAGCCGCCGGACGCGTGGCGGTGGCGGAAGTATTAAAGGTGCGCGGCGGAGCCGTCATTCTCGATCACGGCCTGGGTATCCACTCGGGCTACTACCACCTCAGCGAGATTTTGGTGCAGCCGGGCCAGATGGTACAACCGGGCGACGTACTCGGCGCCGTAGGCACAACCGGCCTCTCCACGGGCAACCATCTGCACTGGGATTTTCTCATCGGCACAACCTGGGTCGATGCACAAACCTGGCTGGCGCAGGATACGGCCTGTTGGATCAGCGCCGGGCTGGGCGAAGCGTGTGCCCCGCTTTCCGGCAATTCGCCGTAATCGCGTGAAAATTCTGGCGGCCAATGGTATGATTCTCGCCACAATCAACCACACGAAGTTTCAATCCACACAGGAGGATAATCCGGAATGATTTTGCAATCTACTACGCTCTCTACATTCGCCCTACAGACCCCGACGACCAACTCTGAGTGGTGGTGGCTGTTTATTGTGGGCCTGGTGCTGTTGGTTGCTTTCCTTTTTTGGTGGCGGGAGGCAAGCAAAAACGATTTGGAAGAGGTTATCGCCTTTGAGAAGCGGCATCCGCAGGGTTTGGCCATGCCTTCGGGGTTTGTGCCGGCTGGTGCGGCGGAAACGGCCGTATCCACTCCCACCGCCCATAGTGCCCCCGACGCCCACGACCACGTCGCAGACGTTGTAGCGGAAACGGCCGTCATATCCCCCGATAATTTTCAGCGCATCGAAGGTATCGGCCCCAAAATCGCTGAGCTGCTCAATAAAAGCGGCATCTCCACCTTCGCCCAGCTAGCCGCCGCCACTCCCGCCGATCTAAAGGCGATACTGGAGCAAGCCGGTCCTAGCTACCAGCTTGCCGATCCGACAAGCTGGCCGCAGCAGGCCAAACTCGCCGCCATTGCCGATTGGGCCGCCCTAGAAACCCTGCAAGACGACCTTCGCGGCGGACGACACACTGCCTGATCCTCTGAAACGAAAGACAAACGTCATGCGCCCGTTTGAAAGCCGGGCGCATGACGTTTTTTGTGTCTATTCCCAATTGTTGCGGCTAAAAAGTTAGTGTTCGTGGTCGTCGTGGTCGTGATCGTGATCGTCTTCCGTTAAGGAATCGACAAAATCGATGACGGCATCGCTAAACGCATCGATCTGTTCCAGGTTGGGGAGGTGTCCGGCGTCTGGGATAACGATTAGTTCTGCGTCTTTGATGGCCGCCTGCATGGCACGCGCTTCAGTCAGGGGAATGATCTGATCGTCTGCGCCGTGAATAATAAGGGTTGGCACATCGATCTCGGCCAGGGTGGGAGTAGAATCGGGGCGATCCTTCATGGCTTGCAGAGCACCAGTCATCCCTTCCAACGAAGTGCCCTCCATCATCTCTTCGACAAACTCGACCAGTTCGCTGTCCTCGTCGTAGGTTTGGGGCGAGAAAAGTTTGGGCAGCATGTCGGCGGCAACGGCCGTTACCCCCTGTGTTTTCGCCTTTTCTATGGCCGCATCCCGCCCCGCTTTGCCTTCGTCCGAGTCTGGCTTGGCGCGTGTAGAGGCCAGGATCAGGCCTGCCACCCGTTCCGGGTAACGGCGGTAAAACTCAAAGGCCACGTAGCCGCCCATCGACAGGCCGCAAACCACCACCGGGTTTTCTATGCCCAGGTAATCCAGCAGGCCGGCGCAGTCTTCGGCCAGCATGCCCATGGAATAGGGACCCGGCGCAGCTTCAGAACGGCCGTGTCCACGCAAATCGGGCGCAATCACACGCGCCACGCCAGACAAATCCTCAACTTGCGGTTCCCACATAGCACTGCTAAAAGGAAACCCATGAATGCACAACACCGTCAACTGGTCACAGCTGTCGATGTAGGCCAGACCAAAATCATCAGAAAACTCGCTCATATATCCTCCTTATAACCGGGATCATCACCGAAGGTAAACAACTCGTTGATCGACTGATGGGTGTAGTTACGATAAATAGCTTCCCCAAAAATAGGGGCTACGGATAAAACTTTGAGATTAGACGGCCGTTTTTCCGGCGCCATGTACACGGTATCGGTGGTAATAATCTCTTCGATTTGAGGGATAGCCGCCATACGCTCCAGGGCATTGCCCAAAAACAGGCCATGCGTGCAGATCAGGCGGATTTTCCCGATGCCGCTTTCCACCAACATTTTACTCAGGCCCACCACGGAACCGCCGGTGGCAATTTCGTCGTCATAGACCAGCGCCTCTTTAAAACCGCGCACCTGCCGCCGGATCAGGCCGCCAATCTCTACTTTGGTATCAGAAATGCGCGTCTTGCTGGCGGTGGCCACCGGCAAATTGAGACTGGCCGCAAAGCGCGCCGCCGATTCCGCCCGCCCCATGTCTGGCGAAACCACCACTGTTTCATCCGGATCA
>Ga0209607_1003117_pt1 | contig 12832 bp, 9 predicted proteins | sample AD_UKC117_MetaG_FD_184413 | JGI IMG/M metagenome (GOLD analysis project Ga0209607, IMG submission 184413) | Active sludge microbial communities of municipal wastewater-treating anaerobic digesters from Hong Kong - AD_UKC117_MetaG (SPAdes)... | ecosystem: Engineered > Bioreactor > Anaerobic >... | reverse complement strand
GATCTCTGCTCTGACTCTCGGTAGCGTTCGGGTCAGCAATGGCGTGGTTCCCAGCCAGTGCTTCAGTGTGCCGAACACGTGCTCCACGGTTTGTCGCCGCGCCACGGCGGCCTGTGGTGAACCATCCAGGCGGATCTGCATCCGTTCAAGCACCTGCTCATGCTCCCAGCGCGTGATGCGCCGGTAGTCAGACGGCGTGCATTCGCTCTTGATCGGACAACGCGGACAGGCGGATGACCAATACTTGTGCAGCGTCAGTCCGTGCTCGATCGTGACGAACCGGTGGATTGCACGCTCGCCCGCCGGACATTCGTATTCGTCGGTTGCCGCGTCATAGACGAAGTCGCGCTTGTCGAACCGGCCGTCCGCCTTGCTGTTGGAGGTGAGTGGCTTGGGAACCAGCGGGATGATGCCGGCGTCCTCGCAGGCAAGGATCTCCCTGGCGCTGTAGTAACCGCGATCCGCCAGGGCCGTCATGCGTTCCACGCCGAGCGCCTCACGCGCCTTCCTGGCTATGGGTGAGAGCTGGGTCCGGTCATGACCCGCGTTCGTGACCTCATGTGCCACGATCAAATGGTGTTCGGCGTCCACGGCGGCCTGCACGTTGTAGCCAACGATGCCCGTGCCGCGCCCACTGGTCGCCATCGATCGCGCATCCGGGTCGGTCAGCGATATCTGGCGATCAGGGGCCTGCTCCAGCTGCTGCTCAATGGCGTCCAGCCGCGCCATCTGTTCGCGAACGGTCACCAGCTTCTCTTTCAGGCGAGGAACGCGACCCTCGGGCAGCAGGCTCGGATCACGATCCGCCCGGTCCAGTTCAGCAAGGTAACGAGCAACGCTCTCATCCAGTTGCTTGCGGCGCGCCTTGATCTTGCCGACGGTGAAGTTGCGATCCCGGTTGTTGACGCCCTTCATCTTGCTGCCATCGATCGCTACCACGGCATGCGAGAAGACGTTCATCTTCCGGCACAGCTCGACGAATTGACTGCACACCGCGGTGAAGGCGGCGCCATGGTCACGGCGGAAGTCGGCAATGGTCTTGAAGTCGGGCGTCAGGCGGCCGGTCAGCCAGATCAGCTCCAGGTTCCGCTGCGCCTCGCGTTCGAGGCGCCGGCTCGACTGAATGCGGTTGAGATAGCCGTAGATGTAAATCTTGAGCAGTGCCGCCGGATGATAGGCGGGGCGTCCGCCAGCAGCGCGATCAGCAGCGGCGAAGCCCAGTGCGCTCAAATCCAGCGCGTCGACAAACGCATCAACAACCCGAACCGGGTTGTCCTCGTGGACGTAGTCTTCCAGCCGTTCGGGGAGAAGAAGGCCTTGCGAGCGGTCAATACCATCGATGAAACGCTTCATGCAGAGCACCCGATAACTGGTGCTCAAATCTTGCCAGCCGCGAGGGGGTTTTCACACAGCCTCGGTCGGTGAGCGCCTGCAGCAATTGAACGGATAGATGGGCGTGCCCTGGATTTTCCTGAGATGATGCTGCTATCGACCGCCTAACGCGGAGTAAGAACTTACGGGGAGCAGAGTCGCTGGTATGAAGTGTTTCGTCCACTCATCGGCTGATGCCGTTGGTAGCTGCAAACATTGCGCAAAGGGTGTCTGCCAGGATTGCAGCATTGACACTGGCCACGGGCTTGCGTGCTCAGATGCGTGCCAAGAGCATGTGATTCTCCTCGCGTCGCTCATGCGTTCCACGACGTCAGCGACTTCGATCAACAGAGGTTGGGCAGCTTTCATCCTGCCAAGTTTTCTGCTTCTCATGGGTCTAACGTTCTCCGGTCACGCCATCCTCACGGGTCGTACCGGACAAACCCTCTGGTTCGCGCTATCCATGAGCACTATTTTCGTGGTCATTGGCATTTCGCTGGCTTTCGTTCAGTACAGATGGAGGCGGTCCGTGGGCAGAGTGAATCGCCCAGGGTAGCGAGGAGGCTCCAACCTCCAGAAGGATGGATCGACGGCGTGATCTTCTCGATCTTTGCTAGACACCGAATGACCGTTTTGGGTCGGATTGCGCCTGGCCGCGCATGCTGATAGCAAGAACTGACTCCCACACCAGGAGTCAGCAATGACCACCACATGCTCTAGCCAGCACCCGGCCCCGTGGAACAAGGGAAAGCTCACTGGACAAAAGGCGCCTCTGAAGCCGAAGGACGTCTGGGCGATCCGAGTCCGTCTTCAGTTGAGGCACCAAGTTCGGGATCTGGCTCTTTTCAATCTCGCGATCGATTCGAAGCTGCGGGCCTGTGATCTTGTGTCTCTCCGCGTTTGCGATGTCGTCCATGGTGAGCACGTCTGTTCACGGGCTACGGTCATGCAGCGGAAGACGCATCGACCTGTTCAGTTCGAGATCACGGCGCCGACGCGAGAATCTGTCGACGCCTGGATCAGGCAAGCAGGCCTGAAATCCAGTGATTACCTGTTCTCGAGCAGGATCCATGAGTCACCACACCTGTCGACACGGCAATACTCGCGCATTGTCCATCGATGGATTGACGACATCGGACTGGAGGCAGCGGCTTACGGCACCCACTCCCTGCGGCGGACAAAAGCTTCACTGATCTACCGGCGGACGGGGAATCTACGTGCTGTCCAGATTCTGCTTGGCCACACCAAGCTGGAGAGCACTGTTCGCTATCTGGGCATTGATGTCGACGATGCGCTGGAGATCGCGGAGCAAACCGAGATCTAGCGACTGACGGATCGCTCGCTCGACGACCCTGAGGTTGCCGGCGATAAATGGGATGGGAGAAGCGCTCTAAGTCTTCTCCCATCTACCGAAGGTCAGGAACTACAAGCGCGCATCGACAGGTTCGCTCTCCAATGCCAGGACGCCAAACACGCATTCGTGGACGCGATAAAGCGGCTCTCCCTCGACGAATCGGGAAAGACCCTCCAGGCCCAAAGCGAACTCCCGAATGGCTAGCGACTGCTTCACCCGAAGCCCACGCTTGCGAAGGCGGTCCAAGTTCTCGGGTTCGGTGTACTCCGGCCCATAGATGATGCGGAGATACTCCTTGCCACGGCACTTGATCGCGGGCTGCAGCAGGCCGCGTCGACCCTGCACCAACCCTTCTGCCGGTTTGATGACCATGCCCTCACCACCGGCATCTGTCATTTCCTTCCACCACTGAGTGGCGGCTGCGACACTGCCCTCGTCACTCAGATCCACCCAAATATGGCGAGTCAGCTGAATGAGGTCAGGGTCTGCCTCGGCCAGCCGCTCTGCCATCGACAGGTGCCACCCATGATCCTTTGAGAGGCCCATGACCCCCTGACAAGCGAGTACGTGGAATGGCGCGATTCGAACACCATCGAGTCCATCAGTTGGCCAGCAGTAGCGTCCGTAGGCATCAACGAATCGCTTCGCGTCATCCAGCCGGCTGCGGATGCGCTGACTGGCCCCTTCCAGGTCAATGCCTCTTTCTCTGAATGCTTCCAGCGCAGCTTCGGCTGCGGACAAGGAAGCACGAGCCGCGGCGCCCGTTGGTGCGTACTGCTCCCGAAGCAGATCCTGCGCCTTCGCTGACCACGGCATCAGCTCACAGTCCAGGACGACCCAGTCCGAAGCCAGCTCGTCCCATAGCCCGGCTCGCTCCATGGCGGCATCCAGACGCGTCAGGAGTTTGCTCTCCAACTCACGATCGCTGAAGAACCGACGTCCCGTACGGGTATACACAACACCGCGTCCGTCGCCGTCGATTCCGAACTGGCGCAGCGCAGCGGCCTCATCGCGGCAGAGGACGACCACGGACCGAGATCCCATGTGCTTCTCTTGGCAGACAAGCCGAGGGACACCCTCGTGTCGGAACCAGACGAAAGCTTCGTCTGGTCGTTCCAGCAAATCGCCAGTCGCAGCGGTCTCCGGCGGCGACATGGTGGGCGGCAAGTAGATGAGCCAACGCGGATCAATGGCAAATCGACTCATGACTTCAAGTGCGGCCACCGAGTGCTCTTCTCGGATGGTGATATTGCGGAAATGGCGGGTGTTGACCACCCGCTTGCCAGTCACGTCGGCAAGATCCAGCAACGTGGCCTCACGTTGGCGGGCCTCAGCCGGCTCCGCATCCGTCGGGAACGGTTTGATCGGCTCGTAGTACTGCCGGGCAGCTGGCACCGAGACCAGCTCTTTCTCTGGATACCGGAGGGCGGTGAGTTTGCCGCCGAATACGCAGCCGGTATCGATGCAGATGGTCCGGTTGACCCATTCCGCCTCGGGCACCGGCGTGTGGCCGTAGACCACCATCGCCGGGCCGCGATAGTCGTTGGCCCAGTCGTAACGAATCGGCAGGCCGAATTCGTCGGTCTCTCCGGTGGTTTCGCCGTAAAGCGCGAATTCGCGGACCCGACCGGAGGCACGCCCCTGGTACTCCTGCTTGAGTCCCGCATGTGCCACGACCAACTTGCCATCGTCCAGCACCTGATGGCTCACGAGCTTGTCGATGAAAGTGGCCATCGCCTGCTTCGCCTCGTCAGGCTCGCCCTCGAGCTGTTCCATGGTCTCGGCGAGCCCATGAGTCAGACGGACATCACGACCGTTGAGCTTGCGCTGCAGTTTGACGTCGTGGTTGCCCGGGACGCAGATAGCAACACCGTCCTCGACCATGCTCATGACCAGATACAGGACACCGGGAGAGTCCGGCCCGCGATCGACCAGGTCACCAACGAAAATGACCTTTCGTCCCTCGGGGGCAACAACACGCGGTCGTTCACGGGGACCCGCGACCTCGTACCCAAGTTCGGCGAGCAGAACGAGCAGTTCATCCCGACAGCCATGGATATCGCCAATGATGTCGAAGGGGCCATGGTCTTCCTTGCGATCCGTCCATAGCTTGGTACGCCCGATGGAAACACTCTGAATCGCTTCCTCAGAGTCGAGGCGAGTGATGTTCCGGAATCCTTCCCGCGACAGCCCGCGCAGACCACGACGCATGGCCTTCAGCTGGTTGCGGACCACATGTGGGCCGAACTGCCGATCTGGGCGCTCAGCGTTCCGCTCATGGCAGAGACGCTCAGGCAGATCAAAGACGATGGCGACTGGCAGCACGTGGTACTCGCGGGCGAGCGCCACCAGCTTCTTGCGATCCTCCGGCCTCACATTGGTGGCATCGATGACCGTCAGCTTTCCGGCAGCAAGGCGCTTGGCTGCGATGTAATAAAGAATATCGAACGCATCGGACGTGACTGTCTGGTCGTTCTCATCGTCGCTGACCATGGCTCGGCAGGCATCAGAGGAGATGACTTCCGTCGCCAAGAAGTGCTGACGTGCGAAGGTCGACTTGCCCGACCCGGAAGGACCGATCAAGGCCACCAGGCACAGCTCCGGAATATTGATCTGCTGGCTATCAGTCATGCGTCAACTCGCTCAAAGATGGCCATCTGGGTCGGCGCACCGTACGTTTCGTCGACGGGGCCCACAGGCAGGAAGCGCGCCGCGTATCCGCGCCGTTCGCCAACACCCGCTGCCCAGCTTTCGAACTCCTGGCGGGTCCATTCAAATCGGTGATCTGGATGCCTGAAACGGCCAGCCTCCAGAGTCTCGAACAGCGCGTTGTACTCAACGTTCGGAGTGGTCACGACGACGTGCTTGGGGCGTGCATAGCCGAACAGGGCGCGCTCCAGTGCGGGCAGGCGCGGTGCATCCATGTGCTCGATCACCTCAACGAGACAAGCAGCATCGAAGCCCTCTAATCGCTGGTCGCGATAGGTCAGCGCCCCCTGGGCCAGATCAATGCGCTCTCGCTGCATGGGAGGCAGCCGGTCCAGCTTCAGCCGGGAGCTGGCAATGTCGAGCGAGCGCATCGACACATCGACGCCCAGGATCCGGTCAAACTGCTTCTCCTGCATGAGCAGGGACAGCAGACGGCCTTCGCCGCATCCGAGATCCACTATGCGGCGAGCCCCGGCCTGACGGAGCACCGACAGAACCGAACCCATTCGTTGTTCGTTGAGGCTCAGCGGTCGCTCGATCCGCTCCTCGGCGGCCTCCCTGGCGACTTCGCTGTTCTCGAGCTGCTCCTCGTCTTCTCCCATGAGCTGTGCCAGAGCTTCGCGAATCAGGGATCGTTTCCTCTTCAGATAGCGACCGGTGATCCAGTCCCGCTCAGGATGGTTGCTGAGCCAGCCCTTGGCCTTGTCAAGAAGCTTCTCGACTTCGTCGTCACCCACGAAGTAGTGCTTGTCGCCATCCAAAGCCGGAAGCAACACGTAAAGGTGTGCCAGAAGATCCTGAAGACGCTGCTGTCCAACGAGACGGATCGAGTAGTAGGCGCTGTCGCCCCACTGAGGGAATGACTCATCCAACGGGATCGCAGTCGCCTCAACGGCATAGCCCAGAGGCTCAAAGCAGGCCCGAATGCGTTCCTCCCCCGGGCGTGAACGTAGGGCCGGAATCTCAACCTCGAAAGGCAAAACCGTGTCCGCGAGATCAGGCCTTCCCTTGCACGTGCCCGCCATGGCTGTAGAAAAGACGCGCTTCATTGCGACCGTCAAGAACGAGCTCGCCGCGTAGGGCCTGTCATTCACGTACTGGGAGAGCGGGCCGGAACGGGAGTCTCCGCGACCACGAACGAGCCCAATAGGATCGATATCCAGCATGAGTGCGGCTGTACAGCGCGATTCCGTGGCTTCCGGATAGAAAACGGAGGCCTTCCCGAACGGGAGGTTAAAGGCGTGCAACCGATCTGGATGCTTTACCAACAGAAAACCGAGATCGGTTGCTGGCTGGTGGGATGTGGAGATCGTCAGCAACATGGGGCTGGCCGTTCAAAGGGCCGAGCAGTTTAACCGGCAAACAACCGCCAGTTGTCTCCTCCTTGTTCCAGAGGGCGGCAACGTTTCTGGTCGGACCCGCCCCCACCGGCCGTTTTGGGTCGGACATCGTCTACCAGCCATCAAAAGACGGTCGCATCACTCATTCTTTATGCGGTTGCAAACATACTCGGCGAATTCATTCTTGGCTGTATCAATATCGGGCGCCCCTGGCGCGAGAATTTCCGCGATCTCTTGTTGTCTCGACTCTGAACTCCATCGTTCAAGTACTGCGTCCAAGATGAGATCGAAATACGCGACGTCGTTAACAAGAACCACGCACTCATGGTCGAATGAACTTTTCTTCAGTGCTGTGAATATCCAGCGAGGAATAGCTGTTTCGATTTGAGTTGCTGCATCATCCCGATCCTTGGGAACGTGGAAGTCATCGCGAACTGAGATGAGATAGTTGCAATTGACCGGCATCTCGTCGTCAGCACCAAAATACACCGTGAGCGACGGGTCGAGAGATCCCCCCATCAGCACCCTTTCGCATGCCCGAGCAACTGAGTTGGTGCAGCAAAAGAAGCACACGCAAAAAACGGTTAGAGACAATGGCTTTCGCATAACCTTGCTCCTGCTGAGACGAGATTTGCCTATCTGTCAGTGGCTACCCTAGCGCTTTCAGTCCGCATCAATCCGGGCTTCCTAGATCTCGGGCGATAGGTGCGGACGTCGTGGGTCTGGTGGAAACCAATCATTCTGAATTGGAGCCAACTTTGCTGGGCTTGGGCGAAGCTCACGCCCCGCTACGAGAACAACGCTGATGCCCAACCTACTGCATCGGCATGGAAAATGGCGCCGCGAAATCCAGAAGAAGGCGAATACTCTATCGAATCGGACTTGATCCGCCCACGCTTTGGTAGACGCCGAAGGGCCGCTTCGGGTCGATCAGCGCCTCCTAGCCACGAACGATAGCTCAGCCAGCCGTTTGCTTCGCCCGCTCTGGTACCGAGTAGTAGGCTGGACACGGGAAGCCTTTCTGTCCGCGCTTCCTGAACCCTTCGTCAGGGTTCGGGTCTGAGTGCCGTTGGCATCGGAGAAATCCTCAAAAGCAAATCCCAGCGTGAGGATTCTAACCGCCAGCGTAACGTGTTGACTGTCCATTTCCGACTGGAGCGATCGTCCAATGCGCAACTGCATGCCGGCTCTTCTGCGCAGCACTCTTATTCTCGCGACGCTCATCGCCGTCGGGGCCAGCACAGCGACTGCGGGTCAACCCGGCGTCGATACCGGGCTGCAAAAGGCGTCGGGCTCACGTTCACTTCTCGACCCCGCATTCGTGCGCGTCGAATCCGTCAGCGACCACGCACCCAACGTCATCACCCGGCAAATCCTCCAGGATGCCTCCGGCAATCTGTGGTTCGCGACTTACGGCGGCGTTGTCCGCTACGACGGAAGCGTCTACACCAACATTACCAACGAAGTGCCACTTGCTCCGACCCGGGCCTTTTCGTTGTTGCGTGATCGACATGACAACATCTGGATCGGGACCATCGGCGCTGGTGCCTACCGATACGATGGTGCCAGCTACACGCAGATCACCACGCGCGATGGACTAGCCAGCAACGCGGTTCTCTCCATGATGGAAGACCGCGATGGCAATATCTGGTTTGGTCACGAGCGCGGCGGCGTTACCCGCCTTGCGGACAAGCAGTTCACCGCGTTCGGCGCCAAGGATGGCTTCACCGACGACGATGTCTCTTCCATTTCCCAGGATGCAACAGGACGCATCTGGTTCGGCACACGTGGCGGCCTGTTCCAATTCAATGGGAAATCGTTCAAGACACTGGAACAGGCCGCTGCGCTACCCACAGGCGGATACATCCCGACACTGATTGATGGCAACGGGCAGCTGTGGTTCGGCGGCGGCGGTGGACTGCACCAATTCGACGGCGCGCAATTGCGGCAATACAGCGCCGCCCCAGCTTGGGCGCTCGAACTTGGGGCCGATGGCAGCATCTGGTTCGCTGGACAGTCGGAACTTCACCGGATCGAGCCCGGGAACACACAGCAGACAATCCCAGCACCGGCCTGGACGGCTCCCGAAAGCAGCTTCTGGCCTGCTGGCAAGGTTGAATCCGCCATCATCGACGCCGGCACCGTGGGTGCCATGGTGTTCGGCTTATTCGAGGATCACAACGGCGCTCTCTGGATCAGTACGTTCGGGGTGGCCCGACGCGACGGAGACCGGATCCGATACCTTGGCGCCATGACAGAGCGACACGACGCACTCGGTCGCCCCGTCTCCGATGAGGCTCGCCGGCTCGCGACGCTGCTCGGCGCTGATCACTGAGGTCATGCGGCAAACCCGTTTCACCTGCAGAACTTGTGACCATCCGAACGAATCGACACAACCCACGCTTGATCGGCTGACGGAGGCGATTGGTGCGGAGTCACGGTGTCGGTGGCGCATCGTGCTCAGTTCACGGCTTCAGTTCTCGAAGCCATCACGAAACACGGTGCTTCCCGGAACGACGCCACTGCGCACGCAGTCGTAGGTTTCAGCGATGCGCGGGCCGGTGTCGATGACTTCGAAGTCGGTTACCGCCACGCCGTATAGCGAGTGCGAGTCGATATTCAGCGTCGCCCATTTGGCCGTCGTGTCGTCGTCGCTCTGGGCTGTCAGGGCGATGTTGCCGCCATCAGCCAACACGATGCCGTAACGCTGCATGGTACGCAGGATGGCCTGCTCGGCTGCGTTGTAGGCGTTCATGTCGAAGCTGCTCTTGAGTCGCATGCGCACGCCGTAGGGCACGCTTCCGACCGGACCGCTTGGTCCACCCGCATGCGTCGCCGGGCGGACGTACAGACGACCGCTTGATCCGCCAAGCGACACATCATTGGCCATGTGGTCATTCGGCAGGATGAAGCGGATGGCATGACCGAGATCGCTGTCGCCGCCTTCCGCAACCGCCGCTGCAACTTCATCGGCATTGAACAGCAGCGGCGCGATCGGGAAGCCTGCGGCGTCGGCACTGGTGCAGTGGTCGCCGCGGCCTTCCGGCGGATAGATCACGTTGAGATCCCACACCGCAAGGCACAGCGCATCCAGCTCGCCACCCGAAAGATTTCCGGCATACAGCTCGTACAACAGGTTGTCGTCCTGCACGATCAGGTGGCAATCACCACCGAGGTTGGGACAGGTCAGGCCGACCTGCCCCTCAAACTGCGCGTCGGCCGGCACCGGCATCTGCGTCCCCAGCGGCTCGCAGTCCGGCAGGTAGTAAGGCTCCGGGTCAAGCTTGCGCTGCACCACCGGGTAGGTCGGCGGGTTTTCGCCCGGCGCCAGCTTGCGGACGTGGAAGCTGAAATCAATCTGGAAATTGCCACCAGCTCCCCAACCGCCGAGCCCATCCAGCGTGTTGAGCATGGAGGTCGAACTGGGGTGAACGGGTGCCGCGTCAATGCGCTGGTGCCAGACAGAACCCGGCGGGAAACGCGGCGGCGGCGCGGCCAGCGCCACGGCGGCAGTGCAACTGACAACCGTGGCTACCAGAAGTCCCGGCAGCCAGCTCAAGCCTTTCGCTTTCCCCTGTCCATCACGAGCGACGATCCGCATGGCGATACCTCGACGACGAACACGGCGGCATCCTGCGCCGATCAGGATCGCGGAGCAAGGGGCCTACCAGACCAGATCGTCCGGTACCTGGTACTTCGGGTCAGCGTAGCGATCGTCGCCGGCGGTTGGCGCGGCGTCGGCGACATCCGGCTCCGCGGACGGTCCCTTGAGCGCAATGGCATCGGCAAAAACGGCTTCGGCCTCAGCCAGCGTGGCGGCATCGACAAGCAGATATCGGCCACGGATCTGCACCACGCCGAGCAAGCCGGCATTGAGATCGGCCAGCTGTGCTGCAGTGACGTAGACGCGCCGGATCTTGCCGCCGTACTCGAAGTGACGGGCGATGTCGGCCTTGTCGTCGTTCAGCGTCCGACCTTCCAGCAGTTTTTCCAGCTGCTGCCGAGCTTCGCGGCGAATGCGCGCCTGTTCCTGCTTCTCGCGTTCAGCGTCGATACGGTCCAGCTTTTCCTTCTGCGCACGGATGGCATAGGCCTTGGCCAGGTCCATTTCGCCGCCACTCTTCGTCGATGGCTTGCGTGGCTTGCCTCCCGACTTGCCGCGGGTGGGCTTCGCCTGTTTGGGCGGCGTGGGACTGGCCTTGAAGCCGAGTTTTTTCAGCTGGTCACGTATGGAATCAGTCATGCGTTGAATCTTTCGAAGACGGTTCGCCGGTCATGCGCCGACGTTGAGGATCAAGTGGAAAGCGGCCGGCTCAATAGTGCGGCGGCGGTGGCTCTTCGCCGGGATCGGCCAGCAACAGGCCCCGCAGCTTGCCGAGGTCATCCAGGGCGCGGACGAGTTGCTGCTCCAGCCGGGCAACCCGCTTGTTCTGCGAAACCAGTGCTTCGTTCAACTCACCCAGCAGGTGGTCCTGGAATGACAGCCGGGTTTCCAGTTCGTCGATCCGGTGATCTGGCAAGTTGTCAGAGGCGTTCATCGCTGGCCTCCCGTGGCAGCAGATGCTTGATGTCGAACAGCACACCGCCAGGCTTCAACCAGGCACGAATGCCCTCGCCTCCCAACTCCGCGAACTGACGATGCGCAACCGCCAGCAGGATCGCGTCGTAGGTACCGGACTCGGGTCCGCTGATCGGTCGGATACCCACGTGTTCGGCAGCCTCGTCGGCATCGACCCACGGGTCCAATGCGTCGACCTCGGCGTGATAGCGGCGAAGCCGCTCCACGAGATGGGCGACCTGGCTGTTGCGCAGATCCGGACAGTTCTCCTTGAAGGTCAGGCCCAGCACCAGCACGCGCGCACCAACGACGTTGACGCGCCGCTTTGCGAGTAGCCTGAGAAACCGGTCGCCCACGTAGGTGGCCATACCGTCGTTGATGCGCCGCGCGGCCATGATCAGCTCGGGGAAATGCCCGGCCTCCTGCGCCTTGTGGATCAGGTAGTAGGGATCGACACCGATGCAGTGACCACCGACCAGGCCGGGCCGGAACGGCAGGAAGTTCCACTTGCTGCCAGCCGCATCCAGCACCGCCTGCGTATCGAGACCGAGCCGGGCGAACATCTGCGCCAGTTCGTTCATCAGCGCGATGTTGACGTCACGCTGGGTGTTCTCGATGGCCTTGGCCGCCTCAGCCGTGCGCAGATCGGGCGCCCGGTGCGTGCCGGCCCGGACCACCTTGCGGTACAGCGCGTCGATGAAATCCGCCGCGGCCGGATTGGAACCCGACGTGACCTTCACGATATCGGCCAGACGATGAGTGCGATCGCCTGGATTGATCCGTTCGGGGCTGTAACCGACATGGAAGTCCACGTTGCAGCGAAGGCCGGATCCGGCCTCCAGCAGCGGCACGCAGACTTCCTCGGTGGCACCCGGATAGACGGTGGACTCGAAAATCACCACGTCGCCGCGGCTGATATGGCCGGCAACGGTTTTGGTGGCCCCTTCCAGGGCGCTCATGTCCGGGTATTTGTGGCGATCCACCGGCGTGGGCACGGCAACGATGAAAACATTGCGCTCGGATAATGATTCGACGTCGTCGCTGAAGCGGATTCGCGAGAGCTCCGAACGCTCGGTCTCGTCCAGCTCACCGGTGACATCCTCTCCCCGGCCCAACTCTTCCACCCGCCCGGCGTCGATATCAAAACCCAACGTGTCGACTTCCCGCGAAAACGCCAGCGCCAGCGGCAGGCCCACGTATCCAAGGCCGACAATCGCCAGGCGAATATCGGTTTCGCGTGGCAGTGGTGCGACTTCCATGGCTTTTGTCATGTTGCCATGCCCTCGGCACTTGGCCGGCTCACTGATCGACCACGCCCGATGCCGTAGTAAGCCAGCCCAGCCTCTTCTACTTCGGCCGGATCGTAGAGATTGCGACCATCGAAAACGGCTCTGCCCGACAGCGCATCCGCAAGACGGGCGAAGTCGGGACTGCGGAATGCCTTCCACTCCGTCACCACGGCCAGAGCATCGGCGCCGGAGACGCAATCCCAGGGGCCAT
>Ga0209607_1003110_pt1 | contig 12843 bp, 13 predicted proteins | sample AD_UKC117_MetaG_FD_184413 | JGI IMG/M metagenome (GOLD analysis project Ga0209607, IMG submission 184413) | Active sludge microbial communities of municipal wastewater-treating anaerobic digesters from Hong Kong - AD_UKC117_MetaG (SPAdes)... | ecosystem: Engineered > Bioreactor > Anaerobic >... | reverse complement strand
CGCGAGAATTAAGTAATAACCATCATAACCCTTCATCGCACCACGAGTGCAAAAACACGCGCCACCGCGACTCTGCGCCAACTGCACATACCGCCGAACGTTAGGCATAATTAAAATGAAAATCCTACGTAATTGATAATAAAAAACTTATGAAAAGATTATTGATTATTTTATTTCTGATTTCAACATTGACAGGATACAGTCAAATTGAATTAAATGTAAATGCAGGTGATTTTTCTAAAGCCTTTGATTCTGCATTAAAAATTGATAAGAAGATTTTATTGATTACTGGTGATAACAATTGTGGATACTACTTGAATTTCGTTGAAAACGTTCTTTCTGATTCCACTATTATTTCTTACATGAATTCGGAATTTATCACCTTGATTTTCAGAGCTGACAAAGCTGATAAAGAAGCTAAAAAGAAGATGAAAAAATACAATAAAAGTTGGCCCGGCTGGCCTCAATTTTATGTTTTGGATTCAAATGAAAAATTGATTGCTGACTTTTCATATCCACATTACACATCGAATGAACAATTTCTTGAAATACTAAAAGACTATTTAACAATTGAAGAAAAATGGTTAGAACTTAAAATAATATCAAAAAAGGAACTGTTGTCATTAGACCAATTAAAGCAATATATTGTTATGCGTGATTTAAATTATAGTTCTTTCGGAGAAATTCATATTAATAAGCAGGTTTCAAAATATATAAATGGACTTGATAATCAAGATCGTTTTAAAGCAGAAAATTGGTTTTTATTTAAGCGATATGTTAATATGTACGACTTAGGTCTTGATAAGAATTTGTTTGATTTTGTTGCTAAAAATAAAAAATCATTTCAAATTGAAAATGGAGAACAAGAAGTATCTGATTATTTATTACAGAATTATCAAAATGATATCAGGTGGAGAAAACCGGAAAAAGTAAAGAAACTTGCTGATAAATATCCATATAATACGATTCCTGAAGCCCAAAAAGCTATTGAACTTTATTGGGCAAGTAAAAATATTCAGAATACAATAAAATCGACTAATATTAAATATTAACTATGCCTAACAGGTCGGTATATGTCATTGGCTTTTCCGCACCGCGAGAACTTCCTGGCTAAAGAGGAACGCTAAGTGGTCGGCGGTGCGGCCTGCCCCGGCTCCCGCCGGGGACTCCCACTGGTGTCACGGTTTTTGCTAACGTGACAATAAACAAAACAACATCATATACCTGCATCGCACCACGAGTGCAAAAACACGCGCCACCGCGACTCTGCGCCAACAACACATACCGCCGAACGTTAGTAACAATAGCGGCTAAATAAAAAAGGTAGTGTTCCAATCAGTGTGTCCGAGGTAGCAGGTCTTCATCGAAGTTTCACATCTTAAAATTACACTTTTCAACTCAATTTTCTGGATTACGAAAACAATCCAACTAATTGTTGAGTAAATCCAGAAAATTGCCTGAGTCATCAGGGAATAAAACCTTGTCCCTTTCAATCCCGGGTAATGCTCTGAAATAGGCCTTTTTATCCATAGCTGTTTTTGCCATGAGAACGATTACAGACTCCTCTGTAGGCATAGCACCACGCATACGCAAAACCCTTCTGAAGTCTCTCTGAAGCCGCTCGATCCAGTTAGTCGTATAGATCATACTCTGAACCCTCGGATGATAGTTCAAATACGTGAAGTAATACCTGTAAAAGGGATCATTACCCAGTCTCTTGATGCCTCGGTAATCTTCTCCCCATTTGCTGCAGAGCGCCTGCCAGGCTTCCCATCCCTGCTCAGGGGTGTAGTGAGGGTCTCCCGTGCGGAATACCTCTCTGAGGTCCTCTGCCAGTTCTCCTTTATCTCCATGACGGACCCTGACGAGCATATTACGCTTGAGGTGCGTCACGCACTTCTGGAGAGGGGTTCCAGGAAAGACTTCGGTCAAAGAATCTTCAAGATACCTTATGCCATCAGCGACAAGCAGACCAATACCCTTGACACCTCTTTGCTCCAATGCTATAAACATCTCCCTCCAGCCGGTGGCACTCTCACTGGGACGGTTGAATATGCCAAGAACCTCTCTGCTCTTGTCTTCTTTTACGCCCATGACAACGTAGAAAGCCTCACTCTCAACACTACGCTTGCGGTGTACCTTAACATGAATGGCATCAACAAAAACAATCGGATAATAGGTCTCCAGGCTCCGCGAGAGCCATTGCTGAACATCTCCTCTCAGATACTCAATCATACGACTGATGCTCGCCTTGCTGTACTGCTTGCCATATACTTCTCCAAATACTTCTCCTACCTGAGACTGTGTAAGTCCCTTACAGTACAGGCTGCTTGCCAGCAGCTCACACTCTTCTTCCTGATCGCGAAGAAGTGCCAGGATGGTAGGATGAAAGTTGCCGTACCGGTCGCGAGGTACCCTGAACTCGAGTACTCTACCCTGGCCGTAACTGCGGCCACGGCGAAAACCGTTACCCTTGTTCCCTTCACTGTCGCTAAGAAACTCACGGCGTTCGGCCATCATCATACTCTCAATCATCAGTTCCATCAAATCTTGCAAGCCTTTTTCCCGGTCCAAATGCTTGACAAATGCTTCAGAAAGCTGTTCCTTTGTAAAATCCATGGGGTCTTCTTTTTTGGTTTAACATTATTTGCTTGTAATGCAAAACTAAAATTGAAGACCTTTTCTTATGGCTACCCCAGACACACTTTATGAAACACTATCAATCCCGAAAAAATTGTACAGTATTCAGGGAGTTAAACCAGTAATTCTTAAACTCCCAAAGAGGCCAGTGAAATAATATTAATACCATCGGGACGAGTATGGCTTACTCCGGTTCCGACAATGATATTCAGCGACTTCGGGGGGCCTATAGTTTTTATGTCGAGTGTGGCTGTTAGTTTTTTCAGGTTAAAAGCAGCTTCATTAATCATCCCCATACCGAGTTTTGTCTCAAATGCCGCCCAATCACCGTTGCGTTTCTGGACAATGCAGTCGATCTCCAGGCCACTCGAATCAGAGTAATGACTGACGGTGGCATCATTTGCCCGGGCGTAGACCCGCAGATCATGTGTGGCAAGTGATTCGAACAAAAAACCTGTAAACTTAACATCTTTCAATAACGATTCTTTGTCGGCGCCCAATGCAGCTACAGATAATGAGACATCCGTAAAATGCATTTTCGGTGATTTTCTCAGCGATGCAGACGAGCGGATATGTGTACTCCATGCCGGTTGGTTTTCAATGAACATCAGTCGTTCCAGAGCATCCAGATATTCATACAAGGTTGGACGTGTGATATCACCGCTGTCATACTCTTTAATATCCTTAACGATAGTGGTTTTGGCTACCATCGTTGCCGTATTCCTTGCTATTGACCTGAAAATATTTCTCACTTTAACCGGGTCTCGTTTAATGCCCGATATACGGCTCATATCGCTTTCTGCGATCAGATCCTTAACATAATATAATAAAATGAGTTACATTTTAGAGAGGAAGTAGTTTACATTTTTGGAGCAAATCAATTTACATAAATGGAAAATCAGACAATATTTTCATGAAGGTCTCTGATTCTGTTAATGGCATAAAAATGAGCCAGACGAAATGTCGAGATCTTCTTATTTAACGGGAAAATCGTAGCAGCGTACATCGGAGATCTTGCATTTGTTTTTAAGGGATATATTACCCGTGGAGCTGCGCCATCAACTCTTATAGTATTTAAGAAGGACGGCAGATATTTAAAAACGATCAGTACTGGATATGAATTTGAACGATTCTGTATTGATGAAGAGAATAAGAGGATTATAGCATATTTTATTGACAGGGAAGAACCGCTGGAATACTTCAATATTCCGGTTGAATAGTCAGGATCCTGAAGATGGAATGATAAAATTTTCTACTGGAAATTCCCGAAAATTCCCGAAAAAACTTAAACATCTTACTTAATTTTACATAGGTCAAGTTTGCCGTTTAACGAAATAAATTTCAAATAATTAAAGTATAAATCAGAAAGAAAAGGGCAGAAAGCTTTGCCTGTATCGCCAAGTACTTTCTGCCCCGGCCTTTCATAAAAAATGAAAGGAGGTGACGCCAAAGATAATAAAACAGAAAAACAAACAAGCTGCTTCAGCTTGCTCAACGGCCGCGGCCATTGTGAATTCATAAACATGTTTAATTAGAAAACCTATTATCATGAAAAAGAGAATTTTTCTTGCAACAATCGCTGGACTTTTTGTGATGTTTGCAATTCTTAGCGTGAATGTTGCTCAAACCCACACAGATGACGTTAATCTGAAGGCCATTAAAATTATGTCAAAGGCAAATGCGCAGGTGAATCCTGATTGTCCGAACGGATGTCTTGACAACGGACCGGGTTGCAGGTGTAATGGATGGCATCCTCATTATTATGATTATAAAGAGTATTTGGAAGCTAAGCAACAATAATTTAACATTATTCTTGTATGGGCACAACCCGTGCCCATACTTTCCAATTATTTTACAATAATACAGATGAAGAAGTTTGTGGTACTAAATGTGATTCTTGTAATTTGTTTTACAGGTTGTTCCGGGGATAGATCTAATACCGAAAAGCTCCAGAATAAGAGAAACAAAATTGTTAACGTACAAAATGATATTGTGGATATCAAAACTGAAGTATTATTCGGCACATCTTTATTATATATTATTGATGACTACCTGGTTCTTCTTGAGGTCGCATCTAAAACCCCCAGGTGTATTCATCTATTTGATAAGAAAACCTTTAGGTATATTACAAGTACAGGTTTACTTGGAAGAGGCCCGGGAGAAATAACTGAGCCCGGCAATATTGGAGTAGACAGGCAGAATCGAGTTTTATGGGTGCCTGACTTTGGACAAAAAGTCATATGGAAATTTCCCCTGGACAGCATACTTGAGAGTGAAGATTTTATGCCGACAGAAAGGTTGAAGCTAGGCGATGACCTATTTATTGATAGATTCGAAATCCTGAATGACAGTATATTCATTGGGAAAGCGGTGCAATTTCTCAATAGCAACTCTTACACAACGATTATGTCAAAACTAAATATTAGAAATAATGTGATTCAAGAATTTGGCTATGCAAACCCCCAGCTTGAAGATGATAAGTCAATTTTTCTATTTGCGCTTTCAATCGCCAATAATATTTACGTTAATAGCTATTTTAAATATGACCTATTGACAATTTGTGATTTGGAGGGGAACCTTTTGTATAACGTATATGGGCCAGAAGGAGTGAAAAACGACGGGAATAAAAAATCATATTATTTTGGAATTGAAATAGCAGACGGGAAGATATTCGCATCCTACATCAATGATTTAGCTGTTGTTAATGATGGGTCCAGGCTGAAAGGGAATATTCCCTCTAAAATCTTAATATTTAATACACAAGGAGACTATTTATTGACGATAGAAACCGAAGATAAGTTTTCTTATTTTTGTGTAGATGAGGATAATAACAGGATAATTGCATATTTTGAGGGAAGAGAAGAAGCTCTGGGATATTTTAATATACCTGTTAAGTACTGAGGCTCCGAATGTGGAATCTACAAAACATAATTGTGATTATAGAAATGCACAACAGTAGGTTTTTAATAGCAGTCATGAGATATTTACCTTTAGCAGCGGCTTCCCTTATATTGTTTTCTTCCAGCTGTGGCAATAATAACAAGACCGAAATAATCCAAAAGGAAAGAGACCGAAAAGTAGATGTATCTGACAAAATAGTTAATATTGAATCTGATTATATTTTTGGCAGATGTGATCTGCATATCATTGATAATATCCTGATTGCTGAAGAGTCCTACCCAAAAGAGGAAAAAGTAAATCATCTGTTTGATCTTAATACATTCAGATACATTACAAGTACCGGAGTCCTTGGCAGAGGGCCGGGAGAGATAACTATCCCGAGTGGTATATTGGTTGACAGGGGAAAAAGAGTCTTCTGGCAGCTTGATGTAGGAAAAAAAGTTCTGCATAAATTTCCTCTGGACAGTGTTCTTTCCGACGAAATGTATCTGCCAGGTACCTCAGTAACACTCGTAGATACATTACTCCTCGTTTATTATGGTTTCTTAAATGACAGCATCGCAATTGGTAAAGCAATTGAGCCTTTTAGCGGTTCTCCTTTCGTGACAATGGCTATGACGAAGTTTAATATTAATTCGGGAGAAATCAGACGGTTCGGGTATGAAAATCCAAAAGTAGAAGGGAGGCTTACAAACTCATGTTTTGCTCTGTCATCTGCAGATGGAATATATGTCAATTGTTATCGATATAAGGACCTAATGACTGTCTGTGATCTAAAAGGCAACCTGAAATACAACGTTTACGGACCCGGATGGGATGATCCTGAAAAGGATGATAATGCTTATTTCGAAGGTGCAATAATATATGACAAAAAGATTTTTTCTGCATATCATGGCAGCAGTCGTATCGTTGTTGATGGCAACATTCAGAGAGGTGCAGGTCCTAAATGTATTATAGTATTTGGCCTGGATGGCTCGTATAAGAAAACGATTGAAACGGGGTCTGAAATTTGGAGCTTTTGTATCGATGAAAAGCATAACAGAATAATTGCCTATTTCAATGACAGGGAAGAACCGCTGGGATATTTCGATATTCCGGTTGAATAGTCGGGATTCGGAATGTGGAATGATTAAATTTCCTACTGATAATTCCCGATAATTCCCGATAATTCCCGATAATTCCCGATAATTCCCGAAAAAAACTTAAACATCTTATTTAATTTTACATGGGTCAGGTTTGCCGTTTTACGAAGTTTATTTTAGGTAAAAAGTATAAATCAGAAAGAAAAGGGCAGAAAGCTTTGCCAGTATTGCCAAGTACTTTCTGCCCCGGCCTTTCAAAAATTGAAAGGAGGTAAGAAGTCAAAGATAAAGGAATCAAAAAAGAACATTCATAACGGTTAACAGGAATTTTACCTGCTGAACAGGTGATGACTGAATGTAGTATGATTAATTAATGAAACTTAATCTGGGTAATTATGAAAAAGAAAATTACAATTGCAGCTTTAGTTAGCATTTTTGCTATATTTTCAATTCTCAGTTTTAGCTTACCATTAAGCTCAACAGGAGAGATTTCATTGAAAAATGTTGAGGTTATGGCCAAGGCAAATGCTCAGGTGAATCCCGAATGTCCAAATGGTTGCGTTGCATGCGGGAATGGTTGTTATTGTTATGGACCCCATTTAGTTTTAAAAGAATATCAATGGCCGACACAACAATGAGCATTAACAACCCATGCAATTAACCTACATTTCAATTCTTTTTAATCGGTGCGGCAAGAACAAGTTGCCGCACCTTAGCTCTAAAATGCTATTAAATTATGAAGACCCGAGCCTTCTTATTGTATTCATTCCTTATGTTTTTAACAGGATGCAATACCAATGATGTATCCAAGACCGAGATAGTACAGAAACACCGCGATATAATAGTTGATGTTTCAGAAAGTATTGTGGATATAAAGACGGAAATTATACTTGGAAGTTCGTATTTATATATTATTGATGATATATTGGTTGTTGCTGATATGTCACATAAGGCTGATAGGTGCATTCATCTTTTCAACAAAAATTCTTTTGAATACATAGCCAGCACCGGGATAATTGGAAGGGGGCCCGGGGAGATAACTAATCTGGGCAAGATTGGGATTGACGAGAAAAGCGAGATTCTGTGGGTAGCCGACTTTGGTAAGAAAGTGATGCACAAATTCCCTTTGGACAGCATATTAGCAAATAATAACTTTAAACCAACTACCTGTCTGGAAATGCATGATGAGCTGATCCTTTTTCATTTTGGGTTCCTTAATGACAGTATTGTTCTGGGAAGAGCAATGCATCCATTGTCACATTCCACATTTGACATGACTAATACTAAACTGAATGTCAATACGAATGAGATTGAACGATTTGGTTATGAAAATCCCGAATGTTCAGGAAAGACGAAGATAGCATCCTTTAGCCTGTCAGTTGAAAACAGCTTTTATGTGAACTGCTATGATGAGTGCGACTTAATAACTATATGCGACCTTGATGGTAACCTGAAACACAACGTATATGGTCCCGGGTGGAATGACAAGGATCAGGACAGGAAATCATATTTTTTTGGATCCGATATTTTTAACGGGAAAATCGTAGCAGCGTACATCGGAGATCTTGCATTTGTTTTTAAGGGAAATATTACCCGTGGAGCTGCGCCATCAACGCTAATAGTATTTGAGAAGGACGGCAGATATTTAAAAACGATCAATACAGGATATGAATTTGAACGTTTCTGTATTGATGAAGAGAATAAGAGGATCATTGCATATTTTATTGACAGGGAAGAACCGCTGGGATATTTCAATATTCCGGTTGAATAGTCGGGGTTCGGATGGTTGAATGAAAAAATTTTCTACTGGAAATTCCCGAAAATTCCCGAAAAAAACTTAAACAACTTATTTAATTTTACATAGGTCAGGTTTGCCGTTTTACGAAATATTTTTTAAAGTATAAATAAGAAAGAAAAGGGCAGAAAGCTTTGCCTGTATTGCTAAGTACTTTCTGCCCCGGCCTTTCATAAAAAATGAAAGGAGGTGACGCCAAAGATAATAAAACAGAAAAACAAACAAGCTGCTTCAGGTTGCTCAATGGCCGCGGCCATTGTGAATTCATAAACATGTTTAATTAGAAATCCTATTATCATGAAAAAGAGAATTTTTCTTGCAACAATCGCTGGACTTTTTGTGATGTTTGCAATTCTTATCGTGAACGTTGCTCAAGTCCGCACAGATAAAGCTAATTTGAAGGACATAATAATAATGTCTCAGGCGAATGCACAAGTAAATCCAAATTGCCCGACGGGATGTGTTGAAGGAGGACCATGGTGCTACTGCAACGGCATGTCAAGTACTTGCTGGAATCCCCCTAAAGGTTCTACATTGGATTAATTGAATCAATATAACCTGGAGATTCCGTGTTAAAAGAGTGTGGTTGTGAAAAACAGCCACACTTTATAAGTACATACGTTGTTTAGTGGGAAATGTAAATGATGGAAAGTTAAATAACTATTACCAGATGAGATATTTGCAAATACTGTTCACAATTATGCTTTTGATAATTGCAGGTTGTGGGAAAAGGAATGAGAAAAAAACTGAAATTGCACAAAGCGAAAGAGGTTGTATTGTAGACGTATCTGATAAGATAATGAGTATTAAAACGGATTATGTTATCGGGAAGGTTTTTTTATATATTATTGACGATATCCTGCTTACAGAAGAGTTCTATCCTAAAGGAGAAAAAGTAGATCATCTGTTTGATCTTAATACATTCAGATACATTACAAGTACCGGAGTCCTGGGCAGAGGGCCGGGAGAGATAACTATGCCAAGTGGTATATTGGTTGACAGGGAAAAAAGAGTCTTCTGGCAGCTTGATGTAGGAAAAAAAGTCCTGCATAAATTTTCTCTGGACAGTGTTCTGTCCGACGAAATGTATCTGCCAGGTACCTCAGTAAAACTCGTAGATACATTACTTCTTGTGTGGTATGGTTTCTTAAATGACAGCATCGCTCTTGGTAAAGCAATAGAGCCTTTTTCAGGATCACCTTTTGTAACAATGGCAATGACAAAGTTTAATATTAATACCGGTGAAATCACGCGATTCGGATATGAAAATCCTGGCGTAAAGGGCAGATATACAAATTCATATTTCGACATGTCTGTAAAAGATGGAATATATGTCAACAGTTATCCGTTTAAAGATTTAATGACCATCTGTGATTTAGACGGTAACTTGAAATGCAATGTTTGCGGACCAGGATGGGATGATCCTGAAAAGGATGATAATAGTTATTTTTTTGATGCAGTAATACATAACAATAGAATCTTTGCTTCCTATCTCGGCAGCAGTCGTATCATTGTTCAAGGCAACATACAAAGAGGCGCATATCCCAGAAGTATAATAGTATTTGGTCTGGATGGCTCGTATAAGAAAACTATTGATACCGGGGCTGAAATATGCAGCTTTTGTATTGATGAAAAGCATAACAGGATAATCGCCTATTTCAATGACAGGGAAGAACCACTGGGATACTTCGATATCCCTGAATTATGAAGTTTTCAGACTAAGTTTGCCAGAGACAGAAATACCAGAACCAGTTAAACTCTAAAAGTTAGATCATATATCTTCTATCCAAGAATAAAGAACATTGTTGCTATGAGACGATACCTGAGCTTATTATTATGCCTGATCCCTTTAATCTCCTGTTCTAACCAGTCTGTTACCAGGGACCTGAAAAGCAATCTGAATAAAACAATCAGACTGGAAATGTTTGATTCTGTAAGGTTTGGTAACAAATTACTGCCATATGAAGAGTTCAGGCAGAGGTATAACTATATATCAGTGGTTTACCTTGAGGACGGATGCCAACCGTGTTATCCAAAGTTTATTGAATGGCAGAATATGATGGATAGCCTTAATAAACAAGATGACTACACGGTTCTTTTCATAATCCAGGGATTCCGGTATAATAGTTTTATTAAAAGAGTTAATGAGATCTCTGTATTTAACGATCATTACTATACAATCATGGATGATAGCCTCAGCTATCTTTTGAATAACAATGACATACCACGATGGATAATTGATGGTTCAGTCCTTATCGGTCCTGATAATAAGATAAAAATGATTGGAGAACCCTGGGCTACTCATGAAATGACAGAGTTATTCTATAGTATTTGCCAATAATGTCTATAACCTCCCAATTTTATTTGCTCAGAACTTTAAACCGGAAAAACCCTTTTGATTTGATTGACTAAACCCCCAAGCACAACGTTAAAAGAATGATCAAATCAAATGTTAAGTCTTTCAGAGGCTGGTGCTGGATATTTGTCGTAACAGTTTTTCTTGCTGTTGCGCTTAGGGTTTTCGTTGTCTCACTTTATCAGATTTCATCTGTTTCCATGGAGCCGGTTCTGCTTTCTGGCGATGTGATTATTGTCAGCAAGACAAGCTACGGGCCAAGGCTGTTGAAATTAAGTAGTTATATGAAAAACAAAACTGTTGAGTACTGCAGATTAAAGGGCCAAAGGAGGATTAAAGAAGGTGATATTGTTGTTTTTAGCATGCCATTGCATAATAGTTCATCTGAATTTGATAAAATCAATACTGCTGGTAGTGTTGCGAAACGGATCTTTTGCCTCCCGGGGGATACTGTGTTGATTGAAAATAATATGGGTAGAAATGACGGGATTACATATTTCCAGAATGAAAGCCAGTTATTCCCTTATGATTCGTCTTTGCACTGGACACTTGAGAAGTACGGTCCGCTTTATGTGCCGGCGAAAGGAGATTCAATAGAGTTAACAGAAAAGAATAAACACTGGTATGCAGAAATACTGCTGTTAGAAAACCCCGGCGGACAAATTACAGATAGTACATTGGCTGCAAATGGCAAGAATATAACAACTTATGTATTCAAAAAGAATTACTATTTTGTTTTGGGTGATAATTTTTACAATTCCTTTGATTCAAGATTCTGGGGGTTTGTACCTGAAGAAAATATTATCGGGGAAGTGAAGGGTATTCTGTTTTCAATAAATCCTGATAAAGCAGGATTTAGGAAATTTCGGTTCAATCGGTTCTTCAAAACAGCCCATACCCAACAATGAATACTGTTCATTATCTATGAGACTTAAATTTATCAGCTGTATTGTCTGAACGCTTTTTCCCTAATACTGGAAAATCCTTTAAATGTTTTGGCAGATTGCATATATCTGTTTACTTTTATACCTGCTGTTTGATCAATACGAAGTTATTATGAACAAGTATTTCTTTTCCAGACAAGAAATAGCTGCTGAATTGGGCATTGATCCAAAAACTCTCAACCGAAAGTTGCAAAAAGCAGGTATCATGTTACAGAAGGGTATGATCCCGGCTGAGAAGGTCAGGGAAATAATGAACCTTCTGCAGGTGAAACAGGAAAATCTCGATGGCACTGAGCAAATTGAACAGCCTGATTGAAATTTTAATAAATTTGATAGATCATCCTTTGATAGTCAATAGTGTAATAATCTCTTACCCGATGCAAAAAATGGGGGGGACAAACAAGAGAAAGTCTTATGTAAGCTAAAGATATTCAGAGTCAGGTAGTCTGCTGTCAAAAATGTGAGAGCTTTGAAGATTCAAAATTTTTAATAAGATGGCAATGAAAGAATTGAGGACCATTACTTTGGTGGTTTTGTCTTTTCTTATTGCTGCCTGTACGGGCAAAGGGAAGAGGGAAGATATGGTAAGCATTAATTTGATTCCACTTCTGAACAAGGATATCAGGGTAAATCTTTCTGACTGCACTGATAGTATTTTCTATATTCAACCTGAATTTACAATTGAAGCCATACCGGGGTCATTTAAAAAAGTAAAACTGTTTGAAGATAAGGTGATAATTTTAGATGAGTTTAACAGACTGTTCATCTATCTGACAAATGGGCAATACCTGTTTTCAATTACAAACACAGGCCGTGGACCGGGAGAGCATCTTAATATATGGGATTTTACCATTCAAAACGGAATACTTTTTATTCTGGATAATGGAATGAAAATTTTGAAATATAATCTTCAGGGAGAGTTTCTGGATGAACTTAGCCTTTCAACTGGATTTTTAGCTATGTTTTCTTTCAATGATGAGTTACTGTTATACACCCAATTACCATGGTCTCTTGATAATGACATGTATAAGATCTCTGCCTACTCTGAGGACCTACTCCTGAAAGGGAGATATTATCCTGATCATTCTGGTGAAACAAAGCTTGAAGCCGGATTAAACACATTTT
>Ga0209607_1003108_pt1 | contig 12843 bp, 9 predicted proteins | sample AD_UKC117_MetaG_FD_184413 | JGI IMG/M metagenome (GOLD analysis project Ga0209607, IMG submission 184413) | Active sludge microbial communities of municipal wastewater-treating anaerobic digesters from Hong Kong - AD_UKC117_MetaG (SPAdes)... | ecosystem: Engineered > Bioreactor > Anaerobic >... | reverse complement strand
CCCTCTTCGTCCACCGTTTCCAAGCGCACCGTGAAGCCCCATAACCGGTGCAAGTGCTTGAGCACTTCCTGGGCGCTGTCGGCGTGCAGCGGTCGGCGATTGTAGGGCGTGTGACGCAGGGTCAGCGAGCGATCTTGACGGTGGGCGACATTCCATACCTGGATATTGGGCTCGCGGCTGCCGAGGTTGTACTGATCGGCCAACGCCAGCCGCAACCGCCGGTAGCCGGTTTCGTCATGGATGGCGGTGATCTCCAGCTCTTCCTGCATATCGTCGTCCAGCACCGCGAACAGTTTGAGATCGCGCATGACCTTGGGCGACAGATACTGGGCGATGAAGCTTTCGTCCTTGAAATTACGCATGGCGAAGTCCAGCGTCTTGATCCAGTCCTGCCCGGCGATGTTCGGGAACCAGTGACGGTCCTCGGCGGTGGGTTCCTGGCAGATGCGCCGGATGTCGCTCATCATGGCGAAACCCAGCGCGTAAGGATTGATGCCGGAATAATAGGGATGATCGAACGGTAATTGCTGGATGACGCTGGTGTGTGATTGCAGGAACTCGATCATGAAGCCGTCGTTGGCATAGCCCTCGTCGTACAGCCGATTCATCAGCGTATAATGCCAGAAGGTCGCCCAGCCTTCGTTCATCACCTGAGTCTGCCGTTGCGGATAGAAATACTGGGCGATCTTGCGCACGATGCGCACTAGCTCACGCTGCCACGGCTCCAGCAGCGGCGCGTTCTTCTCGATGAAATACAGCAGGTTTTCCTGCGGCTCGCTCGGGTAGCGCTGTTCGATCGCAGCAGCAGCTTCGGATGGCCGGACCGGCACGGTCCGCCACAGATCGTTGAGCTGCGATTGCAGGTAGGCTTCCCTCTCCTGCTGGCGCAATTTTTCTTCCCGCATCGACAGCGGCGCCGGGTGCTTGTAGCGGTCCACCCCGTAGTTCATCAGTGCGTGGCAGGAATCGAGGAAGAGTTCCACTTCTTCCTCGCCGTGGCGTTCCTCGCATTCGGCGACATAGTTCCGGGCGAACAGCAAATAATCGATGATCGCATCGGCGCTGGTCCAGGCGCGGAACAGGTAGTTACCCTTGAAGAAGGAATTGTGGCCGTAGGCGGCGTGGGCGATCACCAACGCCTGCATCATGGCGGTGTTTTCCTCCATGAGATAGGCGATGCAGGGGTCGGAGTTGATCACGATCTCGTAGGCCAGCCCCATTTGCCCGCGCCGGTAATTCTTCTCGGTCAGCACGAACTGTTTGCCGTAGGACCAGTGTTTGTAGCCCAATGGCATTCCCACCGAGGAATAGGCGTCCATCATCTGCTCGGCGGTGATGATCTCGATCTGGTTGGGGTAGGTATCGAGCCGGAATTCCTCGGCGGCGATGCGGCCGATGACCTCGTTGTAACGTTCCAGCATCGAGAATGTCCATTCGGACGACTCGGCAATCAGTCGCGGCGAGCTCATGACACGCGCCTCTTGAACAGGTCCCGGAACACCGGGTAGATGTCGGCCGGCCCGTCGATCTGCCGCATGGCGAAGTGCGGGTGCTGCTCCTTCACTTCCTCGTAGGCTTCCCACAGGCTCTGATGGCGGTCCGGGGTGATTTCGATGTAGGCGTAGTAGCGTACGAACGGCACGATCTGCTTGAGCAGGATGTCCCGGCAGGCCGGCGAATCGTGGTGCCAGTTGTCGCCGTCCGAAGCCTGCGCCACATAGATATTCCAACTGGAGGTCGGGTAGCGTGCGGCCATGGTCTCGCCCATCAGGTGCAGGGCGCTCGATACCACGGTGCCGCCGGTCTCACGCGAGTAGAAGAACTCCTGTTCGTCCACCTCCTTGGCCACGGTGTGGTGACGGATGAACACCACCTCGATTTTCTCGTAGTTGCGCTTGAGGAACAGGTAGAGCAGGGTGAAGAAGCGCTTGGCCAGATCCTTGCGCGCCCGGTCCATCGAGCCGGAGACGTCCATGACGCAGAACATTACCGCCTGAGTGGTCGGTTGCGGCTGCTTGACTCGATTGGTGTAGCGTAGGTCGAAGGTGTCGATGAACGGCACCGCCCGCGCCCGCGCCCGCAGGTGTTCGATTTCCTCGATCAACTCGCGGGCCTGGTTTTCGTCCGCTGGCGGTTCGGCCAGCAGTTGTTGCAGTTGCTTTTCCACCTCCCGCAGCCGGCGAGTATAGGGCGCGGCCAGCGCCATCCGCCGTGCCATGGCCCCCTTCAGCGAACGCACCACATCGATGTTGGCCGGGTTGCCGGCACTGCTGAAGCCGGCGCGCACCGATTTGAATTCGGTGAGCTTGGCCAACTGGGTACGCACCAGATTGGGCAGTTCCAGATCCTCGAAAAACAGTTCAAGGAACTCCTCGCGCGACAGATCGAACACGAAATCGTCTTCGCCCTCGCCGCTGTTGCTGGCTTGACCGCTGCCCGCGCCGCCGCCCTCGCCGCCCTGCGGCCGGGCGGCTCGGTCACCGGTGACGAATTCCTTGTTGCCCGGGTGAATGGCCTCACGCCGGCCGCCCGGCCCGTGGCCGAACACCGGCTCGGACAGGTCGCGGGCGGGGATATTGACTTTCTCGCCGTTATCGATGTCGGTGATGCTGCGGCCGTTCATGGCCTCGGTCACGGCCTTCTTGATCTGTTTTTTAAAGCGCCGGATAAAGCGCTGACGGTTGACGGCGCTTTTGTTCTTGCCGTCCAGCCGTCGGTCGATAAGCGTGGCCATGCGCGGTTTCCTCCGTTTAGTCCGTTTACGATGCCTTGCGGACCCGCAGATACCAGTCGGACAGCAAGCGCACTTGCTTGGCCGTGTAGCCCTTGGCGACCATGCGATCGACGAAATCGGCGTGTTTCTTCTGCTCGTCGGCGCTGGCCTTGGTGTTGAAGCTGATCACCGGCAGCAGGTCCTCGGTGTTGGAGAACATCTTCTTCTCGATCACCGCGCGCAGCTTTTCATAGCTGGTCCAGGCCGGGTTCCTGCCGGCGTTGTTGGCCCGCGCTCGCAGCACGAAGTTGACGATCTCGTTGCGGAAATCCTTCGGGTTGCTGATGCCGGCCGGTTTCTCGATCTTCTCCAGTTCGGCGTTGAGCGCCGCCCGATCGAACGACTCGCCGGTATCGGGATCGCGGTATTCCTGGTCCTGAATCCAGAAGTCGGCGTAGGTGACGTAGCGGTCGAAAATGTTCTGCCCGTACTCGGAATAGGACTCCAGGTAAGCCTGCTGAAGTTCCTTACCGATGAATTCGGCGTAGCGCGGCGCCAGGTAGCCCTTGAGGTACGATAAATATCTTTCCTCGGTTTCGGCCTGGAATTGTTCGCGTTCGATTTGCCGTTCCAGCACGTAGAGCAGATGCACGGGGTTGGCGGCGACTTCGATATGGTCGAAGTTGAACACCTGCGACAAAATCTTGAAAGCGAAGCGGGTGGAAATGCCGGTCATGCCTTCGTCCACCCCGGCGTAGTCGCGATATTCCTGCATCGACTTGGCCTTGGGGTCGGTATCCTTCAGATTTTCGCCGTCGTAGACCCGCATCTTGGAGAAGATGCTGGAGTTTTCCGGTTCCTTGATTCGGGTCAGGGTCGAGAACTGGGCCAGCATCTCCAGTGTGCCAGGCGCGCAGGGCGCTTGCGACAACGAGCTGTTGGTGAGCAGTTTCCGATAGATCTTGACCTCGTCCGATACCCGCAGACAGTAGGGGACCTTGACGATATAGACCCGATCCAGAAACGCCTCGTTGTTCTTGTTGTTTCTGAAGCTCTGCCATTCCGACTCGTTGGAGTGGGCCAGAATGATCCCTTCGAACGGGATGGCCGACAGTCCCTCGGTGCTGTTGTAGTTGCCTTCCTGAGTGGCGGTCAGCAAGGGATGCAGTACCTTGATCGGCGCCTTGAACATTTCCACGAATTCCATCAATCCGCGGTTGGCGCGGCACAGAGCGCCGGAGAAGCTGTAGGCGTCCGGGTCGTTCTGGGCGAAATGCTCCAATTTGCGGATGTCGACCTTGCCCACCAGCGAGGAAATATCCTGATTGTTCTCGTCGCCCGGTTCGGTCTTGGCGACGGCGATCTGATGCAGGATCGACGGCCGCAGTTTCACCACCCGGAACTGGGTGATGTCGCCGTTGTATTCCTGCAGGCGCTTGGCGGCCCAGGGCGACATGATGTGGCGCAGGTAGCGGCGCGGGATGCCGAAATCCTCTTCCAGGATCGGGCCGTCCTCGTCGGGATTGAATAGTCCCAGCGGCGACTCGAATACCGGCGAGTCCGCAATGGCGTAAAATGGCACCTTTTCCATCAACTGCTTGAGCCGTTCGGCCAGCGAGGATTTGCCGCCGCCCACCGGGCCGAGCAGGTAGAGAATCTGCTTCTTTTCTTCCAGCCCCTGCGCGGCGTGCCGGAGATAGGAAACGATTTGTTCGATGGCGTCCTCCATCCCGTAGAATTCCTCGAAGGCGGGATAGAGCTTGAGCACCTTGTTCTGGAAAATGCGCGATAGACGAGGATTGTCGCGGGTATCGACCAAGCTCGGTTCGCCGATGGCCTTCAGCAACCGTTCGGGGGCGCTGGCATAGGCGTTCGAGTCGGTCTTGCACAGTTCCAGGTACTCGTGCAGTGATAGCGTTTCTTCGCGGCTCTCTTCGTAGCGCGACAAATAGCGATTGAAAATCTTCATCGGTCATACCTCTCTATCATGGTCGCGGGAGCGGGGCGGCTTCCCGGTGCGAGCCTTCGGATTCAACTTCGACGATTCCTTCCTCGATCCTTGCGTCCCGGGCGCGGGCCGGCGGCGGGAGGGTCGCCGCGGAGCTCCAGCGTATTCCTGGCCGGATCGACCGAATGGTCCCGGTGGCGGGTGGTTGCGGTTGGTTTCCTCCGCTGACGCTGCTTGGGGAGATGCAGCAATTAACGGACCAACCGCCGCTGGCGGCTGACGGGATCGGGACCCGGTTACGGGATGGAACGTAAACGGATTCCATCCAGGTGTTGTTCGAGGTGAAGACAACAAAATCAGTTGCTTGATGGTGCTTGATTCACCTGAAATCAGGCTGAACGACCGGTGGAGCCGGACGCGAGCAGCCATGAGGCGCAGTCGATCGAAGAGCATGAATCGTTTGTCGATTGCACAAGTTTAGTGCAATGCACTCAAACTGACAGCTTGCGTGTCGATTGGTTTATCCGTTACGCCGCGCGCCGCTTGGCGCGGGTCGCGCGCTGGTGGGGTTCGATTCCAAGACCTGATAGACCACGGGGGCGGCGGGCGGTTCAGAGCTTGGTCGTCACGGTTGGGATGGCGTGGCTTTGTTGCTAACATCGCTCGCCACGCGGACGCATAAGGCTACAAGGCATGCCATGAAGATTATCAGCGACTGGTTTCGTCAGCTTTTCAACGATCCCCAGGCGGTCATTTTGACCGTCGTTTTGGTGCTGGGCACCAGTGTGGTCCTGACCATGGGCCGAGACCTGGCGCCGGTGTTGGCCAGCATGGTCATCGCCTACCTGCTGGAGGGTGTCGTGCAACTGTTGCGGCGCTGGCTGCATCTGCCGCGGCTACTGGCTTCCGTGCTGGTGTTTGTCCTATTCGTCGCCTTCGTGCTGTTTTTGCTACTGGGCTTGTTGCCCATGGTGTCCCGACAGTTGTCCCAGTTGATTCAGCAACTACCCAATATGATCGTCGAGGGCCAGAAGCTGTTGCTTAGTCTGCCGACGATGTACCCGGAGTTCATTACCGAAGTACAGGTGTTGGGCGTCATCAACGCCATAAAGGCCGAGATTGCCACCTGGGGTCAGAGCGTGCTGTCCTGGTCGCTGGCGGCGGGAATGGGCGTCATCACCATCACCATCTACGTGGTGCTGGTGCCGTTGCTGGTATTCTTCTTTCTGAAGGATAAGGAGTTGATCCTGAAGTGGTTGCACGGCTTCCTACCGCACGATCATACCCTGGCGCAGCAAGTCTGGCGCGAGGTGGACCGGCAGATGGGCAATTATGTGCGCGGTAAGTTTCTGGAAGTGTTGGTGGTCTGGGCCGCAACCTTCATAGCCTTCGCCCTGATGGGCTTGCAGTTCGCCATGCTGCTCGCCCTGATGGTGGGGTTGTCGGTGATCGTGCCCTATATTGGTGCGGTGGTGGTAACGGTGCCGGTGGCGCTGGTGGCGTTTTTCCAGTGGGGCTGGGGTTCCGAATTCATGTGGTTGCTGGGGGTTTACCTGATCATTCAGGGCTTGGACGGCAACGTGTTGGTGCCGCTGCTGTTTTCCGAAGTGGTCGATTTGCATCCGATCGCCATCATCGTGGCGGTGCTGGTGTTCGGCGGCCTTTGGGGGTTCTGGGGGGTGTTTTTCGCCATCCCGCTGGCGACCGTGGTGCAATCCATCCTGAAGGCGTGGCCTCGGCCGACCCTGCTGGTGGAAAATGAGGATGTGGAGGCCGGCGCTCTTCGGTCCTGACCTCCGCTGGAGCGATACTGGTTTCGCGGGATTGGCAAGCGCCATCACAACAACGGCGACAGTAGCCGGGCGGTGGATTCGCCCAGCCGCTGACCCAGGGTAGCGCGCCGGCCCGGTTTGACGTAGCGGTTGGCGTGGCGCAGATCGGCGGCAAAGCCACAAGCCAGTTGCTCGGCGAGGTCGGCGTCGTACAGCACCGCCATCGCTTCGAAATTCAGCGCCAAACTGCGGTTGTCGAAATTGGCGCTGCCCACCACCGCAATCCGCTCGTCCACCACCAGCAACTTGGCGTGCAGCATGGGTGGGCCGTACTCGTGAATCGTGATCCCGGCACTGACCAATTCGTCGTAATAGCTACGCGCGGCGGTGCTGACCAAGCGGGAGTCGCTCCGCTTGGGCACCAGCACCCGCACCTCCGCGCCGCGCAGGGCGGCGGTGATCAGGGCGGCGGTCAGCGCCTCGTTGGGGACGAAGTAAGGTGTGGCTAGCAGGATTTGCCGCTGGGCGCCGGCGATGGCGGCGAAATACAGCTTGGCGATGGCGTGGCGATCGTTGTCGGGGCCGGATTCGACGACTTGCAACCATGGACCGGCCGCTTCGGCAAAATGAGGAAAAAATTCCGGTTCGAGCGGTTCCTGGCCGGTGGCGAAGTACCAATCTTCCAGGAAGATGAATTGCAAACGATGGACCGGTTCACCTTCGATGCGCAGGTGCAGGTCGCGCCAGGCATCCGGTCCTCGCTGGATATGGCTATGAGCGTCGCTGACGTTGATGCCGCCAGTGAAGCCGACCTGGCCATCGCAGACCACGATCTTGCGGTGGGTGCGGAAGTTGACATAGCGCAGGCGCAAGCGGCGCGGGCCGATGGGATTGAACCAGGCTACCTGGACCCCGGCGTCCCGTAGCGGTTGTAGAAAGCGGCGATTGGCGCGGTCGGAGCCGATGGCGTCCAGCAACAGTCGCACCCGTACCCCGGCGCGGGCCTGATCGGCCAACAGATCGCGCAGTCGGGTGCCGATCCGGTCCGGTGTCCACAGATAGTATTCCAGGTGAATATGATGCGTGGCGGCGGCAATGCTTGCCGCGATGGCCTCGAAACAGACATCGCCGGTTTCCAGCAGGGTTACGGCCATGGCCGGGGCGGGCGCGCCCTGGCCAACCCGCTCCAACAGCAGCGCGAGTTGCCGCTCCAGACCGGCGTCCGGGAAGTGAGGCGGGATGGCCTGGTCGGGGCGTAGGTCGCGGGTGGATTGAATCAGGCGCTCGCGGGCGCGGCCGTAGCGCCGCCGCCGCCGGTGCAGTCGCCGTGGTCCGAACAGCAGATACACCAGGAAGCCGAAGTAGGGCATGAACAGCAGAGCCAGCAGCCAGGCCAGCGTCGCCGCCGGCGAGCGACGTTCCAGGATCAACCCGACCGCGACCAAGGCAATCCACAGCAGCCAGGCCAGAGAGAACAGAGCGATCAGATGATCGGCCATACGAGGCGCTTAAAGCCGGTCGGACGCGAACTCAGCCAGCCGCGAGCGCTCGCCGCGACGCAGAGTGACGTGGCCGCCGTGTGGCCAATCCTTGAACCGATCCACTACGTAAGTCAGACCCGACGTGGTTTCGGATAGATAAGGGGTATCGATCTGGGCGATGTTGCCCAGACAAATCACCTTGGTGCCGGGGCCGGCGCGGGTGATCAAGGTTTTCATTTGCTTGGAAGTCAGGTTCTGGGCTTCGTCGATGATCAGATACTTGTTCTGGAAGGTGCGGCCCCGCATGAAGTTGAGAGAGCGGATCTTGATCTTGCTGCTGAGCAGATCGGCGGTGGCGGCGCGGCCCCATTCGCCGCCTTCCTGCGGGGCCAGCACTTCCAGATTGTCCATCAATGCCCCCATCCAGGGCGTCATCTTCTCCTCCTCGGTGCCGGGTAGGAAACCGATATCCTCGCCAACCGGAACGGTCACGCGGGTCATGATGATCTCGCGATAGCGTTTCGCATCCAGCACCTGCGCCAGTCCGGTCGCCAGCGCCAGCAGCGTCTTGCCGGTGCCGGCGGCGCCGAGCAGGGAGACGAAATCGATCTCCGGGTCCAACAATAGATTGAGCGCGAAGTTCTGTTCGCGATTGCGGGCGGTGATACCCCAAACCGCATGATTGGGGGTGGTGTGGTCCCGAAGGATTTCGATGACGGCTTCCATGCCGCGCAACTGGCGGACGATGAACGCCGCATCGGTTTCAGCTTGAAACAGCCCTTGATTCGGATGCCAGTTGGCGATGTCGGGACCCTGGACCCGGTAGAAGGTGCGGCCGCTTTCCTTCCACGATTCCATCTCCTTGCCGTGGCTGTCCCAAAAGCTGGTGGGCAGGTTGTGCGTGCCGCCGTAAAGCAGGTTGACGTCGTCCAGCGCTTGGTCGTTGTAATAGTCTTCGGCGTGGATACCGAGGATGGCGGCCTTGATCCGCAGGTTGATGTCCTTGGAGACCAGGGTGACCTGACGGCGGGGATGGTCCTGTTGCAGGGTCAGCGCCATGCCGAGAATATCGTTGTCCGGGGTGTTGCCCGGCAGCGTGGCGGGCGGACTCAGGCGGGTGGGGCGAATCTGGAAATAGAGTCGGCCGCTGCTCGGTTCCCCGTGGGGGTTGACCGGGCCGGGCAGGGGTAGACCCCGATCGATCTCGTCCTTGCTGGCGCCGGTAATCAAATCGTCCAGAAGGTGGCTGACCTGGCGGACGTTGCGGGCGACTTCGGAAACGCCCTTCTTGGCGCGGTCCAATTCCTCCAGCACCATCATTGGCAGGTGGATGTCGTGCTCCTTGAAGCGAAACAGGGCGGTGGGGTCGTGCATCAGCACGTTGGTGTCGAGCACGAACAGGCGGCGGTCGGCCGAATGAAGCGAGGGAGTCGTGATGGCGGTTTGGGGCATCGGAGCGGAATCGGGCGTCATGGCGCGGGTTTGCGGTTGGGCGGGGGAGCGGGAAGGACCGGCGCGGCGGGTGCGACGGGTGTGTGGACCGGGTATCGGCGTGGGTTACGAAGCCAGGGATTCCACCGCCGCCAGTACTTCGGCGGCGTGACCATCGGGTTTGACCTTGCGCCATTCCCGTCGCAACACGCCCTCCGCATCGATCAGAAAGGTGCTGCGTTGCACGCCCACCACGTCCTTGCCGTACATTTTTTTCGGCTGTAGCACGCTGAACAGTTGGCACAGGGTTTGGTCGGTGTCGGCGATGAGAGGAAACGGAAAGTTTTGCTGGGCGCGGAAACGGTCGTGGCTACGCAAGCTGTCGCGCGATGCGCCGAACACCACCGCGTTCAGGGCGGCGAAGCGGTCGTGCAGGTCTCGGAACTGTTGGCCTTCAAGCGTGCAGCCCGAGGTATTGTCCTTGGGATAGAAGTACAGAATCACCCGGTGGCCACGCAGTTCGGAAAGCCGCTTGGTTCCGTCGGTCGTGACGGCGCTGAAGTCGGGAACGGGCTGGTCCACGGTCACGCTCATGTCGATTTACCCCTTGATCGGTTCCAGTACCGCATCCAGGTTCAGGTCGTCGCAGAAGTCCAGGAATTCCTCGCGCAGCAGGGCGATGTGGGTGTTGGCCGGAATGCCGATGGCCAGGTTGACCGAGAACATCGGCGTGCCGGTATGCGGCGCGCTGTAGCTGCGGGTGACCATGTCCTCGATGTTGATCGAGCGGCTGGCGAAGAAGCCGGCCAGGTGATGGACGATGCCCGGTTGGTTGACCGCCACCACTTCCACGGCGTAGGGCAGGACATCGCCGGCCGGCACGCGGCCCTCGGTGCGTTTGGCGACGATGGTCATGTCCAGCGCCTGCTCCAGCCGCTTGAGTTGCATTTCCAGCTTGGTCAGGGTATTCCAATTGCCCTGGACCAGCAGCAGGATGGCAAACTCGCCGCCCAGCACGGTCATGCGGCTGTCCACGATGCCGCAGTCGCATTCCAGGATCACGCGGGACAGTTCATTGACCAGACCGGGACGATCTTCGCCGAGGGCGGAAACGACCAGATAGTTTTTCACGGATGGAGCTTCCTACGGGCAAATAATCGGGAGATGATAAACCGCAGTGTACAGGCATCCAGCGGGGGTGAAAACCGCCCTCGCGCCGCCCAGCGCGGGCGCTTGTCAAGGTCGCTCGGTATCCGTACCATGCGACGATTGTTTGGAAAATCAGAGAGTATAAGATTATGTTTCGTGGCAGCATGGTGGCGATCGTTACCCCGATGCGCGCGGACGGCGCGCTGGATCTCGAAGCGTTGGCGCGGCTGGTGGAGTTTCATATCGACAACGGCACCGATGCCATCGTCGCCGTCGGTACCACCGGCGAATCGGCGACGCTCGATTATGAGGAACACATCGCGGTGGTCCACAAGGTGGTGGGGCAGGTCAAGGGGCGGATTCCGGTGATCGCTGGCACCGGCGCCAACTCCACCCGCGAGGCGCTGCATCTGACTCAGCGCGCCATGGAGGCCGGTGCCGACGGTTGCCTGTTGGTGACCCCGTACTACAACAAGCCCACCCAGGAAGGCTTGTACCAACACTACAAGCTGATCGCCGACAGCGTGGCGATCCCGCAGATTCTGTACAACGTGCCCGGTCGCACCGCTTGCGACATGAAGCCGGAAACCGTCGAGCGCTTGGCCGATATTCCCAACATCGTCGGCATCAAGGAAGCCAGCGGTAGCATCGAGCGTATTCGGGAACTGGTGCGGCGCCTCGGTGATCGCATGGATGTCTACAGCGGCGAGGATGGAATTGCCGCCGAAGCGATTCTCAACGGCGCCAAGGGGACGATTTCGGTCACCGCCAACGTCGCGCCGCGCGCCATGCACGAGATGTGCGCCGCCGCGCTGGCCGGCGACCGCGACCAGACTGAAGCCATCGACAGCCGGTTGGCCGCACTGCACAAGGCGTTGTTCCTCGAATCCAACCCGATTCCGGTGAAATGGGCGGTCGGCCAGTTGGACCTGATTCCACCGGGCATCCGCTTGCCGCTGACGCCGCTGTCCGACGCCTTGCGCCCGGCGGTGCTGGCGGCGATGCGGCAGGCGGGAGTGATTGGATAACACCATGACGATTCGATTTTCATGTTCCCTTTGGCGCGCGACCGCGCTTGCCGCCGCCACCCTGACGGTTGCCGCGGGTTGTTCCACCAGCTTCGATACCCTATTGCCGGACCGGCGGCCGGATTATCGGAAAAGCACGGTGTCGCAGCCGCTGGAAATCCCGCCGGATCTCACCGCGTCCACCATCGACGATACCTTGCTGGTGCCGGAGCTCAATCCGGCGGGTTCGGCTAGTCTGTCGACCTACGCCAAGGAACGCGGTGGGCCGCAAGCGCAGGCCCGCGCGCCCGAGGCAGTGCTGCCGCCGCAGCCAGGCATTACCCTGGAACAGGACGGTAACCAGCGTTGGTTGGCGATCGCGGCGCCCACCGATCAGGTATGGCCCAAGGTTCGGGAGTTCTGGACCAGTAACGGTTTTGTCCTGAAGCGCGACGATCCCACCATCGGCATCATGGAGACCGACTGGGTGGAGAACCGCGCCGATATTCCCCAGGACGGCCTGCGCGGCATTCTGAAAAAGTATCTGGATATCCTCTACTCGGCGCCGACCCGCGATAAATTCCGGGTTCGGCTCGAACGTGCCTCGGACGACAAGGTTACGGATCTGTACCTGACCCATTATGGAGTGGAGGAGGTGGCGGTCGGCGGCGCGTCCGCCAGCGCCAGCAATGCCTATATCTGGCAGCGGCGACCTTCCGATCCCGAGTTGGAAGCCGAAATGCTCAATCGGCTGACGGTCTATCTGGGCGCGTCGGAGAAGCGAGCCGAAACCCAGCAGGCCAAGGCGGCCGAGACGACGGGGCCGCGCGTGCGCCGGGTCGAGCAGGGTGGCGAGAGTCAGTTGATCATCGACGAGGACTACTCCCGAGCCTGGCGGTTGGTGGGACTGGCGCTGGATGGCAGTAACTACGCGGTGGAAGAACAGAACCGCGGTCAGGGTCTGTATGTGGTCGAGTATCGTGATCCTGAAAAGGAGAACCAGAAACCGGGCAGCGAGGGCTTTTTCTCCAAGTTGGCCTTCTGGCGCGACAAACCGGAAGCGCCGGCGGTGGGAACCCGCTACCGGGTTCGGCTGGCGGGTCAGGGTACGCACACGCTAGTGGTGGTTCGCGACAGCAACGATCAGCCCGACGATTCGGCCGGTGCCCGGCAGGTGTTGGACGTCTTGCAACAGGTCATCAAGTAATGGCGAATGGCAAGCGGCGCTTAATGGTTCGTTACCTCGCTGTTTGCCATCTCGCCACGTCTCCGCCCGTTGCGGAATACGCCTTGCGGTGAGCGCGGATATCCGGCGATTGCCGCCACAACTGGTCAGCCAGAT
>Ga0209607_1003107_pt1 | contig 12843 bp, 8 predicted proteins | sample AD_UKC117_MetaG_FD_184413 | JGI IMG/M metagenome (GOLD analysis project Ga0209607, IMG submission 184413) | Active sludge microbial communities of municipal wastewater-treating anaerobic digesters from Hong Kong - AD_UKC117_MetaG (SPAdes)... | ecosystem: Engineered > Bioreactor > Anaerobic >... | reverse complement strand
TGAGGCGACTGCCACCGGCCGCCTGAGCACCTCAGGCGACGGCCTGCCAGTGCAGACCCAACTGGCCGTGGGAACGCTGCAATTGGAGAGCACCGATTTGGCGGTGGACGAGACGGAGGCCGCCGAACTGCTGCCCCTATGGCAGGCGTTGCTCAGCCTGAGTTCCAGCGATACCACGGCGGAAGTGGAGTTAACGGCCGTTCTCAACCAGATTCAAGATACCATGGACCCGGCCCAAATTCAGGCCATCGCCGCCATGAACCTGACTCAAGACGCCATCCAGACGATGATCGCGGATGGCACGATCTCTTTTGGCCGCGGCTTCGGCGGTAATCGTTCGGGCGATACCGCTTCCGGTTCCGGCGGTTTCAGCGGATTTCCCGGCGGTGGACCAGGCGGCGGCATTCCCGGCAGTGGATCGGGTGGCGGGCCGGGCGGCGGTTTGGGCGGCGACCCCAGCGCCATGGAAACGCGCCAGGCTGAGTTTGCGGCGCAGAGCGGCAGCGCTGATTTCCAAACCGTCGCTATGTCCAATGCCGTGATTCGCCTGTTGGAGGAGAAAACCGGCCAGGCGCCGGCGGGAAACTTTGGCCTGTTTGGCAGCGCGGTTACGGCCGTTAGCCAGGCCACCGGTTTGAGCGAAGACGACGTGCGCGCTGGCTTGTCCGAAGGCCAGACGCTGGCCCAAATCCTGGCAGCCAACGGCGGCGACGTGGACGCCGTAGCCGCCCAACTGGCGGAATCGCTGGCCGATTCCCCGCAGCTGCAAGGCCAGGACGCGCAAGAAGCTGTGACCAACTTGTTGCAAGGTGGCCAGCCATCGACAGACCAGTCCCCCCAGGAATAATACCTGGAGCGACTGCTGGAAAAACGTGGAGCATCATGTCCAAAACGATACTTGTTGTTGATGATAACGAACGGCTGCGCACGCTGGTTAAGTCATATCTGACCCAGGAAGGCCGCAGCGTGGATTTTTGACCACTTTTACAAGGCGGATCCCTCCCGCACGACCGAATGTATCACCGCCCGTAGCGTGGTTGACTCGGGCAGCACCGTTCACATTGTCCCGCCCCTGACATAAAAAGACCCCAAGGGTTTACCAAAACCCTTGGGGTCTTCATTTGTGCTAGTAGACTCCAGAAGTTAGAACAGACCGACTACTTTGCCGGTTTCCAAATCTACGTCGACGTCATAGTAAGCCGGGCGGGTGGGCAGGCCGGGCATGGTGCTCATCGTGCCCAACAGCGGGTAAAGGAAGCCCGCACCCACGCTGGCCCGCAGGTCGCGAATGGGCACGGTAAAGCCGCTGGGCGCGCCTTTCAAATTCGGATCATGGCTCAGGCTGAGATGTGTTTTGGCCATGCAGATGGGCAGCCCATCGAAGCCGTTTTTGGTGTACAGGGCGATCTTCTGCTCGGCCTCTTCCGAATATTCCACACCATCCGCGCCGTACATCTTCTTGGCGATGGTCTCGATTTTCTCCTTGATGCTCAAATCCAACGGGTACAGGAATTCAAAATTGCTGGGTTGTTCGCAGGCGGCGACGATGGCTTTGCCCAGTTCCACCGCGCCCAGACCACCTTCGGCCCAGTGATTGGTCATCACCGCGTCGAGCGCACCCGCTTCTTTCGACAGGCGGCGCACCAGGTCAACTTCGGCGTTGGTGTCGTCTTTGAAGCGGTTGACGGCCACGATGACCGGCACGCCAAAGCGCAAGGCGTTGCGGATGTGGACGCGCAGGTTGCTGCAGCCGGCTTCCAGGAGATCGAGGTTTTCTTCGGTGTATTCGGGGGCTAACGGCCGTCCCGCCACCACTTTGGGTCCACCCCCGTGCATCTTCAGCGCACGAATCGTAGCCACCAGCACCACGCAGTTCGGCACCAGACCGCTGTAGCGGCATTTGATGTTGAAGAACTTCTCCATGCCGATGTCTGCGCCAAAACCGGCTTCGGTCAGCACGTAGCCATCCGGACCCACCAGTTTGAGGGCAATCTGGTCGGCGACGATGGAGGAGTTGCCGTGGGCGATGTTGGCAAACGGCCCGGCGTGGACGAAGGCCGGCGTGCCTTCCAACGTCTGCATCAATGTGGGCATGATGGCGTCTTTCATCAAGACGGTCAGCGCGCCGCCCGTGCCCAGGTCGTCGGCGGTGATCGGTTCGCCGGCTTTGTTGGTGCCAATGACCATGCGTCCCAAACGTTCCCGCATGTCGGCCAGGTCAGTTGTCAGGGCCAAAATGGCCATGATTTCGCTGGCCACGGAGATGTCGTAGCCGGTGTCGCGGGTGAACTTTTCGTCTGGCCCTTTGCCGATGGTGATGCCGCGCAGATAGCGGTCATTGGTGTCCACCACGCGCCGCCAGGTGATGCTGTCGGGGTCGATGTCCAGGCGGACAAAACGGCTTTTTTCTTCGGCGGTTAAGTCGTTGGGATCGGTTTTGTCGATGCCCAGCTTGCGCAGTCGGCGCAGCATAACCGGAGCAAAGGTGCGTTTGCCCTCTTTGTCGGGCGGGCAGAGCCGGTTAAACAGCGAATCATCCGATTGGTAGGATTCGTGGTGCATGCGGGTGTCGATAGCCGCCGCCAGCAGATTGTTGGCGGCAGAGATGGCATGAATGTCGCCGGTCAGGTGCAGATTGAAATCCTCCATGGGGATGACCTGGCTGTAGCCGCCGCCGGCCGCGCCGCCTTTGATGCCAAAGGTCGGCCCCTGACTGGGTTGGCGCACGCAGGTGAATACTTTTTTGCCTAAATGCGCCCCCAGGGCCTGGCTGACGCCAACGGTGGTGGTTGTTTTGCCTTCGCCCAGGGGGGTAGGGGTGATGGCCGTGACGAGCACATATTTGCCATTGGGCTTGTCGCGCAGCCGGTCGCGCACGGAGAGACGCACTTTGGCTTTATCACGGCCGTAAGGCACTAATTCTTCGGCCAGCAGCCCAACTTCGTCGGCAATCTGCAAGACTGGCAGCGGCTCGGCGGCCTGAGCGATGTCAATATCGCTGGGGACAGGGGTCAGTAGGTTTTGTAATTTGTGGGGCATAGCAGGTTTATTTTCTCCTCTAACTTTGATGAATAAGAAAAACGGCGTCAGAAGCGCCAGGGTTGCTGTCAGCGTCCCAGATGCTCTTCGCCGGTTGTGGATGAAGTTTTGCCTGGCGGGAAAAGTGGCGAGACCGCCGGTTTCCTCCTACCAATTGCACGATTGCTTTATTCGGCTGAGAGGACGTGCAGTTTTGCATGGGGAATTGTCTCAAACGCGCCACAGTGGATTTTAATGCTAAAGCCATTCTGCAAAATGGGGAAAGCTTCTACCTGGGCCTTGGTGGTTTCAATGGCATAATCGATGAGGTCCAAAAATCGTTCGCGATCGTCGGTCTTCAGGTCTTCGGTGCTGCGTGAGCCTTCGAAGGTGACTGCCAACCAATGAACGGCCGCTTCGGGGTGAATGTTTTCAATGAGCGCAAAATTTCGCTCCTCGTCCTTGTGAATAATTTTTCCTGGCTGTTCTCCCGTGATAATGTCGCTGAATGGGTCGGTGATTTCTGAACCTGGCATATCGTCTAGGTACATAAATCTCAAATCCTCCTGTGTAAATAATTCGCCCGCCTGTGAAAATCGTCACATAACAGATTGTAACATGAGGGTCATGGGGTGGTCAACGCGAGGTGGATGAAGGAAGACGGCCGGCGAGTTCTGGCGCAGGGTGAATAATTCTAACGCCTGGGATAGAATATGAATCAGGCAGACATCCGGATGAAATTGCTATGATACAAGACATTGGTCGAATTACCCTCCAAGACAAGCCTGAATGGTTGAAAGTTGTCCTGCCGGTCAGGCGAAACTGGCTTCTGCTGGCTATTTTTTCGCTTGCCCTGGTGGTGTGGGTGGGGATGACAATCTGGATGTTGGTCTTTCTCATCCGCGACGTGATCATGCCGGGGGCCCGATTTGCTTTTCTCCTAGGGCTCATTGTCCTGCTCTGGCTGGTTCTGTGGTATTTTGTTGGGCGCTCTGTGGCGCGGCGCTGGCAGTATTTTGCAGCTGACCGCGAGATTTTGTTTATCAACAAAGACCGGCTGATTATTCGCCGGCCGGTTTCTATCTGGGGGCTGACAGAAGCGTTTGACATGAATCACGTGCGCCCCTTTTATTTTAGCGACAAGCATCATTGCCCCGCTTTTGATTATGGCAGCCAGAAGGTTTATCTGGGCCTTAGCCTGACGCAAGACGAGGCTGAACGGCTGATCAAGACTTTGAATACGCTTTATTTTCGGGCGTATGATGTGGATTTTGAGGATTAACGGCCGTTTGTCCTGACCCATTCGCTCCCATCAAACTCATGCACACGATTGCCGAACGAATCGCCGCGTATATCCCGGTTACTCTGGCGCAGCAGATCATGCAGCAAGGTCTGCCGACGCCTGGTCAACCGCGCTCGTTCCTGGCGGCCGCCCTTTTTTCTGACATTTCCGGTTTCACGGCTATGTCAGAGGAGCTGGCCTCCGATGGCCCGCGCGGCGCGGAAGAACTGAATCGGGTCTTGCTGACGACGTTTACGGCCATGATCAGCATCATCCACGAGATGGGCGGCGCGGTCAGCCATTTTTATGGGGATGCCATGTCGATCTACTTCCCGGCGTCGGGTGGGGACGATGGCCAGGATGTGGCCTGGCGAGCGCTGGCCTGTGCGCAGACGATGCAGCAGTTGATGCACACCAGTTTTAGCCGCGCCGTCACCAATCGCCCGCCGGGCAAAAATCCGGAATTTCCGCTGACGATCAAGATTGGCGTCGCCTACGGCCGTTGCCAGGAAATGATCGTCGGCGACCCGGCGGAAAGTCTGGAATTTGTGCTGATGGGCACGGCCGTTGATCAGGCCGCCGCCGCCGAAAAAATTGCCCAATCTGGCCAGGTGGTGGCCAGCCGCGAAATCGTTGCCCTGGCCGGTTTACCAGAGCGCGGCCCGGAAGAAGCTTTTTGTGTGCTGGACGGCCGTTTGCCTTTGCCCCCGGCGCGCCCCATCCTGACCTGGTCGGATTACGACGCCGCGCAGCGAGAGCGCCTCAGTGCCGCCGGCCGGGCTTTCATTCCACCCGTCCTCACCGAGCGCCTGTTGGGCGGCTACACCGCAGAATTGGCCGAGCATCGCCCGGTTACCAGCATGTTTGTCCAATTTGAGTATGCCGGCGATTCCGGCGCCGGTTCTGGTATGGCGGCGGCCGAAGTCGCGGCCCAGACCCAGGCCTACTACCAGTGGGCAAGAGGCGTGGTGCGACGGTTTGGCAGCCGCAATGCGCGCGTCAACCGCATCCTCACCGGCGACAAGGGCAATCAGCTCCACGTCATCTTTGGCGCGCCGGTGGCCCCGGACGCGCCAGATCAGGCTATGCGCTGCGCCCTGGCTTTTTTGCGCGAACAGCCAGAATTTATCGCTGTGCAGCGGATTGGCTTGGCGGCCGGGAAGGTGTTTTCTGGTCCGGTAGGGTCGACGACGCGGCGGGAGTATACCGTGGTGGGCGACGTGGTGAATTTATCGGCCCGGCTGGCCCAGGCCTGCGCGGCGAACCAGATATTGACCACTCCGCTGACGGCCCAACGGGTGCAGACGACGTTTGACTTTGAGGTGCTGCCGTCGCTGCTGCTCAAGGGCAAGCAGCAGCAGATGACGCCTTTCCGCCCGCTGGGCGAACGGCCGTCGACGACGCAGCTGCAAGTGTATTTTGGGCATGGGGAACGGCCGTTGATCGGCCGTGACACCGAGTTGGACCTGCTCCTGGGGGGCATGGACGCCGCCCTGCGCCGTGTGGGCGGCGTTGCCGCCATCTTGGGCGCGGTGGGCGTCGGCAAAACCCGCTTGTTGGCCGAAGGGATCAAATACTGGCTGCACGCCGGCGGCGTGGGCCTGGTTGGTGTGTGCCAGCAGCACATCGCCGATACGCCCTATGGACCCTGGGTCAACATCTGGCGCGATTTTTTTAGCCTGCGGCCCAGCATGACTCCGCTAAACCAGGCCGACGAAGTGGTGCGTCGCACGCGCCAGTTGGTCCCCGACTGTGGCGACGATGTGTGCCTGTGGGGTGAAGTGTTGGGTCTGCCGATTCCGACGCCGCCAGGCATGGAAGGCCTGCCGGCGGCGGTGCGCCAGGCGCGATTCTTTGCCCTGGTCCGGCGCTGTTTCCAGGCTGCGGCCCACGAAAAACCGCTGCTGCTGGTGCTGGAGGACGCCCATTGGGCGGATCAATCCAGCCTGGCGTTGTTGGATGATTTGACCTCGGCGTTGGAAGGTCACGCATTGTTTCTGGCGGTCACGTTCCGATTATTGGATGAGCTGAATCTGGCTACGTTGGAACGGCCGTCTTGCATTCCCATCATCCTGGCCGACCTGTCGCCTCAGATGGCCCGCCGCCTGCTGCACGAGTTGGTGGGAGTTGCCTCGCTGCCGTTGGAGGTGGAGCTGCATTTGGGGCTGCGCGACCGCAACGGCCGTGACAGCCCGGTCAGCCCGCTGTTTTTGGAAGAATCCATCAGCATGATGATCAGCGCCGGTGTGCTGCAGGTAAACGGCCGTGTGCGCATCGACGAACAAAAGCTGGCCGACCTGCAAATCCCGGACACCATCCACGGCTTGCTGCTGGCACGATTGGACCGTCTGTCGCCTACCAGCCGGGATTTGCTGCAGGTGGCGTCGGTGATTGGGCGTGAATTTGCCCTGGAACCGCTGGAAAGCATTGTGGGCGACCTGCCCCGGCCGGAAATGGCTGAATTGCTGCGGCAGCTTTCGACCGAAGAGATGACCCAACTGGTAACGGCCGATCCGGAATGGATTTACCTGTTCCAGCACGCCCTGACCCACGAAGTGGCTTACGAGAGCCTGTCTTATGCCCGGCGGCAGACGCTGCACCGGGCTATGGCCGACTGGCTGGTGGCGCGGTTTGCGGAGAATTTACGGCCGTATTACACCCTGCTGGCTTACCATTACAATCGCGCCGGTCGTCATGAGGAAGGGCTGCATTACGCCCTGGCCGCTGCCAACGATGCCCGCGACATCTTCTCCAATCAGGAGGCGGTGGAGCTGTATAACCTGGCGGAGGCTCATTTGCTGGCCTTGGGAAGAGAAGAGAGGTGGGAAACGGCCGTGGCCCTTTACCTTTCCCGCGGCGAGTGCCTCCGCTTCCTCGGTGACTTTAGCGCCGCGGCTGAAGACGCCGAGCAGGCAATTGAGCTGACGGCCGTGCGGCAGGATGCGCTGCGGCTGGCCCAGGCATACAACCTCATGGCCGATCTTAAATATCGCCAGGGCGATTACGATGAAATGCAGGCGTTGACAGCCCGGGTAATTGGCGATCTGGCCGAACAAATCCCCGCCGACGAACTGGCCCGCGCCTACCAATGGTCGGGCGTTGCCGCTACCACTCTGGGCAGCTACGATGCCGCCCTGCAAGATTTGCAGCGCGCGGAGAAACTGTCCCGCCAGATTAAGAACAACGACCGCCTCGCTCGCGTGCTGGATTCGTTGGCTTTTGTCTATTTTCTGCAAAAAAAGCTGGAATTGGCGTTGGTCCATATGCAGCAAAGTGTGGCCCTGGCGCGGGATTTTAGTATTCCGGCCAACGTGGCCTCGTCACTGAGTAACATTGCGCTGGTTCAGTTCCAACTAGGTCGGCCGGAAGATGCGCTGGTGACCCTGGATGAAGCCATTGCCCTGGCGCGTGACGTCAGCCGCAATTTTTTGGCGCATTTTCTCATCAACAAGGCTGAGGTTTTGTGCTACCTGGGCCAGTATGTCGAAGCGCGTCGATACTTTGAAGAGGCCAATGATTTGTTTAGCAGTATGGATGACGAACGAGGCTTGCTGGAGGTGACACTGCTTCAGGCGTATGAATATCATGCTGCTTTGGGTGAATGGGAGGAGGCGCAGGTTTTGTTGGATCAGGCGCAGACCTTGATCGCGCAATGGCCCGAGCTGAACCCGGAGTCGCAGGTCCGGCTTTTAATTGCGCTGGGTCAGGTAGCCTTAGCCCAGGAGCAAATCGCCGCGGCGGCGGCGCATCTTACCGATGCGCTGGCGTTGGTTGAGGAGAAGGATATTGCCTGGTGGCGGCCGGCAGCCTATTACTTTGCCGGCAAAGTGCAGTTGATTTTGGGTCATGTGGTGGAGGCTCTGGCGCTGCTGCGGGTGGGGGAAACGGCCGTAGCCAACGAAGGCTGCCCGGATTACTTGCCGCTCATCTATTTGGCTCTGGCTGAAGCTGATCCTGTCCACAAATCAGAGCATCTGCAAGCCTGTATTAACGCGGCCCAAACGCGGGCGCGTTTTGTGGATAAAGCGTATTGTTTACGAGCGGCGGATGTGGCGTTTTCTTAAAAACGGCTGATCTGATTAAGTAAACCGCAGAAGGTTTTGGAAATTAGACCCGAAGGGTTTTGCATCAATTGAGTTGAGTGTCCTCGGTTTCAAACCCTTCGGGTCTTCTGAAATCTTTCTACTGATTGCTTAACTGAATCTGATTAACGAAAAGCCCGGGAGTGATTCCGGACTTTTTGATCTTGGCGTACACGCGCAGCGATTATTGTCTCCTCTGGATCATGTGCCGATGACCCAGCTTCCTTTGGTCGTCCGATCACCAAGGCCGCCGGCAAATTCGTCGAAGTTGTCTTCGTTCAGATTTTCCAAGATTTTGCGGTCTTCCTCGGTCAGATCGTAGCCCTTTAGAGCTTCTTCGGGGTTGCTGAACAAAAGTTTGCGGAAGGCTTCGTCTTTTATCGCGCGCTCAATAATTTCTTTTACGATAGCTTCAGACATAGAGTTCTCTCCTGATGTGTTGATTCCCACCAGCGCCGGAGTCCCGGGCTGCAGGTTTGTGTTTGACCAGTTGACAAAATCAGTATGCCGGGAGCACGGCCGTTTGTCAATATCAGCGCCACACCTTTCCTGTAATATATTTGACTGCGCGCGTTGCCATATAGCGTGAAATGCGTTATCCTGGTCCCATGTATTTTGCTAGTGGCTTTACCGGGCGCGTTGTGCGCCCACAATTTATTGGCTGTGGTGTGGTGCGGCTCTGGTTAAACGCGCCCATCACCTGATATTTATGTAAAGCAATCGAGATCGATTTTCAGGAAGCCGAGGCGCACCCCGCCTCGGCTTTTTTTGTTTGTGAGGGATGGATCATGGCTGAAATTTTAGTCAATCTTGATAAAGTGAGCGTCAGTTTTGCAGGCCGGGCTGTTTTTGACGGCTTGAGTTGGGAAATCCAGGCCAAGCAGCGAATTGGGTTGGTCGGTCCTAACGGCGCGGGCAAATCGACCTTGCTTAAGCTAATTGCCCAGGAATTGGCCCCCGACGAGGGCAACATTTTCCGGCTGTCCGGGCTGACATGGGGGCGGTTGGCGCAGGAGCCGGAAATGCCTGGGGGAGAAACGGTGTTGACGGCGGCGCTAACGGCCGTTCCCGCCATCGCCGCCCTGGAACAAACCCTGGCCCGCCTGGAAGCGCAAATGGGCGATCCGGCCGTTTATGAACAGCCTGACGCCCTGGCCAAAGTGCTGACCGCCCACGAAAAAGCCTTGGCCGAATATGATCTGCTGGACGGCCCACGCTACGCCAGCCGCGTGAAGGACGTGCTCGCCCGGTTGGGATTTGATCGCCGCGACTGGGATACGCCGGCTGTTCTGTTGAGCGGCGGACAAAAAAAACTGGTCATGCTGGCCCGGCTGGTGGTGCAAAATCCCCAGCTCCTTTTGTTGGATGAACCGGACAATCACCTGGATTTGCCGGCCAAACGCAACCTGGAGCGGCTGATTGCCGCTTACCCGGGCTGCGTGGTCATCATTTCCCACGACCGCTATTTGCTGGATGAAGTGGCCAGCCATATTGCGGAGCTGGAAAACGGCCGTCTCACCCTCTATCCCGGCAATTACACCGCTTACGCCAACGAGCGCGCGCTGCGCCGTTTGCGCCAGCAGCAGATGTTTGCCGCTCAGCAAAAAGAAATCACCCGCATTGAGGCGGCCATCAAGCGCTTTGAACTGTGGGCTTCCGTCGTCGTTAACGAACGCCACATTCGCCAGGCGCGGGCCCGACAAAAAATGCTGGACCGCATGGACAAAATCGAAAAAGTGACCGAAGCGCGTCGTATGACGCTAGACATGGCCGGCTGGCGCGGCAGCAACAAAGTGATTGAGCTGGAAAAAGTGCGGAAGACATTTGCCAACGGCCGTACCATCTTCTCTGACCTGAATCTGATTCTCTGGCATGGCGAGAGGGTGGGGCTGGTCGGCCCGAACGGCGCGGGGAAATCGGTGCTGTTGAAACAGCTTTTGCAGCCGGAATTGATTAGCGGCGGGCAGATTAAGATTGGACCCAGCAGCAAGATTGGTTATTACGCCCAGGAGCACGAAACGCTGGATTATGACCAGACGGTAATTGCGGCCATTCGCTTGACCGCCCCGGTGAGCCGGGAAACGGCCGTTGCCATTCTCCACCGCTTTCTGTTCACCTACGATCAGATGGAGCAGCCTATTGGCAGCCTGAGCGGCGGTGAACGCAGCCGCTTGCAGTTGGCCCGCCTGATGTTGGAAAGACCCAATTTGCTCATCCTGGACGAGCCGACAAACAATCTGGACATCACGTCCATCGAAGTGTTGGAAGAGACGTTGGAAGAATTTGTTGGCACTGTGCTGGTGATATCCCATGACCGCTATTTTTTGGACAAAGTGGTTGACCGCGTAGTGGAACTGCGTGACGGCCGTCTGGCCGAATTTGCAGGCGGTTACACCGACTACCTGGCCGAAATTGGGGGTTAATCCGGCAACAAAAAAAGCCGCCCTGCAAAGAGGACGGCTTTTTTATCGCCAGGTCGTTCGTTTATTGGATGGCGAACGTGACCTGAACCTGCACGTTGTAATTCAATTGGCCAGGGGAGACGCTCGGCCCGGCAGCCGCTTCGGCCACGGCCATGCCGCCGCCATAACCCATGGGCATGATCGGTTGGTTGATCACTTCGCTGATCACCGTGACATTGCCCAGCTCCACGCCGGCTAAACCGGCCAGCGATTCGGCGCGGGCGCGAGCATCGGTCATCGCCGCGGCGCGGGCTTCAGCTTCCAATTCGGCCGGATCGGCCACGCTGAACTGGATGCCGTAGATGGTGTTCGCGCCGGCGTCGATCACCGCCGAGAGCACGTCGCTCACCTGGTCAATGTCCCGAATGGTCACGTTGACCTGGTTGGTCACCCGGTAGCCGGCGATGCCTTCCGGCCCTTTGTCGCCATAGATTTGCTCGGCCCACAGGCTGTAATTGGTCGTTTGCACGTCCTCGGCGGCGATGTTCAGAGCGCTGAGCGCGTCCATAATTTGCTGGATGGTGGCCTCGTTTTGGCTGGTGGCCTCGGCGACCGTGGGGGCGAAAATTTCCACGCCAACCTGTACCTGGGCCTGATCCGGGGTGCCATACGCTTCGCCCTGCCCCACGACGGTGATGCCTCCACCGGATGATGCGGTATTTTGGGCGGCGGCCGGTGTGGCCGAGGTGGGGTTGCAGGCAACGAGAACGGCCGTGATCCCCAGCAGCAGCACAACTGCCAGAATTGTCTTGAACGTTTTGTTAAACATGGTAGTCACTCCTTCACTAAAATTTGCGCGTTGTTTTGCGCTTCATCACCTGTAACGTCGGCCGATTGCATTTAGTTCCCGGAAATTCCATCCGCCTGATTAATTCCGTTATAATCTGCCGTATGAAGAGGCAAAACATTGTATTAACAGGTTTTATGGGAACCGGAAAGTCCACCGTGGGGCGTTTGTTGGCTGCGCAGCTAAATTACCAGTTTGTCGATACCGACGAATTGATCGTGGCCACAGACGGGCGGATCATTGCCGACATTTTTCGCGAGTCGGGCGAGGCTGCGTTTCGCGCGTGGGAGGCGGTTGTCGCTCGTGAATTAGGCCAGGCGGAGGGTTTTGTTATTGCTACCGGCGGGCGGATGATGGTCGATGAGGCCAATGCGCAGGCGCTGTTGGCAAACGGCCTGGCCGTTTGTCTCACCGCTGAGCCGGAAACGATTCTGGCCCGGTTGGAGGGCGACGAGAGACGGCCGTTGCTCAACGTTGCGGATCCGGCAGCAGAAATCCGGCGCTTGTTGGCGGCCCGGGCCGAGGCTTACGGCCGTTTCCCGCAGATTGCCACCGATAACAAGACCCCCGAGCAGGTCGCTCGCGAAATCGAAGCTCTCCTGCCGATAAAAGGACCCATGATGGAAACAGCTTATCTGCCGGTCAGCCATCCGACCGGCCATTATGACATTATTGTTGGCCAGGGGTTGTTAGAAAAAGCGCCCGAGTTAGCCCAGATTTCCGGCGATTTTGTGGTGATAACCGATGAGCACGTGGGGCCATTGTATGCCGGGCGCTGCGCCGGGGCGACGGCCGTGATCACCGTGCCGGCTGGCGAGCAGCACAAAACTCTGGAAATGGTGCGCTTCCTCTATGATCAGCTGCTCGCCGTTGGCCTGGATCGCAAGGGTACGATTGTGGCCCTCGGCGGCGGGGTGGTGGGCGACATGGCCGGGTTTGTGGCGGCCACCTATCTTCGTGGGATCGATTTTGTGCAGTGTCCGACCACGCTGCTGGCGATGGTGGACGCCAGCGTGGGCGGCAAAACCGGTGTCGATATGCCCCAGGGCAAAAATCTGGTCGGCGCGTTTAAGCAACCAACGGCCGTTCTCGCCGATGTTTCGACCCTGTACACCCTTGATCCGGCCGAATTTGCCTCCGGTATGGCCGAAGTCGTGAAACATGGCCTCATTGCCAGCCCAGGTCTGCTGACGATTTTGGAAACCGGCGATT
>Ga0209607_1003103_pt1 | contig 12849 bp, 14 predicted proteins | sample AD_UKC117_MetaG_FD_184413 | JGI IMG/M metagenome (GOLD analysis project Ga0209607, IMG submission 184413) | Active sludge microbial communities of municipal wastewater-treating anaerobic digesters from Hong Kong - AD_UKC117_MetaG (SPAdes)... | ecosystem: Engineered > Bioreactor > Anaerobic >... | reverse complement strand
ATCCCGAGGCGGTGCCCGACGTCGATTGGTTGGCGGGATTGCTTGAAGGGCAGTTGGCGGAATTGATTGGGTGAGCGCTGCGCAGGCGTTGGAGTTGGGTACGTGCGTTGGAGTTCGGTGCATCGGTGAGAGAAGGGCCGGCCGTGGTTGTCCAACGGCTGTGCGGTTGTCCAACGGTTGTACCGATGTCTCACATCCTTGGGAGAAGGGGGCTCTGAAAGCCCTTCGGTGGGTACCCGCCAAGCCGCCCGTGCTGAGATGGACCCATGTGTGGCAGATATGCGGCAGCCAAGGACGTGGCCTCCCTGGTCGAGGAATTCGAGGTGGTCCGGCCTCCCGACGAGAACCTCCCCGCGGACTACAACGTCGCGCCGAGCAAGCCGGTCTACATGGTCGTCGACCGGGAGACCGACGATGGCGTGCAGCGGCAGTTGCGGATCGCGAAGTGGGGCCTCGTCCCGTCGTGGGCGAAGGACCCGAAGATCGGCAACCGGATGATCAATGCCCGGATCGAGACCGCTGCCGAGAAGCCCGCGTTCCGGCGCGCCTGGGCGAAACGACGCTGTCTGCTGCCGGCCGACGGCTACTACGAGTGGTACGCCGGACAGGGTGTGCCCAAGCAGCCGTTCTACATCCATCGCTCGGACGGCGCATCGTTGGCGATGGCTGGGCTGTTCGAGTTCTGGAAGGATGGCGAGGACTGGCTGGTCAGCACCGCCATTCTCACAACCTCCGCGCCGGATGCCCTCGGCCAGATCCACGACCGGATGCCGTTGCTCGTGCCCCGGGAGAACTGGGCGAAATGGCTCGACCCGCAGGGCCCACCGGCCGACGACATCGTCGTGCCCGCGATGGCGACCGGGCTCGAGGCGTACCCGGTGAGCACCGAGGTCAACAACGTCAAGCACAACGGTCCGCAGTTGCTCGAGCCCCTGCCCGCATCGTGATCGAGGTCGCCACCAGCAAAGGCCCGGCACGGTTCGTGGAGTATCCGGCGCAGGCGCCCCGGGCCACGCTCGTCCTCGGGCACGGCGCGGGCGGTGGCGGCACCGCCCCGGACCTGCTCGCGATCGCCGAGGCGCTGCCCGAACACGGGGTCAGCGTCCTGCTGCACGAACAGCCCTGGAAGGTCGCCGGCAAGAAGGTGGCGGTCGCGCCGCCGGCACTGGACATCGGGTGGACGCAGTCGTTGGCGGAAGTGAACCTGCCGGGACCACTGATCGTGGGCGGGCGTTCGGCCGGGGCGCGGGTGGCCTGCCGCACCGCCACGCAGGTCGGTGCCACCGCGGTGCTGGCGTTGGCGTTCCCCCTGCATCCGCCCGGCAAGCCGGAGAAGACCCGCGCCGACGAGTTGCTGGTGGACCTGCCCTTACGCGTCGTGCAGGGTCAGCGGGACCCGTTCGGCCGGCCGGAGGAGTTCCCGCCGGGCCTGGATCTGGTCGCCGTCCCCGGCGACCACAGCTTGCGCAAGGGTCTGGTCGAGGTCGTGGCTGCAGTGCTCGACTTCGTCTGAGGGAATGGACCGCGGGCCGGGCTTGTTGACCACGACGAACCCGACAGCGGAGGTAGGCATGCTCCTTCTCGACGACCCGGCGGCGCTCGTCGATGGCGTCGGAGCACTAGGCTCTCGAATGATGCCAGACCCACAGGACGACCTGACTGAGCGTTTCGAGGCGGAAGTGATTCCGTTGCTCGACACGCTCTACGCAGGTGCCCTGCGGATGGCGCGCAACCCCGATGATGCCAGTGACCTGGTGCAGGAGACCGTGGAGCGCGCGTACAAGGGCTTCAAGTCCTATACGCCGGGCACCAACCTGCGCGCGTGGTTGTTCCGCATCATGACCAACGCCTACATCAACATCTACCGCAAGAAGCAGCGCCAACCGCAGCAGTCGTCGGCCGACGAGGTCGAGGACTGGCAAATGCACAAGGCCGCATCCCACACGTCGGCAGGATTGCGGTCCGCCGAGGTCGAGGCGCTGGACGGTCTGCCCGACTCGGATGTGAAGCGGGCACTGTCGTCCATAGGCGAGGACTACCGGCTCGCGGTGTACTACGCCGACGTCGAAGGCTTCGCCTACAAGGAGATCGCCGAGATCATGGGCACCCCGGTGGGCACAGTGATGTCGCGGTTGCACCGCGGCCGTAAGCAACTGCGAGTACTTCTGGAGGATTACGCGGCCGAGCGAGGCCTCGTACGGCGATCCGGGGAGGAATCATGAATGCCGGAGGTTGCGCGGATCCAGGCGGCTGCGAGGACGCCGACAAGCACCTCTACGAATACCAGCACCACGAATTGACCCCCGACGTCCATCAGCGCATCAAGGACCATCTCGATGCGTGTGGGCACTGTCAGGAGTTGTACCGCGAGGAAGAGATCATTCGCCGTAAGGTCGCGCAGTGTGCCTGTGAGGCTGCCCCGGAACAACTGCGCACACGCGTCATCTCGCTGATCGCGACGTTCCGGACCACCCGCTCCTAGACCCTGGGCTGTCGTCCCGAACCTGACTCGGGCCGAATGTTGCGCCCTCGTTCCGCTTGCGTTCGGCCGCGGGCAGCCCGCGGGGTTGTCTCCTAGGCGTTGGGCCGGCGCCCGTGATTGGCTGCGTTGCCCTTGCGGGCCCGGCGCTTACGTCCACGCTTGCTCATGTTCTGCTCCTAACTGTCGAGTCGGCGATTGAGTGCGCTGAGCACCGAACGTGCCAGCGCGTCCTCCACGTCGCCGCGTACTAGAGCCGATCCTACGAGAAGCTGGTACGGGGCCGGTTCATCGGGGAACGCGATGACCGTGAGCGCGACCTTGCGGCCCGGGACGGAAACGATGGTCGCGCTGTCCACATCTGCCGGCCCCGGCAGCAACGGGCGTAGTGCGTCGAGGGTCGCGCGCGCGATCGCCAACTCCCGATCGTCGTCGGTGCAGGTGGCCGATCCTGAGAGCACTCTGCCGGTGAGCGCCAGCGACGTCGTGGCCGTCAATGTCAGCCCGGATCTGCGCACGGAGATGGAGGTCAGCGCAGGCCGCGGAGTACCGGACGCCAGGGGTTCGTCAGCCGGATCGTGCACGTCGTCGAGCCCGCCGCGCAGTACTGACATTCGCCTGCTCGAGGCGAGTGTCAGACGTCTGCGCTGATCTTGGTCCACGCAGGTCACCCTAGCGCGGCGCGCACCGGTCCACGTGGCACTCAACTGTTGGCGGTGTCGTGACGAAGAACTGAACGTGGAGCAGACCCACTTGGCGATCGAACCGTACCTGCGCGCGCTCGTGGAGGTCAGCGGTTCCGACCTGCACCTCAAGGCCGAAGTCATCCCCCGGATCCGGATCGACGGAGTCCTGCGTCCCCTGCGAGCCCCGGCGTTGAGTTCCGCGGACACCGAACTCATGCTCTCGCAGATCCTGCGCGAGGATCTGGTGGAGGAGTTCGCGCAGACCGGCGAGGCGGACTTCGCGCTGATGATCGAAGGGGTGGGCCGGTTCCGGGTCAATGCCTTCCGGCAGCGTGGGCATGTCGGGATGGTTCTGCGCCGGGTCTCCATCGGGGCGATCCCGCTGGCGGACCTCGGGCTGCCCGACCCCGTTCACGCACTGTCTCTGCAACCGCGCGGCCTGATCCTGGTCACCGGTCCGACCGGATCGGGTAAGACCACCACCCTCGCCGGCATGATCGATGAGGTCAACCGGCACCGCGACGTCCACGTCGTGACGATCGAGGACCCCATCGAGATCATCCACCACGACAACCGGGCTCTGATCAACCAGCGTGAAGTGCGTATCGACACCGCCGACTTCAAGGTGGCGATGCGCTCGGCGATGCGGCAGGACCCGGACGTCATCCTGATCGGCGAGATGCGCGACACGGAGACGGTGCATGCCGCTCTGAGCGCCGCTGAGACCGGACACCTGGTCCTGTCCACCCTGCACACGGTCGACGCGCAGGAGACGATCAGCCGCATCATCGACTTCTTCCCACCCCATGAGCAGCAGCAGATCCGGCTGTCTCTGGCCGGGGCTCTGCGCGGCATCCTGTGCCAGCGCCTGGTGCAGCGTGCGGACAACCGCGGACGATGTGTGGCGATGGAAATCTGCATCAACACCGGCCGCGTGTCGGACGCCATCGTGGACAAGGTCAAGACCGGGACGATCACGTCCTTGATCGCCGAGGGGCGTTTCTACGGGATGCAGACCTTCGACCAGCATCTCGTTGAGCTGTATCGCGACCGCGTCATCACCCTCGACGACGCGATGTCGGCATCCAGCAGTCCGCATGACCTCGAAGTGGAACTACGGCGGTTGGGGCTGGTAGCCAGCTGACGGCTAGTCCGTGTCTGGCGTCTTCACGGGTTGCGACGAAGGTGTAGCCGCGCCACACATCGCGCACCTTCGTGCCATTGATCTACGTCACAACGGCGCGGTCGGCCCTCAGCCGACGATGGTCCCGTGGCGTGAACATGTCGCGCGCCAGCCGGTCGGGGTGACTTGCACGATCATCCGCCGTCCACACTCGGCGCAGAACCGGGGTGGTTCCAGCGGTTGGTCACAGTTGTGATCGGGGGTTCCGCAAACAGGGCAGTACGACACGACTTCAGGCTAGTGCGCCCCGTAACCTTTCCTGCATGGAGATCTCCCTGGGACAGACCGCGCATGTGGTCCGCAACGTGTCAGAAAGTGATACCGCGCAGGCGGTGGGCAGCGGGGACCTCGCAGTGCTGGGGACGCCGGTGCTGCTGGCGTGGCTCGAAGCGGCGACCATCGAGGTATGCGGGGCGACCGATGAGGAGACCTCGGTGGGCACTCGCATCGCGCTCGATCATACGAAGCCCAGTGCTGTGGGTTCCGATGTGACGTGCACGGCGACGGTCGCTGAGATCGACGGACGGATCATCACGTTCAAGGTGCAGGCCACCCAGCAATTGCACGGCGAGGACGTCTTGATTGGCCGCGGAGTCGTCGTGCGGGCCATCGTCGGCCGGGAGAAGTTCCTGGCCAAACTGGACCGCCGGGCTACAGACCGGTCGTCGCGCGGGGGTACATGATCTCCGGATCGGTCAGCACGTTCACCAGATAGGGCACACCGGCGGCGAACGCGCGATCCAGAGCGGCGCCGATCTCTTCGGGGTCGCTGACGGTCTCACCAGCCCCGCCAAGCGCCTTCACCACGTCGTCGTAGCGCAGACCCTGCTGCAGATCCGCGGCCACGTCGTACTGGTGCAGCAGGCGCATGGGGTGCTTCTCCAGCCCCCACGCGCTGTTGTTGCCGACGACCATGACCACCGGCAGGTTCTGCCGGACCAACGTGTCCACATCCATGAGGCTGAAGCCAGCGGCTCCATCACCCATGAGCAGAACGGTCTGTGACGAGGGTTTGGCCACGGCCGAGGCCATCGCGTAGCCGAGCCCGGTGCCCAGACATCCGTAAGGTCCGGGGTCGAGCCAGTGTCCGGGACGCTTGGGCTCCACGTACTTGCCGGCGAAACTCACGAAGTCGCCGCCGTCGCCGATCACCACGGTGTCGTCGGCCAGTCGCTGGTTCAACTCCCCGTAGATGCGCGCTGGGTGGATCGGATCGACTGTGCTGTTCAGGACGTCGCCATCCTTGACGATCGCTGCGTGGACGGCCTCCTGCAGCCCGCTGAGCCACTCGCTGCGCGCGAGGTGCTGAGGGTGGGACTCCCAGGCCACGGTGATCGCGTCCAGAGTCGTGGACAGGTCGCCGGCGACCGAAGCTGTGGGTGAAGCGTGGTGGGAGACCTGGTCGGGGTGGTCGACCACATGCACCACTTCGGCCGGGGCGTCGGTGGGACCGAACTTGCCGTAACCCAGTCGGAAGTCCAGCGGGGTGCCGACGACCACGACCAGATCGGCGTTCTTCAGGGCTTGTGAGCGTGCTCGGGTCACCAGCAGTGGGTGGCCGCTGGGGATCACACCGCGGCCCATGCCGTTGGGGATCACCGGCACTTGCAAGGTCTGGGCGAGTCGCACGGCGGCCTGCTCGGCGAAGTCGTTCCACACGTCCGAGCCGAGGATCAGCACCGGGCGTTGCGCCGAGGCCAGCATGCCTGCGACACGGGTGACGGCATCGGGGTCAGGGCTGCGGTCGACGTCGGTGTGGCGCACCGGGTCGGGGGCGTCGACAGGACCGTAGAAGATGTCCATCGGCACGTCCAGGAACGCGGGGCCGCGATGCGCGGTGGTCGCCGCTTGGAACGCGGCAGCGGTCATCGCGCCGATCTGGGCGGGGTCGTGCGCGGTCTGCGCGTACTTGGTGACCGGCGACACGATCGGCAGGTGGTCCATCTCCTGCAAAGCACCCGATCCCCAGCGGAAGTCGGGGGAGCGCCCACCCATCACGACCATGGGCACCGAGTTGAACCAGGCGCTGGTCAGGCCGCTGAGCGCGTTCGTGACTCCGGGCCCTGCGGTGACCGCGGCGAAACCCGGCGTCCGGGTCAGCTTGGCGGTGCCTTCCGCGGCGAAGACGGCGGTCGCCTCGTGGCGCACGTCGACCAGGCGGATCGGTCCGCTGCGTTCGGCCACGCGCGGGTCGCCGGCGGCATCCACCGCGTCCTTGCCGCCGACCGCCGCGTCGAACAGCGGGAAGATGTGCGCGCCCGAGAGGGTGAACAGGGTCTCGACGCCGTACGCCTTCGCAGCGGCGATCGCGTGCCAGCCGCCGTGACCGCTGGTCATCAGAACAGCCCGATCAGGATGCCCCACACGAGGCCGACGATCAGCAGGATGGCGACCACGGCCACGACCGGGCCCTTGACGTTCATCATGAGTTGGCTCCTTACAGGGAGTCGGACAGTGCCTTGATCGGCATGTTCAGTTCGGACAACATATCGAGGTCGGAGTCGGCGGTGCGACCCAGCGTCGTGAGGTAGTTGCCCACGATCACCGCGTTGATGCCGCCGAGCAGGCCGTCGCGGGTGCCCGGGTCGCCCAGGGTCAGCTCACGTCCGCCGGCGTATCGCAGGATCGTGCGGGGCAGGGCCAACCGGAACGCCGCGATCGTTCGCAGAGCGTCGGCGGCCGGCAACACGTCCATGTCGGAGAAAGGGGTTCCGGGTCGCGGATTGAAGAAGTTCAGCGGCACCTCGTAGGGGCCCAGCTCGGCGAGCTGGGCGGCGAACTCCGCGCGCTGCTCAAGACTCTCGCCCATGCCCACGATGCCGCCGCAGCAGACCTCCAGGCCGGACTCCGCGATCATCTGCAGGGTGTCCCAGCGTTCCTGCCAGGAGTGGGTGGTGACGACCTGCGGGAAGTAGGAGCGAGCCGTTTCGAGGTTGTGGTTGTAGCGGTGGACGCCCATGTCGCGCAGAGCCTCGGCCTGCTCGCGGGTCAAAATGCCCAGGCTGGCCGCCACGTTGATGTCGACAGCCTCGCGGATCGCGGCGACGGCTTCGCGCATCTGGGTCATGAGTTTCTCGTCGGGTCCGCGCACAGCGGCCACGATGCAGAATTCGGTGGCGCCGGTGGCCGCGGTCTGCACGGCCGCGTCGACAAGTCCCGGGATGTCCAGCCACGCGGCCCGGACCGGGGACTCGAACAGCCCGGACTGCGAACAGAAATGACAGTCCTCGGGGCAGCCGCCGGTCTTTACCGAGACGATGCCTTCCACCTCGACCTCGGGTCCGCACCACTGCATCCGCACCCGGTGTGCGACGTCGAGCAGGGCAGGGACTTGATCGTCGGGCGCCTGCAGCACTCGCAAGATGTCGGTCTCGGCCAGTCCCTCACCGGTTTCGAGCACGCGCTCGGCCAGTTCAAGGATGTCGGTCTGCGGGGTCGCGTCTATGGTCACAGGAGTCCTCTCGCGTCTGCCACAAACCTATCCGCCTCGAACCGCCCCCCGAACCGTGGGGACAGGCTGCGGGCGGCCACCTCCTCGAACGCGGCCGGGGGCAGGCCGGCGATGTCTTCGGGCAGGACTCCGGCCAGGGGTTCGCCGATGAGCAGTTGCAGATCGTGCAGGTTGCTCACACTGGCGAGGTCCGGAGTCCGGGGCCAGGCGCCGATCACCACTCCGGCCAGTTCGATGCCCCGGTTCTGCATGGCTTCCAGAGTCAGAGCCGTGTGGTTGAGCGTGCCGAGTCCGGGCGTGACCACCAGCACCGCCGGGGCCTGCAACTCGACCAGCATGTCCGCGAACGTCAGCACCGGTTCGTCGCTGAGGCGCACCAGCAGTCCACCGGCGCCTTCCAGCAGCACGAGATCGGCATCGGCCTCCTTGATCCCCTCGGCGACCTCGTCAACGGTCAGGGTCGGGATACCGCTTCGACGCGCGGCGCTGGCCGGTGCCAGCGGGTCGGGGTAGCGCACCAGTTCCAGAGTCTCGACGTGTGGGACCAGCGCTTTGACCACGTCCACGTCCCCGCGGCCGTCCAGCGGCAGTCCGGTCTGGGCGGGTTTGAGCACCGTCACGACGTCCGGGCACAAGGCGGCGATCGCGGCAGTCACGATGGTCTTGCCGACCTCGGTTCCAGTTCCGGTGATGGCCAACACACTCATGCGGCCACCTCATCACGTGCCATGCGCAGGGCCTTCTCGACGGCGTCGAAGTCCGACGGCGACAGGTCCGCGTGACCGGTCATCCGTAGGCGCGCGATCCCGTCGGGGACCGAGGGTGGGCGGAAGCAGCCGACGTCCACGCCCGCGTCCGCACAGACCCGTTGTGCCAGCAGCGCATCCTCGGAGCGTCCTACCGGGATAGAGGCGACGGCCGCGTCGTGATCGTGCACGGTCCAGCCTGCTGATGCCGCACGGGCGGCCAGCGTGCGGGTCGCGGCACGCGCTTGTTCGGGCAGTTCGGGATGGGACAGGACCTTGCTCGTGGCAGCGAGCGCACTGCCCACCGCGGCCGGCGCCAGGCCGGTGTCGAAGATGAACGACCGGGCGGTGTTGATCAGATGCTCGACCACCGGGCCGGTTGCTGCGATGGCGCCGCCCTGCGAGCCCAGCGATTTCGACAGGGTGAAGGTTCGCACCACGTCACCGGCCAGGACCCCGGCCGCGGAGCATGCACCGGCTCCTGCATGGCCCAGCACCCCGATGCTGTGCGCCTCGTCCACGACCAGCAGGGCCCCGAATTGCGTAGCGAGGTCGGCGAGTTCGGCAAGCGGCGCCAGATCACCGTCGACGCTGAACACCGCGTCGGTGACGATGACCTTGCGCGGCTGGGAACTGTGCGCCAGCGCCTCGCGGACCGCGGCCACGTCACGGTTCGGGTAGACCGTCACCGCTGCTCGGGACAGGCGGCAGGCGTCGACGATGGACGCATGGTTGTACGCGTCGGACAGCAGCAGCGTGTCCGCGTCGGTCAAGGCGGTGATGGCCGCGAGGTTGGCCAGGTAGCCCGACGAGAAGACGAGGGTGCGTTCGGCGTCCACCAGGTTGGACAGTGCCGATTCCAGTTCCGCGTGCAGGGCGGTGTGGCCGCTGACCAGCCGGGATCCGGTCGCGCCGGCCCCCCACCGTCGCAGCGCCGTCACCCCGGCCTCGATCACATCGTGGTCGCGCGCCAGGCCCAAGTAGTCGTTGGACGCGATGTCGACACGACCGGATTCGCGCGGTCGCAGTGTGCGGTGCAACCCCGCGGCACGTCGCTGCTCGGCGTGCTGCTCGAGCCAGCTCACGACGCGGCGCCGTAGACCTGGTCCAGGCCGTGGTTGAGGGCTGAGGCCATCTGCTGCAACTCCGGTTCGGCGATGCCCAGCGGCGGCATCAGGATGACGACGTCGCCCAGCGGCCGGGTGATGACTCCCAGGTCGCGCATGGCGGTGCAGATCCGCAGCCCGGTGCGATCCCCGTGGGGTTTGACCTCGATCCCGGTCATCGTGCCGATCCGTCGCACTTCGACCACCCGCTCGTCGTCGTCCAACGGCTTGAGCAGATCACCCAGCGTGCGTCCGATCCACGCGGCGTGGTCGACGGTCGCGCGTTCGTCCATGAGTTCCAGGTTTGCCAGCGCGGCCACGGCGCACAGCGGATTCGCGGTGTACGAGTGGCCGTGGAAGAACGTCCGGTCGCCAGCCCCCAGAAAACTGCTGTAGATCTCCTCGGTGGCCAGCACCGCCGACAGTGGCAGCACCCCACCGGTCAGGCCCTTGCCGCACGTCAACAGGTCGGGGCTGATGTCAGCATGCTCGACCGCCCACATGCGCCCGGTGCGGCCGATCCCGGTGGCTACTTCGTCGACCATCAAGTACGCGCCGAACTGCGTGCTCAACGCCCGGACCCCCTGAACGAAGGACACGTCGTGGGTGAGCATTCCTCCGGCGGCCTGGACCAGCGGTTCGATGACGATCGCGCACACCTGATCGCCCACCTCGGCCAGCAGGATCCGCAGTTCGTCGAGCACCTGCGCGGCACGCTCCTGTGCGGTCTGCCCGGGTTGGCGCACGCCCGGTGACGACACCATCCGGGTACGCAGCAGGATCGGCGCGTAGGTGTGATGGAACAGGTCGATCCCGCCGACGGACACGGCGCCGAGCGTGTCGCCGTGGTAACCCTCGGCCACGTGTACGTAGAGCGGTCGCTGCTCGCCTTGTTGAAGCTTCGCCTGGTAGGCCATCTTGATGCCCGCTTCGACGGCCGACGAGCCGTCGCCGGCGAAGAACACACGCGACAGCGGCTTCGGGGATCGCGCGACCAGTTCCTCGGCCAGTCGGATTCCCGGCTCGTGGGTGAAGCCGAGGAATGTCGAATGGTCCAGCGTCCGCGCCTGCCGGGCGATCGCCTCGTTGATGGCCGGCTCGTTGTGGCCGTGCACGGTGACCCACAGCGACGAGAACCCATCGATGTACTTGCGGCCCTGGTCGTCGTAGAGCCACACGCCGTCTGCGCGGCTGATGACCAGCGGATCGTCGGTCGGCCACCAGGCGTGCTGGGTGAAGGGATGCCATACGTGTCGTTGGTCTGCCTGGAACAGATCGGTCACCACCCAAGTGTGCAATGAGGTGATCGGGCACCTGCCGCGCGGTCCTCGTCGTTAGGGTGCAGGCATGGTGGATCTGGATCGTCTGGCACGCGAGCGCACGGATCTGACGTCGGCGGAGATCGCCCATCTACACCTGGTCACCGCGGACTGGACGCTGCTGTCAGACCTGTCATTCTCAGATCTCGTCATGTGGCTTCCGACGTGGAACTCGGCCGGATTCGTGGCCGCCGCACAGGTCCGTCCGAGCACCGGGCCCACTGTTTTTCCTGAGGACATCGTCGGAACGTTCGTGGCCAAAGGCAGGCTGCACGAAGTAGAGCGGGCCTTCCACTCCCAACGGGTCGTACGCAACCGCACGGGGTCGGATTCGATGCTCCCGGGAGGCACTGAATCCATTCCGGTGCTGCACGGCCAGCGGGTTGTCGCGGTGATCGCACGGCGCAGTGGACTGGCGCCGCGGGAGGCCGGCGATCTGGAGCGGACCTACCGCGAGGTGGCCGATCAGCTGGGCCAGATGTTGAGCGCCGGGCAGTTCCCCACCCAGGGAATGCAGGACTCGTCCACTCCGCCGCGGGTGGGCGACGGTCTATTGCGCATCGATGCCCAGGGAGTCGTGGAGTTCGCGTCCCCCAACGCACGTAGCGCCTTCCGCCGCATGGGAGTGAAGACCGATCTCATCGGCCAGGTCCTGGAGCGAGAGGTACGCAGGCTCGCCGCGCGCACCGGACCGGTCGACGAGGCGATCGCAGTGATCTCCGCGGGTCGTGCGGCCGGCAGCGTCGACGTGGAAGTGGGCGAGGCGACGGTATCGATGCGTTCCATCCCGCTGATGAACGAGCGGACGCGCAGTGGTGCGGTCCTGCTCGTTCGCGATGTCACGGACCTGCGCCGCGGCGAACGTGCACTGCTCACCAAGGACAACACCATCCGCGAGATCCACCACCGGGTGAAGAACAACCTGCAGACGGTCGCCGCGTTGTTGCGAATGCAGGGCCGGCGCCTGTCGGACCCGACCGCACGCGCGGCGCTCGACGAATCGGTGCGTCGGGTCAGCGCGATCGCGCTCGTGCACGAGACGCTCTCGCAGGCCGACGCGGACGCCGTCGAGTTCGACGAGGTCGCTGATCGCGTGGTCGCGATGGTGTCGGACTTGAGTCCGGACGTCGTCGTGGAACGCACCGGGCAGTTCGGGGTGCTGCCCGGGTCCATCGCCAGTTCGCTGGCATTGGTCGTCGCGGAATTGCTGCAGAACGCCTTAGAGCACGGCTTGCAGGACCGCGGCCACGGGCGCATCACCGTCACAACCGAACGCCGTGGGCGCCGACTGCAGGTCTGTGTCATCGACGACGGGGCCGGGCTGCCGGCCGGCTTCGACCCGGACCGGGACGCAAAACTCGGTTTACAGATCGTGCAGACGCTCGTGCGTGACGACCTCAAGGGTTCTTTGAGTTGGGAGCCGGGGGAGTCGGGGGTGGGGACCACCGCCACCATCGACCTGGTTGTGCCGGGTCGCGCAGGGCAGGCTGTCCAGGCCGGGGATTAGCAATCCTCGATGACTTGGCGGCCACGTTCTGATGCGTGAAGTGTTGGGCTCCGACTGACTTCTGTTGTCTGGGCCTCGCGGGTGTGGATTCGCGCGTCGCCGGCCCACAGCCGTGAGAGTTGGGTACGTGCGTTGGAGATCGGTACGTGCGTTGGAGATCGGCGGGGCGTGGATCTCCAACGGCTGTGCGTTTGTCCAACGTGCGCACATAACTCCAACGCGTGCGCCGGGGCGGGAGTCGGACTCCAGCGTCTGCGCCGGGGCGGGAGCGTCGGGCTGCAGCGTCGGCGCCGGCCCACAGGCGTGAGAGTTGGACTCCAGCGTCGGCGCCGGCCCACAGGCGTGAGAGTTGGGTACGTACGTTGGAGATCG
>Ga0209607_1003095_pt1 | contig 12861 bp, 9 predicted proteins | sample AD_UKC117_MetaG_FD_184413 | JGI IMG/M metagenome (GOLD analysis project Ga0209607, IMG submission 184413) | Active sludge microbial communities of municipal wastewater-treating anaerobic digesters from Hong Kong - AD_UKC117_MetaG (SPAdes)... | ecosystem: Engineered > Bioreactor > Anaerobic >... | reverse complement strand
ACGCAGCCAGGTCCGGTTCTGGCAAATCCACGACCAGTTTGCGGGTCATGATCACGGCCAGTTGGTCGTCGGCGGTGCGCATTTGCAGCACATTCGCCTGGATGCTGTAGGTGGCGGCGCTTTCCAGAGCGGCCAGGAATTCGCTCTCTTGCTCCATGATGCCGGCCGGTTCGGCGCAGAAGCGGCGTGTGGTTCCGGCCGGGCTAATCTCAATGCTGCCGTCGCTGGCGGTGAAGCTGGTAAAGTACTGATTGCAGCCGGCGCTGCCAGTCAGGTCGCCCTCAACGCCAAAGTTGGCGGAGATTTCCGTGCCGAGGATCAGGCTGACGACGGCTTCACGGCCGTTGTTGTACGAAGTTACTTCCCAGACTGTATCGGCCAGATCGGTGGACTGGGCGACGAAGGTGGCGACCACCTGGCCGCCGGACAGCAAGGAAAGCTCGTTGGCGCTGATGGTGAAGCTGTCGGTAGCGGCCAGGGCGGCGGCAAAGTCCGTGGCCTGGGTCATGACTGGCTCTTCGCAGGCCATCATGGTCCCGGCCCCCGCCGGGCTGAAAGTGAGGCTGCCGCTGTTTTGGGTGTAGGTGGTATTGAACTGGTTACAGCCGTCCGTGCCGGAGACTGTGCCATCCGTGCCAAACTGGAGAGTAACGGCCGTGCCGGAAATGGGCAGTTGACCATTCAACGAACTGAGCACCCAGCCGGTTCCTGCCAGATTGCTGCTCATTTCAGGGAGCGAGGTTGCCTCGGCGCCCGGCGCTTCAACTTTACCCGCCACAAAGGTGGCTACAACCTGCTCGCCGGCCTGAAGGTTTAGTTGGTTGCCGTTGGCGGTGAAGCTGGTGACGCTGGCCAGCGCGGCCATGTAGGCTGTGGCCTGGGTCATGACCGGTTCCTCACAGGCCATCATGGTGCTGGCCGCAGCCGACTGGTTGATCGTCAGGTTGGCCCCATCCTGGGTATAGGTGGTGCTGAACTGGTTGCAGCCGTCGCTGCCGGAAACGCCGCCGTCGGCGCCGAATTGAAGGGTAACGGCCGTGTCAGCCACCGGCAGTTCGCCATTTAACGAACTCAGAACCCAATTTGTCCCGGCCAGATCCATACTGGCCTCCGGTTCAGCGGCTTGCTGGCAGGCCGCCAGCAGAAATAAGCCAATTGCTAATAGGGTGATTCTTACCAAAGTTTTCATACAAAGTTCCTTTATCATTTGATTTGATTGTTAGCCAGCTAACGACAATCAGCCAGCCAACACAGCTACTCTTCGGGATGAGCCAGTTCTTCCAAATAAACGATTGCCGTTTCGATGCCTCGATGGAACATTTCGATACTAAAGCGCTCGTTGGGCGAGTGCAGCCCATCGTCATCGAGGCCGTAGCCCATCATCACCACCGGGATGTCCATCATGTCGGCTATCTCGGCCACGACGGGGATGCTGCCGCCGCCGCGAGTGAAGACGGGTTTGGCGCCCCAGGCGCGCTCATAGGCGCGTGAGGCCGCCTGCATTTCGGGAATGTCGAAGGAAAACAGCGCCGCCTTGCCGGTGGTGATGAGTTTGACTGTGACTTTGACGGTCGGCGGGGCAATCGACTCAATGTAGGTTTTGATTTGCTCGTAGATTTTGTGTGGGTCCTGGTTGCCCACCAGCCGGGAACTGAGTTTGGCCCCCGCTTTGGCCGGCACAATCGTCTTCGGACCAGGGCCGGTCCAACCGCTCCACATCCCGTTGATGTCTAGCGTGGGCCGGGCCGAGATGCGTTCGCGGATGGTGTAGTGGGGATCGCCCCAAACGGCCGTTACCCCCGTCGACTGCTTGTACTGCGCTTCAGTCAGGTCCGTTTTGGCAATCATCGCCCGCTCTGCGGCCGTTAGCGGCGCCACGTCATCGTAAAAGCCGGGCACGGCGATGGTATGGTCGGGGTTATAGAGCTTGTCCAGAATTTCCACCAGCGCCAGCGCCGGATTATGCACCGCGCCGCCCCACAGACCGCTGTGCAAATCATCGGTCGGTCCCTGCACCTCTACTTCCAGATACGTCATGCCGCGCAGGCTGTGCAGAATGGCCGGTTCGTCGATGGTGCGCATGGAGGTATCGCTGATGATGCACACATCGGCGCGCAGCAGGTCCAGATGCTCTTTGATGAAGGGCACCAGGTTCGGCGATGAAACCTCTTCTTCGCCTTCGATGAGGAATTTCACGTTGACCGGCGCTTGCCCGGCCGTTTTCAGGTAAGACTCCAGCGCCTTGACGTGGATAAACAATTGGCCTTTGTCGTCGGTGGCGCCACGGGCGTAGATTTTGCCGTCTTTCTCCACCGGCTCGAAGGGCGGGGTGTGCCAGCCGTCGGCCATCTCCGCCGGGACGACGTCGTAATGGCCGTAAACCAACACGGTCGGTTTGTCTGGTCCGGCGCCCAGCCATTCGCCATAGGCCACCGGATAACCGGCCGTGGGCATCACCTGGGCCTTGTCCAGACCGAGGCTGCGCATGTGGTCGGCCAGCCATTCGGCGGCGCGCTGCATGTCGGCGGCGTGGGCCGGGTCGGTGCTGACGCTGGGGATGCGCAAAAATTCATGTAATTCGTGGCGAAACCTTTCAGCGTGGTCACGAGAATATTGCCTTGCTGAATCGCTAGATGTTTTCATCAATGGATTTCTCCTTAACACAATCTCTATCAAACTTTTAAACCAGATGTAAACGATCAGTCCATCTTACTAAACGCTTACAACCAGACTTTTCTATTCCAGAGTGCTTCTGGCGCCCTTCAAATTGGGGAAGGCTGGCCATACAGACCTCCGAATTGTGATTACTTTAGCTCCCCATTGATTGCCGCTAAAAGCCGTTTGACATTCGCACCATCAACTAAAACCAGATCTGCGCCGCTCTTTTTCGCCTTATCCAACTGCGAAGCATATTTGACAATGGCAACATGTAAAATAGCTGGCCAGGTAATTTTTATTTGTGAAATCATCTCAAAAGCAGTTTTCCCGTTGAGCGATTCACTCTCTTGGACCAGATAAGCCAAAATAACGTCAGGTTTCCTCTCGCCCAGAACCATCCGAAGTTCATTCAGGCTGCTGGCTGATGCCAGCAAATATTGATGCGGCGCAGAATCGATCAATACTGCGAAAGCAGCGGCCATAAGCTCTGGGGCAATAACGGCAATTTTTCTGTCTAAATCCATTCTTCATAAATCATTCATGGCTCTTTGGGCTTTCATGGGTTAATGATGGCATGGTGCGTGAAACGTGATGCATGACCAGAGGCGTATCGTTTCACCGCAAACCCCACGAAATCCGAAAGACCGTCATTTATTAAATGAAACGTGTATCCGGTATTTTTACTTGTTTATCTTTGCGAGAAATCAGCAAGATTGGGTATCTTTTTATGAAAAAGCGGCAGGGTGGTCTTCAGCATTAGAGAAAGTCATGCCTACGTATTTTTGCGTAGGGGGCAAAATGATTTGTGTTATAATGACTCACACATTAAATTATCTGAAGAATATTTCGTTAATTATGTTAACTCGGAGATTTGAATAGGTATTAAACTGCGAAGAAGTGGGAGGGGGAAAACCTAAATAAATGAGGCTAAATCGAAAATTCAACACATCATGCATACCAGACACACACACTTTTGGGCCGGTTTTTTATTTGTAGGATTCCTCCTATTAGCCGTACCAACCAGTCACGCGCAATCGTCTAATACCCAGCCACCACTTATCCTCTCCGATGAACAAAGTGAATATCCTCTCGGTCTCTATGTAGCCTATCTAGAAGACCCCGCTGGCAGCCTGACCATCGAGCAGGTTAGCAGTCCAACGTTCGCAAATCAGTTTGTCCCCTCCCCAAGCCACCCACTTAACCTGGGGCTGACCCAATCAACCTATTGGCTCCGCTTTCAAATCAGTAATCAGAGTGAATCTGCCGAACAGTGGCTGCTGGAGACACAATTCCCCAGCCTGCACGCCATCTCCTTCTTTCGTTCTGACCCTACCAGCAACGGGTATGTTGAGATAGAGACGGGTTACGTGCAACCATTTACCAGTCGTGAAGTTCCTCACCGCAACTTCGTGTTTAATCTGGACGCATCACCGGGCACTACCCAGACCTATTACGTGCGTGCAAAAAATGCCCAAATGACCCTGCCAATGGTCATCTGGTCTATTACAGCATTTTCCATAAAGAATCAGCATGAATATATCTGGCTGGGACTTTATTTCGGCAGCCTGCTGATTATGGTGATATTTAACCTATTTTTGTTTCTAACACTCAAAGATCGGGTTTATTTCTATTATGTATTACTGATTGGCGGATTTGGGCTGTTTCGGGCTGCCTTGTTGGGGTTAACCAACCAATATCTTTGGCCGGAAGCCACCAGGGTCAACTATTTTATTATTCCGTTTGTTGGCGCCGTCAACACCCTGCTGGTGTTAAAATTCGCCCAGAGTTTTTTAGGCACCAAAACCCGATCTCCCCGGTTTCATAATCTATTTAACGGGTTTATTGTGTTGCAAGGGCTGCTGGCGTTGAGCGCCCTTGTTGGGGGGGCCACGCCCATCATTGTGGGTATTTGGATGCTAACAACGGGGATAGGCTATGCCCTAACGTGGAGCGTGGGGTTTAGGGTCTGGCGGCAGGGCTACCGCCCTGCCCGTTATTATTTACTCGCCTGGACGGTTTTCTTGCTGGGCGGCTCCTTCAGCGTGGCGAACAGTTTGGGCATCATGTCTGAAAGCTATATCCTGATTCAGGATCAGGTGACAATGGTCGGTGTTTTGCTATTGATCACCTTGCTCTCGTTTGCCTTGGCCGACCGCATTAATATTTTGAAACAAGAAAAGGAGCAGGCTCAGACGGCAACGCTAATGGCTGTGCAAGAAAATGAACAGCTGATCCAAAAGCAAAATATTGCCCTAGAGCGAACAGTTGCAGAGCGTACCTGGCAATTGGTCCAAACAAAGGAAAAAGCGGAGGCTGCCAACCAGGCGAAGAGTATGTTTCTGGCTAATATGAGCCACGAGCTGCGGACACCGCTGAACACGATTTTGGGCTTTACCAAGCTGCTTATGCGTGATACGGTTACGACGGAGGACCAAAAAATAAAGCTGGACATGGTTGATCGGAGCGGCGAGATCTTGCTCGACTTGATTAACGATATTCTCGAGATGTCCAGAATCGAGGCGGGACATATTACGTTTGAACCGACCAATTTTGATCTTTATCAAACTGTGGCAAACATGGAGAGCCTGCTACGTGAACGTGCTAGCAGAAAAGGGCTGAAGCTTATCTTTGAACAAGCCGAAGATGTGCCGCGCTTTATCCGTACAGATGAACGAAAACTGCGCCAGGTTTTGATCAACCTGTTAGGCAATGCTATAAAATTCACGCATTCTGGTTCGGTTATTTTGCGAGTAACGGTCGGCGAGAAAAGATCAGAGGAGATGCCTCAGCCGGTTCCAAAAACTCAACTATCCCAGGCTGAAGGTTGCAATCTTCGATTTGAAATTCAGGACACGGGTATCGGGATTGCTACGAATGAAATGGACCAATTGTTTGTGGCCTTTAGTCAGACTAAAAGCGGGCAATTATCTGGCGAAGGCAGCGGGTTGGGTTTAACCATTTGCCAGCAGTATGTGCAGTTGATGGGGGGTGAGATTGTGGTGCAGAGCCAGATAGGGGTTGGATCGAATTTCAGCTTTGTGATCCCTGTGGAGTTGGCTGCTGTTGATCCCAGACACAGCGATCGTTCTTTGAAACGGGTGGTGGGCATAGCGCCAAATCAACCGCATTACCGCATTCTGGTGGTAGATGACAGCCGGAATAACCGCATTCTACTCCAGCAAATGCTTGCGGGTGTGGGGTTTGAGGTGCGGTGTGCGGATAGTGGCCGCACGGCCGTTGCAATGCACCTAAGCTGGCAGCCCCATCTGATTTGGATGGACATCCGTATGCCTGATCTTGACGGCTATCAGACCACACGGCTGATTAAAGAAAGAAGTAGGGATTCGGTAAAAGTTATTGCCGTCACCGCGAGTGCATTTGAAGAAGAAAGGAGCAGAGCGTTGGAGGCTGGGTGTGACGATTTTGTGCGCAAACCGTTCTCGGAGGCTGAGATATTCACCCGAATGACCAAACATTTGGGCGTGCAGTTTGAGTATGAGGATGTTGGAGAAACGGCCGTTACAGAAAATATCACAGTACCTGCCGCCGATTTAGACAGCCTGCCCGATGGCTGGTTGGTCGAGTTACGCGAGACAGTTACTCGTGGCAGAACCCAAGAAATGCTTACCCTAATTGAGCAAATCGAAGACAGTCATCACCATTTGGCAACCAAGCTGCGGGTGATGGTCAACGACTATGAGTTCAAGCAAATCTTGGCGTTGACGGAGCAAAATGGACCTAAAAAGATCGCGTGAAATCAAGGGCGATATCCTTGTTGTTGATGATGACCTGTTGTCCTTGAGGCTGCTTTCTAGCCTGCTGGCGGAACATGGATATGAGATTCGCAGTGCCCGCGATGGTGCCACCGCCTTAATGATTGTTGCAGCTTCTCCGCCTGATATGATCTTGCTCGACATCCAAATGCCAGATATGGATGGCTACCAGGTTTGTGAGCAATTGAAATCCAACCCTGCATCTCATGACATACCCATCCTCTTCATCAGCGCCAGAGATGGCGTCTATGACAAAATTAAAGGTTTCGAGGTTGGTGGCGTAGATTACATCAACAAACCCTATCGCAAAGAAGAAGTTTTGGCGCGCATCAAAACACATTTAACCATTTCCAATCTGCAAACCGCGCTGGTTGAGCGGGTAAACCAATTATCTGCCCTTCACCAAATTTCAAAAGCGATCACGACGACACAAGAACTCCCTCAGGCGCTCAAAATCGTTTGCAAAACAATAACCGATTTATTCGCAGCGCGACTGACGATCATCGCCTTACAAGTAAAAGATTCTACTGCGCTAAAAGGGCTGATTGGCTACGAACGAACAAAAGAGGCATTTTCTCTCGCTCAAACCGAATCGCTCCCCCTGGACTTCTCAACAATTCAATCCCTTTCTTCTGAAGATACCTCTAGCGTCTTCACCAACTTGCAGTCAATCCCCATGCCAGAGCCGGTACAGATGTATATCCGGAAACATCAACTTCAATCCGGCCTGGTTATCCCACTCATATCGCGCCAGGTTGATTTGGGAATTCTTATCTTAGCCAAAGACGAAATAGGTTCTGGCTTTACTAAGAATGAGCTCCAACTCGCCGAAACAATTGCCGCAGATATCGCTGCAGCCATAGAAAATGAACGTTTGACCGAACAGGCACGACTGGCGGCCGTTACGGCCGAGAGACAGCGGCTCGCCCGCGAGCTGCACGATTCTGTGACCCAATCTATTTACAGCCTGACTTTACTAAGCAGCGGTTGGGAGAGCATGGCTCGACAGGGGACATTGGCTGATCCGGCGAATTCTTTTCAACGCCTGGGCGCTGTGGGGCAGCAAGCATTGAGGGAAATGCGTTTGCTCGTACATCAGATGAGAATGCCCACTTTGGAGCAAGAGGGTCTCGTCAATGCCATACAGCAGCGCTTAGATGCCGTGGAGCGGCGGGCCAATATCGATTCTCACTTGACTATCCACGGGAATGTGTCGACTTTGCCGCGAAATATTGAGGATGAACTGTTCAAAATTGCCCAAGAAGCGCTTAACAATTCATTGAAGCATGCCAGGGCGGAATCTATCGGCGTGCATATTGAGGAAGATCAGGGCAAGATTACGCTGTGTGTTGAAGATGATGGCGTTGGATTCGATACCACTGCAAAATATGCCGGTATGGGTTTGAACACGATGCAGGAACGGGCACATTCTATCTCGGGTGATTTCGTGATACGTTCAAAGGTGAGACATGGCACTCAAGTGATAATCTCACTCAAAGTGCCTGAGGAAAAACAGGTCTTATGACAGAAGAATCAATTCGCGTTCTCATTGCAGATGATCACCCTATTGTTCGTCAAGGTTTAGAGCTTGTAGTCAATACCCAACCCGATATGAAACTGGTGGGTCAGGCCACCAACGGCAACGAAGCTTTGCGGCTCTTCGAAGAATTGCAACCGGACGTAGTCGTGATAGATTTGAAAATGCCGGATGAAAATGGGTTGTTTGCTATTGAACAGATAAGAAAGTTTGACTCAAAAACACCAATACTTGTACTTACCAGTTTTTCGGATGACGAAATGGTGATATCAGCCATTCAATTGGGAGCAAATGGGGTCATGTCTAAGGATTCGCCGCCCGAACAACTCCTTAAAGCCATCCGCGATGTTGTCGAGGGACAAAGTCCTCTTCATCCCTTGGTGGCCCAAAGGTTGATGTCAAGAATCCGGCAATCTGACGCTTTGGAGCCCAAGGATATGTTGACAGATCGGGAACTTGATGTCATGAAATGCCTGGCTCAAGGGTTGTCTAATAAAGAGATTGCTCTGAAATTAACCATCTCAACCCGTACCGTCACGACTCACATTCGGAATATCCTTGATAAGCTGGAACTGGAAAACCGTACACAAGCGGCGCTCTATGCGGTCGAGCATGGGGTTGTGAACAAATAACGAGACTACGCAGTTGAGTCTCATGCTGTCTGTCAACTATTCTGTGGCGCAGAGATATGTCATCCAATTGGAAAGAGCGGGTATCGTCAGCGAAGTGACCGGTCAGGCGCGAAATCGGGTGTACCGGGCGGATGAAATACTGGTTGCGGTAGCCCGAGGCGTGTGACCGATAGATGTCAGGATGATGTTGGGAGAGCATCATCCTGGCATCGTTTGGCGCTGGCATCGTTTGGCGTTTGAGGCTTCATCATGACACGGGTGAAGCTTTTTTGATTTATAGGAGATAACAGATGCCGAAAAGCGCGACTCAACCGCCAACCAAGTCCTTACCACCGCTTCAGCGCCAATCCAAGGTCTTACGTGTACTCTCATGATACCTACACTAGATAACTTATGGCATTTAACTCTGGCTGACCTGCGGGGGCAAACGGCCGTTGTCACCTTCAACACCTGGCTGGCGGGGAGCCAGGTCGTAGACGCTGCATGCACCGCCACCTTTTGGGTCATCGCGGTGCCCAACGGGTACGCCTGCGACTGGCTAAGCCATCGCTTCTACCCGACGGCGGTACGGACGGCCGTGTCAACATCGGTTAAAAATGTCCTCATTTCATCGGGTTAAAATGTCCACTTTATATCGTCCACTGTGTCCCTTCGTTGACTGCTAATACCCAACCCCATGAGCCGCAATGAAGGGGATTGACCAGCTCATGCAATCCCTGCCAATCACCCATCAATCACATTTCATAGACGCCTCCTTTTCTATCCGGGCCGCTTTCGCTTTCCCGGCCAGACGGCGACAGGCTTCGTCCAAATAAGCCTGGGTCAACCGCTCCGTTTTACCCAGATAGATATTGTGTAACTTCCCAGCGTTTCGGGCATAGCCGTACCAGTACATTTGCTGCCGCCGTTTCTCACGATAAGCCGTCAGCCGTAATCCGCCCTGGCTGCTGGTGTAGCAAAAGGCCGGCGCCGTTTCCAGCCAGGCAAACCAGGCCGGCGTGTCGATGTGGAGATGAGCACCGGCTGCAGTGACCACTTGACCCTGGCATACCCAGGGGGTCTCACGATAAGGCATCAGCCAATACCTCCGCTTCAGCCAATTGTTCAGCGCCCGCCGCCAATGGCTGGGGTTTGGGCTGGGTAAGCAAACCGGCCCGCCGTTTCTCTTTCAACCGGTAACTCTCACCCTTAATATTGAGTGTGGTGGCATGGTGCAGGAGGCGGTCCAGAATCGCGGTTGCCAAGACATGGTCGTTGAAGACGTCGCCCCAGTCCAGAAAACTTTTGTTGCTGGTGATGATCAGACTGGCGCGTTCGTAGCGCCGGACGATGAGCCGAAAAAACAAGCTGGCCTCTTCCCGAGACAACGGTAGATAGCCAATCTCATCGATAATCAGCAGTCGGGGATAGGCCATTTGCTGCAATGCCCGCTCCAGGCGGTTCTCGTGTTTGGCCTTTATCAACCGGGTCATCATCGTTTCCAGGGTCAGAAAGCGGACGGAATAGCCAGCTTCCACCGCTTTGACGCCCAACGAAATCGAAAGATGGGTTTTCCCAACTCCTGGCGGCCCCAGGATGACGACGTTGTGGTTGCGTTCGACAAAACTCAATCCGGCCAGTTCCCGCACCTGCCGCCGGTCGAGACTGGGCTGAAACTCGAATTCGAATTGTTCCAGGCTCTTGACCCAGGGGAAGCGGGCCTGGCTCAGACGAGCTTCGATGCCGCGCTGGTCGCGTCCCTGCCACTCCACCGCCAATGCCCGCGAGAGGAATTCCTTGTAGTCCAACTCCCGGGCCGCCGCTTGTTCACACACCGCATCCACGTGGTTTTCCAAGTGCTCCATCTTCAGTTTGTGCAACAGCATCGCCAGTTCCATCAGGCCACCTCTTCGTACACGGCCAACGGCCGTTGGGTTACCTGGAGGGTATCGGCCCACAGCTGCCGGTGGTGTTCCGGCGCCGTCACCCAGCCAGATGCCGCCGCTTGCAGGTGGTGAACGGCAACAAGGGTCTCGTCGTCATAGACACGCAGGCTGTCATCCAGCCCAATGCGTATTAGCACCGTTCGCCCCGCAAGATGACTCGGCACACTGTAGCGATTGCCACGCACATTGATGTAGGCATCCCAGCCTAACTGACGCGTTTCCCGGTAGGCTGTGTCGTAGCGGCGGATGGGCAAAGGCCCCAGTATCGGCTGTTCCTCCTCAAAGCGCTCGATGACCACCGCCTGCACTGTCCGCTGAAAGCGCCGGTCGGCTTCGATTGCCAGCCACTGTTCGGCCAGTTGGTTCAGGTGGGACCAGTTCTCAAAGGCCCGGTAGCGCACAAAGAAGTTGTCTTTGATGTAGCCTACCATGCGCTCATCTTTCCCTTTGGTTTGCGCCCGGCGTGGCTGGCAGGCTCGCGGTGTGAAGCCATAGTATTCGGCTAAATCGATAAAGCGGCTGTTGAACTGCGCTTTCTGCCCCGGCGGGTGGGACAAAACGGCCGTTTTCTGGTTGTCCACCAGCACGTCTTGCGGCACACCGCCAAAATATTCCAGACTGCGAATCACCCCTTCGTAGGTATGTTCGGCATCCAGGCTGTCCGTACACCAAAAATGAAACCGGCGCGAGTAACTCAATTCATTGACAATGAAGCAGACTTTAACCCTAGCCCCACCGAGCACTGCCTGGATCTCGCCCCAGTCGCTCTGCATCTGCTGCCCGGGTTTGGTCTCAAAGCGCACCGTGGCCCGGCCTGGTCGCAAGGCTCGTTTGGGCGCGATGTATTCCCGCAAAATGGTGCTGCCACCATCATAGCCGTCACCCTCGATTTCCCGCAGGATGACCACCGCATTCCACACGCCTTCAGCCAATAATTCATCGATTCGCTTTTTGTATGGGTCTAATTTGCTGCCTCGCCGCTGTCGTTTACCGACCGGCGCGCCGTTTCGTTTTAGTGCCCGGCTCACTGTTTTGGGATGGACGCCCAATTCAGCGGCGATGTCTTTGTTATAAGCCCCTCGTTTTTTCAACGCTTTGATCACGGCAAAATTCTCCTTGTTCAGCATTTCTGTACCTCCATTCCATTTGTGAGGAGGGTACATCTTATGCGTTATTTAGGGGACTTTTTAACCCGATGTTTTGGGGACTTATACACCCGATGTTGACACCGGATTGTTTTGCAGCGTTGGCAGAGGAGTTAGGGGTCGCCGCGCCCAAACCACAGCCTCGGCACAAATGGCCGGCGGGCCTACCCATCCGTGAAGTCGAGGTTCTGCAACAGGTAGCAATGGGGGACACCAACCGCCAGATTGCCAAAAAACTCATCATCAGCGAAAGGACCGTCGCCCATCACTTGGAGCATATTTACGATAAGATCGGCAATTCCAGCCGGGCCGCAGCCGTGTTTTTTGCCAAGGAACACGAATTGTTTCACTAGCACCCGATCCTTGGGTGAAACCGGGCCGAAAAAGCAGCATAGACGAGTAGGGCTTCTGGTTCGAATCCCTGTTTCATTTTAGAAATGAGCAGAACTGCCCATGACTTTAAATCATTATTTTCCTAGAATGAAAAGTAGGTTATTCAAGCGAGATGGAAAGCCCTATAGTTAGGAGCATAAATTATGAAAAAAGTAAGATCAAAGGACGGTACACTCATCGCCTATGAATGCAGCGGAGAAGGACCTCCGTTGGTGGCTGTGCCTGGTGTGCTGACATCAAGCAGGCTTTGGCCGGTTCTGCCGACTCTGGGAGAACACTTTACCGTGTATGCTGTTGACCGGCGAGGTCATGGCGATAGCGGAGATGCAGATAGTTATGCCATCGAACGGGAGTTTGAGGACATTGCGGCCGTAGTTGACGCGATTGGGGCGAAGGTCAACGTGCTGGGTCATTCATTCGGCGGACACTGTGTGCTAGGCGCAGCGTTGCTCACCGCTAACATCCGGCGGCTGGTGGTGTATGAAACGGATGCGCCGGAAGGTATGGTTTCCCAAGCATTGCCGGCCGACCTTGTGGACAGGTTCCAGGCTCTGGTAGAGGCAGGCGACCGCGTTGGTGCAGTCACTACCTTTTTCCGTGAATCTTTCCAGATGACCCCGGAAGAAATTGAGGAGGCAAAGAGATGGCCCACTTTCCCGGCAATGGTGGCCGCCGCTCACACCTTTCCGCGTGAGGTTCGCGCTTTAGAAACGTATCAATTTGAGACACTCCAATTCAGTCAGATGAAGGTGCCCACGTTACTTCTCGTGGGTGGAGACAGTCCCGACTTTGCGAAAA
>Ga0209607_1003092_pt1 | contig 12873 bp, 28 predicted proteins | sample AD_UKC117_MetaG_FD_184413 | JGI IMG/M metagenome (GOLD analysis project Ga0209607, IMG submission 184413) | Active sludge microbial communities of municipal wastewater-treating anaerobic digesters from Hong Kong - AD_UKC117_MetaG (SPAdes)... | ecosystem: Engineered > Bioreactor > Anaerobic >... | reverse complement strand
TGACGAAACATCCGTCTCACCGACGACAGTTTCCGAGTATGCAGAACGCTTTTTGCGGAAGACAAGGGCTCTCGTCAGGGCGGCGACAAAAATATAGGTGGTTACACCGTTGTATGCATCCATACTTAAGGTGGGAATTGTATGGAAAAAACGGAATGTTTTGAGCACTGACTTTCTTCCACCATACTTAAGAAAATCAGATTCCCACCTCCCACTTAAGGGTAGGATTTGTATGGGGGGAATTGGTCAAAATTTTCCCTGCCTGAACAAATCCTACCGAACCCAATTTTCGATGAATCATCATTTGGCTCTCATATGAGCCTAGGTTCCTAGGTTCCTAGGGGTTTAGGTTCCTAGGTGCAACCACCTCCCACTAATGCACGTGGTAGCATATGAGTCATCCCTAGGTCACCTAAAGTGTAGGGCGGCTACTTGAAATTTGGTTCAAACTTGTATTCTCCTTTTTGATACTGTCTTTCCGTATTTTTTCTCTTGTTAACCCCCCATAATCTGGTCTACCCTAAACTTCGTTGCTTTGTGCCGTGTTGACTTATAGCTACGTAAGCACAGCGCCTTGACTAATCACGTGCCCACTGCATATTTTGATCTTAGTAATCAAACAAAATTGGTGTCTTGGCCGAATGGTTAAGGCGTTGGACTGCTAATCCAATGGGGATTTATCCCTATGTAGGTTCGAATCCTACAGACACCGAAAGGCACTTTGGCCGAGTGGTTAAGGCGTCAGTCTTGAAAACTGATGGGCTTTGGCCCACGCAGGTTCGAATCCTGCAAGTGTCGTATTTTATCTCAAATCGCCTCAAAATGCTATGTGAGTATCATTTCAGTAAGTGTAAAAATTAGTGATTGAATGCTAAAAATACCAAAAGGTTGATGGTTAAAAATAACTTCGCAAACTATCTCTTATCCCCTCTTTTGTCTTCTCATAGAATCAATGCCCCCGTCTGTTGACCCCTCCATATTCAAAAGTTGTGACCCCTACCCCTTTTGAAGGGGGGCATATGACCTTTTGCACCCATTAACATAGGTGGTGCGAGTCCCCCCTTTACCAAGTCATATGTGTTGTGGCAGCTTGGCTTCTGTTCAGTGCATTATCAAAAGCGCAGTACATGTATCTCTCAATGTTTGAGATTGCGAAATAATACGTTTTCCTTAATACCTACAAAGTGCGTATGGGTGCAATGGTGCTAAATCCTACTAAGATAAACAAGAAATCCTCATATTGAGGCCTTTAATCTCAAATTGATCCAAACTCTGGGTTCAATACTGTTGTAAAACTTCATTAATCAAGTAATGTAGAATACCAAATATCAGATCACTCAGAGATCAAATTCGTCGCCGTCCTTGGCGTCCTTCAGTTTCTCTGCCAGTTTGGCCCAGGGCAGCTTCACCAGGGTGCCAGTAGCCATGAAGCCGTTTGTCTCCGGCTTGTATTTCTCCTTCTCATACTTGCTGTACCGGTACTTGTACTCCACCGATCCGTTCTCAATCAGAATGTTGCCGAGGTAGCTGGAAATTAACTATTGTCAATCAAAAAAAAAAGTTGAAATCAAATTAAACTGTTCAATCTTCGCGGGCTTCTTCTTCCGCATGTACTCCTCGAACTTTGCCAGCTCCTTCAGATCCACCTGAAATGAGAAAAATCATACAAATCTACATAGAAATATGAAAAACCTTGAGATTGATGTAGTCCAATTCTTTGCCGTCTGTCACCTCCACATTGGTGCATACCTGCCTCATGTTCAGAGCAACAGAGCCCTTAAACAGTAGGCAGGTGTAGGTCTTGTTGTTGTGGGTAAACTTGATAATGGCCATTTTGCAAAAATATTTTGGTGTGAGTGAAAGAATGAGGAAAAAGTGACCTTTACGGGATAAATTTGGGACTCCCACCTGTCAATCAAACCGAGAAATACCTTTGAAGTCATGCCGACAAAAATATCCCATAAATCATCTCAAAGGTCATGGCCATAAAACTCAGGGGGTAACATCAAAGGGGGTGCCGTCACATGATTGATGGGTCAGCGCAAAAAGTATGAATCATCAAAGGGGGTGCCGCCACATGATTGATGGGTCAGCACAAAAAGTATGAATCATCACTAGGTGCATCCCCCCATTTTGGTGGTGAATCATCAGCGCGCCTATACCTTAGCACATAGATAAGATCTAGAGGTCAAGGTGCCTCTGTGCTAGGTATACCCTCCCCCTCCACTAACTCCGCCCACCGTCCAGTCCTATATATACCGGCCACTTTCAGTCAGAAATCAGTTCATTCTTCACATCCCAACGCGCGCTCGCTCCCCTCTCTTGCACTCTCCATCTCTCTGCGCCTTCACTGACCATTCTTTCTCTCTAATTGCCACCCTCCGTGCTAAAGGTTAGTGAGGTTAGTCCTTAATGCTTAATACTAATTAAATCCTAATTAATACTAATTAAATACTAAATTACTATTAAACAAGCTTCAGTCATGAAGTGCAAACACTGTGAGAAGAAGCTCAATGCTAGATCGCTAGCAGCCCACCCCAGTCAATGCGAGAAGGCCAAGAACGTCTGCCCCCTGTGCAACCACACTGGTGATGATCTCAACAACCACATCAAAGAGGTCCACACCCCCTACATCTGCTGGCTGTGTGATGATGGACTCTCCACAGTTAAGAGCCTTATACAACATGCCAAAGAGCAGCATGGCGTCCCCTATGATGTCACCCGCGAGTGCCTGAATGAGAGGGATGAGTACCAGTGCAAGGCATGTGGTCTGCTCCGCCTAACGCCTGATGACTACTTCAACCACTTTGCACACAGCCACCCGGAGTTCAGCATGAAGACACTGGACAAATTCAAAGTGGATGGTGTCTTCTGCGTTAGTAAAATTATACATTCAAAAATCTTACCTCCAAAATTAACAAATTGCAGAAAGAAGGCCTACATAGGGTGACCGAGAGAAACCTGAGGGATCAAGACGACATCAAGCCGCTTGTGCAGTGCATGAAGCGCCTCTACAACACTGACATAAGAAAGATGATCCAGTACAAGAAGGAGGAGGTACTTGCCAAGAGAGAGGGCAGAACCATCATCAAGCCTGCTCTACACAAGGTTAAAAGAGTCTATACCCTTATAAAGTGTACATAAGTTTACAGGTACTCCTTGGCGAGAAAGACATGAGAATCGTGGGAGAGACAATGAAGATTGGTGACTACACCATCAAGAACGTGAAGGCCCATCGCAACCCAAAGAAGAAAAACCAGTGGGCCAATGTCTCTGAGTACAGGTAAGTGTTACATGATTGTAATCACTAGTCAAATATACTGTAAAAACTTCAAATTGCAGGTTCAAAGTGACCTGGAAGGACAAGAAACACCGCACTGTGCTCCAGCAGCTTGACTACCAGAGAAAGTCGTTGCGCAATGCCCTCTACTACCTCTTCAACACCAAGCTGGGTGGCGAGCGCTGCATCTACCAGTTCAGCATCAACAACAGTGAGCTCTACAGTGCAGGTGCCTTTGGTGCGAAAACACTAGAGGGAGTTGCCAGCGTTGTGCATAGGTTAGAAAAACTACAAGCTAATAAATCCTCAATGAGTCTCTATGAATTTCTAGGTGGGTCGAGATGGTGACCTCAAACTTCCGCCAGGAGCATCAGGAGGTCAACGATCTCAGCGAGGTCGAGAGCAAGGCCGACTTCAGAGATAACCCCCTCTATGCCACTGAGGTATCCTCTCTTTAAAACTTCAAATTTAAAAAACCATGTCAAAACAATGCAGATCTTTGTTGACGTCAACGTCCGCGAGATACTGGAAGGCGCCCCACCTCAGCTGATTGGTGCCCTCAACGAGATCAACAATGACAATGCCGAAGAAATTCAGAACATCGAGGACGAAATTGAAGAATCTGTGGCCAATCACACGCGATCCAAGGTACACTGATAAAACCCTTATGTTTAAAACTTATTTCAAAATGAAGGTGAAGAGGCAGACAAGAGCAAACAATGAGCGTGGCTTTGCACCTCACAAGGAGGCAGAAGCCTATGCCAAACACTACAAGGGCGCTGTCTACATCAGGGATGATCGCCCCTGCCTCGCTGTGGCACTGGCCAACGCGGTTGTCACCCACAAAAGTCATCGAGAAGGTGGCAAACAGCTGGACAACCAGAAAAAGAAGAACAAGGCGGCCTTTGAAGCTGCAGTGACTGTCATCCTCAATCACTGCAGTACACCTACTGACATCGATGATCTGAAGAGTTAGACTCTTAGCTATTTACCATTATTTACATCTATTTTATGGCAACTTGCAGGCCTTAGCGAATGTGGTCTGCTTGCTCCTTTCCACATCATCATTGGTCAGGTGAAGAAGAACAAGAAGGCATGGGCCAGGCACATTGGTGACTCCAAAAGCATCTACTCCAAGCCCATACTCAGGTAACTTTAATATAGTTAAAAGCCTGATCTATTCTCATTAGTTTGAGCTTATTTGCAGGCTGCTGCGGGTGGAATTTAATGAAGGGCCCCACTGGTTTGCATGTGCCGCCAACAACTTCTCCAACACCACTGAGGAGAAACTCTGCACCAAGTGCAACATCGTCCACTGCCCCTTCATCAACTGCCGCCTGAAGGAGTGCAAACTGTGTGGTGAGAAGGGGTGTCGCAACTACAAAAATGGTCAACTCAATCCCATCAAGTGCGATACGTGCCCCAAGGTGTTCCTCACCCAAACCTGCCTTGCCCACCACAAAGAGCAGTGCACGCCCAACTTGCAACCGTGCTATCGCTGTGGCGAGACAGAGCTCAACACTCCTCATTTGTTAGTTGCTTTAGACGACTAGTATTAAGTCATGTGACATCATTTTGCAGTTGCACTGTCAAGCCGAACACAAAGCGCCCCAACGAGTCCTACATGCCCGGCAAGGAGAGAGACCTGACCGGCAAGAGCAAATCACAACTTGCGTACGTTTCAATGTCTTAATCATGACTTAATCATACCGGTTGCAGCCAGTACCACAAAAATCAGAGGAAAAACTATGGCGTTGTGCTGAAGAATATCGCCGACTGTGAGGAGAGATACGAGAAGCGCCGTGCCCTAATTGAGCATGCCCAGGTTACAAAATCTCTTTCAAAATCATCCTCATCATAAAATACAGAAGGAGGACCTCTGGCTGCTGCGACATGGCGACATGTGGTTCTCCGAGAACAAGAAGGAGATATTGGAGCCCTACACGAGCAAATTCCAGATGCCTGAGGGCTTGGCGAATGATAATGTTAGAACTAAAATCTCATCAACTAAGACAAGGTGCAAATTTGCAGGAGAAAGAGCATGAAGAGAAGATGGCTAAGATAAACAAGCGGCTCGAGGACATTCTGGTCACTGTCAAGGCAAGAAATGAGAATGCCACTGATATCGATATACTGGACCAGCTGCTCGACCAGGTAAAACTGACACAAATGAATAACTTCATGTAAAAAACTTTTGCAGTTGGACTCGGACGTAGTACCTGACGACTATGTGGAGGAGGACAAACCTGATGAGAAGGTTAAAACTACCAATAACACATCCGGTAAAAACAATGTTTTGCAGACGGACGTAGTACCTGACGCGGGGGAAAAACCTGATGAGGAGGTACCAATAACGCATGAATCAGGTGAAACCATGGACACAGACGTGGTGCCTGACAAACCGAAGGTGGGCAAAACAACCTATTTCAGTTTGAGCAAAACCCAATTTTCAGTATGGCAACCCAGATGCACCTGCCGGCATGGAGCACCTGCTGAATGTCATTCCACGCAGGGATCACTCAGAGGGCCGTGAGAAGTTCCAGCTCTATACCCGCCCGCATGAGGCCCGGTACCTGACGGCACGGGGACGCAGACGCAACCGCTCCACCCTAGGCCGATACGTCAAGTCATGCCGGGGACCGCCGCTGGAGTCGACCCTCTTCAAGCAGCTGCCACCCGACCAGTACAGGTGTGTAAATCTAAGTATAAACCATACACGAGTACAAGCAGGTTCTTCACGTGCGACACCGAGTGCGACATCAGAAACGGCGAGCACCGGATCATCTCGATTGTGCTCAACAAGTACGAGCTGCGGCGCGACACTCAGCTCGACTACGAGACGCGGCCTGGCCAGACAGAGACAATCAGAAAGGCCGGCCTCAAGTACTACTACAGACAGTTCCGGTACGACATCCGCGACAAAACCAACTCGATTCTGAAGGACCGTCTGGGAGGCTGCGCCAACTTTGTAAGCCTTGAAACTACCTTGAAACATTGAAAACGCTCAAAAAACCATGATATTCACAGGTGGAGGACTTCTACGGAGGCATGTTCGACTCGGCCATCATCGTCATGCACAACGCAGCGAGGTAAAAAAGTTATGCAATTTAGACTTGTAAATCATAATCATTGTAGGTACGACAACTTTGTGCTTCTGAACACGCTGCTGAGACAATGCGAGGGCCTGGCAGAGCTGCTTGTGCCAGAGATTGTCACCAAGGGCACTGCTATGATCGGTTACTGGTTACTTTTTGGTGCTCAAAAACACTAATAATTAACAGGCATGAAGTTCGCCGACAAGGCCATCGATGTGAGGGACAGCTACCTGCACCTGCCCGCCTCGATCAAGAGACTCGCTGTAGAATTTTTGCTTCCGCTCGGCAAAGGAGATTACGCCCTCAGGTAAACAATCAGCTTAATCAATAATGAATCAGCTTTTTCATGACAGGCTCCCCGCGATTCTGGCCGACGGGTGCAAGGACATCGCCCTCATGCCCAAGTACAAGCCCGTCGAGTATCTGCCCGCCGGTCTCCCCGACTACGACCTCTTCTACAAGATGCCCGACCGCTCCAAGAAGGAGAACGCCGAGCTGATGAAGATCCACAAGCTGCTCAACGCCCGGCGCCAAAACTGCATCTACATCGCTCGCGAGGACAGGCTAAACTACTGCGCGCTGGACGTGGCTCTGCTGAGTCAGCTGGTGACAAAAACAATGCTGGCAGAAATGAAGGTTGTAAAAAAAAACTTTGAATCCCTTTGTCTTATTGCAAAAAATGACAGGCACACGGGCTGAATCCCTTCACGACGGCGCTGACGCAGAGTGGCTACTGCTTCCATGTGTTCAGGAAGGAATTTCTGAAGGAACGACAGCTGCTCAAGGGACCAGACACCTATGTGTCCAACAATGCCAGCAAAATCAGCGAAGAGTTAGCTTCAATTACAAAACATGTATAAACATCAAAAACTTAGGTGCTTTGTGCAAGTGGCCAACAAGATACCCGACTGCGACGCCCTCTACTTCAGCAGATCAGGCGGCGAATTCAAGGTTGTAGAATCAAATCAGCAAAAAACCGTTACATATTTTCCAGATCAACACAAGCAAGGGCACTGAGAAGGTGGACGCCGTTCGGTTCGACATCAATGACCCGTCGATCATCAAGGAGTACTATGAATTTGACGGAAGGTTAAAAAATTGACAAATAACATGTTTAATGTGCTCATTGTTTCAGTTATTACCACGGTGACCCGGACAACCCCGACCAGAAGGTGTGCAGGAAGAGGGACGCGCAGGGCTTCCTGGTCAAGAGGACAAATGAGGAGGCCACAGGTAATCACATCCCACCCTGTAGTCACCCTGTATTTTTATTGCAGCCGAGACAAGCGCCAAGCACGAGCGCCTCAGGGAGAAGGTCGGCGACAAGCTCACAGTCATCAAAGAGGCCGACTTTCTGAAGATGTTCAACGTGGTTGAAATGTTGGTGGACTCTCAAGTTTTGACCAAAAACAAGACTTGTGTTTGCAGGAAAGACTTCAAGGGCTTCTGTGCTAGGGAGTCCCTCTACGGCGGTCGAACAGAGGCCATCCGAACTCAGGTGTTCGCTCGCACCACAAACTCACAGGGGGTAATTGAGTACGTCGACGTCACATCTTTGTTAGAGCCACCCCCAACCCTGTTATTACAGATAACGTCATCTTCCAGGTATCCCTATGTCATGTGGATGAACTCCTTCCCTGTGGGCCACTGCGTGCACCTGTTTGATGAGAAGATCAAGGACGTGGACAAGCTGATCGCCCAGTTTCCCCAGCTCATCCTCAAGTGCCGTCTGCTGCCTCCCCGCAACCTCATCTTCCCGCTGCTACCACTCAAAGTCAAGCAGGAGAAGAACGGCAAGCTCTCCGTCTACACGCTGTGCAGAGTGTGCGCCGAGAAGGAGCAGAAGGGCGTCTGTCGGCACTCAGACATCGAGCGCTCCTTTGAGACCAGCGTCACCAAAGAGGAGCTTGTCAAGGTTCATGTTCTCATGCTTTGAACCATTTAAACCATGCTGTTTCAGGCTCGCGAGCTGGGGTACAAGGTGATGAGCAGCACTCACTGCATCGGCTTCCCCAAAGTGGACACCATCTTCAGGGACATCATCACCCACTTCTACCTGAAAAAGTTAAAAACATCATAAAGCAGGTGCCCTAGAATTATCATAACTCATGCAGGCTCAAGTACAGCGGGTGGGGCGATAAAGACCATCTCCCGTGGGACGCCAAGGAGAAATACATCGCCTCCGTGATGGACAGGCTCAAAGTGAGGCCCGAGGACCGTCTCACCGCCAAGGATATCCAGGACAAGCCCGTGCTGCGTTTCCTGGCCAAACTCCGCCTCAACTCCCTATGGTTGGAAGAAAACATGAAAGGCCACTTTTTAACCACTTTTTTTGCAGGGGCTACATCGCCAAGAGGCCCGCCTTCGAGAGGGTGCTCATTTGCAACATCAACCACATCCCCAACATGACGCTGCTGGAAGGTCACAAGATCGTCGAAGTGTCCAAGATCACGAGCGAGCTGCACCTCGTCAAGCTGCATCCCAGAGAGGTAAAAAACAGCATGTTAAACTGAACCTAGACAATTTTCAGGAGCCCTGGAACAACAGCGGCTGGGCGATTTACGGCCAGATGGTGACCAGCCACGCCCGCCTCCACCTCTACTCGTTCATCGAGCAGCTGGACCCCCTGCAGATTCTGTACTGTTAGTCACATGGATACTCCTCCACATCTAATTCATGCTTACATCCAGGCGATACCGACAGTCTCCAATATCTGCATGACCCCGTGGTCTTCCCCAAGCAGATCGAGACTGGGGGCGAGCTCGGCGAGATGACGGACGAGCTGGTCAAGATCAGGAAGGCGGCGATCAAGAGCGGCAAGCTGAAGCCCGGCGAGGAGGCGCACATCACCGAGTTCACCAGCCTTGGCGCCAAGACCTACAACTGTAAGCAAAGTTTTGGCATTTAAAAAATGTTAGCTCTTTATGTCTGCAGATGTCGTCAGTGTCTTCAAGCGGGTCGACGGCAAGCTGGTGTACCTGAGAAAGCTGGACAGCAAGAGGGCCGCCAAAGGGTTTGAATTTTGACTTGTGAAGCTCCTTACCATCTTACTTTGCAGCATCAAGGCCTCTGAGGTGAATGACGCCATTCTCACCAAGGAGGCGATGGACAACGTCGTCGAGCACGGTGGCAAGATTCAGTGCTACGGCAGGTCGATCAAGCGTCGCCAGGCGGACTTCTCCCTGCGCAAAATCAAGCTCGACCGCCAAGTGCAGCTCAACCTGTTAGGACCTCAAACGGTGAGATTGTGAGGACATGAACTTGATACAGGCACAAACGAGTTGAGGGCCAAGTCCTCACCGAGCAGCACAAGGACCACCCACTCTACACGTCGAGCATCAACCTGCCATTCGGCTTCGTCCAGGAGAACTTCAGAATTGGCGGGGAGCTGTGCACCGAGATGTACTACCAGGGAGACATCCAGCCCATCACCGCCCTCAAGACCTACACATGGAATGGCCAAACCGCGGAGACGCCGCTCTACATGGAGTTTGGTGCTGAGCAGTGGGCAGACAACAAGCAAAGGCTGGAGGAGCTCATCATGGCACAGGTTAAATACTGTGTTAAACACCAGGTACTATGTGAGGGCATATTACAGGGCTCTCTGCACATCAAGCACCGACCTCATGGCGAGATGCTGCAGCGTGCCGTGCTGCTCAAGGCCACCTCCCTGGCGCACGATGGATGCAGCTTTGATCTGGAGCAGGTTAGTCACGTTAGTCTCATTAGGAAACTTAAGTCGTTTGTTGCAGGCGCTGCAGAAGTATGGCCCACACCTACCCACCACCACCATTCCCCTCCCCCTTTTTCTCATGATTTGCGCGCGCTTTCTGTGATCTATGTCTTTTTTAAAACAATGAAATTCCAGATGTACAGGCCAATATCCAGAGCAGACTACTATGACTATTTGGAGGCAAAAACAGTATGCGAGAAGATGAAAGACAAATTCAGAAGTCAACATTGCACCTATCAGGATATCATGCAGCTTCTCTTCAGCGACTCAGAGGTTAATACATGTGTAACCTTTTAGAAGAACCTTTTCACAAAATTGCAGGTATGGCGTGTGAAGTATGAAAGAGGGATGACCTACAAAGATGGCTCAATGGTCTCTTCATTTTTGGATCTATCCCTATCATGTTAAAAACATTGCAGGTAGCCCCCAATGTCAGATGCCACGAAATCAGCATGTCACAGGGATTGTCAATTGAAGACATGCACCACTACATCTTCGCTCACAAGCACTACTTTTTGGTGCTGCTGTCTGCCATCGACTTCATGAACGAGTGCTGCCTGCAGTTTGAGGACTTCCATGTCAACCATCTGCGCTTTCATGCAAAAACAGGGTTTAAAACCTAACTCCAAACTGTGCTAACTGCATTTTTTTCAGTGCCCTCTTCTATGCATACCCTGAGAGGCTTCTACTGGGAGGAGAGCAAGCTGCCACCATTGCCACCGCTTTACTCCCTTGTGTTATGCCTGAAGAGTATGTGTGTGCCATTGCTAAGCAAATCAGTGAAGGGTATGTATGTGCTGTGACATCATAGCTAATCTCTAATTTGTAGGTTGTCTGTGAAGGAGGCCCTGCGGCTGCTGAAGAAACACTATGTCTTTGCTGATTTCCTTAAGCCCCTCTTTTTGATGCCCTTATAGACTGCCTTTTTTTAGAAATGAAAATTCCAGAATGACAGAAATATCAGAAGCTCAGTACAATAATTATCAGAAGGTGAAACAACAATGTGAGGCTCATCAGAACTTCAAGTACCTCCTATTTACCCATGAAGAAATTATGGAGTTCCTCTTTGGCAAAACGCAGGTAATTATGTAATTCACCATAGCAATAATTGCATAGCTTCTTCAGGTGACCAGCTCAAATGGCTCCTACTACATTGCCGATACACACTCATCTTATGACATCAATGAGTATTTTATGAAGGAAGAGGAAATTGGTATGTACCCACTCACAACACCTCCCGACTTCTATGCACAGGAGATCATCAGTGTTCTTGCATTTCTTGAGGATGCAAACATAAGCACGGCTGATATTGATCTCAAAGATATGAGAATGACAAAAAATACGTTAGTAAAAAGCACTTATCACAAGTGAAGGCCTCATAGCTCAGTCGGTTAGAGCGCTGGTCTAATAAACCAAAGGTCGCAAGTTCAAGTCTTGCTGGGGCCAATACATTTTTCTATGATAAATCACGTTTACAGGGCTCTATACCTGACGCGGCCAGACAAGCTAACGCGTGAGAAATCACAAGAAGGTTAACTTGTGTTTACACCCATTCAATGAAAGCTTGTTTACAGATGAACCGCTCCGCTGCCTGGTCAACAAGAATTGGGTGTGCAAGTGCAGAGAAGTGAGCTGTGGCAACTGCGGATGGATTAGAGACTGCCTGCTGACTAACTGGTGTGTTAAAAAGGTTGTCTAACAAAAATACATAAGAGCCTGTTTACAGGACTACTCTGAGTGAGGCAACCGACATACTATCAAAAGCTAGAGCTGAAGGAAAAATACACGCATATCTATTTGATTAAGCACCCCCCATATTTTGATTTTACTTGCTATTCTCCACTTTTTTCAATGAATTTTAGATGGAACGACCTATCACAGAGTATCAGTATGGAGTTTACAAGGATATCAAAGAGGAATGCAGAGGTATCAGACATGTTTATGACTTCAAGCATGCAACCTATGAAGAGATAATGAACTTTCTCCTCCACGACTCTGAGGTTGTACTTCAATGACTCTGTGTAGATAACCATGTATATTTTCAGGTGTCATCCAGCTACCGCGGCGAACCGGTTGAGAATCAGCACATTTATTTTTCCATTTTCCAACAATTTTCCAGGAATACATGCTTACCATCTCAGAGGGCAGCTCACTTGAAGACATGCATGTTGGTGAAGAGGCTCAAGCCTACTATGTCAAGCAGCTACTCTCCTACATCCACTTCATGCATGCAGCTGGCATCAACTTTGGCGAATTTGGCTATGAGTACATACGCTTTGACGCCAACGGGTTTTTCCTATGAGCATACCGCGTTTATACCATGTAATCCTTTTTCAGAAACATGTTCTACGCGGCGCCTGAGACCCTGACACTCTACACCGGCGCCACCTACAATGTCTTCCCCTTCAACCCGCCTCTGACTGGCGATCAAGATGACCGTGATGCATGGATTGCAGGTTTCCTAAGCGGGTTAAACTTATTACAACAGGTGTTGCAGGCGCTGTTCTGTATTACCTGAAGGTGGGAGAGCCCGCGCGACACTACGAATCATGGTCGGTGAATGCCTACATGACACCTACTGGTATGGTGATGGACGGTCTTCTCAAGGAGAATCACACTGAAAGGTAAGCAACATAAGAGATATGCCTACAACTTCTGGCCTACTTTTTCCAGAATGACAATCAGTGAGGCCATGCACCTGCTGAAGGACACAACGAAGCCATTACTCTTTTGATAAGATACCTCCATTTTCTCTCATTCTTGTG
>Ga0209607_1003082_pt1 | contig 12894 bp, 14 predicted proteins | sample AD_UKC117_MetaG_FD_184413 | JGI IMG/M metagenome (GOLD analysis project Ga0209607, IMG submission 184413) | Active sludge microbial communities of municipal wastewater-treating anaerobic digesters from Hong Kong - AD_UKC117_MetaG (SPAdes)... | ecosystem: Engineered > Bioreactor > Anaerobic >... | reverse complement strand
GGCAGGCCCCCGTGCCTGCCCGCCTGTAGCTTGCGGGACCTTAACCGCCCAGAGCGGCTCTTGGAAGGCTACACGCTGAAAACAGCCGCAGTGGGCTGCGGCGGTCCCAGGAAACCCTGGAGAACTGTAGGGGTAGCCCCCTATCGAAAGCTGGAATTGCCTTCTGGGAGCGCCGCACCCCAGTGCGGCTGTTTAAACGGGGACGACGAAAAAAATGAGCTGCAGTGGGCTGCGGCGGTCCCAGGTGGCCACGGGGGTCGCCTTTTTACATGAAATTCCTGTTTTTCTTGACTTTCTTCCGAAATTGTGGTGTAATGCATGGCTTTCCGCAAGGATCAGGAGAAATCGTCGTCGTGCTCGAAGTCATTTTCCCAGCCGGGTAAGTTTTGCAGGGATAGCAGGATCTCGTCGAATTCCTTCCCACGGTTATCGATTTCCCGTTTTCCCACCACGATCCCCTTTTCGATCTTGACGTGCACTTCTTCTTCGTACACCGATCCGAAACCCATGTGAACGTAATGCAGGACTTCCCCCACCGGTATCCGAAGCACACCACAAAACCACGATGCAAAAATGGGTTCGTCTCCCTTTATCCCCAATCGACCAGCAAGATCCACCAGGAGAAACTTGTCATCCTTGATTTCCCAGGTTCCAAGGTATCCCCTCCAACAAGCCGTGGAAAAGAGTATGGAATCTTCGCGGCCGCGTTCTTCCGGGCTTCTTTCAACAATCCGTGGATTATCCCGGGGAATGGGCGGGCAAAAAGACATCGACGTTTCCTCTCCCTCGTAAATCAACCTTTCATGAACTTGGGCTGTCATGGTGTGCATCATCTCCCTTTTTCGTTGAAATTCTGGATACATTATACTCCGTGGTCATCAAATCTCCAATAGGGGGTCTTTGAAAAAGCTTCAGTGTGCATAGACTCATGAGGAATGCCGCTTTGTGCATCGGCTTCCGACTTGCCGAGGGGAAAACCCTTTTTCCGTAACCCGCAAGGAGGGAAAATGCGCGCATTGTATTCCGCGAGTATCTTCTTGAATGCCGCTTGCAACAGCCATTGCAAGTACTGCTACCGTCATTCGGACAAGGGAGAGATGCCTTTTGCGAAGGCCCGCGAAATCGTAGGGCACCTTTCCCGCATGGGGTTCCGAAAAGTTTCCTTCGCCGGGGGAGAACCCACCATCATGAGTTGGGACGTGTTTCGCCTGGTGAAGGAAGCCAAGGAAGCCGGGATGGTGACCGAGCTCATCACCAATGGCCTTGCACTGGCTCCCCAATCCCTTCCCCACTACAAGGAGATCCTGGACATCCTGACCGTGGACGTGGACTCCCCCAACCCCCTTACCCTGGGGAAACTGGGGAGGCATCCCAACCAGTTCGAAGTGGCAAAGAACCTGCACCTTTTCTGCCGGTTGTCGGGGATTACGGCCAAGCTGAACAGCGTTGCCACGGCCTGGAACCTTCCCGACATCGTGGAGTTGGCCGACTACGTTTTGGAATCCCCGGTACTCCGCTGGAAGGTTTTCCAGTTCCTTCCCTCCTATGGGCCGGCGAAAAAGTGGGAGAACGAGCTGAAGGTTTCCGCGCAGCAGTTCGAAGAGCTTCGGAAAAAACTGTGGCACAAGATGCGAAACTGGTACCCCGACCTGCAAAACCACCTCATCTTGGAATCCAACGCCCAAATGTGTAACACCTACGCATCCATCGACCCGCAGGGAAACTTCTACGTTTCCCAGCAACAGGGGCAAAAGGTGGAAACGTCCCTGCTCGGCGAGGTGCTGCAAATGGACATGGAAGGGTTCTTGGACCATCCCTTGATCAACCGGGGCGAATTCCAGCGGCGCTGCGAATGGAACGGCAGCCTCTACGAAACGAAAGGAGAGTGAAGCGTGGAAAAAAGCCATCGAAAGGTCCAGCGCGTTGCAAAGCGCTTCCAGAAAGCCTTGAAAAAACTGGTGAAAGTGGCGAGGGTGCGGGAAAAGGGGGAGGCCCCCACCCCCCTGGACGAGGGTGACCGCGTGCAGAGGAAATTGCTCAAGAAGATGCACATCGCGGCGCACGTGGCGGTGCTCTTGGACAAGGAGCACGTGAAGCAGAAGTATCCACAACTTTTCGGGATGTACCTGCAAGATTGCACCCCGCGACCGGGTGTGATCGCAATGGGGTACGATTGGAAGGAAGCGGGGGACCCCGGTATCGCCAAGGAGTTAAAGCAAGCGGGACTTGACCTGGAAAAGATCAACGAGTTGCGCCCAACACAGGGAGCTTCTCTTCCCAAGGAAAATAGCGTGATGTTCGAGTTGTTTCCCGAAATGCAGGAATTCGTGTGCTTCGATGAGAGGAACAGGGAGGTGGCGAACCAGCTCAGCCAGTTCGAGGATCGCGAACAGGTGCGCATGATCTTGAAGTACCTGGGATACAAGCTGATGGGAGCAGTAGGGGGAGAAGAAAAAGGGTAGGAAAGCACCAAAAAAAACCGGAATCGGGAAGTGGTGCTTTTCGATTCCGGTTTACGCAAAAAAGGGTTGTCTTACCATGCAGGCACCTTCCCTTCTTCCTTTTCCAGCGAGTACATCGTGAGGTTGGTTTCCATTTGGGCACGGGTTACTTTTCGTTCCGAGGCACGCTTCATGTTGTTCCTCCTTTACTTCTTCTGCGCGAAGAACCAGAAAAAACTGTCTTGGGGCAAACTGAATTGGGGGTTCTTTTCGGGTTTCTGGTAGTGGAATTCGCTTTTTTTTCGCATCTCTATTCCTCCTTTTGCATTTCCTTCTTAGAATCTTCGTTCGCTCATCAATATAATAGCACAGAAAATCAGAAAAGTCAAGTGTAAAATCCAATTTATTTATTGATTGACCAAAAAAATTGCAAGTGCATTTGAAATTTCCAGTCTTGGTTCAACTTTGGGATGTTTCCCGCTGTTCCCCAGGTTCCGCAATGGCTGTGGGCTTGTTTCCTTTGTGCACAAGGAATTTTCCGATTTTTTCCTTTCATTCCATTTTGAAAGAGAAAAGCACCAACAGGGAAACAATTCTTCGAGAAAAATGGTATACAAGCAAATTGTATGCGCGGGAAGGCATTCTGTTATCCAGTTTTTCCGTGCACCAAACATTTCGAGAAGGGAGAAATTCCATGGCTTTCGATGGGTATCGGGAGGTATTCCTGCATTCTTCGTCGGGGTTTGCGGTGCATCGCGTGCTCCGAGAGCAAAACGGTGCGCTGGTTGATTTTGAGGCGGTGGAAGCAAATCCTGCTTTCGAGAAGTTGGTGGGGCGCCCCGCGAACCAGTTTATTGGGCAGAAATGGAGTGCCCTTTTCCGGGGCGAAGGGGAAAGCAAGGAATGGTTCTTCCAGGTCAAGGAAGCCTTGCAAAACGGTGAAAGAAAGAAGTTTCGTGCCTTCCCCCAAACCCTGGGGTCCTGGTTTTCCGTGGAAGTAATCCCGCTGAACCAAGAGTTCTTTCTCACCTCCATTCGGGATATTTCCGGGGAAGTATTGCTACGGCACTCCTCGGAGAGCTTTCTTCAGCAATCCCTTGGAGAAATTGGTTTCGAGAAGATACTCGATCAAGCGCGGCAAATCACGGGTGCACGTTTCGCCTTGTTCCAAACGTACAATGAACAAGAGGCTTGTTCCACCACGGTTGCGGTTTCCGGTGACGAGAGCGAATTGGAGCGTGCAACCGTATTGTTTGGTGCTCCACTGCAAGGGTTGCAATGGCCCGCCAACGAGGTTTTCCTGGAAACCTTTGGGGTGCAATCCGGTCCCTTTTACCTCCCCGTGGAATCCCTTGCGATTTTTTCGCTTCCGCCGGTTTTCATTCACAGCTTGAAGACAGAGTTCCACGTGGAAAGCGCGGCTTTTTTCGACGTGGTCAAGGGGGACCGCCTGTTGGGGAATTTCACGTTCCTTCTGGACGACAGCCGGAACCTGAAAAACGTACAACTCATGACTTTTTTTGCCCGGCAGGTGGGCCTTTTGCTATCCCGGGAGGAAGCGGAAAAAGAGCTTCTGGAAAAGGAAAAGTTGTGGAAATTTGCCCTGGAAGGTTCCCGCGAAGGGGTGTGGGATTGGGATGTAGAACGGGGTGAACTGTTCTTTTCCCCACAGTGGAAACGGCTGCACGGGTTCTCGGAGGCGCAGGCTCCCCTGAGCATGGAAGAGTGGGAAAGCATCATCCATCCGGAGGACCGCGAAAAGTTCCACGCGTTGCTGTCGTTGCATCTCTCGGGGGAAACGGATTTCTTTGAAGTGGAACACCGTGTGCTGTCGCGGAATGGTGGGTACCTGTGGTTCCTTTCGCGGGGGAAAGTGATGGAAGGTACGGAAAACGGGTCTGCTGCGAGGATGATTGGCACATCCACGAAAATCCCCGGGAAAAAGATAGCGGAGATCTCCGTGCGCCAGAGCGAAGAAGAATACCGCAAGCTCGCAGAGGATATGCCGGTCTTGGTTTGCAAGTTCCTTGCGGATGGCACGCTGACCTACGTCAACGGGTTGCTTTCCGCGCTGACCCCCTACTCCAAGGAACAGCTCGTGGGGATGAATTTCTTTTCCTTCCTGCAACCAGAAGACCGCCCCGGAATCCTGAAAAACTTGCAAAGTTCCACACCGGCAAACCCAATCCACGTGAACGTCCAGAGGATTATCTTGGAAAACGGCGAGGAGCGTTGGCAGGAATGGACCAACCGCGCCTTTTTCGACGAAAAGGGGAAAACCCTATACTTCCAGGCCACGGGAAACGACGTGACGCGAAGAAGGGAAATGGAGCAAGAAGTTCGCCGGGCAAAGGAACAGGCAGAATGCGCAAACCGGGCCAAGACCCAGTTTCTCATGAACATGTCCCACGAGTTGCGCACCCCACTCAATGGCATAATGGGCTTTTCCCAGCTTCTGACGGAAACGCCGTTGACAGATGAGCAAAAGGAATTCTTGGAATACATCCGCATGGCTTCTGGTACCCTTAAGGGAGTGATCGGCGATATCCTCGATTTTTCCCGGATCGAATCGGGCAAAGAGGAATTGGTGTTAGGGCCCGGCGACCTGTACGAAATTTGCAACCGTGCGGTCCAGATGGTTCAATGGGAAGCCCAGAGAAAGGGAATTGGATTGGAAGTGGATTTCGCGGAAAAGCTGCCCCGCGAGGTGGTTTGCGATTCCTTGCGCTTGCAACAGGTGTTGACGAACTTGCTGGGAAACGCGGTGAAGTTTACCGCGGAAGGCCAGGTTCGCCTGGAAGTACGCACGGTAGATGGAGATGGCTCCGGGAAAACCGACCGTATCCTGTTCCGCGTGGAGGACACGGGGATCGGTATCCACCAGTCTTTCTTGGAACGCATTTTCCAGCCCTTCGAGCAAGAAGACACCTCCAGCACCCGGCGGTTTGGCGGCACCGGCTTGGGATTATCGATTTGCCGGAAGTTGCTCGAATTAATGGATTCCACGCTGCACCTGGAAAGTTCCCCGGGAAAGGGAAGCGTCTTTTCCTTCGAAATCGATTTCCCCCGAGCGTGAGTGTGCTTCCTTGCGCCCACTTCTTCCCATGTGGAATATCACGCGATATTCCCATTCTTTATGGTACAATGGTAAAAAGAATGCCATGTGGAAAGAAGGAGCCTGCCCTTGGAGCTGGAGCGATTTCGGAGAGTGTTTTCCCTTTCCCCTCTGGGATGTGCCTTTCACCGTGTTGTGTTCGATGACCAAGGCAAACCCGAGATGTTTGAATGCGTGGAAGTGAATCCAGCTTTTGCCAAAATGTTCGCCGTTTCCAACGAGAAATGGGTGGGCAAGCGCTGGAAAAAGAATTTCTGTTCCGGGTTGGACGACGAAACCGACTGGTTCCAGCAATGCGTCGGGGTAGCGCTCCACGGGGAGGAAAGGGAGCTGCAGTTTGCCAGCGACCCCTTGAAAGGCCTTTTTCACGTAGAAGCCTTTCCCCTGGGTGAGCGGACGTTTCTTACCCGTGTTTCCGATATCTCCGGGGAAACGGTTTTGGCGCAGGCATCGCAAAAACTCCTCAACGGGTCGCTGGAAAGTATCGGGTACCAGTTCGTTGCGGACCAAGCGCGCGTGCTCTCGGGGGCGCATTTCGCCTTGTTCAACCTGTACGATCCGGGGGAGGCGGTGGGAAAAACGGTGGCGGTTTCCGCGCAGCGCGAGGTGTTGCACAGGGCCCTTTCCCAGTTTGGTTTTTCCTTCGTGGGGATGAAATGGCCGTTCAACACCGTTTTGGCGCAAAGGTATGGCACGTCCTCCCACCCTACGCAGTTTCCCTTGCGCGATCTCGCCCTTGGTTCCATTCCATCCGAAAAGCTGCAACTGCTGCTCTCCAACTTCGACGTCGAAAGCGTCTTCCTCTGCGATATTTCCTGCGAGAACCGGATCTTGGGGAATTTTACTTTCCTCCTGGCAAAAGGTGCCACGCTGAAAAACGCAACCTACCTGGAGGTCTTCGCGCAACAGGTGGGTTTGTTGCTGTCGCGCGAAATCACCGAAGAACGGTTGCACGAGAGCGAAGAGCGCTGGCAATTTGCGCTGGAAGGTTCCGGCCAAGGGGTTTGGGACTGGGATATCCCGCGCGAAAGCGTGTATTTTTCCACACGCTGGAAGCAGATGCTGGGGTTTTCGGGGGGTGAGATTTCCCGCAGTTTCGCGGAGTGGGAAAAAAGGGTTCACCCGCAAGACGCCGAAGAGTTCCACGCACGCATGGACCGCCACCTTTCGGGGGAAACCGCTACCTTCGAGAGTGAGCATCGCCTGCAGAGCAAGAACGGGGTTTTCCGGTGGTTCCTTTCCAAGGGGAAGGCCGTGGAACGGGACGAAAACGGAAAAGCCCTGCGCGTGATTGGGACGATCACCGACATCACCGACCGGAAGAACGCCGAGAGAGTCTTGCGGGAAAGCGAGGAGGAGTTCCGCACCTTGGCGGAAGACATGCCCGTGTTCGTGTGCAAGTTCCTTCCGGATGGAACGCTTTCCTACGTGAATGCCATTTTGGCCAAGTTAACGCCCTACTCCGCGGAACAGCTCGTGGGGATGAATTTCTACGCTTTCCTCCAGCCGGAAGACCTTCCCGGCGTCCGGAAAAACCTGGCTAAGATCTCTCCCCAAAATCCCATCGCGCCAAATGTGCAGCGGCTGGTTCTTCCAAGTGGGGAGGAATGTTGGCAGAAATGGATAAACCGGGGATTTTTCGACTCCCGGGGAAAGCTGTTGTACTTCCAATCCACGGGGCAAGATATCACCCAGGAAAAGAAAATGCAGCAGGAGTTGCGACAGGAAAAAGAAAACGCGGAAGCGGCGAACCAGGCAAAGACGCAGTTCCTCATGAACATGTCACACGAATTGCGCACCCCTCTCAACGGCCTGATGGGTTTCGCCTCGTTGTTGCAGCGCACCCCGCTCTCCCTGGTGCAGGAGCAATACCTGGAGTACGTGTTGGCTTCTTCCTCCGCGTTGAAAAAAGTGATTGGCGATATCCTGGATTTTTCCAAGATCGAGGCAGGGAAACTGGAATTGGTACGGGAAAGCACGGATCTGCGGGAGATCTGCGAGCGCGTGATCCAGATCATCAACTTGGAGGCATTGGACAAGGGTGTCCACCTTGCTTTGAATTTCGACGACGCGATTCGAGACAGGGTCATTAGCCACCCACTGCGCTTGGAACAGGTTCTGTTGAACCTCGTGGGAAACGGCGTGAAATTCACCCACAACGGGGAAGTGGTTTTGCGGGTGAAACTGTGTAAAATGGGAGAAGCAGGCAAAACCGGCCTTATTCGTTTCCAGGTGCAAGATACCGGGATAGGTATCTCCCCCGAGCAGACGCAACGCATTTTCCAGGCGTTCGAGCAAGGGGACAGTTCCATCACGCGTTCTTTTGGAGGTACGGGGTTGGGGCTAACCATCTCCATGGGTCTCCTCAAACTCATGGGGTCTTCGCTGGAACTCCAAAGCGTACCGGGAAAAGGAAGCACCTTCTCGTTCCAGTTGGAACTTCCCTGGGACCGCTCCGCGATTCCCGAAAAGAACGGGACACTTCACTTCCTGTACTTGGAAAACAGCCCCTTTGAACGGAAGCTCTTCACCCTGCTTGTCCGCCGTTCCTTCCCCCAGGTGCACGTTCTGGAAGCGGAAGACCCGGAGCAAGCGCGGAAACTGGTTCGGGAATACGCACCCGAGCTGGTGTTTATTCCCGTGGAAGAACCCCAAGTCGAAAAACACAGGGATTTCCAGCAATTGCTCCGACCAGGAAAGGAGAGCGCAACCCCGATGGGAATCGTGGGGATCATTCCACGTGGTACGCGCCCCAAGTTCAATCGCAAGGTGCGTCGGTCGATGGGAGTGGACGAAGTTCTCGAGCGCCCGCTGGAAGTACGCGAAGTCGAAGAAGTGATTCGCGGGTGGTTTGGGACTACCGGGAAACAGGCTGGCGAATGATGGTTTTCAACTTTTCCGGGGCTGTCTTGCGGGGGTCTCCCAGGTAGATTTCGTGGTGCTTTCCCGACAACGTGTACCCCTTTTCCTGGATGAAAGCATGCAACTTGGCGATGGTGGGAGCTTCTTGTTCGTACGCTCCGAGGTACATGACCTGGGCGCAAAGACCTTCCTCGAGCTCCTCGAAGCGTACTCGGCCGGCGATTTCATCCGACAGTTTCTTCTTTTTTTTCAGCACATCCCGCGCATCCTCCACATCCGCAAGCGTAACCTCATCGGGTTGCAGGATCATGAGTGTCCACAACCAGTTGCCCTTTTCGTGCAGCGAAAAAGCATCCATGTGCTGTGCCCACCACAACCCTTCCAGGGGCATCACCACGTAATCCAGTTCCCGGGATTTCTTCAGGGCAAACTTGATGGTGTACGAAAGGCCGTAGAGTAGTTCGGTTGCTTGCCCGAACCACTCGGAAAGGTTTGGATCGCCTTGCCCGTCTACCATCAGGAAAGGCAACCTGGGTACCGTGAGAAGTTGCATCTCTCCGGCCTTTCCACCGTACAGTTGCTTGTATTCTTTTTTCAAGTCTCTCTTGTCCACCTTTTGCTTCCCCTCCTTGGATGGAAATTTCAACCGATTGGACGATCCCCGTGAAGCAATCTATCCGAACATGCAAGTGGTATTCCGTTTGCCCCATCAAGCGTTTCACCGATGCAGGATTGCTGGAACCCAGATGGGTGGACGAGTACTGCAAGAAAGCGAACCCCAGCTGCGTGCGCTTCCAAATGGAGGAAAAAGGCCTGTTCCACCCGGATAACATGCTCCCAGACGGAACCATCGATCCCCATTTACCCCGGTAATCCCCCGCGGAAAAAGGCTTCGATGTTCTCGGGTTTTGCACGCAACGGCAAATCACACCCCGTACTGAGCACGAAGTTCTTCCGATGCTGCATTTTTTGGGCGAGCTCGCGGGTGGTTCTTTCGATCTGCTGCGGGTTCGCGGTTTCGAATAGCACGGGATTGACGTTGCCAATCAACCAGGTTTGTGGCTGCAACACTTCGGAGGCTTTCGGGAAATCAACGGGTGCATCCAGGCTGAGCCCGTGGCATCCCGTCGCTTCCATGGCAGGCAACAGGCGCGTGGTATCCCCGCAGATATGCAGTACCAGGGTTTTGATTTGTGCTACTTTGAGCAGGCGAGAAATCCACGCCCCGCTGAACTCTTGGAAAGAACGTGGGGAGAGGAACGTGGCAGTGGGTTCCAGCAAAACGATCAGGTCCGCCCCCGCATCCTGCAAGCGGCGCGCGTACTGTGCAAGGAGTTCTGTTACGGTCGAAACGAGGGTTACGACAAGTTCGGGCTGTTCGATCGTGGCCATTGCGATTTGCGAAGCACCCATCAAAAGGCCCGCAAGGGTGAAAGGCCCTACCACGTATGCGGCGAGGGGCACATCTACCTGGTTGCGCAGCAAGGAGGTCGCTTCGATGTACCCTTTTATGCGGTCGCGCTGGAAAAAGCCCTGCAGAGGAAGAAGCTCCACGTCTTGGAGATCTTTCACCGGGTGTGTTTTCACCGTTGGGGAATCGTTCAGCGGTAGGGAAATCTGTGCTCCCAGGGCCTGCGCTTCGATGGACAGGTCCATGAGCGTGAAAACGATATCCGGGGAGAAGCTTTTGAACAACTGCAAAATCCCCTGCGCGTGGAGCTTCGGGTCTGTCAACAACTCCTTGAGGTTCCGACCCAACAAGGGTGCTGCTGGGTACCCTACCAGCGGTGCGATCCATCTTTCCTTGTGCCCAAGTAACTGTTCCATTCCATCCTCCTTGGGAGCGCCGCAGCCCAGTGCGGCAGGGTTGTTTTCCGGAAGTGCAAAAAAGCCACACCGGGTAGCGATTTTCCCAGGGTTCTGCTTACAAGTACGTGACCATCACCAGCAAGCCATGAATGGCTCCCAGGACAATGGCAGAAAAAGCCATTGTCTTGTGCGTTTTGAGCGAGAATTTCATTTTCTTCTTGCGTTTCAGTGTTTCGAAAAGCCCGGTCAAGAACAGAACGGTGTACGTCACGATTCCCAACCAGGCAACCACCGGAAGCCCGAGGATGCTGAAATAGGCAAAACGCAACAAGGCTTCCATGTCACATCACTGGTTCCACGGTTTCCCGGAAACTGTGCTTCCTCCAGAGTGAATCGGTGGACGAAGAGAACGCGAGGATGACTTTGTTCTTCTGCCCGATTTTCACGGGTTTGTCTCCAGGATTCCCCGAGTCCAGTGGCATGATCCATTCCACGAAGGTCCAACCGTCCTGCTCGGAGCCAGCGTACTCCACGATTTCTTTCTGATCGTCTTGACGATGCCCGGTTGCCGAATTGCCGTAGTGATCTTCGATGGTCACCACCCCGTCCACGATGTTGGCAATCTTAATATCGGCATCTTTCATCATGAACGAAGGGTCAAACCCCACTGCTACCCACCCGGTTGTTTTTGCACGAATGGCAAAGTACAGCTCGTCGTTCTCCAAAACCTTCCAGTACAGCTCGAAGTTGCCCGAGCGGTTGACGAATTTCTGCAGCTCACCGTCCAGTTGTCCGTTGATCAGTTCGTTTGCAGCGAATAGGCTGATGGATAGAAGAATGGTAAGAAAGAGCATAATCAGTTTTTTCACGACAAAACCTCCCTTGTCTGTTAGACATACAAAACTCATGCAATACAGACGGATCCCCTCTCTTTTTTCTTTTTTTTCCATTGCTTACTCGTCGATGCCCTCGCGCGCGCGAACACCGTTCCGGTAGTAGTGGCGGATTTCCACCATCTCGGTGAGGATGTCCGCCACAGCAACGAACTCTTGGGGAGCTTTTCGCCCGGTCAGCAGAACATCTTGGCCGGGTGACATATTTGCAAGAACTTCCAAGACTTCGTTCACCGACAACAGCTCGAAGTGCACTGCCAGGTTGATTTCATCAAGCACGACCAGGTCGTAGGCTCCCATCTCCTCCTTGACCCTCTCCAGGCCACTTTGCATTTTTGCACGGTACTCCGGGGGTGGATGGTTGGGTTCGAATAGCACCACCTGCTGCACCAACTTGGGTGGAAGCTTCTCCCAATCCTGTTTCGGCGCCACGAAAAAGGGTTTGCCAAACGTTAGAAGCTTGAGGCCCTCGAGCGTTTGCAGTACACGATGCTCCGAAAAATCGGGGGTCTTCATGAATTGGCAGAACAAAACCTTCTTGCCGGCACCAAGGGCGCGAATCGCCAATCCAATCGCCGCGGTGGTTTTCCCCTTACCGTTTCCCGTGTACACGTGAACATACCCCTTCGAAAGCCCCACTTCTTTCCCTCCCCCTAAAAAAACCACATTCTCTCCTGACTTAGCATACCACGAAAGGAAAACCTTGGGGCACATCGCCGGCGAGCCTGGTATATCAACTCCCACGGTCTCTGGCATCCTGCAGGGAGCCCTGGGGGGATGCACCGTGAAAGCGCAGGCCGTCAACCCTCAAAACCGTGTTCCACAGAGGGAAGAACTACACAAGCCAAGGAACAACTGGAAGGGCGCGGTGGTGATCGAAACCCCATCCGACCGCGACGACTGGCATCCGAAGAACGCGCGGGGCAGAAGGGAAAACGAACAAACCTGTCCGCCACCGTTGCGCAGCCCATCGAAAACATGGCACTCAGCGCGAGCAACGACGTAGAAAAGACCGTGGAGGAGGGGATGGATCCAGATGCAGCCGCGGGGCGCAAGATCATCTACACCGAAGCTCCGCGGATCGGCAAGAACAACTTTCCCGATCTGGGGAAAACCCCGAAATACCCGGCATTATCGGGAAAAGTCGAAAACCCTCCGACTCGAAAAACCCCTTTTTCATCCCAACTGGACCGCCGCGGCCCACTGCGGCTCATTAGCCCTGTGTCTCGAAAACAGCCGCACTGGGGTGCCCCGGTCCCAGGAAACCCCTTGTCCTTTGGGACCGCCGCAGCCCACTGCGGCTCATTAGTGTTATGCTTTGCTGGCCCTTGGTGGTTTTAGAAGAACCGCTCCAACTCCTGCCATTCCTGCATATTCCACAACTCCGTGCCAAGCACATCCAGGCGTTCCGCTGAGAGCGCCTGGATTTTCGGTCGGACTTGCTCCGGAACCTTGGGGAAACGGGCAAGGATTTGTTTCCACAACAGGTCGGCTTTCCCTTTTTCCATTCCCTTTTCCAATCCCTTTTCCATTCCCTCTTCGATACCCTTTTCCAATCCCTTTTCCATTCCTTGTTCCAGTCCCTTTTCCATTCCTTCTTCGATACCCTTTTTCAATCCTTCCTTGAGGCCTTTTTCGACGCCTCTTTGGATCAAATCTTCGGCTATGGTCATCAACTTGTCCCTCCTTTCGGGAGATACATCCTGGATCACATCGATCACGTTTTCCCACTTCATGTCACTGCGCACGTTGGTGATGTACCGAAACAGGGTTT
>Ga0209607_1003079_pt1 | contig 12898 bp, 8 predicted proteins | sample AD_UKC117_MetaG_FD_184413 | JGI IMG/M metagenome (GOLD analysis project Ga0209607, IMG submission 184413) | Active sludge microbial communities of municipal wastewater-treating anaerobic digesters from Hong Kong - AD_UKC117_MetaG (SPAdes)... | ecosystem: Engineered > Bioreactor > Anaerobic >... | reverse complement strand
TGCGCCGTCCTGTTCTCCGGCCCGCTCGGCATGGGCTCGGACGGCATCTGGTGGAGCGTACCGGCCGGCTGGCTGATGGGCGCGGCGTTCTCGACCTGGTACTACCTGGGCGGCCGCTGGAAGCGGAAGGCCGTGGTGCGGACGGGCCCCGAGGCGGCGGGGCGATAGCCTATACGCTCGCGACGCTCTATACTCTATCCATGGGAAACAAGCCCGCGGCCCCGTCGCCGCGACGCAGGCGAAGGACCAGGATCGAGCGCTACCGCTCGCGCTTCCTGGCCTTCAACGTGCTCAACTCGTTCTCGTTCATGCTGCTCTCGGGCAGCATACCGACGCTGTTCGCCCTGGACCTCGGCGCGTCCGGCACCTATATAGGCCTGCTCGGCTCGCTCAACTTCATCACCTACTTCTTCATGCCGCTCGGCAGGCGAGCGATACGCGGCAGGCCGATCATCAGGGTGTTCGGCTGGTCGTGGATGCTGCGATACTGGGGCATGGCGCCGGCCGTAGCCGCGCCGTTCGTGGCGATGGCCGGCTATCCGTCCTTGGGCCTCGCCCTGCTGCTGGCGGGCAGCCTGGTCTTCAATATCTTCAGGGGCGTCGGCCTGATCGGCAACAACCCGGTGCTCGGCCTGATGGCCGGCGATAGGGACCGGGGGGCCTTCCTGTCGAGCGTCCAGATCACGAACGGCCTGTCGGCCATAGCCACGAGCGCGCTGACCATGCTGGCGCTCGCGCTCTGGTCGGGCAGCCCGCTGTACGCCGGCATCCTGGCGCTCGGCGTGGCCTCCGGCTCCGTCGCCTCGTCGCTGCTCCTGTCGCTGCCGGAGCCGGAGGCCTACCGGCCGGAACCGGGATCGTCGTTCGCGGCCACCGTGCGCGAGGCCTGGGCGGACCAGCGGCTCAGGCGCTTCGTGGCGGTATTCGCGCCGCTGTCCTTCGCCGGCGGCACCGCCCGCACCTTCGTCGTCACCCACGCCAGCGTGCTCTACGGCCAGAGCCCGGCCCTCGTGATGGCATACTCTGTCGCCTTCAACCTCGGCAGCGTCGCGGTCGGCTACCTGTCGCGCAAGCTCATGGACCGGCTCGGCGCGAAGCCGCTGTACGTGCTCTTCGCCGTCGCGATGGCCCTGGCGATGGCGCCGGTGGCCTGGAGCCCCGCGACGCCCGACGCCCTGCGCGCCGCGGCCTACCTGGCCCTGGTCAACTTCATAGTCGGCGCCGGCGTGGCGGGCCAGGAGAACGCCGGCCAGACCTACTTCTTCTCTATCGTCAAGCCGAGCCACATGCTCGACCTCGGCGTCGTCTACTACGTGATCTTCGGCGTTGGCGGCGCGCTCGGATCGACCGTGGGCGGCGTCTTCCTCGACGCGGCGAGCGCCGCAGGCCTCGACACGGTCTCGTCGTACCGCTTCCTGTTCGCCATTCTGCTCGCCGTCACCGGGCTGTCGGCGCTCGGCGCCCGCTCCTTAAGCGCCCCTGACTCCGCGTCGGTGCGCGAGTCGCTCGGCGTGCTGTTCTCGATGCGAGACCTCAAGGCCATCGGCCTCCTCGAGCGGCTCGAGAGGACGGGCTCGCCGGCCGACGAGATCCGCATCATCCGGGAGATCGGCGCGTACGGCACCTCGGTCGCCGAGCGCGAGCTGCTGGCCTACCTGTCCAGCCCGAGGCTCGACGTGCGCGTCGAGGCGCTCCTGGCCATGGAGAACCTGGCGAGGCTGTCGCCGAAGGCGCTCCGGGCGATGATACGCGAGGTGGAGCGCCACCCCTACACGACCGCCTATATCGCCGCCCGCGTCCTCGGCAGGCGCCGCTGCGTCGAAGCCCTGCCCGCCCTGCGCTCTGCGCTCGGGACCGACGACTACATGCTGCGCGGCGCCGCGGTCACGGCCCTCGCGGCGCTCCGCGACGAGGAGAGCCTGCCTGCCATCGAGGCTCTCGCCTGCGAGACCGACAACCCGCGCCTGATGGTCAGCGCGGCCTCCGCCATCGAGGCCTTCGGCCGGGCCTCGTCGGTGCCGGCCCTCGTCTCCGTGCTCAAGCGCAGGGAGCCGCCGCCCTACGCGTTCGACGAGATCGTGCTGGCGCTGTCGGGCATACTCGGCGGCCTGAGCGGCTTCTACCGGCTCTACTACGACTTCGAGCAGGGCCCCGACGGCGCCGTGTCGGCGATGCTCGAGCAGCTCGACGGCTCGGCCGCGACGGGCGGCCCGTCGCGGGACGATTTCTCCTCGTCGATCCGCGCCTTCGTCGGCCGCGGGGAGCGCGGCGAGGTCGTCGCCAGGGCCATCGCCGGCGCCGGCTTCCTGGACGAGGGCGCGGCCACGGTGCTGGAAGAAGCCTGCCTCGACGACGAACTGGCGGCCCACCGCGGCTTCAGGTTCTTCCTGGCCGCCTGCGCGGTCGAGGCGAGGATCGTATCGGGACAATCGAAAGGATGACGATATGGGAAGGACGATAGGGTTCATAGGGGCGGGCAAGATCGTCGACATCATGCTCGGCGCGCTCTGCCCCGCCTTCGGCGACGACGAGCTGTGGGTCTGGAACAGGACCGCCTCGCGGTCCGAGGCGCTGGCCGCGCGCTACCCGGTCCGCGTGTCGCCGAGCGTCAAGGACCTGGCCGAACGGTCGGACTGGCTCTTCGTCGCCGTCAAGCCGTACGCGGTGGCCAAGGTCCTGTCGGAGGCCTGCCTGAGCGTGCGCGACGACGCCCTGGTCATATCGATGGCCGCCGGCGTGACCATCGACGCGATCAAGACGCACTTCGCGGCGCCCCCGGCCATCGTGCGCATCATGCCGAACCTGCCGCTCAAGGCCGGCTGCGGAATGACCGCCATCTGCCCGGACGAGGCCGTCAGGCAGGCGGACGTCGACGCCCTGCTGGCGCTGTTCTCGTCGGTCGGCCGGGCCCGGCTCGTCGAGGAGCGGCTGTTCGACACGGTCACCGCGCTGTCCGGCTCGGGGCCGGCCTTCGCGTTCCTGTTCATCGAGTCGATGGCCGACGGAGCCGTGCTCAACGGCATGGACCGGGCCCAGGCCTACGAATTCGCGGCGCAGACCGTGATGGGCGCCGCCAAGATCATCCTCGAGTCGGACCGCCACCCCGGCGAGCTCAAGGACATCGTCGCCTCGCCGGCCGGCACCACGATGGCCGGCATCCACAGCCTCGAGCGCAAGGCCTTCCGCGCCATCGTGATGGACGCCGTCGACGCGGCCGCCGCGCGCAGCCGTGAGCTGAACTCGTAAAAAAACGCCCGGGGGCTCGGCCCCGGGCGCGTTGCGATCCAGGCGCCGGAGCGCCCGGATCGTCATCGATCAGAACAGCACGTCGGCGAAATCCTCGGCGGTAAACTCGTACTCGGCCACCTTGTCGTCGTCGTTGTCGTAGACCTTGACGCTGACGGTCATATCGACCTCGTTCGCGGCGGAGCCGGCCACGTCGGTCAGGGTGACGGCCATGTCGTAGTTCTCGACGAACTTGACCGAGACGATGTACTTGCCGCCCTTGTGGCCGGCGGCCTCGTCGAGGGACATGCCGGCGTTGAGCGACAGGGCCGCGTAACCCTTGGCCGTGAAGCCGCTCACCGATCCGGTGAGCGCGGCGTCGCCCTTGGCCTTCAGGTTCATGATGGCGCCCTTGAGCCCGCCGGCCGCGTACTCGCCTATCACGGCCTCGAGGTCCGCCTTCATCGACGCGTCGATGGCTACGCTCGTCAGGTCCTCGTCCGTGTCGGCCGACACGTCGTAGGCGAGGCTGCCACTCAGCGTAACGGTCGGATCCGACGATACTATCTCGCCGTCGCTCGACCAGTCCATCGTGACGCTACCGTCGGAATTAACCGTGGCAGTCGGAGCGGCGCGCGACGCGGCCGCGCCCGACTCGGCCGCGGAGTACGCGGGCATCAGCCTCGGGAACGCGCGGGCTATCACGTCGCCGGCGGGGCCGGAAACGGCGAACTCGGCGACAGGCAGAGCGCCGGACTCGATGCCGGCTATCACCGCGGCCTTGGCGTCAGCCTCGTTCGCCGCGGCGCTTCCCGTGAAGTCGTCGAGCTCGGACGCCTTCACGCCGTCGGCGTTATAGAACAGCGAATCGACGACGGCGCAGGACGACGCCATCACGGCCAGGGCGACTAGCGTCGCCGCAAAAGCCTTCTTCATACAACCCTCCAAAATAGGCATAGTTAACGATTCGAGAATATATTCACGAATATAACATAGATATGGAGATTTTTCAAGACACGAATGTCGACTAAGCTCGATTCTTTATTATTCCCCCATAGTGCTATATACTCACTCCAATCGGGCCGATCCCGGCCGCCGGCACGTCCGGGCGGAATCGATAATGGGAGAAATAATGATGTTCGACCTTGGCAATCTCGTCGCCATAGGCATTACGCTGATCATCCTGCTCGCGTACCGTGTCCTCGACCGGGACAACCGATCGCTCGAGAAGGTCAAGAAATACGCCGACAAGCTGCGCGAGGAGCTGTCCTCCCACGCCGACCAGCGCGCCGAGGACCTGAAGGCCTACGCGATAGACCTCGAGGTGCACCAGAAGGCCGCCAAGGAGGTCCTGCGCCGCGTACAGCTGGCCGAGGAGGCGCTGAGCGCGAAGGCCGACCAGATAGGCGGCATGGCCGCGCGCATCGCCGAGTACGACAAGGCGCTCGCCGAGCTCAAGGACATGAGCGCCAGGGTCGACGAGAACCTGTCTGTCATCCACGACGAGAGCGCCTTCGTCGACGGCGTCGCCAGGACGCTCAAGGCCGCCAAGCTCGAGATAGAAGCCCTGAAGTCGTCGATACCCGGCATACGGGAGGGCATCGCGGCCGACGCCAAGGACATGATGGACGACCTGCGCCGGACCTACTCCGACGAGCTGCGCTCGGCGATGGACGACGCCCAGGCCCAGGTCGAGGCGCTCAGGGAGCGCGCCGAGCAGGGTACCGCCGAGGTGGCCGAGACAAACGCCGAGGCGGTCCGGGCCGCCGAGGAACGCTACCGCGCTATCGACGCGATGCTGGCCGACGCGTTCAAGCGCGCCCGCGAGGAAGGCGAGAAGCTCGAGGACGAGAGCTTCAAGCGGCTCGAGGCCCAGATCGACGCGCGCGGCGCTAAGCTCGGCGAGGCGATCGAGGCCCGCTTCAACGCGCTGCGCGACCAGGCCAAGGAGCGGGTCGTCGAGACCCAGGGCCTGCTCAAGTCGTTCAAGGCCGAATGGCGCAAGGACGCGGACGAGCTGCTGGCCGGCGCCCGCGCCGAGGCGGAGGCGACCGTCGTCAAGGTCGGCGCCCGCATGGAGGACGCCGAGGCCCGGGCCGCCAAGGCCGAGGCCAAGGCCCTGGAGACGGCCCAGGCCGTGCAGGCCAAGGTCAAGGACCAGCTCAAGGCCTATCAGGAAGACCTCGCCGAGCGGCAGTCCGCCATCCGCGGCGCTATCAAGGACGGCCTCGCCGACACGAAGTCCGCCGCCGAGGGCGCCGTCAGGGAGATGGCCGAGGCCCTGTCGTCGTTCAAGTCCCGGATCGACGAGACGGCCGCGGAGCAGGCCGCCCGCGTCGCCGCGATGGACGCGTCGCTCGGCGCCGCCGAGAAACGGGCGAACGACGCGGTCGCGGCCCTGAGCGCCAAGTTCACCGATCGCGGCGCCGATCTCGAGAAGCGCGTGCTCGCCGGCTTCGAGGCCCGCTCGGCAGAGCTGCGCGGCGTCGTAGAGCAGGGCCTTACGAGGCTCGAGGGCATCAGGCTGGACGCCGACCGCATGGAGTCGGCGCTGCGCGAGTCGATGGCCGGCGTCGAGCGCCGCGTCGAGGAGGACTTCGCGCTGTTCGGCAAGGACCTGGCGGCCAGGCAGGCGTCGTTCGAGGCCGAATTCAGGGACGACTCGGCCAGGGTAAAGTCGGCGGTCAAGGACCTCGAGAGCGACCTGAACGCGCTCAAGAGCAAGGCCTACGCCGACGTCTCGGAGAAGCTCAAGATATTCGAGGACGAGTTCTTCGCCGACCTGCGCCAGCGCAGCGACGACGCCAACGAGCGCTTCGCGGTATGGCGCGCCGAGATGGACGAGCGGCTCGAGGCGTCGATACGCGAGGCCGACGCCGCCCGCGCCGAGACCGACCGCGCCTGGTCCGATGAGGCGCGCGCCAAGCTCGCCGAGACCCAGGGCCGCGTCCAGGAACAGCTGGACAAGCTCGGCGCCCAGGTCGACGCCCACCGATCGGCGATCAGCGAGCGAGTCGGCGAGGCGGACGAGGCCCTGTCGTCGCTCAAGGCCTCCGTCAAGGCCGACCTCGACGACGCGCGCGCCGCGGCGAACGCGTTCATGAACGCCGAGCTGGACCGCTGGAAGCACGACGCCGGCGAGCGGCTCCGCGGCGCGGAACGCCAGGCCACGGCCGACGGCAAGGCCCTCGCGGAGGCCGCCGATAAGGCCCGCGCCGCCTTCGACGAGGCCCGGGCCACCGTGCTCGCCCACGCCGAGGCCTGGAAGAAGGAATACGCCGAGTCGACGCGGACCGCCGAGGCCGAGCACGCGGCGGCGATAGCCGCCCTCGGCGAATCGTTCAAGGCCGACGTCGCCGCCATCTCCGACAACTGGGAGAAGGAGCGCCGCAAGGTCATCGACGCGGCCAAGCTCGAGCGCGACGCCCTATCCAAGGACGTGCGCGCGCTATCCGACGAGGTCGGCCGCTTCCGCCAGGAGCTGGCGCAGAAGACGGCCCAGGCCCTCGACGACTTCAACCGCTCCTACGACGGCATGACCCAGGACGCGGCGCGCAAGGCCAGGGAATCGGTCGCGGCGATGGGCGCCGCGGTCGAGGACTACCGCCGCGAGTCCCGCCTGCTCCAGGAGGGCCTCGAGCAGGCCAAGGCCCAGATGGCCGGCTCGCTCGACGCCGAGCGCAAGAACCGCGAGAAGGCCTTCGAGGAGATGGATAAGCAGGTCAAGGCGTTCCAGGCCCAGACGAAGCTGTTCGAGCGCGCGGACGAGCTCAAGGCGTCGCTCGGAGAGGCGGTCGAGGCGATGAAGGCCGACCTGGCCCGCGTCGAGTCGCGCCGGGCCGAGATGGCCGAGCTCGAGACCCAGTACAGCCGCGTCAAGCGGCTCGAGGACGAGCTGGGACAGAAGATAGCCAGGTTCCTCGCCGAGAAGCGCCGCCTCGACGCGATGGAGGACGACTTCAAGCGCCTCCTAGCCCTGTCGCAGACGGTCGACCAGAAGCTGGCCTCGGTGACGTCGAACAACGACCAGCTGACGCAGCTCGAGGCCGAGTTCCGCCGCGTGGTCGACGCGGCGGACGAGGCGGCGGAGAAGTACGAGCGCGTCGAGAAGAAGTCGAATATACTGAACGCCACGGCCGACGCGATCGACAAGAACTTCCAGGCGATAGGCGAGCTCGAGCGCAACGTCAGGACGATGGACGCCGACATCCGGGAGATCCCCGACCGCGTCATCGACCTCAAGCGATCGCTCGACGAGGTCATGTCCTGGAAGCCCAAGCTGGACGCCACAGTGGTCAGGCTCGACGAGGTGGACGGCGTGCTGGCCGACGCCGAGAAGCGGGCGGCCGAGCTCCAGAAGGCCCGAGAATGGCTGGCCCGCGCCGAGACGCGCTTCGACGAGCTCAATAAGAAGACCCAGGATCACCTCAAGCTGCTCAACGACCTGCTCAAGGACGAGCCGAGCGCCGGCCGCAAGGACAAGGGCGCCCCGCCGCTATCGGTCCAGGAGACCGTTCGCAAGCTGTCCCACCAGGGCTGGAAGGTCGAGGAGATAGCCCGCGCGGTCAAGCTGTCGCGCGGAGAGGTGGAGCTGATACTGGAGCTGGGCGGCCAGGACTAGGGTATCGAGCGGAGCGCGGTCCTGCGCCGCAGGCTATGGGCGAGCGCCTCGACCCGCTCGTAGACCTCGACGCGGCGGTCCAGGAAGTCGGTGAAGACGACGAGTCGGCCGTCAGGCGACACGGCGAGGCCGGTCGGCTGGTTGCCGCCCCAGTGCCGCTCGACGATGGCTAGGCTGTCGGTATCGACTACCAGGAGCTCGCCGAAGGCCGGCCCCTTGCGCTCGTAGTCGACCGGGTTATTCGGCCCGCGGGTCGAGACGTAGAGCCACCGGCCGTCTGGCGACAGCGCTATCGTGTTCGTCTTGGCGTTCGGCGCTATCGCTATCTCGGCTAGCTGCCGGTCTTCCGCCAGGTCGTACGCGAACACGCTCCCCCGCCCCATGTCCGAGGCGTAGAGCCGGTTCCTGACCGGATCGACGACGAGGTGGCGCTTGGCCGAGCCGGCCCGCGGGGCGGCCGCCCGTCCGAACGGCGCCGGCAGCCGCGTATACGAGCGCGCGTCGAAGGCCTCGATCGAACCGTTCCCGAAATTAGCCACGTACAGCGTGCCGCCGTCCGGCGACAGGGCCAGCCCGCGCGGCGTCGAGCCCGCGCGCATCGAGCCGAGCCGTTCCGCGCCGTCGGCGGACAGGACGCTGACGGTCTCGGACAGCCAGTTCGAGACGAACGCGCGGCCGTCAGGATGGGCCAGCAGCACCTTCGGGAACAAGCCGCCGCACGGGACTGAGCGCAGGTACGAGAAGTCGTCGAGGGAGAATACGTGCACGAGGTCGGTATACATCTGGCTCACCCAGAGCTCGCCGCGCCCGGCGGGGAAGGCCGTCTCGACGAAGCCCTGGCTCCTGGCCCAACGCTCCGGGGGCGCCATGCTGGCGACGAGCCGGCCGGTACGCGGGTCGAACAGCTCGACGGCATCGTCCGACAGCGGCGCGACGACGACGTAGCGGCCGTCCGGGGTGAACTCGACGCTCTTCGGGCGGCGCCCCGTCGCTATCACCCGCGCGAGCCTCAGGAAGGACGAGGCCCGCTCGAGCTTGGCCTCGACGACGAGGGGCGCCCCGCCCGTTCCGTAGGGAACCGCGACCGTGACGCGAGCGGACCTGTAGCCCTCGGCTATCAGCGTGATCTCATGGGTTCCGGCCGGCAGCTCGGCGGCCCGGCCGCCGTTATCCGCGGCTCTCAGCCGCAGCGCCGTATCCAGGCCGCGCGCCGACGCGTCGAGCAGGGCCGCGTCGGGCGGCGCTGTCCTGAACACGACAGTCGCCTGGCCGTGGGCTAGCGCCGCGCCGCATGCCAGCGCCGCGCAGGCCAGGGCGACGCGCGCGCCAGGCCGGCTCAAGCGCCCCCGGCGGAGTCGTCTTTCGACGCGTCGTCTTGCGGCTTATCCTGCGACTCGCCGTCCGTCCGGCTCCCCGACTGCGCTTCGTCGGTCGGCCCGGCCTCGAGCAGGCCGGCGCGCTTCAGGCGCGACTCGACCGCGTCCGCGGCGGCTAGGCCTTCGGCGGACAGCAGAGCCTTAGCCGCGGCCGAGTCCTTGAAGCCCTTCTCGATAGCCGCGTCGAGCGCGGACAGCCCGCCCTCCGAGTCGTCGGCCTTGGTCAGCCTGAGCCTGGCCAGCGCGAACCAGGCCGCCGCGTCGGCTTCGTCGGCGGTCGTCATAGCGGCGTAGGCCTCGATGGCGCGCAGGTACAGGCCGGCCCGCTCGAGCGCCGCGGCCATGGCGCGGCGGCCGTCGGCCGAATCGGGCTCGGCGGCCAGGTAGCGCTCCAGGAAGGGTATCGCGGCCTCGGCCTCGCCCCCGGCCGCGAGGAGCAGCCCCTTGCGGTACGACGCGCCGGCGTCGTCCGGGTCCAGGGCGAGCATCGCGTCGTAGCGGGCCATGGCCTCGTCCGGGCGGCCGGCGGCCTCGAGCAGCACCGCCAGGTTGAACGCGCTCGCGCGGTCGCCGCCGTTCAGCGCGACGACGCGCTCGTAGGCGACGACCGCCTCGTCGTCCCGGCCGAGCCGGTGCAGCGCGTAGGCTTTTATCGCCAGCACGGCCGCGTTGCCTGGATCGGAGGCCAGGTAGCGGTCGCTCATCGCTATCGACTCGTCGTACTTGCCGGCCTCGGCGAGCGCCCTGGACAGGTTGTAGCCGGCGACGCCCTGGCCCGGGTCGAGGGCCATGGCCCGCGACCACGCGTCGCCGGCCTTGTCCCACTCGCCGAGCTCGGCCCAGGCGTTCCCTAGCTCGGTCCAGCCGGCGGCCTGCCGCCTGGACTGGTCGGTGGCGCACGACGAGGCGAGGGCCGCCAGCGCCGCGGCGACGAACAGCGCGGCCCATCGTCGGCCCGCGGCCGGCGGGCCCGCCGGCCTCATCGCCGGAGCACCGTCTCCTCTATCGTGCGTATCTGCGCCCGATAGAGGCTGGCGATGCCGGCCCCGTAGTCGGCTATCAGCTGGATCATGTCGCGCGGCGTATCGTCGAGGTCGCGGCCGTTGATGCGGTCGCCGGCGTCGCCGAGGCCGGGCATGATGTAGGCCATCTCGTTGAGGGCCGGATCCATCCACAGGGTATACACGGTCATGTTGTCGACCGCCCGGACCGCCCGCAGCGCGCCCTTGAGCGCCGAGATGATGGTCAGGAACTTGACCGACCTGGGCTTGACGCCGAGGTCGAGGATGTACTTGACGACGGTGACGAGGCTGCCGCCGGTCGCGTTCATCGGGTCGGCGAAGACGAGGTCCTTGCCGTCCAGCTCCTCCGGCCTGAAGTACGAGCGGTCGAGGTCGAGCACGTACTCCATCGTCGACTCGTTCTTCGTGTCGTCGCGCTTGATCTTGAACAGAGCGAACGGCGTCACGTAGCCCTTCGACGAGAACTCCTGTATCTCCTTGGAGACTATCATCGACGGCAGGAGGGCGCCGCGCAGCATCACGCACATGACCGTGTTGTCGATGCGGTCGTCTATGTTCGGGATCTTGTGCACCGCGTAGTTCTGGACCGGCATGGTCACCGGGGTGCGGGGTATCAGGTAGTTCTTGTTCTCGCTCTTGGCGCCGCCGAAGGCCAGCCCGAACAGCAGTTCGTAGGCCCGCTGCGTGTAGTAGGTGAACTCCTGGCGCTGCGTGTCTATGTCGCGCAGCTTGGCTATCAGCCTCGAGGCCTCGCCGTGGTGCTCGGGCGCGGTCTCGAAGGAGTAGACCTGGATCCTGGGCTCGGCCTTGCAGATCTCCTGCATCAGGCCGCCCATCTCGTTGTAGAGCGCGATGAGGTTGGATTCCTCCTTCTTGCGCTCGCCGTCCCCGCGCGCGGCGGAGAGTATGCTGAAGGACAGCATCGCCTTGCGGTAGAGGCCGTCCATGCGATCGATCATCGCCCTGTCGCCGTCGGTCAGGTAGCCGTCGAGGTCCTGGGCCTTGAGCACAACCTTATTCATTCGTTCCTCCGGGGCCGGCCGCCCGGCGCCTCCGCGGCGCGGGCGGCGATCACTGCGGCGGCCGCCGCGAAGGTGGCCCCGCGACTACGTACCGAACGCTCAGGACCGGCGGATTATCTCGCCGATAGCCCCGTTGCCTATGCCGACGGCGTTGCCCTCGTCGAAGTCCAGGTGGCACTCGAGGGCGTAGGCCGGGTTGACCCGGCAGACGACGTTCAGGAAGACGGCTCCGCGCTCGCCCGGGACCTTGAGGTCGACGACCTCGGCGTCCTTGACGCCGAAGCGCTCGGCGGAGGCGGGGTCGAAGTGGATATGGCGCTTCGCGACGATAAGGCCCTTATCCTTCTTGACGGAGCCGGCCGGCCCCTCGATCTCGAAGGGGCTGGAACCGTCGAGCTTACCGGACTCCCGGGTCTGGCAATCGGGCACGCCGAGCTTGAACATCTCGCTGGCAAGGATCTCGCACTGCGTCTCCTTGCGCTCGGGGCCGAGCACGCGGACCTTGGCGATCGAGCCCTTGGGGCCCTTGATCGTGACGAGCTCCTCGCAGGCGAACTGGCCGGGCTGCATCAGGTCCTTGGTCTTGGTCAGCTTGTGGCCCTTGCCGTACAGGGCCTCGACGTCGGCGGCGCATAGGTGGATGTGGTGGTTGGACAGGTTGATGAGAACCTTGGTCTCGGGCATGGTGGCTCCTTGATGGCCGCCGCGGGCGGCCGTGATCGTTGGCGGGACGACGGCCGAAGAGCCGCGTCGTCGAAGTATAGCAAATGCCGGCCCGCTTGTCACTGCGGCGCCCGGCTCCCTCGACGCGGCTAGTCGTCGTCCTCGTCGTCGGACGACAGCAAGGTCGGGTCGACCGACGAGCTCTTGTCCTTGACCGACTGAGAGAACGAGAACTTTGGCGCGAGGCTCGCCGGCTTAGCCGGCACGAGCAGGTCGTCGCCGGTCTTGAGGTTCTTGACGATGCGGGCCTTGCGCGCGGCCTGGAAGCGCAGGCTGGCGTTGCCGAGCTTGCCTACCGGTACCCGCTCGCCGAGCAGCATGCCGGTCTCTATCATCGACAGGTAGTCGTCCACCACGGCGCGCGCGGTAGCCTGGGTCAGGCCGTTCTTCCTGGCCACGTAGGCGATGATCGCCTTCGTGGTGAACTGGTCGACGTCGTCCCGGCCGTCCAGGGACAGGCTGCGGTTCAGCCTGATGAAGCCGTTGGTGACGAAGATCGTCGCCTCGCGTACGCGCCGCTCCTGGTCGTCGGCGCTGGCCCCGGCCGGGCATACGGCTATGCGGTAGATGGCGGAGGTCTTCTTGACCGGGCAGCCGGAGAACGACGCCGTCTCGCCGCGGACGATGGGGCCGGCCTGGGTCGCCCGGTCGCCGCGCACCAGGTCCGGCACGTCGGTGCGCGTCTTGATCGACGCGTACTCTATCCAGCGGTCCTTGCCGCGCCGCGGCCCAAGGGTGACGAGGGAGCCGGAGTAGGTCAGGAGGATGGCCGCCCTGACGTCGCCCTCGGCGAACGACTCTTCCATCGTCATGCCGAGCGACTCGATCTGGGAGCTGAACAGCCTGAATTTCTCGGCCCATAAGGAGGCGAAGCGCTCCCTGGCGTCCGGCCCGCCCTGCAGGCCCGAG
>Ga0209607_1003078_pt1 | contig 12903 bp, 5 predicted proteins | sample AD_UKC117_MetaG_FD_184413 | JGI IMG/M metagenome (GOLD analysis project Ga0209607, IMG submission 184413) | Active sludge microbial communities of municipal wastewater-treating anaerobic digesters from Hong Kong - AD_UKC117_MetaG (SPAdes)... | ecosystem: Engineered > Bioreactor > Anaerobic >... | reverse complement strand
CTGCCCCTGGCACATGACCGTGTTGGGGCTGGTCACGGTAACCATGTCGATGTAGTCCATGATGATGAATTCCACGGTGTCGTAGCGGACGATACAGCCTAAAGTATTTTCAATGATAAATATGATTGTTTCTTCACCTTCAATTTGATCATCTTTTAGCGGCACCACATGAATGGCCACTGAGTCTTCACCTTCTTCGAAAGTAACGCAGTTATCGATAAACTCATAATCTACACCGTTGGTAGCCGTACCTTCAATCTCAAAACAAACGGTAATAGGAGCATAACTTGGGTCAGGAAGTTCAAAAATGATATCGGCTTCCACACACCCTTCGATCATATTATCTGAAACTCCTTGCGGAAACGGATCAGACTGTACTTCAATCTTCGGGCTCTCAAAACTGTTCTCTTCAATGAAAACCCCGGAATCGTAAATTCCATCACCAGCATCAGCAACTCCCATTTTTATATGATACATTTCGCAGGGAACTACCAGCAAATAAGCGGTAAGTACGGTGGTGAGTCCATCATACTCCAGGGTAAGTCCGCCTGTGTTATCACTGTAATATGCGCAATATTCGCAGGGACCGGTAGGAACCGTACCACAACTTTTGTTTCCATTATTTACATTGTTGATGGTTACACTGGTATTGGTGGTGCCTGGCACGATAGCGACATTTTTATCAGAATACATTCCGCCCATTGGATCTGGCCCGGTTACAAAATAACCGAAAACATCATTAAAGGCTGTGTTTACCCATTCATTGTATTCTTCTGATCCAAAAACATATTTAAACCTGAGCGTATCAGACTCAGGAATAAAGTCGAATTCCAGTACGGCTGCGTCGAAAGTTGTAGAGGTGGTAATTGCATTCAGCGAAGGGTGTCCCGGTGTTCCGTTACTCGATCCGGCACTACAAGAAACGTTCGGGCCAGGAACATTATACCCGGCACCAGAGGTTAAAAAGATACCGCTGTTTATCCCAAGGTTTGTGGTGTTGCCATTGTTGAAAATGCCTCTTGAAACATTGGCACCCTGAAAAGTTACGTTATCATATTGGATACCATCACCCACAATGTTTTCAACCATATCTTCCGGAGTAACAGCCGGGCCGGGCTGAATTTCAATTTGGGCCTGGATAACACCGGAATTAAGAAGTATGCCGGGGATTAATATTTTAAGAAAAGTGTAAATGTGCTTCACTGATAATTTCATTTGTGGTAATTTTTATCATTTAGAACAATAAAGCAAGCCGAAGGTTTACTATATTATAATGCAAGACATCCCTTGCCTACAAAAGGTTGCCTGAAATTTGCTCAAGAACAGTGTCTAAAAATATTCTTAAAAGCGCAAATTTAAGCTAATTTTTAAGATATTTAAATAATTGTTTTTAAGCGTTATCCATAATTGTGAACGACTCAGATATGGATAAAGTTAAATTGTTAAATGTTTGTTAAAAATAAATTAGGATCACTACCGGTTAATGCAGCAGTATTTTTTTTTTGTTACCGAGTTATGGTGAAGGGCCGTTTATCTTAAAAGTGTTATGTTACCTGATTTTTCTGCAAATGAATGATCTTCAAAAATCACTTTAAGGTAATAGGTGTATACTTCCATTTCCTGCTTTTTGCCAGCAAATGTACCATCCCAACCCTTAGTTTGATCTTCTGTTTGGAAAATCATTTTTCCATATCGGTCAAAAATCCGGAAATCCATTTTGGCAAAACCTGTGCCCTCAATATACAGAATGTCATTTACTCCATCTCCATTGGGTGAAAACGCAGTGGGGATTCCAAGCTTACTTGGAGGAAACATGTCAACAATTTTATATCCATCGGCCGGACAACCGTCAATTTCGACATAAACATGATATTCAACCGGGTAAGGGTAACCCGGAACGGTGATTTTTCTTTGATCGGGTAAGCTGGTATTTACTATCGGATCGGAGGACCATTCGTAATAATCGCCAAATCCGGCATCCAGGGAAATAGAGTCGCCGAATATCAAGGTAACGTCATTACCAAGTGCAACTTCCGGTTTGGGAGTTGGCTTTACCAAGATGGTTTGATCGGCAGTAGCCTTGCACTTATTTACCGGATCGGTAACTGATACGAAAATGCCACCGGTAAAAGCCGTTTGAGCTTCGATGGTTGCTGATGTTGCGCCGTTCCACCATTGATAAAGGTAATCCTGATTTTCGGGCGAAACGCTAATCGTAATTAAATCACCCTCGCAATAGGGACCTTCATCAAGTTTTACAACAGGCGGTAAATCAGTTTCGATGACAATATAATCGTCAACAAAACATTCGTCACTATATTGTACACGTATGTGGTAAGTACCCGATTCTGAAATCTCATATTGCGGATCGCCTGAATATTGTGAGCCTTCCCAGAAATATTGGGTAAACGGATCCCCGTTAAAACTGCCGGCATCTATCACATAACTTTCTCCCAGGCAAAACCGTTCGGTTCGGCCGTTAAAGCCTGAGATGTAACCCTGTGCATTGTCAAAGATCCAGCCGGGAGGCGGATCATTGGGATTGGGAAGCGGTGTGCTGTTGAGCCCGGCATAAAAAAGCAACCCGGAATCACTTACAGCTCCAACATTGTAAATGTTCAGGTAATCGCACGAAATATTATTGCCTGCATCTTTTCTGATCCATGCATCCTTTGGTGAGTTGGGGGGATAAGTAGCAATATTCATATTCGAACATTGATTACCGCGCATATAAAGTGAATCGTAAACCGTTTGAACCGAATCGATCTGGAAATAAAACCAGTTACCCAGGCTGTTGGCATCGCCCTGACCGGGATACAAAACGAGGGTATCAAAAAGGTTTTGCCCAAGGAAATATCCATCGTCAAAAAACACACAATACTTGAAATCATTATTACCTCTGATCCAGGCTTGTTTGTTAACAATACATCGGTTCACATTGTGAAAATTGTTTACTGAGCCATTCATGCCATTAACAATCACCACATTGGTGTTTGATTTGCTGAACATAGCGCAGTTTATGCCATTCATCAAAACAGTATCCGCATTGAAGAGACCCGAAACCAGGTTAACAGGTCCGATAAAATTAACAACGTTATAATCAACCACATTTCCCTTATTTGTGAGGCTATCCAGAAGCCCATTTACAGTGATATTGTGGTACTTAAAATAGTCACCTTTTTCGGTTATGACAGTGCCATTGGAGGAATTATTGATGATCAGCGAACCTCCGGCAAGCAGCTCGTAGTTGATGCCATCCACCCACCAGGCACGGTTTTCATTGAACTGGACGGTAACTGTTGAGTTGGTCATATCCATCAAACGTTCACTTTCAATGGTCGACCAGTAGGCACCTGTACTTAAATGATTTCCGTTTAGGGTAAAAGTACTGTGATCGTGATATAAAATGGCCATTGAATTGAAATCAAGCGTCATATCATCGTACAATATAATATGATCGTCAAAGCCTTGTAAATGCACATCATTCCAAAATGTTTGTCCGTGCGAGTATATGGTGTCGGGCTGATTGTTGGGCTCATTGAATTGATCAAAATATACCACACCCTGGTATTGGTAATCCATGCTGTCGTGCAGCATCATGGAGCCGTACACATATAAAACTGTTGAATCGGCACCATAAAACATGGGCTTAAAGTCAGCACCGTCGTGTATCCAGTACATGTTGTGGCAGTAGGCGTTTTTTACATCAATCATCACCACATTGTCACGTTTGGTAAATGAGTTGTCATCAAATACCACAGTATTGATCTCCCTTGGAACACAACCTTCAGGGATGGGTGGCCCGCCACTTGACCAGGACCAGTGCTGCCAGTCGCCCCATTTACCATCTCCGCCAATCCAGTAGAAAATATCATTATTGGTTTGCAGGAAATCCCAGTTCTCATTATTGCCAAGGTCGACCGAATTGGTAGCTGCGTAAACATTTGTTCCGAATGGGATCATGGATATATCCCTGATGGAGGTGTAATCTGCTGTTACATCATGATTAGTTGGGGCAAGAGCCTTATAAAATATTTTAGCATGGGTGCCGGTTGAATCAGATTGAATCCGGATGGGTTCGTCGCATAAACCTTCCACAATAAAATCGTGTTCAATAAAAGTGGTATCATTCGGAGACGGATTTTCCTGCTGGAAACGATAACGACTATTGGGGAACAATTTCAACTGTGAAAAATAATTTTTCCCAAGGATTTCCGCATTACCCATCAGGTAAGCGGTGTCGATGTGATTGATAAGCCGGATGGACATGTTTTTCCTTGATTCAAGAAAACCAATATTACTGTAACCCTCTATCATTCCTTGCTGAAAATAAAATACGGTATCTATATTTTGAGTGTTATTGATCACATCATCTGTGCCCTCGGCAATAACAAAATTGATCCAAAACTGATTCCTGAGCCGGGAGGCGGTGGAGGTTTCTTTCCAGGTAAGGGTATCAATATTACCGGTACCCACAGCTTCACAACCAGCATAATAAAAATCGACCAGATTATAGGTACATAAGGATTCACTTTTGAGAATTGAGCCAACTCCAATAGGCTGATCCTCGAATCCAAATTCAGCGTTCCAGTAAATCAGTTCTCCACCGTATGTTTGCATATGGCAGCCACCAACGGGAGGAGCTGCTACCCTCAGATCGCCGAGCAAACGCACAGTAGATTTTCCGGCATCCAAAAAGAAAAGAGTGTCGCCAGTGGCACTGTAACTTGCATTCACTTTCCAGGCATCTGCATTCCATTGATGCACTATAAAAAGTGCTTTATCCAGCATGGAAAGTTTACGGGGGAGGGTATCTTCCGAAATAAAATTCAAAAAATCAACCGTGTCGTCCTTTACATAAAATTCGCCCATTCTGAAAAACACGGAGTCATTAATGTTCACGAATTTTGTATCGTTTTTGAGCTTCCACATGCCGCCTTCGCCATTGAAGAAAACTTTGTTATTCAAGCTATATTCACCTCCATTCCACAAAAGATCAATGATTTCATAATCATCATCCTGCTCCGATTCGAAGTGAATATCGCCACCATAATTAAAGTGCATTTGGGGATCGAGTTCAAGGGAGCCGTAAATGTGCAAGGCGGTGGTATCCAAAGTGCTCAGTGTAGTATCAATGATCCAGGTATTCGCTGTTGCATCAAATGTGGAATCGATGATGGTATCATAAGCAACAAAATATACCTCGCTTGCCAGTCCGTTTACCCAGGTCATGTCGTTACAATGGATATGTGCATTGCGAACGATAACGCTATCTTCTTCCGAAGAAAACCCTGATCCGTTATCAAAAAATACATTGTCGAGCATAGTTGGGGGGCAGTTTCCTCCGGCACCTGCACTCACAAGCGCCCAGTGGTTATTATCAGCCCATTCTCCCTGTCCGTTCACCCAGTATAAATCGCGTGCCTGCAGAGAGTTGTTGAAATCAAATCCTTCATTGTTTCCGGCATCTATGCCATTGATTATCTCCATGGTTTGCCCGATATTTTTTATGTCACGGATTTGCAGGTAATCGGTACTTAAAGGACCACCACTATAATTGATGATCGCCTGAATGGGTTTATAGTCGGAGCTGAGCATAGAAACACCATGGTTGCAATCGCCCACCACTTCCAACTTGTTAATATTTTGAACGTGAGTATTTGAATGAATACTTCCCGGAATGATCAGCGAATCAGCCTGTATCTGGTACCAGTAGCCTGTATTCAAAGTTAAATGGTCAAAATCATTGCTGCCTTCCAAATAACCGTTCGAACTGAACACCGCATGTTGGATAGTATTATGGAAAGGAATGAGTCCTCCAATGGTGCCTTCTGTGTTAAAGCGGATCAATCCGGTAACGGTGTTTTTACCGGCCAATACACCACTTTGCTTAAAAAAATAACAGGTGTCGATGGTGTTATCCTTTCCTGAAAAGCGGCTGGGTATTCCATCCATAATGGTTCCCCTGTAAAATCCATTAAAATCAATGCGATGGTAATATCCTTCTCTTACGTCGAAGAATCCCGAAACCGTATCAATCCTTGTATAATGGATTTGATGTAAAGGCCCCAATACAAAGGCTTCTGCCGGGGGATCGGTTAAAAGTGTCATGCCACTAAAGAGGAGAGTATCGACGCTAAAACTGCCTTCATTTCCATCTGCATTTTCACCCCTCAAAGTACCTCCGCCTAAGAAGTGAATTTTTCGATGAAGGGTTTTAATAGATGTGTTTCTAATGGTTCCGTCGCCGGGTTTTACATCAATGTCGTAATATTGAAGTGTAGTGCCGTTGAGGTTATCCATTATTCCCCCAATGTAAATGTAAGACTGATTTCCTGAAAAGGTAAGATTTTGCGCGTTCATCACCCAGTTTCCAATTATATATGCCTGGGCACTTTCAAAGTCAAATTCCCTTGTTTTATTGCCTGTGCTCTGAAAACCTCGACAAATAATGACCTGCTCATTGGCATCCAAACGCCCGTTTACATGATAAATAATGGGATTAAAAGCAACATCTTCGTAAAGATAAAATACAGTGGTATCCCAAAGTTCTGTATCAAAAACAAATAATGTATCCTGTAAAATCCATTCTCCTGATCCTTCAAATCTTATATCTCCCCTGAAAATAGTGCCGGCACAGGTAATGGTATTTCCCGGGTTTTCCGATTGAAACTGTATTTTACCATTGTAGAAATTTTTAACTTTAGGGTGCATGGTTACCGATCCGTAAATGTCGAAACTACTGGTGTTTGATCCACCCATCATCACCACCGTATCCTGAAGATTTTGCCAGATCATGCTCAAACAGGTAGGGTTTCCGGTAAGAATGTAAACTGTGTCATTTGGAGTCACAAATGAGTTTTCATTGAAAATCACATTGTCGTTTCCATCCGGAACCTCATTGGGTATTTGGCCGGAAGCTGTGCGCCAACTATTGAGGTTCGACCAAATGCCACTGCCTCCCACCCAGTAGTAATCTTCGGCAAATACAGAAGAAACTCCAAGGAGAAAAACAAAAATCATTAAGTATCTCATAAAGCAATTGAGTTATTTGACTTTGGATTAACTACCAGCCCCCAACACGGTGAGACTGCCTTTGTAAGCTTTTTTAACATTATCGTTACCGTAATAGACCTCCAGCACCCAGAAGTAAGTCCCGTCATCCACCAGTTTGCCATTTGATTTTCCATCCCAGCCGGACATAAAGTCAGACGACTCCCACACCTTCTCACCCCATCGGTTGAATACCATAATGTTGTGTTTGTTGATCCCGCTGAACCCCTTTTCGTCGGGTCTGAACTCATCGTTGAACCCATCTCCGTTAGGAGTTATCACAATGGGCACCTCCACGGCAAACACCTCGATGATGATATCATCGGAGTTTTTACAATAACCGTCAAACACCTCCACCCAGATGCTGTCCTGCTTTTCAATGTCTTCGTAAGCCACCGTAAGCATCTGCTGGGTAAGAGCCGGGTCGTTGTTCCAGATGAACGACTGGTAGTTACCGGCATCCAGGGTAACGGCCTCCCCGGGGAAAAGAATGATATCCGCTCCCAGGTCAGGATTTGGCAAAGGATTAAGCTGAACAGTTTTAGTATCGGTATCCTCGCCACACACATTGGCCATCTTCAGGGTCACATTACCCCCCGAAGTCACCATGTACTGGCTGGAATTGGTAAGCTGGTTGTTCCAGTAATACTGGTAAGCCCCCTGCGGAGCATTGAGCCAGATGGTATCGCCCTCGCAGAGCATATCCTGCCCCGATATAAGGGCATCGGGCACCGGGTAGGCATCCACATAAGTAGAATCAGCCGAAGGACAGCCAAAGAAATAATTAACACTCACCTTGTACCATCCCCCTTGATCCACGGTGATGTTGTTCACGCCCGACTGCCCATTGCTCCATGAGTAGAAGTCGAATCCGGAGTTAGCCTGCAGGTTAAGGGTTTCTCCTTCGCAGAGGGTAAGCGAGTCATCTGGTAACTGGACAATATCACCGATCTCGGCAAACACGGTATCAGTACCGTTACATCCATGCACATCTGTAACATCCACGTAATACAGCCCACTTTCGGTTACGGTGTAAAAGGGCAAAGACGAGTTGTCCTGCCAGGTATAAGCGATAAACCCGAAGTTCGCCTCCAGGGTAGCCACTTCCCCGTAACAAAGCTGCAGGTCTGGCCCCAGTCCGGGGTTTGGATAAGGCCAGAGTCCCACGGTGATCTGATCATCGGCCTCTCCGCAACCACTCAGCACATGCAGGGAGTAAGTTCCCGGCTGGGAAACGATGATGGATGGAGTTGTATCTCCCGTTGACCAGGTGTATTGCTCATAAAACCCCTGTTTTGGTTTTAATACGAGTTGGTCGCCGGTACAAATGGTAGTATCGTTGCCCAGTGTAAATCCAACGGAAGGATCATCCACGAAAAGGAAAACAGAATCCTCCTTGCAACAAGAACCGATACAAACCTCCACCTTGTAAGTCCCGGTTTCATCGGCAGTAAAAGTCTGACCTGAAGAACCGTCCTGCCAGGAGTAGGTGTCGAAGCCTGACCCGGCATCAAAAGTGTACGACTCCCCGACACAGATGGACTGGTCCTCCCCCAGTTCAACGGTGACAACCGTTTCGGTAATGAGCACCGTATCGGATTGGGTACATCCCCCCGGCCCGACCACCGTAACGTAGTAGAGCCCCCCATTGTAAACATTGATAATAGAATCGGCCGCGCCTGTATTCCAGAAATAGCCGAGGTATCCTCCGCCTGCATTCAGGGCGAGCGTGTCGCCCATACACATCACGGTGGTGTCCTCCCCGAGGTCAACATCGGGATTGGGGAACACCGTCACCTGGATAGAGTCTGTAACGGTATCCTGGCACAGGTCCATCACACTGACATAATACATGGTGGTGGTATCAGGCGAAACGGTGAGCGTGTCGTTGTCCACCGAAAAGCCCTCCCACTCGTAGGAATAAGTTGGAATACCGTTAAAGGTCTGTACCCATAGGTCGATACTCTGCCCCTGGCACATGACCGTGTTGGGGCTGGTCACGGTAACCATGTCGATGTAGTCCATGATGATGAATTCCACGGTGTCGTAGCGGACGATACAGCCTAAAGTATTTTCAATGATAAATATAATTGTTTCTTCACCTTCAATATCATTATCTTTTAGCGGCACCACATGAATGGCCACTGAGTCTTCACCTTCTTCGAAAGTAACACAGTTTTCGATAAACTCATAATCAATGCCGTTAGAAGCCGTACCTTCAATCTCAAAACAAACGGTAATAGGAGCATAACTTGGGTCAGGAAGTTCAAAAATGATATCGGCTTCCACACAGCCTTCGATCATGTTATCTGAAACCCCTTGCGGAAACGGATCAGATTGTACTTCAATCTTCGGGCTCTCAAAACTGTTCTCCTGGATAAATACTCCTGAATCAAGAATGCCATCACCGGCATCAGCAACACCTAATTTGATATGATACATCTCGCAGGGAACAACCAGTAAATAAGCGGTCATTACAACTGTGAAGGCATCGTATTCAAGGGTAAGTCCGCCTGTGTTATCATTAAAGTAAGCACAATTGGTACATGGGCCTGTAGGAGGGGTTCCGCAAAACTGCCAGCCGTTATTTACACTGTTAATTTTAACACTGGTTCCCGGTGTACCCGGAATGGTGGCAATATTTTCGTCGGAATACATGCCTCCCATTGGATCGGGTCCGGTTACAAAATAACCGAATACATCATTAAAGGAGGAATTCACATATTCATTGTATTCTTCTGATCCAAAAACATATTTAAACCTGAGCGTATCAGACTCAGGAATAAAATCAAATTCGAGAACACAGGCATCATAAGTTGTTGATGTCGTAATTGCGTTCAGTGACGGATGTCCGGGCATCCCATTTGCTCCAGTTGATCCACAGGCGACATTGGGTCCTGGTATGTTATAACCGGCACCGGAAGTTAAAAAAATACCGCTGGCGATCCCAAGGTTAGTTGTTTGCCCGTTTGAGAAAATACCTCTGGCGACATTAGCACCCTGGAGTGTCACATTATCATACTGGATACCATCACCCACAATGTTTTCAACCATATCTTCCGGAGTAACAGCCGGACCGGGCTGAATTTCAATCTGACCTTTTACACTGGTAAATGTTAAGATTACAATCGCTGTAATCCATAATTCTAAAGATTGGTACAAATGTTTCATAACATTAAAATTTGGTACTTCTGCCTGATAATCAACGAAAAGACATAATTCTCATTAGCAAACCGGCAACCTGCTTTTTCTACTGCCCCTGTAATTGAAGCTGCCGGGAGGGATTGTGACCTAATCCTACAAATTTAACTGTTTTTTCCGAAATTCATTGAATTGATGTCAAGGTCACATTTTTTTAGACAGGGTATTGTCATAAAAGGTTGTCAGTTAGTTAGTATGGTCCTCATGAACCGCATGCAGTGCTGTTTTCCCCGCCTGCTGAATGCTTGCATTCAACTCAAAGCCGATTAATAGAATGATAGAATTGAAATAAATCCAAACTAAAATGATCAACAATGTCCCGATGGATCCATACAAGGCATTATAACTGCTGAAGTTGGAAACATAAAAATTAAAGCCAATGGAAGCAGCGAGGGCAAGAAAAGTAGCCAGCGACGAACCGGCTGAAATAAACCGGAATTTGCTGTCTTTAGCAGGGGCCAGGTAATAAATAAATGAAATGGTAAAAAAGAACATGGCTGTGAGTATGATATATTTTGCAGCTTCCAGGAGGTAATAGGCCAGGTTGCTTCCTAAAATTCCCTTGTCAAGTAAAAACTTAAAAAATACGCTTCCACCGGTGAGCAGCGATATACTTATAATAACAATGATGCTTGCAATGAAAAACAAAAGCGCCGAAGTGAGTTTTTGTTTAACCCAGCTCCTGGTTTCCATGGTGTGCCATGTTTTATTAAAAGCATCAATTATACTGTCGAATCCGTTGGTGGCAAAAAACAACGCCAAAAAAAAGGTGAGTGAAAGCAGTCCTCCCCGGGGTCGTTCAATTATGTCTTCTACGGTTTGCCGGATAACTGCCTCGGTTTGGTCGGGGGTTACGTTTTGAATAAAGTTAAGTAAAATTTCATGAAAGTTTTCAATGGGAATAAACGGGATCAATGTGAAAAACACAATGATCATAGGGAAAACAGCCATGAAAAAACTAAAGGCAATAGAAGAAGCCCTGCTGGTGATTGAACCTTTAAAAATACCTTCAATAAAAAAACGGGCAACTTCAAATAACGGGATTCCGTCAAAACCAGGCAAAACGATCCGTTTTGAAAAGCGAATCAAATTCCGGATAAATTTATATTTAAGTAGAAAATGAGATATCGTCATCTACATTTGTTTTTAAATCGCCTGCAAACTCATGTCCAAACTTTTGATCTGATGTGTTAGTGCACCCACCGAAATATAATCAACACCTGTTTCAGCAAATTCCCGGATGGTTGATTCCGTGATCCCACCTGATGCCTCCGATTCGTATTTGCCATTTATTATTTTTACGGCTTTGGCTAAATCTCCCGGTGTAAAATTATCAAGCATAATGCGGTCTATTTTACCATATGCCATCACCATTTCCAACTCTTTAAAATTTCGCACTTCTATTTCAATGGCCAGTTTTTTGCCTTTTTCATGCAGGTAATTGTGGGTGGATTGAATGGCTTTTTCAATTCCCCCCGAAAAATCAACATGATTGTCCTTGATCATGATCATATCATACAATCCCATTCTATGATTTTCTCCGCCTCCCATTTTTACCGCATATTTTTCCAGCTCACGAAGCAGGGGGGTGGTTTTGCGTGTGTCGAGCAGTACGGCTTTTGTGCCTTTGATCTTATCAGTAAGAAACCTTGTATAAGTTGCAACGCCGCTCATGCGTTGCATGAAATTGAGTGCCAGTCTTTCGCCTGAGAGAATTGACCGGGAAGGCCCTTCAATAAAAAAAACAATGTCTCCAACCTGCACCTGACTGCCGTCCTCAATTTTTAAATCAAAATGAATGCTGGGATCAACTTTTTGGAATACTTTTTCTGCTATTTGGGTTCCGGCGATTACGCCTTGCTGTTTGATCTTTAATTGTGCCCTGCCGGTTTTCCCTTCCGGAATGGTGGACAGGGAGGTATGATCGCCATCTCCTAGATCCTCTTCCAGCGCCTTTTCAATAATTTCGTCAATGGTCATTCCTTAGTCCTCTTCAAACTGTAACTGGTTTATTTTAAAGTTATCTCCAGAGATTTTAATCAAAATGTAAACCCGGTATTCCTTATCGGATTTGTTAATATAAGTACCTATCATGTATTTGCTGCCATCGTTTGAGGATCCCTGATGATTGATCGTAAATGATTTAAGCGGTTCTTTTTTAAAAAAATCATTGATGATCACTTCTGCCTGGTTTTTACTGTAGCTGCCATCAATACCGGGTGTTTCAAGGTCGATTCGGTCGCTAAAGTGGCTTGCGAGGGCTGAAGCGTTCATACTCTTTATTGCAGCTTTTATTTGTGACATTACCTGGTCAGAATCCTGAGCATGCAGTGAAATTGAAAATAAAATTATAATTGTTGAAATTATTAAGCGCGTTTTCATAAGCGTCAGTAATTATTTGAATAGTTGGATACAAATATTAATCCATACCTTGCCGCTAAAGCATGGAATCTCACAAAATTAAACAAATGTTCTTAACATGTATCGACAAATGTAGGTACTTTTGGTGCTGAATCAGGAATTAATATTTTTAAATAATTGGTACCCATGAATGTAATAATTACGGGAGCAAGCAGGGGAATTGGCTACGAATTGGTAAAGCAGTTTGCGGGGGATGGTGCTCACCATATTTACGCCGTTTCCAGAAAC
>Ga0209607_1003076_pt1 | contig 12904 bp, 11 predicted proteins | sample AD_UKC117_MetaG_FD_184413 | JGI IMG/M metagenome (GOLD analysis project Ga0209607, IMG submission 184413) | Active sludge microbial communities of municipal wastewater-treating anaerobic digesters from Hong Kong - AD_UKC117_MetaG (SPAdes)... | ecosystem: Engineered > Bioreactor > Anaerobic >... | reverse complement strand
TGACGTCAAGCAGTCGGCGATCCGCAACGCCTTCACCCTGCTGTCGGTCATTCCGTACGTCGGCGGACTGCTCGCCCTGATCGCCTACATCGTGATCGCCGTGACCATCAACGGCAGCCCGACCAAACAGGGCAAGCACGACGAGCTCGCCGGCGGAACCCAGGTCGTCAAGGGCTGAGTCGTCAAGGGCCGGCAAGCCGTCGGAGCCGAGAACCGCAACTAGTCCTCGCCGGGCAGGTTGCGGTTCCACTCCAGCCATCCCACCCCGTCGCGGCCGTCGGAGGTCCGCACCGCCGCCCAGGCGCGCGGGAAGAGGCTGACCCTGCCCTCGGGCGACACCAGCCTGACCGGCGCGTACCCGCGGATGTCCACCGTGGCGGTGATCGGGCCGGGGTGCATGGTCAGCGTCGTCGCGATCGGCAGGCCGTCAGCGGCGAAGTCCGCCTCGGCGGTCACCGACGTGGTCTCGACAACCGGATCGCCGGGCGGTGCGATGTAGCCGACGCTGACCGGCGGCATGCCCGCAATCCGAAGGTCGACCCCGTGCAGGTGGGTGCCGTCGGTCAGGTGCAGCGCGCTCCACACCCAGTCCATGCCCCACCAGTCCCGCACCCCGTGCGAGTGGTCCCGCTGGCCGGGGACCGCGGCGAACTCATAAGTCCGGCCGTCGACGGTGACGGTTCCGCTGACCGCACTGGGGATCTCGTAGCGGGTGGCGATCCGGTATGCGTAGGGGGTGCCGACGGTGGTCCAGGTCAGGTCGAGGCTCAGCTCGGCCGGGCGGCCCGGCATCCCCGCCAGCAGCGCGGACGGGTCGTCGTAGGCGGACGCGGGACCGGTCGCCTCGACCCGGTATTCGCGCAGCGGAACCGTTGCGCCATGGCGCAATTCGATATCCCCGGCGACCACGTTGTTGGGGTCGTCCGGCACCGGGGCGGCGAAGTCCAGCAGGGCTACTGTGGGAATGTCCGGTCCACAAATCAGCGCGTTGATCCAGGCCACCTTCTGGTTCGGGATCAGCCCCAGCCGGATCCAGCCACCCACACCCTGGCCCGGATCAGCGAAATCCCAGTACCAGCTCTCGTTCCACAACGGCTCGTCGCCGGGTGTGTGGGCCGCCTCGTCGCGCGGATCCGGTTGCAGCGCAGGGTTTCCCTCGGCCTGCGGCAGGACCTCCAGAGCGCCGGTGTCCATGACGTGGCTGCCGTGCCGGTCCAGCATGGTGAGGAACATCCGGTCGCCCCGATCGGTGCGCTCGACCAGCATCGAGGACACGATCGTCATCATGACGCCGAAGAAGCTCTGCCGGCGCACTCCCTCGCGGACTTCGTCCAGCGACAACGGCGGGTTGGGCCCCAGCCCGTCGTGGTAGGCCCGGAGCAGGTCCTCGTAGTGGGCGCGGCGGTCCTCGGGCCGCAACGCGCAGCCGAGGAAGTACGCGACGTCGGTCATCGCCGGGCCCCAGGTGACGGTCTGCCAGTCCACCACCGTCAGATCGCGCGGCGAACCGGGCCGGCCGAAGAGCAGGTTGTCCAGCCGGTAGTCCCCGTGCACCAGTCCCATGGGCCGGTCCGGGGCCGCCTCAGCGGCGAGATGGGCGTCGAAGGAGTCGACCAGTCGCTGACAGACCAGCCGCTGCTCGGGGCGGATCGTGTCGCCGTAGCGGCCGGCGAACCCGGCGAACAACTGGGTGATCAGCGCCTGATTCATCGGGGTCTCGCGGCGCAGCCAGTCCGCCCCGGCCGGCCCCGAAGCGCCGATCAGCGGTGCGTGTAGCCGGCCCAACCGGGTCAGCGCCAGGGTGGCCTCGGCCGGGGTCGCACCGCGGATCTCATCACCGACCACGGCCGGCGCGGCGTCGTCGAGCAGCAGGGTGAACAGGCCGCTCTCCGGTCGGCAGGAGGCGTGGTAGCAGCGGGCGATCGGGCCGCCCAGCCGTGGGGCCAGATCGGAGTAGAACCGGACTTCGCGTTCGTAGAGGCCGAGGGCGGCACCGGTCTGCCTGCTCACCGGGTCGCTCGCGGCGACTTTGAGCACCACCGAGGCCGGGCCGGTCCCCTCCCCGTAGCTCAGCGCCACCCGATAGCACTCGCTCATCTGCCCGGTCCCGATGCGCTCGACGGTGAAGCCGTCGACCCGGCCCGCGCCGAGGGTCTCGGTCAGCCAGGCGGGCGTCAGGTCATCGGGGCGTTCGATCGGGGCGTCCACGCTTGTCACTCCATCACGGTAGGACGGGGGTCGGTGGCGTGACCCGCGAACTACCCACGCGCCAGGGTGAACCCTGCCCAGGCCTCGCGGCGATGCGGATGCGGGTCGTACTCGACGTGGGTGTGCCGGTCGAAGACCAGCACCGGACGCTCCACCCGGTTGTAGGCCGGCCAGTCCTCGCCAGGGACGCCGTTCTGCGCGAACGCGTTCCACCGGGTCTGGACCAAGTGGCTGACCTTGACCGCGGTGCGCTGGTCCACCCCGGCGGTCAGCACCGCGCCGACCCGGGACCGGTAGATGCCGAACACGGCGAGCAGTTCGGTGGCATGGGTGGCTCCCAGACCGGTCCAGTGCAGGGTCCGCGGCGCGTAGTCGTAGCGGTAGACGTAGGTGGGCGCCAGTTTGGCGTGCGCCTCGGCGATCTGCCAGGCCGCCGTCGAGAAGATCATGTCGCCGCCGAACTCCACACAGGCCTTGGGGTGCGGGTAGTGCGGGTAGGCGGCGAGGATCCGTTCCCGGACCTCCGCCGGGGTGTGGGAGAGCACCCGTTCGATGGCGTGCTCGGTGGTGGGCAGCAGTTTCAGGAACCGGGTGAACAACCGGCCCTCCTCGGCATTGGTTCCCACGATCAGCGGAACCCTGTGCGCCAGCCCCTTGCGCATCGCCTCGAACGGCTCCAGCGGCAGATAGTCGTCACCGCAGGTGGGTCCTACCGCCGACGCGCCGAGCATGCTCTTCAGGCTGTGCCGCATCACATGGTCGGTGGCGTTGACCAGATCCGCGGCCTTGGCCCGCATCAACCCCTGCGCGGGGTTACCCCGATCCAGGTTCAGCACCTCGACGAAGCGTTCGGCCACCTCCGCGGCCACCCGCTGGTCGCTGACCATCCCCGAGGCGGGACTCTGCGAGATCGCCCGGTGGAAAAGGCCTCCGGCCTCCGGAACCGCCAGCAGCGTCGCCACCGAGTGGGCGCCGGCGCTCTCCCCGAAGATCGTCACGTTGCCCGGATCTCCGCCGAACGCCGCGATGTTGTCCCGAACCCAGCCCAGGGCCATGACGATGTCGCGCAGGAACAGGTTGCCCTCGATCGGGGTCTCGGCGGTCGACAGCGAGGAGAAGTCCACGCACCCCAGCGCGCCGAGCCGGTAGTTCACCGACACGTACACGCAGCCGCGCCGCGCCAGGGCCGCGCCGTCGTAGATCGGTGTCGCCGAACTGCCCAGGATGTACCCGCCGCCGTGGATGAAGAACATCACCGGAAGCGGGTCGTGTTCCGGCGCCGGACCCGCCCAGCGGGGGGTGACGACGTTGAGGGTCAGACAGTCCTCGCTCATCGGCTGATATCGGCCCAGACCGGTCATGGTGTAACGCCGCTGCTGGGGAGCACAGTTGCCGAAGCCGTGTGCAGGGCGCACCCCCGACCAGGGCCGCGGGGGCCGCGGAGCACGGAACCTCAGGGGGCCCACCGGCGGAGCCGCGTACGGGATGGAACGCCAGCGGTTCACGCCGTTGCGGGTGAACCCCTCCACCACCCCGCTGTCCGTGGTGACCCGGACGGTGTGCTCGTGCATTACACCGACGTTAGCGAACGATCGCGGTGCCGACACGCCTGGCGGGGCCACGACCCCGTGGCGGTTAGCCTTGCGGGATGCGGATCGCCGTAGTTCTCGCCGCGTCGGCACTGCTGGCGGGATGCGCCAACCAGCAGGGCGACCAGTCCGGTCCGGCGCGGCTCACACCGATCACCCCGTCGCGCACCGCTGAAACCGCGCCGCCGGGCGGGGCCACCGGCACAACGCCGAGCACCCGTTCGTCGGTCACCTCGACGGCCGCACCGGACGGCGCCGCACCGGTCGCCGAGGCGATCGCCTGGGTCGAGTCCGCACCCCCGGTCGACGGCGCCGACTACGGCGTCGCGCTACGGGGCGCTACCACCACCCCCCTCGAGGGCGACGTCGCGTTCACCACACCGTCGGGAACGAGTTGCATGACCGACACCAGGCACGGCTCCGCGGACCTGGCCTGCCTGGTGAACCTCACCGATCCGCCGCCGCCGCCGCCGGATGTCTACGGCGTCTGGAAGGGCGGCTGGGTGGACTTCGACGGCGCCAGCGTCGAGATCGGCTCCTCGCACGGCGACCCCGGCCGGTTCGGCCGCGGACAGGGCCCGCCACTGCCGCAGGGCGGTTCACTGTCGTTCGGCGATTTCCGCTGCCGGACCGACGCCACCGCGCTGGTGTGCGTCAACTTCGCCCGTCAGACCGGCGTGCGCTACAGCGATGACGGCATCGACGCCTACGGTTGCACGTTGGAAGCCAGACCGCCCGCGGGAATCGGCGTGAAATACCTCTGCTGAGTCACCGCCTGCCGGTTCACCGCCGGCGCAGCAGATCCGAATCGGCGATCGCATTCAGCGCCAGCGTTCGGTACCCATAGTCATCGAAGAGCACGGTGATGCGGTCGTCCTCGACGCTCATCACCACCCCGGGACCCCAGGTCCGGTGAACGACCGGGGTCTGCAGCGGCCAATGCCCCGCCGTCGGCTCCTCTTCCCCGTCGGCGACGCGCGTTCCGGCGTTGGCGGTGCAGCGGTCGCAGTTACCACACGGCGCGGCCAGCGTCTCACCGAAGTAGCCCAGCAGGAAGAGCCTTCGACAATCGAGGGTCTCGGCATAGCCGCGCATCATCTGCACCCGGCTCTGTTCGATCCGCTCGCCGCGTTCGACCTCCGCCGCGACGCGCTCGGCCGCCGCCTTCGGTCCCACCCGCTCAGAGACCTCGAAGCCAGCCGATCCGGAGCGGATCAGGCCCGCCTCCTCGAGCAGGTTCAGCGCCCCGGTGATGCTGCGGGCGCCGACGCCCAGAGCGGTCCGCAGATCCTTCATCGGCAAGGGTCCGGCAGCCGAGCGCAAAGCCTGGTAGGCCGTGACCGGCAGCGTGGCGTCGGCCCGGCGGCCGGTGAAGAACTGGGCCAGCCCCAGGTCTTCGGATCGGTAGAACAGCTGCGCGACCGCAGGCTTTCCGTCCCGGCCGGCACGGCCGATCTGCTGGTAGTAGTTGTCCAGCGATTCGGGCACCGATGCGTGCAGGACGGCCCGGACGTCGGCCTTGTCGATACCCATGCCAAAGGCCGACGTCGCGGTGACCACGTCGAGGTCGTCGGCACGGAACCGGGCATGCACCTCGTCGCGCTCCGCCCGGGACAGCCCGGCGTGGTAGGCCGCGGCCCGGACACCGCGGCAGGACAGGTCGGCGGCATAGGTTTCGGCGTCCCTGCGGGTCGCGGCGTAGAGCAGCGTGGGCCGCGCCGCGGTGAGAGCCGCGGCCAGCACGGCGTCCCGTTTCTCGTCCTCCTCGACGTCGCGGAACACCTCCAGCCGGATATTGGGGCGGTCGAAACCACTGGCGATCACCAGCGGATCGCACAGCCGCAGATGCTCGACGATCTCCCGGCGCACGACCGGCGAGGCGGTCGCTGTCAGCGCGACCACAGTGGGGTGGCCGAGACGCTCGATGGTGTCGGCGATGCGCAGGTAGTCGGGCCGGAAGTCATGCCCCCACGCCGAGACACAGTGCGCCTCGTCGATGACGACGAGCGAGATCCCGCCCTGGAGCAGATCGGCGACCACGGCGTCGTTGGACAGTTGTTCGGGGGCGAGGAACACATACTCGGCGGCGCGCCGACGCACCGCTTCGCGGACCCGGTCGTTCTCATCGGAGGCCAGCAGCGAGTTGATCGCCACCGCGTCCGGGGCCTTGGTGGCGGCCAACCCGGAGATCTGATCGCGCTGCAACGCGATCAGCGGGGAGACGACCAGTGTGACACCGTCGAGCAGCACCCCGGGAACCTGGTAGATGGCCGATTTGCCGGATCCGGTGGCCATGACGGCCAGCACGTCGCGGCCGGCGAGCACGGCCTCCATGGCCTGCAGCTGGGCTGGACGCAGCCGCTGCCAGCCGAAAACATCCCGGGCGACCCGCTCCAGATCGTCGCGGCGGTTCACCGCCACCCTTCGGCGGCCCTGGCCGTCCGCATCAGCTCGTCGCACAACTGGCCGAGCTCCCCGGCACCGGCGCCCTCCTGCACCGCGGTGGCCACGTCCTCGGCGGCGCAGCGCACCTGATAGAGCCGGTCGGTGAGGTCGGCGGCCTCGTCTGCGGACAACACCACCGCGTCGGCCGGCAGTGCGGTGCCCTTGACCATCGCACGCTGCTCGTAGGCCCGCTGCCGGCAGGACTGGCGGCAGTACTGACGACGCCGGCCCATCCCCGCGTCCGCGACCTCGCGGCCACACCACCGGCACGGCTGGGGTCGACTGCGGCGGGTCATGGCTTCGAGCGTAGACCGGCGGGTCGGGCGTTCCCGGTATCATTGGAACCCGGGTCGGGAACCGCGCCACCCTGGTTGTGCGTTCCATGACTGGACATCAAGGAGATTTCACCATGGCAGATCGTGTGTTGAGGGGCAGCCGGCTCGGCGCCGTGAGCTACGAGACCGACCGCAACCACGACCTCGCCCCCCGGCAGGTCGCGAGGTATCGCACCGAGAACGGTGAGGAGTTTGAGGTTCCGTTCGCCGACGACGCCGAGATTCCGGGCACCTGGCTGTGCCGCAACGGGATGGAGGGAACCCTCCTCGAGGGTGAACTCCCGGAGCCGAAGAAGGTCAAGCCGCCCAGGACGCACTGGGACATGCTGCTGGAGCGCCGCTCGATTGAAGAGCTCGACGAACTGCTCAAGGAGCGCCTCGATCTGATCAAGAGCAAGCGCCGCGGCAGCTAGCCGCGACGCCGGCGGTTGACCCGCCCGCCGATCCCCCACCGGGCCACTTTGGCCATCGCCTCGCGAATGTTGGATCCGCTCATCTTCGACACGCCGAGTTCACGCTCGGTGAAGGTGATCGGCACCTCGACGACCTTGAAGCCGTCGTTGATGGCCCGCCAGGTCAGGTCGATCTGGAAACAGTAACCCTTGGAATCGACCGTCGAGAGGTCGAACTTCTCCAGCACCTCGCGCCGGTAGGCACGGTAGCCAGCGGTGATGTCGTTGATCCCGACCCCCAGGAGCACCCGGGCATAGGTGTTGGCCGTCTTGGACAGCACCAGCCGCCGCCAGGGCCAGTTGCGCACCGTGCCGCCTTCGACGTAGCGGGAGCCGATCGCCAGGTCGGCGCCATTGTCGATGGCGTCGAGCAGGCGGTAGAGCTGTTCGGGTGCGTGGCTGCCGTCGGCATCCATCTCCACCAACACGGCGTAGCCGCGCTCGAGGCCCCAGTCGAACGCCGCCAGGTAGGCCGCGCCCAGACCGTCCTTGGCGGTGCGGTGCATGACGTGGACGCGGTCGCGGTTCGCCGCGGCCGCCTCGTCGGCGAGCCGACCGGTGCCGTCGGGGCTCCCGTCGTCGACGACGAGGATGTGGACGTCGGGGCGGGCTTTGCGCACCCGGCCGAGGATGAGCGGAAGGTTCTCCAACTCGTTGTAGGTCGGGATGATCACCAGGGTTCGCCGACTGGGCAGCGGCGCGGTCTCCGGCTGCCCGGCGGATGCTGCTTTAGCCGGCGTCTTCTTCGGAGCAGCCTTCTTCGCGGGGCTCTTCTTGCGCGGGGCCTTTCCCGGCCTGCCTCCAGGGGTGCTCATGCGCCTCCTTCACGGGCGGCGTCCTGGCGGACACCGGGATTGTCCTGGGTGCTGCGCCGGCTGCTCGGCGGCCGCACGAATCCACCATTCTGCAGTATCGCCGCGCCAATCGCGGCGAGTGCGAACGCGACCAGTAGCCACTGCAGCGTGCCAGCCCACCCGGTGGCCGGCGTCTCGGCGGTCCGCAACCGCACCTCCACGTCGAGGTAGGCCGGGGTGAAGAAGGCGGTGCGGGCCATCTCGCGGCCGTCCGGAGCGATCGCCGCGCTGATACCGGTGGTGCCGGCGACGATCAGATAGCGGCCGTGCTCCACGGCCCGCAACCGGGCGAAGGCCAGTTGCTGCTCGCTCATGGCCTCGTCGAAGGTGGCGTTGTTGGTCGGAACGGCCAGCACCTGGGCGCCGTTGCGGACCGACTGGCGCAACGCCCGGTCGAAGATGACCTCCCAGCAGGTCGCCACCCCCACGGGTATCCCGGCCGGGTGCACCACCCCGGTGCCGTTGCCGGGGACGAAGTGACCCGCCCGCTCGGCGTAGGACGAAAGCTTGGTGAAGAAGGCCCGCCAGGGCAGGTACTCCCCGAACGGCTGGACGATCTGCTTGTCGTGGCGCTCCCCGGGTCCACGGGCCGGATCCCACACGATGACGGTGTTGGAGGAAGCCGGGTTCTGCGCCGTGGCCTCCGGGCGGACGACGACGGCGCCGACCATGATCGGCACTCCGATGGCGCGCGCGGCGACATCGATCTGCGCAGCGGCGTCGGCATTGGCCAGCGGGTCGATATCGGAGGAGTTCTCCGGCCAGATCACGAACTGGGGCTGGGGGGCCTTGCCGGCCCGCACGTCCTCGGCCAGTTTCAGCGTCTGGCGGACGTGGTTGTCCAGGACGGCTCGGCGCTGGCTGTTGAAGTCCAGTCCCAGCCTGGGCACATTGCCCTGAACTGCGGCGATCGTGACCCGCGGTTCGTCTCCAACCGCCGTGACCGCACGGCGAACTCCCGGGGCCGCCACCGCGGTCGTGATCAGAACCGCGCTGATACACGCGCCGGAGAGCACCACCACACCCGGATGCGGATGTTCGCGCCGGACGCCGCGGACGACCTCGGCGAGAAGGGCGCACAGCGAGGTGCCCAGCAGCGCCACGGCGAACGACACCAGCGGCGCGCCGCCCAGTTGAGCCAGGGCCAGCAGGGGCCCATTGGTCTGGCCGAAGGCCGCCACACCCCAGGGGAAGCCGCCGAACGGAACACTGGACTTCAGCCATTCCTGCATCGACCACAAGAACGCCAGCCACAGCGGCCAGCCCGGCAGCCGGCCTAGCAGGACAGCGAACATGCCGAACAGCGCGGGGAACATCGCCTCCAGCGCCGCGAGCAGGATCCACGGCACCGCCCCGACGAGTCCGCTGATCCACGGCAGCAGCGGCAGATAGAACGCCAGTCCGAACAGGAATCCGTACCCCAGCCCACCGGCGAGGGTGGTCTTCGGGTGAACCAGAACCCAGGTCAGCAGCGCCAGCGCCGGCACCGCCGACCACCACCAGCCGGTCGGCGGGAAACTCACGCACATCAGCAGTCCGGCCAGCACGCTGACCGCCAGCCGAATCGCCCGCTGCGACAGCGCGGCGACCAACCGCGTCCCCACCGATGAACCCCCGGCGCGCTCAGCCATGGAGCACGACACCCCGGTGCACGGTCTGCCGGCACCGTGGCAGCTCGTCGGGGGAATCCAGATCGGGCAGCGCGGGAACCCGGGAGCGGGGATCGGTGGACCACCGGGCGACGGCGTCGGCGGGAGCGGTGACATCGAGGGCGCCGGTCTCCCATACCGCATAGGAGGCGGGCGCACCCGGAACGAGGGTGCCGGTCACCCCGTCGCGGACCCCGCCGGCCCGCCACGCCCCGCGGGTCGCGGCCGCGAAGGCCGCCCGCGGCGATATGGCACTGCCCGGGGTCCGGTGCCGGCTCGCCGCCCGCACCCAGGACCATGGATCCATGCTGGTCACGGGGGAATCTGAGCCGATAGCCAGGGGCACGCCTGCCGATGCTAACAGCGCCAGCGGGTTGAGCCCGGCGGCACGGGCCGGACCGAGACGGCGCGCGTACATGCCGTCCCGCCCTCCCCAGAGGGCGTCGAAGCCCGGCTGGACACTGGCGATGATCCCCCAGCCGCCGAGCTTCGCCGCCTGCTCGGCCGACACCATCTCCACATGTTCCAGACGATGGCCGCAACGCGCCACCGCGGGGGCTCCGAATCGCTCGACGGTCCGCTCGATCGCGTCAACGACCGCGCCCAGGGCGGCGTCGCCGATCACGTGGAAGCCGGCCGTCACCCCGGCCTCGGTACAGGCGGCCAGATGTTCGGCGATGGTTTCCGGAGCGAGGTAGCGATTGCCGGTACAGCCCGCGGCATCGGCATAGGGCTCCGACAGCCAGGCAGTGCGCGAACCGAGCGCCCCGTCGACGAAGAGATCACCAGCCAGGCCGCGGACGCCGGTGGCGTCGATGAGGGCGCGGGCCTGCGCCGGGGTGGCCGCCACCTCGCCCCAGTAGCCGACGATCTCGACGCCGTGGCCGATCTCCCGGATCTCCTCCCAGTCCTCCGCACCGCCGATGTCCGGACCGGCGCATTCGTGTACCGCGACCACTCCGGCGGCGGCCGCCGCGTCCAGGGCGGCATGTCGGGCTTCGTCGCGCTGCTGCCAGGTGAGCAGACCGCGCGCCTCGGCGCGAACCAGATGGTGGGCCTCGGCGGACAGTGGCCGCTGCGCGTCGAAACCGGCCGCCGCCGACAGTCCGGACACCCGCTGACGCAACGCGGTGGAGGCCACCGCGGAGTGCACATCCACACGGGCGAGGTAGGCGGGGGTGGTCCCGACGACCGCGTCGAGGTCGGCGGTGCTCGGTGGCCCGGTCCAGTCGGTGTCGTCCCAGCCGTGACCCCAGACCGGCCGGCCGGGATGGGCGGCGACGTGGTCGGCGACCAGCCGCAGACAGTGTTGCGGGCTGGCGGCATGACGAAGATCCAGGCCCGTGAGCCGCAGTCCGGTGGCGGTCAGATGCACGTGGCTGTCGACGAAGGCCGGCGCCACCAGGGCTCCGGCGAGGTCGATCCGCGCGGCGTCGGGGAACTGATCGGCGCCGACGGCATCACTGCCAAGCCAGGTGACCACCCCGTCGCGCACCGCCATGGCGGTGGCGTCCGGATGCGACGGGCTGTACACCCGCCCGTTGAGCAGCAGTGTGGTCACGGGTGACAGTGTGCCCCGCGACCTCTCCGGTCAGCGTCGGGAGGGCAGTTCCTCGATGACTTCGCCGATCACTTCACCGTCGATGTAGTCGCCGCGACCTGCGCCTGTGTTGGGGTAGCGCCTGTAGTCAAAGGGCTCGTCGGCATACGGGCTGTCGGCATACGGTCCTCCGGCCGTCCACAGCGTTCCGGCGGTCCAACTCAGCCCCGCCAATCGGCGACTGACCCCCCGGGTGAGCATCGCGGTGGCGAGCGGCCGCATCCCCCCGCGGGTCGGCGGCGCCAGCATCAGAATGCCGGCGGCGGTGCTGACGAGGCCGGGCAGGAAAACCAGGAAAGAGCCCAACGCGACCAGAACCCCGTCGGTCACGGCGGCCCGCGGATCTGTACCCGCCCGGCGCGCCGCGGCGAGTTGGCCCCTGACCTGCGAAGCGACCAGCAGGACCCCGGCCATGAACGTCGCGGCAACGACCACCAGCGTCCAGCCGACACCGATGGCCCAGATCAGGAGGGCCAGTGCGGCGAGCTCGACGAGCGCGTAGAGGCCTACATAACGGGCCGGAGAGCGCAGAGACTGTCGTGTGACCATGCCTTAGGAACGCCCGGGACCTCCCAACCGGTTCCGTCTCGCCGGTAACGGATTGGCTAATCCCGATCGAACATCCGCTCCGGGTGGTGATAAGCGTTAGTGCCGCCGCGGAGGGGTTTGCCGGGTGGGGGTATCCATTCTCAGCTCTGTCGTCGTCAACATATTTGGCCCGCTCGCCATGGTGACATCTCAACTCGCCCATCATCTTTCGATGACAGCCGCACCGCTCTGAACCCGTTATAATTCGAGGTGACCCCGGCGATTGAGCGGTTCCCAGCCGCGAGCCGAGGGCGCTGCACCGGCGGCCTCCGATAGGTCTCAGCCGGAAGGCACACACAGGCCACGCGCCGCGACGGAGACCGGAGGGCAGCTGGGAGGCCCGGCTCAGGTACAGACGTCGCGGAACTCACCGATCACCTCGGAGTTCCGCGATGTCCACCGCTGTCATTACCTCCCTTCCTCCCGCCCCGGTCCTCAACGTCAGCCAGCTTTGCGACAAGACCGGCCTCACCCGCAACGCCATCCCGCGCCTGGTGCGCGACGGGCTTCCCGCCTACCGGCTCGATACCAAGACGTTCGTCTTCATCGAGGACGAGGCCGTGGCTTGGCTTCGTGAGCATGGGCACGTCGTGGACCCGTACCGCGCCGCGATCCGCAGGCTCGTTGACGAGGCCCCGCCGCTCACCGCCGACCAGGCCGCGCGTATCCGTGCGGTGCTGGCTCCCTAGTGACCTGCTGCTTCGTGAAGGTCTGCCACCCCGACCCCGACAGGTTCAGGGCAGCCCCGGCCTTCACCTACCGCAGGACCCGCAGCGAGGCCGCCGCTGCGCCCTGCGGGTCGCGCTGGTGCCGTGGGGATCACGTCGTCGTCAGGGCCTCCACAGCCGTCCAGCCCCGCTGGGACCCGTTCGAGAACCCGAAACGCCGACGCCGACGAGGTGATGCCTGCTGACTGACTCGCCGCCCCACACAACCACGAGGTCGAGTCAGAACACAGGAAGCGGTGGGTCGCCGTTCCGCCGCCCATAGGGAACGGCGTCCACCAACAGAAGCTCTGGAGGAGCTATGCACAACTCTACCGCGACCAGCGACCCGTCCAGCCGTCTCGGAACCCCGTTCGGCGAGCTGCTGGACCTGCTCGGAGTCACCGAGACCGAGCGGGTGTCCATCTGCTCGCAGACGCCCGGCGGGGCGTTCCAGACCGCCGTCCCTCTTACCCGTCG
>Ga0209607_1003074_pt1 | contig 12908 bp, 13 predicted proteins | sample AD_UKC117_MetaG_FD_184413 | JGI IMG/M metagenome (GOLD analysis project Ga0209607, IMG submission 184413) | Active sludge microbial communities of municipal wastewater-treating anaerobic digesters from Hong Kong - AD_UKC117_MetaG (SPAdes)... | ecosystem: Engineered > Bioreactor > Anaerobic >... | reverse complement strand
ACCGAGATCGCCGGGCCGTGCCGCCAGCGATACCGCTCATTGCGCTCGATCGCGTGTCCGAGGGTGTGCCCGTAGTTGAGCACCTCCCGGCCGAGGGTGACGTCGAGCGACTCCTTGAAGTCCGCCCCCACCACGTCGGCCTTGACCTGGATCGAGCGGGTCACCACCTCCCGCAGGGAGTCCGAGTCCGCTTTCAGAACGGCCTGCGGCGAGGACTGCACGATCTCCAGGATCATGGGATCGGCGATGAGCCCGCACTTGATGACCTCTGCCATCCCCGACACCATCTCGGGATGCGGCAACTCGACCAGGGTGTCGAGGTCGCAGATCACCGCGGCCGGCTCGTGGAAGGCCCCGACGAGGTTCTTGCCGGCGGCGGTGTTGATCCCGGTCTTGCCACCGACCGCCGCGTCCACCATGCCCAACAAGGTGGTCGGCACCTGCACGACCGGCACGCCACGAAGCCATGTCGCGGCCACGAACCCGGCGAGATCCGTGGTGGTGCCGCCGCCGACGGCGACCAGGGCGTCCGAGCGGGTGAACCCGTTGTCGCCCAGGACGGTCCAGCAGTAGTTCAGCACCTCCACGGTCTTGGCGTCCTCGGCGTCCGGGATCTCGATCGAGATCGCGCTGAAGAACTCCCCGAGATCCTCCCGGATGCGGTCCCCGGTCGCCCGCAAGGCGCGGGGATGGATCACGGCCACGCGGGTCGCCGACGTCGGAATACTGCTCACGACCTGACCGAACAGGTCGTGACCCACCACCACGGGGTACCTGCGCGCTCCGCGCACTTCGATGGTCTGGTTCATGGTGCCGCCTCCCAGGCTGCGATCTGCGCCACGATCTCCTCGGGTGTCCGGCCGTCCGTGCTCACATGCAGGTCCGCGAGCTGCTCGTAGACGACCGCGCGCTGCTTGAGCATGTCGTGCAACTGGCCGCGGACGTTGCCCAGGGCGACCGGCCTCGCCCCGGACAGCCCCGTTCGCCGCGCGGCGTCGACGAGCCCCACCTCGAGCCAGACTGTGGGCACACGAGCGAGGGCGGTCCGGACCTGATCGGACGCGACGGCCCCGCCGCCCACGGCCACCACCGTCCCGAGGACCGCGAGCGAGCGCACCACAACCTCCTGCTCCCGGGCGCGGAACGTTGCCTCGTCGTCGATCACAGCCTCCGCGACGGACATGCCGTAGTCGCCCTGGAACTCCACGTCGGTGTCTATGAACGTGCAGCCCCACAACTCGGCCAGTGCCGAACCGATCGTGGTCTTGCCGGCACCGGGGGCGCCGATCAGCGCAACCCTGGCGTTCAACTCAGGGTGTCCAGGTATGCGATGAGGTTGCGGCGCACCTCCGGCAGGCTGTCGCCCCCCGTCTTCTCAAGCAGCGCATCGGCCAGGACGAGAGCCACCATGGCCTCAGCGATCACGGCTGCCGCAGGCACCGCGCACGCGTCCGAGCGCTGGTTGATGGCGGTCGCCGGTTCCCCGCTGGCCACATCCACCGTGCGCAGTGCGCGCGGCACGGTGCTGATCGGCTTCATCGCGGCCCGCACCCGCAGGGGCTGACCGGTGGACATGCCGCCCTCCGTGCCACCGCTGTGCCCCGTCTCACGGGTCATGTGTCCGTCCACCAGGACGATCTCGTCCTGAGCGGCCGAGCCGCGCATGGCAGCCAGGTCGAACCCGTCACCGACCTCGACGCCCTTGATCGCCTGGATCCCCATCAATGCTGCGGCCAAACGGGCGTCCAGCCGGCGATCCGAGTGCACGTAACTACCCAGCCCCGGTGGCAGCCCCTCGGCGATCACCTCGACAACCCCGCCGAGGGTGTCCGCATCGGCTTTCGCCGCATCGATCTCTGCGACCATCTCCGTACCCACCGCCGGGTCGGCACAACGCACCGGGTCGGCGTCGATCGCCGACAGATCCGCGGCGGTGGGCGGCGGCGCATCGGTGGCCACGGTGCCGATCCGCACCACGTGGCTGAATACACGGATTCCCACCGCTTGCTCCAGCAACGCCTTGGCCACGGCTCCCAGGGCGACCCGCGCGGCGGTCTCGCGGGCACTGGCGCGTTCCAACACCGGGCGGGCATCGTCGAAACCGTACTTCTGCATGCCGACCAGATCGGCATGCCCGGGCCGGGGCCTCGTAAGGGGCGCGTTGCGGGCCAGTTTCGACAACACCTCATCGGCCACGGGGTCGGCGGCCATGACCTGATCCCACTTCGGCCATTCGGAGTTGCCGACCTGGATGGCGATCGGGCCGCCCTGGGTTCGTCCGTGGCGGACCCCAGCGAGCAGGCTCACCTCGTCGGCCTCGAACTTCTGACGCGCGCCTCTGCCGTATCCCAGGCGTCGCCGGGCGAGCGCGGCGGCCACATCATCGGTCGTGATGGCCACATCCGCCGGCATACCCTCCAGCACAGCCGTGAGTACGGGGCCGTGGGACTCCCCGGCCGTCAACCATCTGAGCATGGCCCCATCGTGTCAGAAGCGATTACAACTGCTCGGTCTTGCCCTCGCAGACGCTGACGCGCACATCGGAGTCGATCCGGCCCATCCAGGCGCACTTGCCCGCGAGACGGGCGACGTAGACCACGCCCTCCGCGCCGGGGATGTTGACGTACAGCTTCGTCCGATCGCCTTCCACTCGGGCAACGACGTAATCACCGGTGACCTCGACCATGGTGACGGAGACGCCGTCCTCAGCGTCCTTGCCGGTATTGATCGGCTCGGGAACCACATTCTTGTCGGCCTTGGGTTCGTCGTCGCCCGTGTCCGTGCCTCCCAAATCGACAGGATCGCTCTTCTTGGACGAGCCGTTATCCACCGTCACAGAGGGGTCGGTGTCGGTGGTCGTGGACTTGGTCTTCGTAGGAGTGGTCTTGCTCGTAGGGGTCGACTGCTTGGACCCACTGTCCGTTTGGCTGCCGGAGTCACTGTTGGCCACGTCGTTCTCCGTGCCTGCCAACGGCCCGAACGGATTCACGTTCGTGCCCCGCCCGATCACTGTTGCCACAAGGGGATCCACCGGTTCCTCGGTCTCGACCGTCGGCGACGGAGCGTCTCGTTGGCCCTGTGGAACGGGGCCAAGATCGGTCGACTCGCTGCCACCGGACAGCAGAAGATACAAGCCACCCAGCAGCGCAACGGCCACTGCAACGACAAGCATGATGACGGCGCGACGGTTCTCCTGCAGGTACTCGGACACAATCAGTCACCACCTGTCTCCAGTTCGGCGGGCAGTTGCACCGCGTCACCGTTGAGGACGAAGACCCGTGCCTGCATCGTGAACTCGAGCGACGTGCCGGCCTCGGAGTCTGTTTGCCGGTTGATGTCCAGCACTGTCACCAGGAAGGCCCGCTGTTGTTGCTCGAGACGGGCGATGAGTTTCTGGACGGCCCGGTAACTGCCTTGCCCGGATAGTGTCAAGGGCACATAGGCGACTCCGGTGTTCCTCGGGGCGACACCCTGTCCGAGGTTGGAGGGTGTGGGTTCCGGAGCCGCTGCCTTGGGCTTCTCGGACTCCCCGGACGGCGATTCCGAAGCAGTGGGGGTCGGCGATGGGGCCACCTTGAACAAGGTGATCTGACCGGGCTGCAGGGAGTTCAGGTCGACATTCTCGGCCCGTGCTTCGGCCTGGATGGTACGCATCAATCGCGGAACGTTCACATCCTTCGGGATCTTGGCCCGGATCCGCATGAGTACCTCGATCTGCTGTTCCAGATCCTCGGCCTGTTGGGCCAGCTGACGGGTCTGTGCCATCACGGCGTCCGTCTTGTGTTCGGTGGCATCCACCTCGCTGCGGGTCTGCGAGGCCGCGCCATAGACCGGATTGACGACCAGCATCCACCCGGCGAAGCCCACCATGATCACGAGGATCAGGCCACCGACCAGCCAGAAACGCGGGTTGTTCTTCATCGCTCCGCCTCCACATAACGACCGGACAGCGCCTGATCGGTCAACTCGGCGGTGTTGCTGAATGTGTAGAGTCCGCTCTCGTCCCCCCGGGAGACCTCAGTGAGGATCACGTTCTGGTAGTCGGGGTTGTTGCGCAGCGTCTCGATCCATTGGGATACGTCGTTGAACGTGGCCGCCTCACCGGAGAAGGTGACGGTGCCGACCAAGGGCTCAACCGCTTCGTCGGTGGTCTTGGCCGATGCGTTCGACTGATTGGCTTCCTCACCGATCACCATCGATACCCCGGTGAGAGAGACGTCGGGCGGCATGATCGCGGCCAAGTTGGCCACCAAGCGTGCCACCTGGACCTCGTTGCCCATGGCTTGGGCCAGCTCTGCTCGTGCCGCATCTACAGCCGCATACACAGCCGGTACCTCGGCATACTTCGCCTTCTCCGCCTCGGCATCCCGCAGACGCTGCTGGGCAACCGACAGTTCGGCCTGTGCGGACGCCAACTGAACGCGTCCCATGACGAACAGTCCCGCCAGCAGCGCAAACACACCGAGCAGGGCGAACGCCACCATGCGCTTCGACCGACGAACCTGTCGCCGGACCAGGATGGCTGGGGGGATGAGGTCGGGGGTCGGGAAGTCCCGGCGGTTGAGCAGGGCGTCCAGGCCCGCCTGTGGAGTTGCGACCTGCACGGGCGGTTGCTGCTCGGGCCCACGGGGTTCCTCGGAGCCTGTGGGTGGCGTTGCGCTGTACGAGGTGGTCATGCCGCCCCCAGTGCCAGGCTGACGGCCGGAGCCGCCGCAGGGGTCATCGCCAGGGAGATCTGCTCGGCGGTCATTCCCTTGCCGGGTAGAACCCCGTGGGGCGTGCCGGGCATGACCGGAACGCGCAGGACCGTGCTCAAGATGGGGACCAGACCGATCGTCGACCCGGCGCCGCCAACCACGTATGCCCGTTCGATCCGCCGACTCTCGCTGGTCTTGTAGAAGTCAATGGAGGTCCGGATGTCGGTGACGAGTTCCGTCAGCGCGGAACGGACCGCGTTCTCCGTAGTTGACCTGTCTGCAGGGCTCATGGTCTGCCACATGACCGGCAGCGCCACCTTCCAGCGCTCGGCGTCCTCCTCGCTGATGGCCAAGGTCTCTGCCAAGGCCGTGGTGATGTCGCGACCGCCGCGACTGAGGATGCGCACGAAGTGGGGCTGTCCGTGCTCCTGGATCGTGACGCTGGTCATGGACGCGCCGACGTCGATGACCGCCTCGGCCCCGGGCGCATGCGCATCGGCCACACCACCGAGTGTCGCCAGCGGTGTGAGCGTCACGGAGGCCACACGCAATCCGGCCGCCTCGATCGCATCCACCATCGCCAGGACGCCATCTTCACCCGCGGCCACGAGCAAGCCACGCAACATCCGGGAACCGTCCTCGTCGAGGACTTCCTCGTAGGCCAGGAAATCCAGCACGCAGTCCTCGACCGGCATCGGCAGCAGATCCGCGGCGAGCAGTGGTAGCGCCTTCGCGAACTCCTTCGGGGGAACCCATGGCAAGTCGACCTGCCGGGCGACCATGCGCTGACTCACGGCACCGAGGTGAACGTCCTTACTCGCCGGCTTGGCGGTCTTCGTCAAGGCGCGAATCGACGCCGCCAACTCATCACCGTTGACGACTTCGCCGTCGACCACAACGCCTGGGGCGAGCCGGACCTGGGCGATTTGCTGCAGAGTCGCTCCGGATCGGCCCCTGGCCACCGTGGCCATGCGCACGGCGGAGGAACCCACCTCCAGACCCACAGTCACCTTGGCCACGGCTACCTCCATCACGCCTCACCGTGGCATCGGCCGGAACGGGCGGATTGTTGAGCCGCAATTCACTCAGATGAGCGAATTGGTGTACCAATCGGCGACCTGCTGCCCCCATCCGAGCGCCAACAGGGCGGCCACGATCATGAAGGGCCCGAAGGGCAGCGCGCTCTTGCGACCGGCCTTGCCGACGACCATCGCCGCAACCCCCACGATCGCACCCAGGACAAAAGCCCCAAAACCACCCACGATCAGCACTCCCCAGCTGCTCCAGGTCATCACCATCCCCAGGCTGAGTGCCAGTTTGGCGTCCCCCCACCCCATACCCCGTGGGAAGAACGCGGCTAGCAAGGCGTAGACCAAGCCCAGGGCCAGTCCCCCGATCAGCGCCCGCAAGAATGATGGCCATTGGTCGTCCAATGCCGCGGTCAGAGCGAATCCGGCCACCACGACCCCGTAGGTCGACAGCGTCAGGCTGTTGGGCAATCGATGGACCTCGAGGTCGATGAGGAACAACGCGATGCAGGCGGCCATGAACCACAGAGCGAACGGCAGCAGCGCGGAGAAGCCTACCCACCACGCGGTGAGTCCGAAGAGGACGCCCGTGGCCAGTTCCACGAGGGGGTAACGGGCGGAGATCCTGGCTCCGCAATCTCGGCAGCGCCCACGCAGGAGCAGCCACGACACCACCGGGATGTTGTCGTACGGACGAATCGGATGGTCGCAGACGGGGCAGTGCGAGCCCGGATGTGACAAGGACTCTCCACGCGGAAGGCGCCACACCACCACATTGAGGAACGACCCGATGAGCAGGCCGAACAGCCCGGCGATCAGCACCACGGATGCAGCCTAGTGCCGACCCGGGAATCGATGCCGTTGCCTGTGGACACGGACGTCAGTACTGGGCCGGCAGTTCGCCTGTGACCTTGGATCCCCACGCAGCGTTGGTCCACTGCGGGAAGTAGGGCGGCGACGCGAACTGCAATCGGGTGTCGTAGGAGTAGTCCTTGGCGAAACCGGTTCCGCCTGAGGTACCCACGGCACCACGCCACTTCTGAGCGATCGAGCCGCGCACGGACAGCGTGCCCAGATCATCGCCACGGTTGTAGTTCTGCACCCAGAAACTGCGTTGCAGCGTCTGGATGGACGCGTAGATCCAGAAGTTGTCGTTGTAGTCGGTCAACCCGGCATGCGGGATGTCGGAGTAGGAGCTCCCGAACTCGCGGGTGGTGGTCCACACGCATGTCAGAGTGTCGCCATTCCTGCCACTAGTGCCACTGATCGTGTTGCTCGATGGGCTTGATGGGCAGTTCACGTTGCGGTTGCGTGGCATCTCCACCGGGCCCTCGGTGTCGGTGCTGCTCGAGCGCGAGACCGGGTGGTACACGACCACCGAGTTCGCCGCCACCAGACCGACCATGTCCGGGCCGATCGCAGTGTTACCGACTGCAGTGCTGTTGACGGTGAGGTTGTCGGTCAGGACCACGTTGTTCTGCGCAGCAACAGTGACGCGACCACTGACGGTCCCCTCGATGTACACGTTGCCCAGACCGCAGTCGAAGGTGACCGGGTGGGTGTCACCTGAAGGCACCTCCGTGCTGATGGTCGGGTTCGGGCTGAAGGTGGTGTCGACGACCCACGATCCGCTGACCCTGCGCCACTGTTTCGTCGTGGTGTACGAGGACTCCTCCGGGTTGTAGTAACTGATGTCGGACACGCCCTGGAACGAGTCCCCGGTCCCCTTCGGAATCTGATCCCCAGAGGTGCTGCCCGATGCCGTGCCGTTCACGATCTGACCGGGAACGCATGCGGCCGATCCCGCCGGGGAGGCGTGGACGTAGATGACCATGTCTGTGGGCACCGGCACGGTCTGCCCGGTCGCTGGGTACTTCTCACCTGTGGCCGGGACGAACTGCGAGGCATTGCCGCAGTTCAGATCCGCCGGTGAACCCGGGCCCTTGATGTCCTGTCCGGCACTCGTGGTGTTCCACACGGTCATCGTGCCGTTGCTGTTGAACCGGATCCTCGTGTCGCCGTAGTAGTGGCATCCAGGGAAGTTGACGAACTTGTCGGAATTGTCGGGAAGGTACAGCGGTAGCGCCGGACGGGCGCCGGCGGTGCCTACGTACGGGTTCACAGAGGAGGTGCTGCGCCAGCACTTGCCGTCGCCGGCGTTCGTACCGATGCCGTTGGCATCCGGGCGTCCGGCGGCTTCGGTGCAGTTCGGGTCGGCGACCTCGTAGCCCTTGAGGAAGCGCGGACGGGTTCCGCCAGAACTGCTCATAAGCGGTGAGTCGTTGAAGTGCACATCACCATCGAGCACGTCGTTGCCAGCGAACTGGATCTCCTGGCACCAGTTGCTGGTCACACGTCCGCCACCCTGCCACCAGTACGTCGCCAGGCTCGGACCACTGCGGCCACAGGCGTCGTAGCGCGCCCCTCCGGTCGGCAGCGACTTGCTTCCGCCAGGTGGGTAGGCCACGAGGTTCTGGGGATCGGCATCCTCGAAGTCGGTGTAGTACAGGAAGTCGGTGGATCCACCGCGGGCGACCCGGACCTGGATAGTGCGAGAGACACCGCGCACCTTGCCGGTGGACTCGACCCACACCGACCCGTCCTTCCAGAAGTTCGCTGTGTTGACGTCGTAGTGGAACTTGCCCGCGATGGGATTGCCGGCTTGCACAGCCACCCAGCCGGGTTCGGTGTCCTCGTCCCAGCCGCACTCGTTCGCCTCGGCATCCGGTCCGCGCAGTGCAACGTTGTCACAGTCCACTGTGAGCGCGTACGCGTCGGTCCGGTTCAGTTTGGCGAGGTAGTCGTCGACACCGGCCTGAGCGGCCGCCAGCGCGGCCTGCCAGTTCTCATCGCGGTTCACCTGGGGTCCCACGCTGACGGCATACGACAGGGCGGCGGCGACCACGATGGTCAGGACCGACATCATCCCCAGCACCATGATCATGGCGACGCCGCGTTCGTCTCGCACCACCTTCTGAACCTCCATCATGGTCACCTCCTCACGGTGTCGCTGTCGGTGTCGGCTGGATCAACGAGTCCGCGTTCGGCAGTGTCACGCGGGCGGTCACGGTCACGGAGTCGGAGCGGTCGGACGGCAGGACGGACAGCAGGATGTCGATGCTGTCCACAGCCTTCAGTTTCGATTCGTCGGACTCCAGCGGCGGTGCGATGGTGTCGCCGAGTCGGTCGTAGTAGGTGAAGACCGGGCGCACACCACCTAGGTCGTCCACCGTCTCCACATCCCGCGCCAACACCCGGGTCGAGACCGGGCATGAAGGTCCCGGCTCGCAGTACTGGAAGTCGAAGTCCGTGACGCTGTGCACGTTGGGCTTCTGGATCGTCTCGGTGAGAACGCCGTCGTCATCGACCTCGTATGTGACCCGGCGCGGCCCGAGATCGGTCATGCCTGTTGGAGGGAGGATCCCGTCGTTGTTCACATTGGCGTAGAACTGGACGCGGAAGTCGCCACCGGAGATGAAGGCGGCGACGTCACAGCCCGAGCAACTGGCCTGCACCTGGGAAGGAAGGATCGCCGTGCGCAGGACCCGGGTCATGCCCTCCACGGCGAGGTTGGTCTGCGACAGACCGTCGAGGCGAGCCGCGTTGTCGGTCATCGTCCGCTGGGCCTGGAGCATCCCCTGCGTGACGATCGCCAGGACGGTGCCCAGTATGGAGACCACCACCATCATCTCGATGAGGGTGACGCCGTCGTCGCGTTGCGGGAACCTCATTCGATATCACCCAATGGCAGCACTAGTGGGTACGTCACGGACCCATCCGCAGGCATGTTCGCGGCGAACGTGATGTCGTCCTCCCCCACTTCCCCGGTGAGCGTCCACGAGCCGTATGGCAGCCCCGAACGCACGACACCGGCGTCGTCGGTGGTCCCAAGTAGGAACTCCGTCTCCTGGCAGCCCGTGGAGTCGGTCGTTGTAGCGACGATCTCCATCCCGACTATGGGTAGGCCCTCTTCATCCACGTAGGTGGCCTGTACCGGCTGCAGAAGTACCTCAGCGGTCACGGTCTGGCCCGGGTCGGGGGTCTCCGGATCAGCCCGACTGCCGCCGGTGGTCGCGGGATCGTTGACCAGGCAGGTCCCCGCCCAGACCGAATACCCGTCGGGGTAGGGCCACAACCCGGACACGGTGGTGGTTCCGCTGCTGATCTCCAGCTTGCCCATGGTCGGCAGGCTCGCGTTGAACAGGGTGACCGCCGGAACCGGGGTCGGCATGAGGAACTCGGTGCCGGCTTCCGCTGCCATCACATACTCGAGCTCCAGGGTCGCTGCTGCGTCGTAGCTGAACGGGACCACCTGGATGGACCCCTCGCTGACCGCGGCCTGCTTGGAGGTGGTCTCTTGCCCGTCGAAACTCACGTACCCCTCTTCGTCGAGGGTCACGGTGTAGTTCCCGACGGCGGTCAAGGCGAACACCGCACACCCATCGGCCGCGGTCACCCGCGTCTGCGCGCCGCCCGGCCCGCTGATGTCCACAGGCAGCGAGGCCACACCGGTCCCGTCCGCACCTGTCACCTTCGCCGCGATGAAGCCCTCGATCGATGCCAGCGTGCCCTTGGGTGGGGTGAGCACGGTATTGGATTCGACATCGCGCTGCTCGCCGTTCTCCTCCCACGAGACCTGCACGTTGACACCCAGGGAGGGATAGGTCACCGCCGAACCGCCGTCGCAGGGGCTGGTCCCCGTGCCGGCAGGCAGCCACTCGACCGTGCGAACCACGGTGAACTCGCGGCCATCGAGCACCAGTGGATCGCCCTGCGTGGCACCTGGGAGCTGGTGTGGGTTGATGACTCCGCTCAAGGCTCCGATCGACGTCGGCGCCGTCTTGGATGCTCCGAACTCGTTGCGCAGGGTCTCAAGCTCTCGTGCCGCGAGGTTGGTCGCCTGCACCCGGGCTCGGTCCTCGCGCGTGACTGCCATGGCTAGATTGAGTCCATAGGCGAAGCCACTGGTCACCATCGCCAGGATCATGAGCGACACCATCATCTCGACGAGGGAGAAACCCTCGTCGTCGGACGCGGCAGACCGCCAGGTGGACAACCTCACACGTATGGAATCGGGTCGAATCGGATGAATCTTGAGCAGCACAGCAGTCGCACAGAAGTGGGGCCCCGCCGAAGCGGGACCCCACCAGGTTGGATCGTCTACGTGCAGTTAGCATGCACGGGCGGTTGCGTTCCCTTCAAGGCCGAGTTGTACGTAACGGACCAACCGTTGGCTGCGCCGCTGTTGGCCTGCACGCAATACGTGAAGCCCGTGCCCCCGCCAGTGAGTGCGTAGGTCGTCACGGCATTGTTCGTCGACGTAGTGGGGTTCAGAGCCGCAACCTCAGCAAGATCTGCCGGGTAGCGCTGATTGTCCGTGAAGAACGTTTCGACGACGATCGCTCCATTGCGGGCATCGCTAGTCAGGGCGGCTTTCGCCGCACTTGCGCGCTGGTTCAGGAAGACCGGGATGGCGATTGCTGCCAGGATCCCGATGATGATCACAACGACCAGAAGCTCGATGAGGGTGAAGCCCTCATCCTTCTTCCGTGCCGCGAGAAGTTGTGCGAACATAACTGTTCTCCTTCGAATGCGGGGTCGTCACACCCCGATGGCAATGACACCGAGAACATCGGGATGCGGTGTCCGGAAGTGGAGCAGGCTGCCCCGGATGTCACCCGTTCGGAGTAGTCCTGCAATCACGCCAGAAGTCTTCCGGCCAAGCTTGTTCCCTTTCGAGGGCATTCACCCGTTAGAGTGACCGCTGCTCCGTTCGGGGCGGTGACTGCACCGTCCGGGGGACGCCTCAGGTGCGCATCTCGTCGGTCAAGTGATGCGTGAGGTTGTGGTAGTGCAATCGCCAGTCCGGGCGGTTGGGCCAGGGGTGATATTCGATGTGTGTGATTCCCGTGTGGTGCGTCTCGACCGCGACGACGCTCCACGGCCCCTTCTCGAAGATGTACTCGAACATCGCCTCGATCACACCGGCGTGCGCGACGAGCAGGATCCGGCGGGAGTCTTCTGCGGCCGGACCGCCGACCCGATTACGCCTTGCGGCAGGAACCAGGGTCTCGATGAACGCACCCACCCGAGAGCGGAACTGCATCCAGCTCTCGCCGGTGGGGGTCACCGGGGTGTAGGGGTCCAGAGTGCCCCACAACTCCGGGATGAAGGGTTCGAAGTCCGCGCCGGCGACGGGGGTCCCATCGGCCCGGCAGGTCCCGATCTCCCGCAGCCCGTCGCGCAGGACCGGTCGCATGTCGATGGCATCACCGATGATCTCCGCCGTCTGCGCCGTGCGCGCCACGCTGCTCGCGTAGAAGTCGGTGACATGGATGTTCTCGCGGATCCACGCTCCGGCACGCAGGGCTTGTTCGCGTCCGAGGTCGGTGAGCGGCTCGTCGCGGTGCTCGACTGTCAGGTCGCCCAGATTGACGTGGCTCTGTCCGTGGCGGACGAGATACATGTGCACGACGTCACGCTACCGTGCGTCGGGGACCGCGAAGGGCTCACGCACCCGCGGGGACCTGCCGTTGCTCGTGCGCCCGGTAGTCCGGCGTCTCGGGCGTGTATGCCCGGTCGTAGAACAGCGGGGACGCGATCGCAAGATCAGCGGTCGCCCGGTTGATCGCGATGGGCACATTCCACACCCCCGCCAGTCGCATCAGTGCCTGCACGTCGGGCTCGTGGGGTTGTGCGGTGAGGGGGTCACAGAAGAACACCAACAGGTCGATGCGACGGTCGGCGATCATCGCGCCAACCTGCTGATCCCCACCCAGCGGTCCAGACAGGAGGCATTCGATGGGCAGGCTCAGATCGTCGGACAACAACCGTCCGGTGGTACCCGTCGCCACAAGGTCGTGACCGGCCAGGATGCCCCGGTTGTACCGCGCCCACTGCAGCATGTCGGCCTTCTTCGCGTCATGGGCGACAAGGGCGATCCGCTTTCGGCCATCTCGCATTTGGTTCATGCCTCGATTGTTCCGAGGGCAGATGAACGCAGGGTTTGGGCGGTGTTACGGATGAGCCGCGCCGGGTGTGACGTCGCTCACCGCACTTCGCAGGCAACCCCGTTGCGATTGGGATCCAGGGCCGGGGTCACCTGCAGGTACACGCGCTTGCACACCAGGGGCTTGCGGTAGCCCTTCTTCACCGCCTTGCGCGCGGCCTTCGCATTCTTCGC
>Ga0209607_1003059_pt1 | contig 12939 bp, 12 predicted proteins | sample AD_UKC117_MetaG_FD_184413 | JGI IMG/M metagenome (GOLD analysis project Ga0209607, IMG submission 184413) | Active sludge microbial communities of municipal wastewater-treating anaerobic digesters from Hong Kong - AD_UKC117_MetaG (SPAdes)... | ecosystem: Engineered > Bioreactor > Anaerobic >... | reverse complement strand
CGCCGCATGTTCTCCATGAGGATGGAGAGGTGCAGGATGCCGCGGCCGCTGACCTTGAAGGTGTCGGCGCTGTGGGTGTCCTCCACGCGCAGGGCCACGTCGCGCTCCATCTCCTGGAAGAGGCGCGAGCGCACCTGACGGCTGGTGACGTACTTGCCGTCCTTCCCGTAGAACGGGCTGTCGTTGATCATGAAGCTCAGCGACAGCGTGGGCTCGTCCACCGCGATCAGGGGCAGCGGGTCGGGATGCTCCGGATGCGCCAGGGTGTCGCCGATGTCCACGTTCTCCAGGCCCACCACCGCGCAGATGTCGCCGCAACCCACGCGCTCCACTTCCTTGCGCCCCAGGTTGTCGAACACGTCCAGCCGCTTGATCTGCCCCGGCACCACGCTGCCGTCGCGCTTGACCAGCACCACGCGCTGCTTGGCCTTCAGCTCCCCGCGCACGATGCGCCCCACGGCGATGCGCCCCACGTAGTCGCTGTGGTCCATGGCGGCCACCAGCATCTGCACCGGCCCCTCCACCTGCTTGGGCGCCGGCACGTGCTTGACGATCATGTCCAGCAGCGGATGCAGGTTCTCCTGCACGTCGCCCAGCTCGCCGATGGCCCAGCCGTCGCGGCCCGACGCGTACACGCCCCGGAAGTCCAGCTGCTCGTCGCTGGCGTCCAGCTCCACGAAGAGGTTGAAGACCTCGTCCAGCACCTCGTGCGGCCGCGCGTTGGGCCGGTCCACCTTGTTGATGACCACCACCGGCGTCAGGTCCAGCTGCAGCGCCTTCTGGAGCACGAAGCGGGTCTGAGGCATGGGGCCCTCGAAGGCGTCCACCAGCAGAAGCACGCCGTCGGCCATCTTGAGCACGCGCTCCACCTCGCCGCCGAAGTCGGCGTGGCCCGGCGTGTCGATCAGGTTGATCCGCGCCCCGTGGTAGGTCACGGCGAAGTTCTTGGCCGTGATGGTGATGCCGCGCTCCCGCTCCAGGTCGTTGGAGTCCATGATGCGTTCCTGCACCTGCTGTCCGGCGCGGAACACGTCGCACTGGCGGAGGATCTGGTCCACGAGCGTGGTCTTGCCGTGGTCCACGTGGGCGATGATGGCGACGTTGCGGATCTCCATGGGGGCCTCGGGAGGGGAAAGGGGGGGAATCTGGGGCGTAGAGAGCCGGAATGATCGTCCTGGACCGCTCCAAGCGCAACCCGTACCTTGTGCCGCTGAAATTGTGCCTGGGCCTATTATGACCGCGGGCGCGGCTGTAACTCCAATATTTTCAATGACACGATGCTGGATTGAGTGCTCGGGAACCCCCGGGCACAATTTCGGAGGCACAACCAACCCGGAACACGGGGTCGGCGGGATCCGGTCTTGAGACTGGGGTTCGAATTCGCTAGGCTGAAGAGCCTAGACGGCCGATCGCCGAGCCCGTCCCGACCGCCTGGGGCGGCCGGGAACGGACCCGGTCGACGGACGCTCGGATCCGGTCCGCCCAGATCAGATCCGAAGGGGCCGGCACCACGCCGGCACCTGGGCGTCGGACGGAACATGGGCCCTGGGCCGGCGTTCGACCATCCGTCAGACGACGGACCCGATGCCGTAACTGGTTGTTCTTCAATGAGCGTGTTCGCGAATCGAGGGATTTCACCATGGAACGCTCGCACCTGATGCTCTTCCTCGCCGCCGCGTCCATCGTGGTTCTGGGGACCGTGGACCTGGTCTTCGACGCCCCCTCGGGCATGGACACCGCCCACTTCCTGGTGGAGCTGCTGCTCATCCTGGTCTGCCTGAGCGCCGCCGTGGGCCTGGGGCGGAGCTGGCTGCGGACCCTGCGCAGCCTGGATCGGCTGGAGCACGATCTGCAGGGCGCCTGGGCCGACCGCGAGATCTGGCGGGGCCAGGCGCTGACCCTGCGGCGGGGGCTGGGCGAGGCCATCGACGCCCAGCTGGACCGCTGGCAGCTCACCCCCGCGGAGAAGGAGGTGGCGTTCCTGCTGCTGAAGGGGTATTCCCACAAGGAGATCGCGTCCCTTTCCGACCGCAGCGAGCGCACCGTGCGCCAGCACGGCATGGCCGTGTACCGCAAGTCGGGGCTGTCGGGACGCACGGAGCTGTCGGCGTTCTTCCTGGAGGATCTGCTGCAGCCGCCCGAATCGTCGCCCGCGTCCGCCGTGGCGCACTGAACCGAGGAGCCGCCATGCGCCGATCCCTGTCCGCCGCGATCCTGCTCGCCTCCTTCCTGCTGAGCGGTTGCGCCACCCTCAACGCCGACGCCCTGGGCGACCTCCTGGGCCAGGCCCCCCTGGACGAGGCCACCGTGGCGGCCGGCCTGAAGCAGGCCCTGAGCATCGGCTCCGGGCGCGCCGTGGACACCGTGAGCGTGGTGGACGGGTTCCTGGCCGACGAGCTCCTGCGCATCGCCATCCCCCAGCAGCTCTCGGGCGTGACCAGCACCCTGCGCGACCTGGGGCTGAACGCGCCGGTGGATGATCTGGAGATCGGCATGAATCGTGCGGCGTCGCTGGCCGCGGGCGAGGCGCGAACCGTGCTGACCACCGCGGTGAGCCAGCTCACCATCGCCGACGCCTTCGCCATCCTCAACGGCGGCGACACCGCGGCCACGGACCTCTTCCGCGCCCGCACCGGCGACGAGCTGCGCACCCGCTTCCGTCCCCTCGTCAACGACGCCATGGCCCAGGTGGGCGTGGCCCGCATCTACAACACCATGGTGGACGCCTACGACGCCCTGCCCCTGACCAAGAAGCCGGAGATGGTGGACCTGGAGGACTACGTGGTGGAGGGCACCGTGAACGGCGTGTTCACGGAGCTGGGGCGCGAGGAGGCCCTGATCCGGCACGATCCGGTGGCGCGCACCACGGACCTGCTCAAGCGGGTGTTCGGGCGCGACGACGCCGCGAACTAGGGCGCGGCCCAGGCCTCCCAGGCCGGCAGCGCCTCGCCCTGGAAATCGAAGAGCGCGCAGTTCTCCCACGGCGACCCGAACGTCAGCGACGGCAGGCGTTCGGGCGCCCACCACAGCACTCCCGCCCCCAGCCCGTCGGGCACCCTCTCCACCAGCGCCAGCAGGTCCGTCAGGTAGCGGCGCTGACCGTGCGGCGTGGGCGGGTAGCCGCGCAGGCCGTGCTCCTGCAGGCCCACAAGGTTGCGGGTCTCGTCGGCCCAGGAGAGGGTCCAGGGGTAGGCCGTCTCCGCCACCAGCACGGGCTTGCCGAAGCGCTCGGACAGCGCCGTGAGCGTGGCCTCGAGGTCCGCGAAGTCGCCGTGCCACCACGGGTAGAACGACACGGCCGCCACGTCCCACGGCACCGCGTGCGCGTCGAGGCGCGCGAAGAACGCCACGGCGGCGTCGGGGCGACCGCCGTGGGCGAGGTGGACCGCCACCGCCGGCGGCGCGTCCGGCATGGCGGCGCGCACGGCGTCGGCGCCGGCGCGCAGGAGATCGGCCAGGCGATCCCAGCCTTCCTCGCCGCGCACGCGGCCGTCGGGCCAGAGCAGGCCGCCGTCGATCTCGTTGCCCAGCTGCACCAGCGCCGGCGGCGTACCCTGATCGCGCAGGGCCGTCACGGCACGCAGGGTGGCGGCGTGCACGCTGTCCACCAGGGCGGGGAACGGCGCGTCGGCCCACGCGGCGGGCTTGGTCTGGTGGGCGGGGTCGGCCCAGGTGTCGGAGTAGTGGAGGTCCAGCAGGAGGTCCAGGCCGGCGTCGTGGGCGCGGCGGGCCAGGGCCAGCACCTGGGGCAGGGCGTGGCGGCCGTCGGGCGGGTCCTGCCAGAGCCGCAGCCGCACCGTGTCCAGGCCGCGCGCCCGCATGAGAACGAAGAGGTCCACGGGCTTGCCCAGCACCGTGAACTCGCCGCCGTCGGCCTCCACGGCGTCCACATCGCTCACGTCGGCGCCGCGGCGGAACTCCGCGGCGTTGGCCGTGGCCAGCAGGAGGAGGAGCAGGACGAGGGTGCGCATGGGGGCATCCTAGCACGGGCGGAGCGGGTTGACCCGCGCCGGGTGCTTCTGATACTGTGCCTCCATCGCCCCGACATCGATCCGAGGAGAGACCATGCATCACCGCATCGACCGCCCGCACGGGCCGCAAATAGAACTGCCTGCAGCAGTTATATTTGCACGTCCCGGCGCCGGGCCCGTGGTCACCGCCTGACCATCGTCCCGATCCGTTCCAGCGCCTGACCCGTCGGTCCCGACCCGGCGACGTGCCGCGTTGCGCAGCAGCGCGTGCGTGCGTCCCGGACCGGAGGATGGGTCATGCTGTCGCGTCTCCAACGTCGGCGCTTGCGTCGGCTCGCAGAGCGGAAGGATCAGCTGCGGAAAGAGGAACGGGAACGCCGGCAATCGCAACGCCGGTACACGATCGCCCGCACACCGCCGCCACCGGTGGACCCTCTGCTGAAATACGGCATCGACACGAAAGACCGCTCCTCACGCGCTCGTCTCTACAGGATCGTCGCGGCCCGTCATCCCGCCCTCTTGGAGCGGAGGCAGCGATCCTCCTTCCTCGACGAGCTCGCCCAGGTCCCCTGGCACCGATCTCCGGAAACCTGGCGCCCGAGGCACCGCAGCGTGGAACCGGCAGCCAAGGAACTGGTCCGGCATCTCCTGGCCCTCTATCCCGTTCCGGCCGTCCTCGTCCACGCCGCCCTGGACATGACCTCTCGCAGTTTCGGTGATACCACCTCGGGCCTCGTCCCCATGAAGCTCCTCTCCTGGCTGGGGGGCGGCCGCAGCCTCCGAGACGCGGCCTTCCGCTTGCCCTGGCCCTACCCTCTCACCCGCAGGATGACCCGTACCGTGTTGCGGACGACACCCGCCCGTGGCCTCAGCACGGCGGTGGTCTGGGCCGTCATCCGAAGCTGCGGTGGAGATTCACGACTGGCCGACCAGATCGAGGAAGAATGCGGGCTCTGGCTTTGGAACAATCCGCAACAGTTCTTCGAGGTGTGCCGCTGGCTCAGCCGACACGGCCCCTTCACCGATGATGAGGTGGAGATGCTCACGGATGAGATCGACACCCAGTGGGACGAGAACCCGGCCTGGAGTCTTCGGGGACGCACGCCGGCGAGCATCCGCACCATCAAGGCCAACCGGCTCCTGAAGGAAAGGCTCGAGGCTCAGGACTGCCCTGACAGGTTCCCCGCAAGCGGTTTGAAGGCCATGACCTGGGAGTCGGAGGCCTGGGGCGAGATGCACCCCACGGTGTGGACCATGCAGGAGATCCTGACTCTCCGCAGGCTCGCTGATGAAGGACGCGGCATGCATCACTGCGTCGCGACGTACTGCCATGAAGCGTCCGAGGGCAGAGTCTCCCTCTGGAGTCTGCGCCGGAACGGTCGACGCCGCCTGACGGTCCAGGTCAACCACGAGGACCTCGGCGACAGGGATCAAGCGGCCATCGTCTGGAATGCAGCCGGGCCGTGCAACCGGGATCCGCGGCCGGACGAACTCCACCACCTGCGTCTCTGGACGGAGGAGAACGGGCTGGCACCCTATCGTTTCGTTCCCAGCGAGGACTAGTCGGCGACAGGATTCGAGGATATCCTGACAGGACTTCAACCCAGGAGCCCCCATGCCCGACTGCCCCCGCGACCCCGCCATCCGCGTCCTCATGATGCCGCGCGACACCAACGCCCACGGCACCATCTTCGGCGGCGTGATCCTCAGCCACATCGACCAGGCCGGCGCCGTGGCCGCCATCCGGGCCGGCTGCCGCAAGGTGGTGACGGTGACCATGGACGCCGTGGAGTTCCACCAGCCCGTGTACGTGGGCGACCTGGTGAGCTACTACGCGGAGGTGACCCGCGTGGGACGCACGTCCATCACCGTGCGCGTGGCCGTGAGCGCGGAGCGGCGGGAGGGCGGCGACGCCGTGGACGTGACCAGCGCCGACGTGACCTACGTGCACGTGAACGCGGAGGGCCGGCCCATCCCCGTGCCGGACAACCTGTGATCCGGGGGGCTGCATTTCCGAGCGGCCTGGTGTAGAATCGACTCCATGAGCACCTCGCCCGCCCCCACCCCTGCGCCCGCCCGCGAGCGCCTCTGCGACGCCGTCCACGACCGCGACGTGCTGGCGCGCGTGCTGGGCGTGGACGTCCGCAACACCATCCTGGACCCCCGCTCCATCCGCGTGGACGCCCCGGCGGCGCAGACCTTCGCGCCCATCGCGGCCATCGGCGGCGAGCGCGGCTGGTACGCCCTGGACTGGCTCTGGAACCTGCGCGGCGGCGCCGACCGCCTTCTGGGCGGACCGGGCATGCGCGGCCGCGCGCGCGTGGGCCTGCCCGCGCCGGGCGACGTGATCGACGTGTGGAAGGTGGAGGTCTGCGAGCCCGACGCCCTGCTGCGCCTGCGCTGCGAGATGCGGATGCCGGGCCGCTCGTGGCTGGAGTTCGCGGTGGAGCCGCTGCAGGACGACGAGTCCCTGCTGCGCATGACCACCGTCTTCGAGCGCTCGCCTGTGGCGGGCCGGCTCTACTGGTGGGGCCTGTTCCCGGCCCACGAGTTCGCCTTCACCGGGATGATCTCCGGCCTGGCCCGGCGGGCCGAGGCCCCCTGGGACACCGACACGGCCGCGCGCTGATCTCCCCTTAGACCGCCGCCGGACGCCGCCGCAGCTTCCCCACGGCCTTGCGCCGGGTGGGGTCATGCACCGCGGGCAGCAACAGCACGAACGAGCTCGCCAGCAGACCGCGCGCCGCCATGTCCACGATGAGGTCCTTGCGCTCCAGCAGCATGATCACGGCCTTGCCGTCCTTCCAAGTGCCCAGGAACGTGCTCTGCAGCGCGTTGGCCAGGCCGGGCAGCCACACGTCGCGCGCCGCGTCCAGGGTCGCCCAGGAGGCCATGTCGGCCCGGTCCAGCAGCACGTACAGCACGACCGCCGTGACCACCATGGCGGTGACCTTGGCCTTCTCGATGTCGAAGCGGTAGAGCCCCATGCCGATGCGCCCGCCCCAGATCATGGTGATGATCATGGTGGCGCACGCCGAGTACGCCGCGCCGTAGAGCCCCCACAGCGAGATGAACAGCACGCTCATCCCCACCTTCACCGCCGACGTCACCCCGCGCACCTTGGCCCACTGCCCCGTCTTCTTGTGGTAGAAGATGCCGAAGATCAGGTGGTACATGCAGCTCTGCAGGATCACCGTCACGATCTCGATCTTGGCGATCCGGTGCGCCTCCCAGAACTCGGGCGGCGTCAGGATCATCAGCAGGTCGCGGATGCACACCGCCATGACCAGGCCCGCCGCGAGCATGAGGAAGAGGCCGTAGGTGAACATGCGACCGATGCGCTGGGGCCCGTCGGGCTCCTCCGCGATCTCCACCCGCCGCGTGTCCCACGAGCGCATGAACGGCTGCTGGATCAGCAGGGTGAGCAGCACCGGGAACTTGTAGCCCATCTCCAGCACGCCCACGCTCTCGATGGCCTGGATGGCGCGCACCAGCACGCGCTCCACCTGCCGCGAGGCGAACGACGCCAGCGCGCCAGGCACCAGCGGCGTCTGGAAGGCGATGATCTTGCGCGCCACCTCGCGGTCGAAGCCCCAGCCGCAGCTCCGCACAAGCAGCCACCCGTACGCCAGGAACGCCATGGCCGCGGTGATGATGGACGCCAGGAAGAAGCCGATGATCCCCATGCGCAGCACGATGATGAACAGCACGTTGAACAGCAGCCCCGCCGTGAGCTGCAGCAGGCTCACCATGGAGAACTGGAAGGAACGGCGCTGGATGATCAGCAGGGTGGAGGCCGTCTCCGCGGTGATGGAGAAGATGAAGGCGCCGGCGCCCAGGCACACCACGGCCCAGTACGTGGGCTCGCCGAAGAGCAGGCTGCTCAGCGGCTTGCTCAGCAGCATGGTGAGCCCCGACATGACCACGCTGGCCGCCCCCACCAGCAGCGAGCCGGTGACCACCACGCGCTTCTTGGCCTCGGGGTCCGGCTCCTCGTGGTAGAAGCGCACCAGGCCGCCGCGGATGCCCTGGCCCAGCAGGCTCAGCATGAAGTTCATGGCCGTGTCGATCAGGGCGATGATGCCGTAGCCGATGGCCTGCAGCTCGTGGGCGTAGAGGGGCAGCAGCAGGAAGCCGATGATGCGGCTCAGCATGGCCGCCGCGCTGTACACGGCGGCGTGCTTGAACGTGCTGCGGTCGTCGCTCATGGGAGTGGGGCTCGATTCTGTTGAACGCCGAAGGTCCGGTCCGCGGCCCTAGCCGGCCTGCACGGAGCCGTCCGGCTTGATGCGCCGGATCACCTTGTAGACGGCGCGGCCCGCCCAGGAGCGGTTCAGGGCCATCTTGGACGCCTGCCTCAGGTCGTACTGCAGGTAGCGCCGGCGCGCGTGCATGTGCGTCAGCAGCTGGCGCCGGCAGGCCCAGCGCTCGCGCGCGGGCAGGGGCGCCCGGTCCAGGGCGCGCCGATACTCGCCGAGGACCCGCCAGTTGGGCAAGGTGATCTTGCCGCGCAGGTCGGGATCGAACCAGGCCAGGCGGTCGCTGCGCTCGTCCAGGGCGCTGGAGGCCTGGGGATGCATGCGTCGGTAGAAATGGATCTCCGGCACCTCCGCCAACCGCCCGTACAGGGCCAGCTCCGCCAGCAGCACCCGGTCCGACGCCACGTAGGACCCGATCATCCCCGTGCGCCGCAGCACTTCGGGCCGGATCAGCCCGAACACGTTGATGCAGTGGTGGCGGATCACCACCAGGTCACCGAAGCGCTGGGCCGGCGACGGGGCGTCGTAGCGCACGCCGTAGTCGTACTCGCCGTCCACGTTCCCCTGGGCGTCGATGCGCGCCGAGCGCGTGTGGCAGAGCACCACGTCCGGCTCCGCGTCCATGACCGCCACGCAGGCCTCCAGGTAGCGGGGGCCGCACACGTCGTCGTGGGCCGCCCACTTGAAGTAGTCGCCCGTGGCCAGGTCCAGCAGGTGGTTGAAGTTGTGGGCCGCGCCCATGTTGCGGTCGAAGCGGTGGTAGCGGATGCGCGGGTCCTCGGCCGCGTGCCGGCGGCAGATGGCCTCCGTCCCGTCGGTGGACGCGTTGTCCGACAGGATGAGCTCGAAGTCCGCGAACGTCTGGTCCCTGAGGGACCGGATCGCGTCTTCCAGGTAGTTCTCCCCGTTGTACACGGGAAGGCCGATGGAGACCTTGGGCATCTCGACTCCGCAGCAGGTGAAACCGGGCGTGATCCTTCAGGATAACACGAACCGTGACGATTTTCGGCAAAGAACAGGCTAAGAATCCTTCGGCGGCGCGGGCGTGGTCTTGAAGATTTCCCACGGGCCCAGCAGACGGGCCAGGAATTCGCCCCCGGCCACGTCGGCCAGCACGCCCCAGGCGGGGTCGTCGATCAGGCGCTCGTTCTGGGAGCGGTGGGCGGCCAGGGCGTGGCGCTTGCGGGCCAGCACGGGCTCCACGTTCACGCCGGTGCGGAAGGCGTCGCCGGCGCGCAGGCCCCGCAGGCGGGCGGCCCAGCGGGCGCGGCGGCCCGCCGGCTGGTAGTGCTCCGCCCGGCACCAGGGCCACTCCTGCCAGAACCACACGGCGTACTCGTGCAGGTCGGCGGCGCCGCCCCACAGGGCCAGGGCCTTCACGGTGGCGCGGTAGGCGGCGGCATGGTCCGGCGGCGGCTCGCCGGCCCAGGGGGTGTAGATCTCCGCGGGCGCTGCGGCGGCCAGGATGGGCGCCAGGCCCGCGGCGGCGGCGTCCACGCCCGCGGTGAGCTCGCGGTTGGGGATGTCCAGGAAGTGCACCCTGTCCGCGGGCACGCCCAGGCGGGCGGCGGCCTCCAGGGCCTCGGCGCGGCGCAGGGGGCGCATCTCCTCGGACGGCATGAGGTTGCGGTGGCTGGTGCCGCCGTCGGTCAGGAACACCAGGGTGACCGGGGCGCCCAGGTCGCGCTTGCGCAGGATGGTGCCGCCGCAGCCCAGCACCTCGTCGTCCTGGTGGGGGGCGATGACCACGGCGGGGCGGCGCAGGGCGGTGTCGGTGGCGGAGGTCAGGCGGCTGCGGAGACGGTCCTCCAGGCTGCCCGCGATCCACCGCCGCAGGAGATCAGCCACGGCCGATCACCTCCTCCCCCAGGGCTTCGATGCGCGTCAGCACCGACTCCCAGGAGAACTCCGCCTCCGCGCGGGCGCGGCCGGCGCGGCCCATGGCACGGCGGCGGTCGGGATCGGCCAGCAGCTCCAGCACGGCGGCGGCCAGGGCGGCGGGATCCGCCGCGGGCACCAGGCGCCCGGTCTCCCCGTCCACGATGGTGTCCAGCATGCCGCCGACGGCCGCCCCCACCACCGGCCGCGCGCAGGCCATGGCCTCCACGGGCGTGCGTCCGAACGACTCGCTCAGCGACGGGTTGATCAGCACGTCGCAGTCGCGCATGCGGGCCATGACCTCCTCGTAGGGCTTGCCGCCCGTGAAGGTCACCTGCTCGCCCAGCCCCAGCTCCTGCACCCGGGCCTGGAGGCCGTCGGCGTAGCGCGGGGCGTCCGGCGCGTAGAAGGGAGCCAGGGCCTGCAGGGCCGGGTCGTCGCTCAGGCCGGCCAGGAACTCCCAGGGGAGCTGGCCGAAGCTGCCCACCACGTCCAGGCGGGCGTCGGGCCGCGCGTCGGCCACCGCGCGCATGGCCTCCACCAGCACGTGGGCCCCCTTCTCCGGCGACACGCGCCCCACGGCCAGCAGGCGCGGCGGGCGCGCGGGGTCGGGGTCGGGCCCGGGCGTGAAGCCGGCCATGTCGATGGCGTTGGGAATGGTGCGGCAGCGCTCCGCGAACTCCGGGAACCGCTCCCGGATCAGCCCGGTCACGTGCCCGCTGCAGCCCACCACGGCGTCGCAGGCGGCCAGGCTGCGCGCGGCCCAGGCGCGGTCCACCTGGCTGAGCCACTCGCAGCGCATGTGCAGCACCACCCTGGCCCGCGGCGCCGCCCGCTTGAGCAGCGGTGCGAACTGGTGGAAGTTCAGCACATGGATCACCTCCACGCCGCGGCGCCGCGCGTCCAGCCCGGCGCGCAGGGCGTAGGGCAGCCAGTGGCGGCGGCGGGCATAGGGCGGGCGGTGCGGATCGTCCGCGGGCGTGACCGGCGCCAGCAGGCGCTGCAGGCGGCGGTCCACGTCCAGGTCCAGGGGGCGGTAGCGCACACCGTCCCGCACGGCTTCCGTGCGCAGCTCCTGGGTGGGCTGCAGGTACACGGTCACGTCGTGGCGCGGGGCCAGGCGGCGGGCGGCCTCGTGGATCCAGATCCCGATGGAGTTCTGGTGCGGCGGCAGCACGCCGTCGAAGGGCTGGCTCAGGATGGCGAGGCGGCGGCGCGGCATGGGGCTCCCGGGGGCGGTGGTGGTTGGCGGCGCTGGGGAGCATACTAGCCGGAAAGTCGGATCGGCGCTGCCCCCGATCCGGGGCGGCGCCGATGGGGGTGGCGATCACCGGAACATGCGCTTGAGATCTCCCATGCCGGCCTTCTCCGCCGGCACCGGGGCGGTCAGGTACGGCTCGTACTCCACGTCCGCAACCAGCCCGGAGTCGTCATGCACGTCATGGATCCAGGCGGCGATGCTGTCGGCATCGCTGGTGCCCCACCAGTTGCCGCTGAAGTCCAGGCCCTGGTCCGGGACGGTGTAGAACTGGACGTCCACGGTGCCCACGCCCGCCTTGAAGATGTGGTTGCCGTGGAAGTCGGCGCTGGAGTTGGGGACTTGGATGGCGTAGTCGCCGAGGGAGTGGATGGTGTTGCCGGAGCCGGTGAGGTAGGTGCCGTAGACCGTAATGGCGAACACCTCTTGATCATTCATACGGCATTCTTGGATTTCAATTGAACTGATCTTGCCTGGATATTTCCGACATCCACCTAAGCCACCTTCTTCTCTAGACCGTACTCGACTGGGCTCTTATAGCCGATACTCGAGTGCAGCCTCCGACGATTGTACCACACCTCGATCCACCAGTTGAGGTCCTCGGCCGCCTCCTGCTTCGTCCGGTACTTCTTCCAGTCCGCCCGCTCCACCTTCAACGTGTGGAAGAAGCTCTCCATCACCGCGTTGTCGTAGCAGTTCCCCTTGCGGCTCATGCTGCACATCATGCCCCGCGCCCACAGCCGACGCTAGTACTCCAGGCACGAGTACTGCACGCCGCGGTCCGAGTGGTGGATCATGTCCGGCCCTGGGTTCTCCACCGCCACCGCACGGTCGAACGCCTCCAGCGCGATCTCCGCGCCGAGCGTGTCCTTCAGTGACCACCCCACGATCTTCCGCGTGCACAGGTCCAGCACTGCAGCCAGGTACAGCCAGCCCTCGCCCGTCGGGATGTAGGTGATGTCCGCCACCCAGATCGAGTTCGGGCGGTCCACCTCGAAGTACTGGTCCACCAGGTTCGGCGCCGCTGCGCGGCTGCGATCCACCTGCGTCAGTCCCCGCGGCCGCCGGGCGTGACGGCTGCGCAGCCCCTCTTTCCGCATCAGATACGCGATGTGCTCCCGACTGCAGGCCACGCCGCGCTTCTTCAGCTCCTCGTAGATCCGCGGGCTGCCGTACGTCCGGCCGCTCTCCAGGAACACCTCCGAGATCAACGCGAGCAGCCGCTTGTTCGCCCGCTCGCGCTTGCCGACAGGGTCGCGGCGCCAGCACCAGAAGCCGGCGTAGCTCACCTTCAGCACACGGCACATCATGCCTACCGGATACTGCCCCACGTTCGCCGCGATCACTCGGTATCGGACTCGTTTGTCGCAGCGTCATCGGCGAAGCCGCTGCGAAGCAGCACTACGCGGCTGTTTTTTTTAGAAAGTCCCGTTCCTGGCGCAGGCGCTCGTTTTCCCGGCGCAGACGGGAGATTAGCGCGGCCTGGGAGGTCTGCGAGCCCTTGCCGGGGAACGCCTCCGCCTTCTGCTCGCGATACTGGCTCATCCAGCGGCTGATCGTGTTCGGGGCGACA